>FLNY01003778.1_pt1 | contig 34520 bp, 44 predicted proteins | sample 1140381 | NCBI WGS metagenome assembly FLNY01 (sample SAMEA3878172, study PRJEB12797) | bioreactor metagenome | biome: Moose rumen | place: Sweden | collected 2011-10 | reverse complement strand
CCTGTGAGCGTCCATATTGGTCTGTAAAGACTGATTTCCGACTCACATTAGCTCCAAGAGTTAACGACCGATGCTGGGATACAAAGCCAGGCAGAGGTCAATATTGAATCAAATCAATGCCACTTTTACAAGTGGACTCATTAATGAAATTAATGAGAAGGCCCGCTTCGAACGCATAGCGGGCAAGCGTAAGGCACCCGTCGCAGATGCCGAAATAGACCGTTTCCTCGATGAGCATTTTGCCGAGCACAAGCTCCTGCAGCGCCATCACATTGAAGACTACTTCGCTCTCTCGAAACGCCGGGCTCTCACCATCCTCAACAGCCTTGTGGCAGACGGCCGCCTGCGTCGGACTCCCGGCACTACAGCCTGCACGGCGAGCTATGTACGAGGGTAATCTCTCGTCACCATACTTCGATGAGTTCGGTGTCGCTGAATAGTTGCGTATAGGTGCCGTCGAGTTCGGCGTCGTCGTAGTCCTCGTCGGTGGCGGCGACGGCGGCTTGTGCGTTGCCCGAGAGGCCGCTGTTGGTGCGCAGAAGGCCGTCGGGGGCGAGTGCCACGTCCCAGTCGGTGCGCTGGCTCAACTCATTCTGTGCCAGCGAGTCGGCGAAGGCCACTTCAGCCACAACGGTGCCTTGCTCGAGCGATACGTAAGTCCAGGTGTGAGCCTTGAGTTGAAGGTTTAGTTCCCCTTGAACGATGCGCAGATGCTCGGCCTCGTCGTGGCAAGCCGAAAGGGTAATCAGTGCTGCAAATATGAGCAGGAGGGATGATATGTGATTAGTGTTTTTCATTTTCTTACGGTATATCTTAGGTGAACTTGATTGGCAACATCTGTGCTTTCTACCTTGAGCTTGGCAGGATGGTTCTGGGTCGTGCGCAGGCGTAGGAGTCCGGTGTTCCACGGAGTCCTGGATGCCGGCAGCCTATAGAGGGGCCGCAGGGGTATGGCGAAGGAGTTTGTTCCGGGCCCTATGGCAGCAGGCAGGGGGCCGTGGTAGGAGTAGGTGAGCGGTCCGTCGGCGGGCCGGAGGTCTATGACGTCGACAGCACGCACTTCGCCGTTTCCTTTTTTCAGCCCGTGCATCATCGTGATGACGCCGCAGAAGTAGAGCTGCAGCTCGCTGTCGTCGAGCGGTCGGGCATAGGGCGTGTAGTCCATCGCCAGTTCTATCTCTGATAAGCGGAACTGACCTTGCATGTTGAAGTCGCCGCCCTGGTGGTTCATGATGGGTGCTATGTGGTAGGCCACGCGTGGTTGCTGCGCCATGCGGTCGGTGCTGTGGCTCATGCCGAATTGGAGGTCGTCGCGCGAGGTGTAGTCCAGCGCCACGCGGAAGATGAGCTGCGGGTCGTAGGTCATGACGCGCACTGCGTTGAGCGAGTTGGAGAGCGTCATGTTTGCCACCGACTTGTCGCGGAAGAAGTCGTAGGGGAGGTAGAAGCGTCCGCGGTCGTGGTAGTAGTAGTCGCCCCAGCTGTTGCAGACGATGAAGGCTCCCCTGTGGCGTGTGCCTGCAGTATCGGTGTACTCTACGAGGTCGTCGTAGCCTACGATGGTGAGGGCGTGTGCGCCGTCGTTGCCGAGTCGGGTCAGCAGGGCGTGGTAGCCCGTTGCGGAGGGCCCGTCGTAGTCGGTCTGGAAATCCCATCCAGTGCTCTCTATGGAGAAGGTGAGCAAGCCTCCCGGCTGCTCGCCGCGCCCGGCGTCGAAGAGGTAGCGTTTCAGCAGGGGTATGCTATCCTCGAAGGTGAGGATCTCTGCCGCGCGGAAATGCATGGCGCGTAGGTAGCGCTCGTAGCCCGTGGCCCACTTGTAGATGGTCAGCCCCGGCGTGCCGTAGTCCTCCTCGGTCATGACGCCGAACGACTTGGCTATCTGCAGCCCTTGCTCCACGAAGCTGCCTTGGTCCTCGCCTTCGTTGATGAGGTTCCAGATGAAGAGGTAGCTCATGCGGTTGGCGGGTGTGTCGGCAGCGGTGCCGAGCAGGCGGTTGATCTCGTAGGTGAACATATATCCTATGCCGGCAGCCTGCGCACACGAGCCTCCTGTCTGGTTGATGAGCGGAGGGAAGAAACGTTCGCGTGAGTTGTCGACGCTCGTAGGCAGCTGCACCTCACCGGCTTCCACGCGGAAGGGCGTACGCTGGCGACGAATCTGCTTCACGGCAGGCGTCATCTTGGGCTTCGGTCCCGCGAGGCGGTGGGGCGGCAACAACTGTGCTGCCACCGAAAGGGGTAGCAGCACAGCCGTAAGAAGTATGTGGCGCTTAGCGTGCATGGAGTCTGTTGTAGGTCTTGAGGGCTTCGGCGCGCACGGCAGAGTCGTACTTCTCGTCCTTGGAGATGGCCAGTGTGCGCTCAGCGATGAGCGGTGTCTGGTAGGACGGGGCATGCCAGCCGAGGGCCTCGAGGATCATGACCTGCTGCGCAACGGTCGTCGTGGGACGGTCGATGTACTTGAGCAGGAAGGGCACGTAGGCGTGGACCATGTCGTTGCGCTGTCCGCGCACGGCGAAGCGTATCTCCTTCTCGTTGGTCAGCGTGTCCATCTCGGCCAAGGTCTGAGCGCGCGAGCCTGAGCTGCGCTCTATGGCGCGAGCTATGATGGCGCGTGTGCTGTCCTTGTGTATGGTCTGCACCTCGGGGCGGTCCCACTGGCGTGCGAACTCAGCCATGAGCTTATCCTGCGGCAGCACGCCCAGGGCTGTTGAGGCATCGAAGTTGACGCGGTCGCTGGTGTTGTTCTCTATGGACAGGGCTATGAGGGCCGGAATGAGACGGTCGTCGCCGCTCTCATGGATGAGGCGTACGGCCTGCCGCTGTGCGAGCTCGAAGGCGTCCTGTGTGGCCTGCTGGAGCACGGCTATGGAGTTGTCGTCGCGGAAGTCGGCGATGCGGTACATGGCCATCAGCCTGACGATGCCAAACTCAGACGTCTCATAGATGCGGCGCAGCTCAGCGCTGGTGATGTTGCCGGCTGAGGCCAGCTGCTCGATGGCGAGGCACTGCAGGTCGGCGCGCTCGCTCTTGAGCATCTTGCGCCAGGTGGCGGGCTTGTTCTCGTGGATGAGGTGGGCGATGTCCATCTGTTTGTCGGCAGAGGCGAAGCGGTAGGTGGGGTCGCCGATGACGTGGCTCTCGAGGTAGGTGCTGAAACGTGCTATGTCGCCAACGCAACCGCCGGCATTGATGAGTCCGATGAGGCGGTCGCTCCACTTGTCCTGCAGGACATTGACGGTGTTGGCTACGACGGCCACCGTCGTTCCCGGCTGGAAGATATATTCGTTGGCGATGCAGTCCTTGCGGTGGAAGGAACCGCAGTAGCAGGCATCGATGACGACGACGGGCGCATTAGGCTGGTAGCCGTAGGCTGCGAAGTCCTCGAGGTGGAGGTCCGTAGAGGCATCTTCGAGCGAGTCCTGCTCCAACAGTTTCTCGTCGAAGGCATCGTCCATCCACGAGTCGGGCAGGTCGAAGCGCTCTTTCAGGTCGGCCCGGGTCTTCTCCCAGTCGCGGCCTCGCTGCTTGGCTGATACGATGTGGTCGCGCACGTTCTTGCGGATGTATTCCTTAGCATCCTTGACAGTGTAGGGGCGGTCTATGGCGTTGAAGTACTCGGTGTCCCATGCTCCGTGGTGGTGCAGCACGGCCAGGTCGAGGTCGGTGCGCATGACTTCGCCCATGACGTTTTCCTTCACGGGGTTATGGTCGCTGTGGTCCATGTAGCTGATGCGGTTGCGGCGCCCGTCGCGCAGCTGGGGGAAGTGCTCCATCCACGCCACCTTCTCGTCCATGCGGGCAACCTTGGATTCGCTGATATATCCGTGTCCGCTGAAGAAGAACATCTTCTCCAGACGGCGTGGCTGCAGCTTGGCTGCTGTGGCCTTGCGCAGGTAGGCGCGCAGCTTCTCGTAGGGATTGGTGCCGAAGGCGTCTGTGGGGCGGATACGTCCGCTATAGATATTGGGGTGCAGACGCTGTGCGCTCTCGGGCAGGAGACTGTAGTAGAAGTAGTTGGCGTCGGAGTCGCGATCGAGATACTTGAATTTGAGATGGAAATCGTCGTAGAAGCGGTCGCTGGGGATGCTGCTGTCCTTGCGCGGATTGGTCTGGTCCATCTTGAATGCCGACGTCATGTGCTGCCCGTCGCGAATCATTGCCACGGGTATGTCGCCGATGAGCACAGTGCCGATGACGGGCTCCGTCTTCTGTGCATTGAGCCGTTGCAGTTCGGCGCGGATACTGTCGGGCACGTCCCAACGGTCTATGATGGTGTACACTCTGAGGTTGTGTGCCTGCTCGATGGCTGCGGCGTAGGCCTGTACCTCAGCCTTCGCCTCGGCATAGCTCTTGGGGTCAATGACGATGGCGAAGCCGTCGCGCGATGCAGCCGACAGGGTCGTGGCTGCAAGCAACAAGGAAAAAATTAGTTTCTTCATAAAGCGTTGTATTTGTCCGTTATTCTTATTCTACACGTTTCAGCGTCTTGAGAGCTTCGGCGCGCACTTCGGCAGGGAGGTTGTTGTTCTGGCTTATGCGCCGTGCGGCATCGCGTATGGCTGCACTGGTGTAGGCCAGACGATGCCATCCGAGGCTGCTGAGTAGCTGTCGCTGCACTTCGGCGTTGTCGCACCGCTCGGTGTAGGTTGCCACGTCGGGCACGAGGTATGCCGGCAGGTAGATCTTCATGCGGTCGGCCTGCACGAGGGCACGCCGCTCGCTCATCTTACCTTCGCAGAGGGCGTGGATGTCCTCTGCCCATCGCTCGGCGTAGCTCTTGACTTGCTTGAGGCGTTTCTCCTTGTATTCTTCAGGCCATGTTACGTAGGGTGCTATGCTGTCGAGGGCGCGGGTGGCGGCTTCGGTTACCTCTGTGGGCGGCATAAACTGCACCACCTCTTGTGCGTTGAAGGCCACGCGGGCGGATGTGTTGTTTTGTGCGAGCAGACGTGCGAGGGTGGTCGTCAGGCGCGGGTTTCCGCTCTCCTGTATGGTGTTTACGGCCATGCGCTGCAGCAGCTCGTAGCCGTCAGCAGCTGCCGCCTCGATGGCCTCGACGAGGAGGGGGCTGTTGCGCTCCGAGAGGAGGGTGAAAGCCTGCAGGCGCACGAGGGCGGAAGGAGCCGTGCGCAGGAGGGCGAGCAGTCGGCTGTCGGTTATGGCGCCTTGCTCATGTAGCATCTGGAGGGCCATGCACTGCACGTCGGGGTGTGAGTTCTTATTCAGCTGACGTTCCCATGCCTTAGCGCCGGCATCGATGATGAGTGTGTTGAAGTCGGTTCCAGAAGTGCGGAAGCAGAAGGTGGGGTCGCCCACGACGTGAACCTCGAGCTCGGGTTGGTGCTGGTTGAGCAGACCTATCATGACGCCCTCAGCCAGCAGTCCGATGTAGCGGTCGGGCCATTTGTCCTGAATCACGTTGACGGTGCCGCCTATGCCGGCTATGGTGCTTCCCGGCTGGAAGATATATTCGTTGGCTATGCAGTCGGCATTGTGGAAGGCCGCGTTGTAGCAGGCGTCGTAGATGGCTACGCGGCTGTTGGGGCGGTAGCCGTAGGTGGCGAAGTCCTTCAGCGTCAGGTTGAGCGAGTCTTCAAGCAGCGAGTCGAGATGGTTGTGCTCGGCCGACGGCTCGCCGGCGAGCCATGCCTCGGGAAGACCGTCGCGCAGGGTGAGTGCCTGGCGCACGCTGTCTACGTTCTGACCGTAGCGCTCAGCTGTGCGCAGGCGGTGGCGGTAGCTGAAGAGCAGATAGTCCAGTGCCTGTTCCACGCCCGAAGGTTTGGGCTGGTGGGTAAGGTATTGTGTGTCGTAGTCGCCGTGGTGGTGCATGATGCCGAGCGAGAGGTCGGGGCGCATCATCTCGTTCATCAGACGGCGTTTGATGTATGGCTGGTCGGCATAATCCATATAGCTGAACGTGCCGTTGTGTTGCGGTAGAGCGGGGAAGTGCTCGTGCATGGCCATCTGCTCGGCGATGTGTGCCACGCGAGACTCGTTGACCGATCCGCTGCCCGTGTAGGTGAAGACGCTCTGGAAGGCCTCGGGATTGCGCTTGGCTGCCGTGGCCTTGCGCAGGTAGGCGCGCAACTTCTCGTAGCGGCTGGTGCCTCCGGCGTCGGTGGGGCGTATGCGTCCGGTGAAGAGGTCGGGGTGCAGAGTCTGGTTGCCCTCGGCTGCAAGTGAATAATAAAACAGATGGATCCATTCGACCGAGTCGCGTTTCAGAAATTTGAAACGCAGGCCGAAATCGTCGTAGAAACGGTCGCTGGGCACCGATGAGTCGCGCCACGGCATAGCCTGGTTCATCTTGAAGGCCGACGTCAGGAACTGTGCGTCGCGGATCATAGGTACGGGAATGTCGCCCACGAAGACGGCACCCACGATGGGGTCTGTTTTCTGTGTGTGCAGGCGCTGCAGCTCGGCGCGTATGCTGTCGGGCACGCCCCAGCGGTCCTCGATGGTATAAACGTGGAAGCCCTGCATCTCCTCGATGGCACGTGCGTAGTCGGTCACCTCGGCACGTGCCTGGCGATAGCTCTCGGGATCAATAACGATGGCAAAGCCTTTGCGAGCGGCAAAGGCTGAAACCGTGACAAGGTTGACGGCTGTTGCCAGCGTCAGAAATAGAATCTTTTTCATAGCCTCAGAATTTCAGATAAGCACCTATCTCGGTCGTAGTGTAGGAATGTCCGTCGAAGCCCTGCCAGTACTCCTCGTTGCCGAGGTAGAGGCGTGTGGCAAAGTTGGCGTGGAGTCCCACGGTGAGGTTGCGTCCCACGGGCCGCGAGGCGTCGACGAGAGCTGCCACACGTGCGTTGGCGCCCGTCTCGTACTCAAAGATACGGCGTGTGTAGTCGGCCGATATATTGTCGGAGCCTGAGTAGGGAGAGCCGTCGGCATAGTCGTCGGTGAGGGGCAGTGAGTAGCCGCCTTCGAGCTGAGCGAGCAGCGTGGTCTGGCGTATGGCAAAATGCTTGCCAGCCTTCAGGTCTATGCTTGCTACGGCGATGTTCTGCTTGGGTATGGCTCCGCCGAGGAAGTGCTTGCGAATGATGTTCTTATAGCCTATGGTGGCGCCTGCGTAAAGGTCGCGCTGCCCCTCGCGCAGGAGGTCCCACTGATAAGCGAGAGCGGCGTTCAGAAGGCTTGTCTTCTGTATGGTGCTGCTACCGAGGACGCGGTAGTATTGTATGTTCCCGTGCTCGGTGTCGGTCTCGCGCTTCTGGTCGTACCAGGTGCCCTTGCCGTTGGTGAGTGAGGCCTGGATGGTGATGTTGTGGAGCGAACGCTCGCTGGCCTGCCACTGGAGGCGGTCGTGGAGCGAGAGCACGGTTTGGTCGTAGTCGCCGCCTTTGTATTCGTATGCCGTAGAGCCGTCGCGGGCATCCTCGTTAGCAGTGGCGAAACCCACTTCGAGGAAATCAGACCACCGGCCGTCGGAGGGCTTCCACTGAGCGGAGAGCGCGCCACGGTAGGTCATGCCCTTGTAGTCGCGGTGGTAACTGGTGTAGTCGGCCGTGGTGCGCTTCTGGTAGTCGCCCATGCCTTTCATGATGAAGTAGAAGTTGCTGGCGCTCTGCTGTACGTTGGTGTAATCGACGTTGGAGCTGAAAGGCTGCACGCCTACTGTGGCGCCGAGTGTCCAAGCATCGCTTAGGTCGTAGTCGATGCCGGCATTGATGGGTATGAGCGATGTCCTGGTGCGTGGCCGTGGGTCGTTCTGGTCGGCACGGCTGCCTGTGCTGATGCCTATCTGCAGTGCTCCGCGAAGGCGTTCGTTGAAGCTGTAGGCAGCCGTGGCATTCATGTCGAAGGTCTCGGTGGTGGCCTCGCCGGGGATGGAGTCGCAGATGGCGAGCGGGTTGTCGGTGAAATTCCACAGCGCCGTCTGCCAGGCTTGACGGTCGTCGCTGACGTGGCGATAGCGCAGATGGCCCTGCAGATCCACGCGCCCTATATGCCGCAGGCCGCCGATGTATGCTGCCAGTTCGCGCGAGTCAGGTGACGTGCCGATGGCGTGGTAGCTGCCTTCGTTCCAGGCGTGGCCTACGTGGCCTACGGCGAAGTCACGGACGCGGTTGTCAGCAATGCGCGTAGGGCTTTGGCTGCCATAGCGCAGGTTGAAAGGTTGGTTCTGGAAGTCCTCGTTCCATGTCTGAGCCTCTAAGCAGAGGGGGAAGAGGAGCATGATAAGCCCTCCTCTCACCCTCCCGTTGAGGGTGTGAGTGGTGACGCTGAAAAGTAGTTCCTTTACTGTTGAAATCATGGTTGTTTGCTTCACTTGTATCAGTTTCTATTCTTGTTCGTAGTCCACTCGTCCCATAGCGGGAGGGTGACAGGAGGGGCTCTTAGGATTAGTCGACCGTCGTGGGCGTCACGCCGGGAGTGTTGTCTTGTTCGTTCTTCCAGTCTTCGCTGGAGTTGTTGGTGTCTTTGTAGTAAACACGTCCGTTCTCGATGCGCTCAACCTTACGGCGGATGGCCTTGCCGGTGTACATGCCACTGACGGCTATACCCTTGACATCATCCTTCGGGAGGAAGTAGGGGTAGTTCTCCTCGGGATCAACACCCTGGCCGAAAGCGTCCACGGCATCGAGTACGTACTTGTTGGAGAGAAGCATGTACTGCATGGTGCTGGTGGTGCCGGGAGTGGTCGAGAAGTTATTCTCGTCGGCAGCGAAAGCTTCGGGAGTCATGCCGTCGGGCAGCTTGGCCAGGACGTAGGCACCGCCGCTGACGCCGAAGGCCCACATCTTCATGTACTTGTTGTTGCTGAAGATGGTCTTCAAGTTAGGCACAGCCTCGTTGTCGACGTCGCCATTGCCGTAGTATTTCTCCCAGTTGGCGCCGGAGAGGTCGGGGCTCTTAGCGTACTGCTCCTTCAGCTCATCGATATTCTCAGCTTCGGGGTCGTAGGCCTCCTTGTGGTTCTGAGCCTGGTCGGCGACGACCACGAACTCACCGGGCTGCAGGGGATAGTCGTGACCCGTGCCGGGGAAGGCGAGCACGGCGCCCTGTCCGCTGGGATAGAGCTCGGGATCCTGCTGCTGCCATGCGCTGATGGCTTTCTGGTTGCCCGTTCCCCTGAAGAGGATGAGGTTGTCGAGGTACTGCACCTCGTCGGAGTTGTTCACGATCTCGATGTAGGAATCGAGCACATAGTACTGTGCGCCGCCGGTGGAGTAGATGGTCTTGAAGAGCAGCGAACTCTTGAGAGACTTCTGCAGGTCGATGTTGACGGTCTGGTCTTCATAGAGTTCCACGTTGGAGGTGCCGGTGACGATAGCCTGGGCCTCGTCAGCCAGACGGGCGCTGAACACGGCTGTGTAGCTGCCCTGAATCTTCTCGATGGTGACGGGGCTGTTGATGTCGGTCACGGCGATGGTCTCGCTGCTGCTGGCATTGCTGAGAACCACCTTGGCGTCTACGATCTGTGCGCCTGCGAGTTCGCTCGAGGGAGTGAAGGTGAGCGTCAGGTTGTAGCTCTTCACGTCGTCGTCATTGTCGCACGAGGTGAAGACGGGGGCTGTCAGCGCCACGGCGGCGAGAACGAGCCCGAGCTTGGAAAACAATTTTTTCATTTTTGCTTGTTGTTTTTAAAAGAGTTGTTATTAAAGAGGTTAAGAATAACCATGGGAAATTAAATAATAATATTGTACCCGTGCACATTCGTGTGCGAAGAATGTCAGAAGCGCAGCTTCAGCTCGGCACCGAAGTACATACTGGGGTAGACGGTGTAGTAGCTGTTGGAGTTCTTATTCTTGCGGTACTGTATAGTGTTAGTGAGGTTGTTAGCCGTGAAGGATACCTCGCCAGTGTGTCCCAGCTCCTTGGTGAAGCGCAGGTTGAGCATCGCCCAGGGGTTGATGACGTCCTTCATCAGGTCGTAGGTCTGTGTACGGTCCATGAAGATGTTCAACTGTGCGTTGTCGGCATCGGCAGCTTGCCAAGGCGAGTAGTTGCCCTGCAGGTCGTAGTATCCCAGCGGGTCGACGACCATGTAGTCCTTGTCGGAGAACGTCTTTTGGTAGTAGCGTGTGTGGCCGTCGGCATCCTCGTAGATAGCCTTGCTTGTCTCTCGCCACACGACCTGCACGGAGGTGGTGACGACCATCTTCAGGGCGGGAATGTGCGTCACGAAGGCGAAGTTGGTGTTGGTGCGCGTCGTGATGCTGCCGGAGCCGCTGGGGAGGAGCACAGCGTAGGGCGCTACGGCTTGCACACGGTTGTCGAAGCTGGTGTTGGTGAGTGTCGTCTCCATGCGCTGGCGCTTGATCCAAAACCATGCTCCAGTGATGTTGAGGCTGGTGCGGACGGGGCGCCACTCGGCCGTGTGCAGCGTGTATTCGATGCCATGTTTGAGCGAGCGCGTCGTGTTGGCCGGCAGGCTCCACGATTCACGCGCTGAGTAGTAGGTAGGCTGTGCCGTGGCGCGGGTGCCGTTGAGCTCATAGCATACTGTGCCGTCGGCGCTGTTGAAGCGGAGCTCCGTGGCGCCGTCGGGCAGTTCGAAGTACGGATAGTTGATGTTGACCATCTGGGATATTGAACCCAGCTCGTTCTTGTGGCGCTCGTGGAAGAAGGTCAGCGAGGCTGTCGTCTGTTTCTTGCGCAGCGAGAGACCTACCTCCCACTTGCGCGAGTTCACGGGCTTCAGGTCGGGGTTCTGCGTGTTGTTGATAACGCGCGTAGTGATGAGCGCCAGACGGTCGGGGGCATTATCGCTCCAGCGCCCCAGCGCCACGTAGTCGTAGTAGGTGGGCTCGGGATAGACGTAGAGCAGTGGCGGCATCTTGTTGGAGATACCGAAGCCTCCGTTGACCGACAGATCGTCTAAGACGCTGTTGTTGTCGCGGTTGAGTAGGCTGAGACTGAGATTTATACGTGGCTCGGCTACGAAGAAACCGTTGTTGCCTCCGCTCTTGTCGCTGTCGAGGAATAGGTTCGAGACGCGCACGCCAGCCTCGGCTTGAGCCTTGACGGTACCGAGTGTCAGCGAAGTGTGGTCGCTGAGAAAAGCCGAGAGCGTCTGCAACGCAGGTACGTCTTTGTTGGCTCGGGGACGCAGGCGGTGGGCTGACTGTGCTTGCGGCGGGTTGGCCTCGTCGTAGGTCAGGCCGTCGCCCTTGTTGCCGTCGTAGGTGTACTCCAAGCCCAGCTTGAAGTTAGTGTATGCCTGCTCGTTCAACTGCATATATTTGTTGGCTACTAACTGCCCGAAGATATTGATGGGGATACTCTCGATGTCGTATTCTGACTGATAACCTACGCGCTTGAACATCCCTTCCTGAAGGCCGTCCTCGCGTGTGTTGGTGATGACACCGTCGGGGTTGTAAATCCAGCTGCTGTACCAGTCGTGCTGCCGCGCCACCTGTCCGCTGAGCTTATATGTCAGGTTTGAGAGGAAACCACCCTCGGGGTTCCATGTGCCGTTAATGGCGAGACGTCCGCCCGTGTTGTTGGCCTTCCATTCCGAGTAGCTCTCGCTCATCTGCGGGTCGCGCTTTGTTTTGTTGATGTTGGTGTAGAAGGCTCCTCGTACGTTGAAACTCACGGGGCCGAACTGGTTGCTGTAGCCGGCTGTAGCCGTCACGCGGTCGAAACCTTGATAGTGGCGGCGGGTGTCGGCCCACGACTGAGCCCAGTCAGCTGAGAAATTGACGGCGCCGCCTCGGCGCAGTCGGAAGCCCTTACCGGCGTAGGCCAGCTTGGAGTTGGGGTCGGCCTGCAGTTTTGCCTCCCAGGGCGTATAGCCGCTCTTAGTGCTTACAATGACCACGCCTGATGTCAGGTTGCCATATTCCACGCCAGGAATGCCGCGTATCACCTCCATCGACTCAATATTCCCTGCCTGCACCGTGCGTAGGTCCGTTCCGCGCCCAGCTGTCGTCTGGTTGGCGAGCGACGAGCCGCTCGACGTGCCGTTGCGTGCGAACGACAGCACCTCCATGTTGGCATCGTTGGACAGAGGTGTGCCGTCAACGATGACTGCCGTGCCCATTGCGTTGGCGTTGTTAGTGCCTATCTCGCGGATGTTGGCTTGCGAGAGTGTGTTCAGGTCTGGGTTCTCAGTCAGGTTACCTGGTACCAGCTGCAAGAGGTCGCCCATGCTTTTAGGCTGCAAGTGGCGGATGGCTTCCTGCCCGATGGTGGAGATGGAACCCATCTGCTGCTGACGGGCCGTCACTGTAACCTGCTGCAGACCTAAGCTAAGTTCCTTCAGCTGGATGAACAGACGCACCTCGCCCCTCTCAACAGAGAGGGTGCCCGTGGCCGTCTCGTAGCCTACGAAAGTAGCACGCCACTGGTAGGTGCCACGCGGCACGTTCTGGATCTGAAATGAGCCGTCGCGATGGCTCTGTGCGCCCAGTGTGCCGTTCAGTACTACGCTTGCCAACTCGATGGGCTGGCCCGTGGCATCGCGCACGGAGCCGAGGACGGTGAACGTCTCTTGGGCGCTGAATGGTTGAGCTCCGAAAAGGACTAAAGATACAAGAGTGAGAACGAATCGATGTAATTGTTTCATATATATATGATTGCTCTTGTTGAATTCATTATCGGGCGGCCAGAGCCGCTCTTTACTATTAGCAGGGGCAAAAGTATGGACTTTTTTTAAATCGTACAATAATCATTATTAGGTATTTTGAATTATATTGCGATATATTGATTTATTTTAGGCTTATATACGGATAAATATTAAGGAAAAGGATAATGGCTATTGGCTCGAGGGTGGAATCCTGACGCCAAAAAAGTTCATGCGCCTTGGCTGTGTGCATTCAAATATGCAAGAATTCTTTTATTTTGGGATTTTTATTTTGCCTAATGGATGGAATGTGCTACCTTTGCAAACGTTTACAAAATATTACGTTGAAATGGAGAAAAATAGATTCCTTACAGTAGCAGTCTGCTTGCTGCTTATGCTTATGACGGCCTATGTGGCTTCGGCCCAAGGCAAGCGTGTAAGACGAATGGAGTATGAAGGGTATTACGTGGAACTGAATTATGGCGATAACGACCGCGTAGTGAGCGCTTACGATAGTCAGTTTGGTATGCAATACTTCACTTATGACTACGGCTACGCTTACACGGAAGGGTTGTCGACCGACCTTTTCACCTTCTCTGATGACGGCCTGTTGTCGGGCCTTGAAGATGAGGGATTTCAACTGTTTGAGTTTTCATGGGCTGGCGATGCTATCACTCGTTTTCTAGAGTTTGGCGAAGATGGCCCTGATGATGTTTGCGTGTTGACATATTACAATAAAGAATGTAATGTGCCTGCACTTTCGCATGCGTTGAGCATCACGGCGGCTATTTTCGCCGAACCGGAGGAACTGGGCCTGATCTATAGTTGCTATGCCCTGAAGGGTTATCTTGGCGTGCCCGTCCGTAAGCTCGTGAAGACGGCGCATCTGGTAGAGGGCGTTAACGACGAGGATGAGCGTTCGATCTATGATGTGACATACGAATATGAGTTTGATGCCGAGGGTTATGTCACGGAAGTGAAAATGCATATTGAAGAGGAGGAGTGGAATAGCGGAAGTTCCAGGAAGTATGTCAAGGACAAGTCGATTAACATCTATTGGGAACCCGCAACGGGCGTGAAAGACTTAAACGATAAGAAGAAAGCGAGCGATGCTGTCTATACCCTTAGCGGGCAGAAACTGATACAGAAATCTGCTGACGCTCTGAAGCCCGGAGCCTATGTCGTAGGCGGCCGTAAGATGATTGTGCAATAATACATAACCAATAAACGATAAACGAATATAGCAATGGCTAACAACAACGAACAACAGAAGCCGGGGCAGGTTCAGGTGAACATGACCCCTGAGGTGGAGAAAGGTGTGTATTCGAACCTCACCATCATGGGCTTCACGCCTACGGAATTTATCATGGACTTCGTGTTCCACCATCCCGGTATGCCGCGTGCCAACGTGCAGAGCCGCGTCATCATGACGCCCGCTCAGGCCAAGCGCCTGATGCGCCTGCTGGAGCAGAATATCATGAACTATGAGAAGAACAACGGGATGATAGCGCTGCCCGAGGACAACCAACCTAAAGGCCCTATCTCGCCGTTTAAGGTTAATTAGCAGCAGGCCCATTCCCGATGGCGAGGGCAATGACACACTAATAAAAGAAGCTATGCAAAAGAATTTAGAGACGCTGTGCATCCACGGCGGCTGGCGCCCCAAGAAGGGCGAGTCGCAGCAACTGCCAATAATCCAGAGTACTACCTTCCGCTACGAGACCAGCGAGCAGATGGCTCGCCTCTTCGACCTCGAGGACGAAGGCTATTTCTACACCCGCCTGCAGAATCCCACCAACGATGCCGTGGCTGCCAAGATCAACGCCCTCGAGGGTGGGGTAGGGGCCGTGCTGACCTCTTCGGGCCAGGCCGCCTCGTTCTATGCCGTGTTCAATATCTGTCAGGCTGGCGACCATTTCGTGACGTCGAACAATATCTATGGAGGCACGTTCAACCTCTTCGGCGTCACGATGAAGAAACTGGGCATAGAGTGCACTTTCGTGGACCCCGACTGGGACGACGACCGCATCCGTGAGGCTTTCCGACCGAACACCAAGTGCTTCTTCGGCGAGACAATCTCGAACCCGGGCGGCAACGTGTTTGATATCGAGCGCTTTGCACGCCTCGCCCATGAGGCCGGAGTGCCCCTCATCGTGGACAACACATTCGCCACCCCCATCAACTGCCGCCCCTTCGAGTGGGGTGCAGACATCGTCACCCACTCCACGACGAAATACATGGACGGGCATGCCACGCAGGTCGGCGGCGCTGTCGTCGACAGCGGCAACTTCGACTGGGAGGCACATGCCGATAAGTTCCCCGGGCTGACCACGCCCGACGAGAGCTACCATGGCCTGACATACACTAAGGCCTTCGGCAAGAAAGCCTACGTGACGAAACTCGTCTCGCAGCTCATGCGTGACCTGGGCAGCATCCCGGCGCCCCAGAACTCTTTCCTGCTCAATCTGGGCCTTGAGACCCTGCACCTGCGTATGCCGCGCCACTGCGAGAACGCACAGCGCGTGGCCGAGTGGTTGGAGAAGAATCCGCGTGTGGCATGGGTCAACTACTGCGGTCTGCCTTCAAACAAATACTACGCTCTGGCGCAGAAGTACCTGCCTAACGGCTCATGCGGCGTCATAGCCTTCGGTCTGAAAGGCACACGCGAGGACGCCATACGCTTCATGGACAACCTCGACTTCGTGAGCATCGTCACACACGTAGCCGATGCCCGTACCTGCGTGCTGCATCCGGCCAGCCATACACATCGCCAACTTTCTGACGAACAGCTGCGCGAAGCAGGCGTTGCTCCCGACTTGATCCGCCTGAGTGTGGGCCTCGAGAACGTCGACGATATCATCGCAGACCTCAGTCAGGCAATGGAGAAGAGCGCACACTGACAGCCTATCTGCAGAACTCGTTTGTACAAGCAATGGCAAGCACACGCGCGCGTACATTATATTTATTATTATACAGTATGGCCTGCAACAGCTGTTTGCTGAATTGTACTTATAGTTGCACTTGAACTTCCGCTCGTCCAGCCTCGGCCGTGATTGTCGTCTGCAGCTCAAAAACGGTGCAGAAAGAGGCTTTAAAGGTTAAACTTTCTTAAATAATCAGTCTTTTTGGACTTTTTGATGCCCTCAGAGCAAAATTTTGGCCCTGAGGGCATTGCTGTTCGGGGATTTTTGTCTACCTTTGCAGCCCGAATGGGCATAGTATGCCCGTTTGTATGCTGCTTTGAAATCAAATATACAATATATAAATAATTAAAAATTAAACAAAATGCCTACAATTCAACAACTCGTGCGGAAAGGTCGCAAGGTGCTTGTGGACAAGAGCAAAAGCCCTGCGCTGGACAACTGCCCCCAGCGCCGTGGAGTGTGCGTGCGTGTCTACACCACAACACCTAAGAAACCTAATTCCGCCATGCGTAAGGTGGCACGTGTGCGCCTTACCAACACAAAGGAAGTCAACAGCTACATCCCCGGAGAGGGCCACAACCTGCAGGAGCACTCCATCGTGCTCGTTCGCGGCGGTCGTGTTAAGGACCTTCCCGGTGTACGTTACCACATCGTCCGCGGCACACTCGATACCGCAGGCGTAGCCAACCGCACGCAGCGCCGCTCGAAGTATGGCGCTAAGCGTCCGAAGCAGAAGAAGTAAAAAAAAGTACTGCGGGCTCAGCCCGTGAATTTAAAAACAGGTTTTGTGTTGTATAAACGCGGTTGAGTAAATGCGCCACCGGCCCTCGCGACGAGGCAGCGCGCGTTGAAGAACAAACGAATACAGCCAAACATCAAAATCACACAAAACAATGCGTAAAGCAAAACCAAAGAAAAGACAAGTCCTTCCCGATCCCGTCTATGGCGACGTGAAGGTGTCGAAGTTCGTCAACCACTTGATGTATGACGGCAAGAAGAGCATCTCGTACCGTATCTTCTATGATGCTCTCGAAATCGTAAAGAACAAGATGCAGAACGAGGAGAAGAGCTCCCTCGAGATCTGGAAGGAAGCCCTCGCAAAGGTCACTCCTCAGGTGGAGGTTAAGAGCCGCCGTATCGGTGGTGCCACTTTCCAGGTACCTACAGAGATCCGTCCCAGCCGTAAGGAGAGTGTCTCGATGAAGAACCTCATCCAGTATGCCCGCAAGCGTGGTGGCAAGACCATGGCTGACAAGCTCGCTGCTGAGATCATGGATGCCTACAACGAGCAGGGCGGTGCCTTCAAGCGTAAGGAGGATATGCACCGTATGGCTGAGGCTAACCGTGCGTTCGCACACTTCCGTTTCTAAGAAAAAAGATTTAATTTCAAGGTAACAAGCAAAGAATGGCAAAACAAGATTTGCATCTGACCCGTAACATCGGCATCATGGCTCACATCGATGCCGGTAAGACTACTACGTCCGAACGTATACTCTTCTACACGGGTCTGACACATAAGATTGGTGAGGTGCACGACGGCGCTGCTACCATGGACTGGATGGCCCAGGAGCAGGAGCGCGGCATCACCATCACCTCTGCTGCCACAACGACGTTATGGAATTGGAACGATCAGAAGTATAAGATCAACCTCATCGACACTCCGGGACACGTCGACTTCACCGCAGAGGTGGAGCGCTCGCTCCGTGTGCTCGACGGTGCCGTGGCTGCCTACTGTGCCGTCGGAGGCGTAGAGCCCCAGTCGGAGACGGTGTGGCGTCAGGCCGACAAGTACAATGTGCCCCGCATCGGTTACGTCAACAAGATGGATCGCAGCGGCGCTGACTTCTTCGAGGTCGTACGCCAGATGAAGGATGTGCTCGGCGCTAAGGCTGTGCCCGTTGTCATCCCCATCGGTGCGGAAGAGAACTTCAAGGGCGTCGTGGACCTCATCAAGATGAAGGCTATCCTCTGGCACGACGAGACCATGGGCGCTGAGTACAGCGTCGAGGAGATCCCTGCCGACTTGGTAGCCGAGGCTGAGGAGTGGCGCAACAAGATGCTGGAGACCGTGGCTGAGTACAACGACGAGCTGATGGAGAAGTTCTTCGACGACCCCTCCACCATCACCGAGGAGGAAATCCTCACCGCATTGCGCGCCGCCACCGTGAGCATGGAGATTACTCCTATGCTCTGCGGCTCCTCGTTTAAGAACAAAGGTGTGCAGACGCTGCTCGATTACGTATGCGCCTTCCTGCCCAGCCCACTGGACACGCCCAACGTCATCGGAACCAACCCCGAGACAGGCGAAGAGGAAGACCGCAAGCCCTCCGAGGATGAGAAGACCAGTGCCCTGGCCTTCAAAATAGCTACCGACCCCTATGTCGGTCGTTTGACCTTCATCCGCGTATATTCAGGCAAGGTTGAAGCCGGCTCTTATATCTATAACACCCGCTCCGGCAAGAAAGAGCGCGTGAGCCGCCTCTTCCAAATGCATTCCAACCACCAGAACCCCGTCGAGGTAATCGGCGCCGGCGACATAGGTGCAGGCGTAGGCTTCAAGGATATCCGCACAGGTGACACCCTCTGCGACGAAGAAGCACCCATCGTACTCGAGAGCATGGAGTTCCCCGATCCCGTTATCGGTATCGCCGTGGAGCCTAAGACTCAGAAGGACCTCGACAAGCTCAGCAACGGCCTGGCCAAGCTGGCAGAGGAAGATCCTACGTTCACCGTGCGTACTGACGAGCAGAGCGGCCAGACCATCATCAGTGGTATGGGCGAGCTGCACCTCGATATCATCATCGACCGTCTGAAGCGTGAGTTCAAGGTGGAGTGCAACCAGGGTAAGCCTCAGGTCAACTACAAAGAAGCTATCACCAAGATGGTCAACCTCCGCGAGGTGTACAAGAAGCAATCCGGCGGTCGCGGTAAGTTCGCTGACATTATTGTGAACGTAGGTCCTGTCGACGATGATTTCGAAGGCACTGGTCTCCAGTTCATCAACAGTGTCACCGGCGGTAACATTCCTAAGGAGTTCATTCCCTCTGTCCAGAAGGGCTTCGAGAGTGCCATGAAGAACGGTGTGCTCGGCGGCTTCCCCATGGACAGCCTGAAGGTGGAGCTCCTCGACGGCTCGTTCCACCCCGTGGACTCAGACCAGCTCTCGTTTGAGATCGCAGCTATTCAGGCTTATCGCAACGCCTGCGCTCAGGCTAAGCCCGTCCTGATGGAGCCCATTATGAAACTCGAGGTGGTAACGCCCGAGGAGAACATGGGTGACGTCATCGGCGACCTCAACAAGCGTCGCGGTCAGGTTGAAGGTATGGATACCAGCCGCAGCGGTGCACGCATCGTCAAAGCAATGGTGCCTCTGGGTGAGATGTTCGGATACGTCACCGCACTCCGCACCATCACCTCAGGCCGTGCCACCAGCAGCATGACCTATGACCATCACGCTCCCGTTTCCAGCAGCATCGCCAAGGCTGTGCTCGAGGAGGTAAAGGGACGTGTAGACCTGGTATAAAGAGTGATAAGTGAAAAGTGATAAGTGAAAAATGAAAAATTCATTCGTCATTCATCATTCGTCATTCGTCATTAAATTATAAAGGTAGGGGGCTGCCGAGCAAATGACTCTTTGGCAGTCGCCCGCCAATAAAACCGAATAGTAAATAGTAAATCGTAAAATCGTAAATTAACATCATGAGTCAGAAAATCAGAATCAAACTGAAGTCCTACGACCACAACCTCGTAGACAAGTCTGCAGAGAAGATTGTGAAGACAGTGAAGGCCACCGGCGCCATCGTAAGCGGCCCGATACCCCTTCCCACACACAAGCGCATCTTCACCGTCAACCGTTCGACGTTCGTCAACAAAAAAGCCCGCGAGCAGTTCCAGCTCAGTAGCTACAAGCGCCTCATCGACATCTACTCGAGCACCGCTCAAACCGTAGACGCGCTGATGAAACTCGAGTTGCCCAGCGGCGTAGAGGTTGAAATCAAAGTATAGCGGAAATAGATTATCTAGAAACTATAGACACTCTAGAGAATCCAGAACAATAACCAATCAATTAATTAAATTACTGAAATGCCAGGATTATTAGGAAAGAAAATCGGAATGACTTCCGTTTTCAGTGCCGACGGCAAGAACGTGCCGTGCACTGTTATCGAATTAGGTCCTTGCGTAGTTACCCAAATCAAAAGCGTAGAGAAGGACGGCTATGCCGCCGTTCAGCTCGGTTTCGAGGAGGCTAAGGAGAAGAATACCACCAAGCCCATGCTCGGACATTTCGCTAAGAGCGGTACAACACCCAAGCGCCACTTGGCCGAGTTCACAGGTTTTGATGAAGTGAATCTGGGAGACACCATCACGGTGGACCTCTTCGCTGATTCTGCCTTTGTCGACGTGATAGCCACGAGCAAAGGTAAAGGCTTCCAGGGCGTCGTCAAGCGCCATGGCTTCGGTGGCGTAGGCCAGAGCACCCACGGTCAGGACGACCGTCTGCGTAAGCCAGGTTCCATCGGCGCCTGCTCATACCCCGCTAAGGTCTTCAAGGGCCTGCGCATGGGTGGCCAGATGGGTGACGTTCGCGTTACTACGCACAACCTGCAAGTGTTAAAGGTGATTCCCGAGCACAACCTGCTCCTCATCAAGGGTAGCATACCGGGTTTCAAAGGTTCAATCGTAAGCGTTATTAAGTAAGATGGAAGTCAGTGTATTGAATATCAAAGGTCAGGACACCGGCCGTAAGGTAGTCCTCGACGATGCCATCTATGGCATAGAGCCCAATGACCACGCAATCTATCTCGACGTACGCCTTCTCCAAGCCAACCAGCGCCAGGGCACTGCCAAGGCCAAGGAGCGCTCTGAGGTCAGCGGTTCCACCCGCAAACTCGGTCGCCAGAAAGGCGGCGGCGGTGCACGTCGTGGTGACATCAATTCGCCCGTACTCATTGGTGGTGGCCGCGTCTTCGGCCCCCAGCCCCGCGACTATAGCTTCAAGCTCAACAAGAAAGTACGTCGTCTCGCACGCAAGAGCGCTCTGACCTACAAGGCTCAGGAGAACGCTATTGTAGTGGTTGAAGACTTCACTTTTGATGCGCCTAAGACAAAAAGCCTCGTCGAAGTGATAAATAATCTTAAAGTTGACGGCAAAAAAGCACTTTTTGTTTTGCCAGGTTCGGATAAAGCAGTATATTTGTCAGCTCGAAATATCGAGAAGGCCAAAGTGATGGCTGCTTCTGCGCTGAACACCTACCGGGTGCTCGACGCAGACGTTCTTGTGCTCACCGAAAGCGCTGTCGGCGTTGTCGGAGAAACCCTTAACAAGTAAAGAGCAACAACAATGGGATACATAGTAAAACCTCTGGTCACTGAGAAGATGACCAACATCACAGAGAAGCAGAACAAGTTCGGCTTCATCGTGCGTCCTGAGGCTAACAAGCTCGAGATCAAGAAGGAGATAGAAGAGCTCTACAACGTCACCGTCACCGGCATCAGCACTTCCGTCTATGCTGGCAAGAACAAGAGCCGTTACACCAAGGCTGGTCTTATCAAAGGCCGCACGAACGCATTTAAGAAGGCCATCGTCACCCTCAAGGAAGGCGAGACCATCGATTTCTACGCTAATATTTAAAGAAAGATGGCAGTACGTAAATTAAGGCCCACAACACCGGGCCAAAGGCACAAAATTATAGGTACATTCGAAGAGATTACTGCATCTGTACCTGAGAAGTCCCTAACATACGGCAAACGCTCAACCGGCGGTCGCAACAACACCGGTAAGATGACTGTCCGCTACATGGGCGGTGGCCATAAGCGCAAGTTCCGTTTCATCGATTTCAAGAGAGATAAAGATGGTGTTCCCGCAGTAGTGAAGACAATCGAGTACGACCCCAACCGTTCGGCTCGCATAGCATTGCTCTTCTATGCTGACGGTGAGAAACGTTATATTATTGCTCCCAACGGACTGCAGGTAGGCATGACACTCATGTCCGGCGCAGAAGCTGCGCCTGAAGTGGGAAATGCCCTGCCCATGCAGAATATCCCCGTCGGTACGGTGATCCACAACATCGAGCTCCGTCCCGGGCAGGGCGCACTGCTCGTTCGCTCAGCCGGCAACTTCGCTCAGCTCACCTCACGTGAAGGACGCTACTGCGTCATCAAGCTCCCCTCGGGCGAGACACGTAAGGTTCTCAGCGCCTGCAAGGCTACTATCGGCAGCGTCGGCAACAGCGACCACGCTCTCGAGAGCTCCGGTAAGGCCGGACGTAGCCGCTGGCTCGGCCGTCGCCCCCACAACCGTGGCGTCGTCATGAACCCGCACGACCACCCGATGGGCGGTGGTGAAGGTCGCCAGAGCGGTGGACACCCGCGTTCACGTAAGGGCCTCTATGCTAAGGGCCTCAAGACACGTGCTCCTAAGAAGCAGTCGAACAAGTATATCATTGAAAGAGCCAATAAAAAGTAATCACAGTTAAACTCAAAGAAACATTATGAGTCGTTCACTTAAGAAAGGTCCGTATATCGCAGTAAGCCTCGAAAAGAAGGTTCTCGCCATGAACGAGAGCGGCAAGAAGAACGTCGTGAAGACTTGGGCTCGTGCTTCAATGATCAGCCCTGACTTCGTAGGACACACGATTGCCGTACACAACGGCAATAAGTTCATCCCCGTTTACGTAACTGAGAACATGGTAGGCCACAAGCTCGGAGAGTTCGCTCCCACACGCAAGTTCGGCGGCCATGCAGGTCAGAAGAAAAAGTAAACAGGCACTGCACATTCAAGATTCATTATTTGAATAAATAGAGTAATATATAATGGGAAAAAGAAAAAGACTGGCAGCCGAAGCACGAAAGGCTGCACGCAAGACCCAGTACTTTGCAAAGGCTAAGAGCGTACCGTCCTCCCCTCGGAAGATGCGTTATGTGGTGGATTTGATCCGCGGCATGGAGGTCAACCGCGCTCTGGCTACCCTGCATTTCAACAAGAAGGCTGCTGCCGCTGACGTGGAGCTACTCCTGCGCTCGGCCATCGCCAACTGGGAACAGAAGAATGATCGCAAGGCCGAGGATGGCGAGCTGATCGTATCGAGAGTATTCGTCGACGAAGGTGCTACACTCAAGCGTATGCGCCCCGCCCCTCAGGGTCGCGGCTACCGCATCCGCAAGCGCAGTAATCACGTCACATTGTTCGTTGACACAAAACCTAATGACTAAGTAAAAGTATGGGACAGAAAGTTAATCCTATAAGCAACCGCCTCGGCATCGTCCGCGGTTGGGATTCCAATTGGTATGGTGGCAAGAACTTCGGCGATTCCATCCTTGAGGACAGCAAGATTCGCAAGTACCTCATGGTGCGCCTGGGCGAGGCCAGCATCTCCCGCATCGTCATCGAACGTACGCTGAAGCTCGTGACCATCACCATCTGCACCTCGCGCCCCGGCCTCATCATCGGCAAGGGCGGTGAGAAGGTTGATGCCCTCAAGAAAGAGCTCAAGAAGATTACCGACAAGGAAATCCAGATCAACATTTTTGAGATTAAGAAGCCAGACCTCGACGCTAACATCGTGGGCGCCAACATCGCCAAGCAGGTCGAGGGTAAGATTGCTTACCGCCGCGCAATCAAGATGGCTATCGCCAATGCTATGCGCGCTGGTGCTGAAGGCATCAAGGTGCTCATCTCCGGACGCCTCAACGGTGCCGAGATTGCACGCTCCGAGATGTTCAAGGAAGGCCGTACGCCTCTCCACACCTTCCGCGCCGACATCGACTACTGCCAGACCGAGGCCCTCACGAAAGTAGGTCTCCTTGGCATCAAGGTATGGATCTGCCGCGGCGAAGTCTATGGTAAGAAAGATCTCGCACCCAACTTCTCACAGCAGAAGGAGACAGGCCGCTTCGGCGGTAACGACCGCGGCGGCCGTCGTGGCCCCCGTCGCCCCCGCAACAACAATCGTTAAACCCCTGAAAGAACGTAATTATGTTACAGCCGAAAAGAACTAAATATAGAAGACCGCAAAAAGGTCGTTGCAAGGGCAACGCACAGCGCGGCAATCAGCTCGCTTTCGGATCATTCGGCATCAAGAGCCTCGAGACGCACTGGATCACCAGTCGCCAGATTGAGGCCGCTCGTGTCGCCGTGACCCGTTACATGCAGCGTGAAGGTCAGGTCTGGATTCGTATCTTCCCGGACAAACCCATTACCAAGAAGCCTGCCGACGTGCGTATGGGTAAAGGTAAGGGTGATCCCGTCGGATACGTTTTCCCCATCACTCCCGGACGCATCATCTTCGAAGTAGAAGGTGTACCCTACGAGACAGCTAAAGAAGCTCTGCGCCTCGCCGCTCAGAAGCTCCCCGTGACTACTAAGTTCATTGTTAGACGAGACTACGACAAAAACGCTTGATTATGAAGACTACAGAAGTAAGGGCCCTCACCATAGAGGAGCTCGCCGAGAAAATTGAAACGGCAAAGGCTCAGTACAACCAGATGCTGCTCAACCACGCCGTATCGCCCCTGGAGAACCCTTCTGAAATCAAGAAGGCACGTCGTGACATCGCTCGCATGATGACGATTCTCACGGAAAAAAAGAATGCTAATTAATAATGGTCTTAGACATGGAAGTTAGAAATTTAAGAAAAACTAGAACCGGCGTTGTCACCAGCGACAAGATGGATAAGACCATTGTAGTGGCTGCCAAGTATAAGGAAAGACACCCGATTTATGGTAAATTCGTCCAAAAGACGAAGAAGTACCATGCTCATGACGAGAATAACGACTGCCACCGCGGTGACACCGTTACCATCATGGAGACCCGTCCCCTGAGCAAAACCAAGAGATGGAGAGTAGTAGAAATCGTAGAAAGAGCTAAGTAATTATGATACAAGCAGAATCTAGATTAGTCGTTGCAGACAATAGCGGCGCCAAGGAGTGCCTCTGCATCCGTGTGCTTGGTGGTACACGTCGCCGTTATGCAACAGTAGGGGACGTCATCGTCGTCTCTGTGAAGAGCGTCATCCCCTCCAGTGATATCAAAAAGGGTGCTGTGTCGAAAGCTTTGATCGTTCGCACAAGCAAGGAAGTCCGTCGTGCCGACGGCTCCTATATCCGTTTCGACGACAACGCTTGCGTACTGTTGAACAATGCTGGTGAGCTTCGTGGCAGCCGCATCTTCGGCCCTGTGGCCCGTGAGCTGCGCGCTACCAATATGAAGGTGGTTTCACTCGCACCCGAGGTACTTTAATCATCAAAAAAGATTCATTACAGTAATGGCTAAGTTACATATCAAGAAAGGCGACACCGTGCAGATCCTCGCTGGCAACAGCAAAGGCCAGACAGGCAAGGTGCTCAAGGTGCTCGTCAAGGAGCAGAAGGCTATCGTTGAAGGCCAGAATATGGTCTCCAAGAGCCAAAAGCCCAATGCTAAGAACCCTCAGGGTGGCATCGTGAAGCAGGAAGCCCCCATCCACATCTCGAATCTGAATGTGGTTGACCCCAAGACTGGTAAGGCTACCCGCATAGGACGTAAGTTGAACGCTGACGGAAAGCTTGTCCGTTATGCAAAAAAATCAGGAGAGGAGATTAAGTAATGGCAAATACAGCAAGACTCAAGCAGGAGTATGCAGAGCGCATCGCTCCCGCACTTAAGGAAAAGTTCGGCTACACATCAGCCATGCAGATTCCCGTCCTGAAGAAGATTGTCGTCAATCAGGGCCTCGGTATCGCTACCGCTGACAAGAAGATTATCGAAGTGGCTGTCAATGAACTCACCGCTATCACTGGTCAGAAGGCCGTAGCTACCGTCTCTAAGAAGGACGTGGCCAACTTCAAGCTCCGTAAGAAGATGCCTATCGGCGTCATGGTGACCCTGCGCCGCGAACGTATGTATGAGTTCCTCGAGAAGCTCGTCAAGGTGGCTCTGCCCCGTATCCGTGACTTCAAGGGCATCGAGAGCAAGCTCGACGGCCGTGGTAACTACACCCTCGGCATTCAGGAGCAGATTATCTTCCCCGAGATCAACATTGATGCTATCGACCGTATCGTAGGTATGAACATCACCTTCGTTACTACGGCTCAGACCGACGAGGAAGGCTTCGCCCTCCTCAAGGAATTCGGACTTCCCTTCAAAACCGCTAAAGACTAAGGAAATATGGCAAAAGAATCAATGAAAGCACGCGAGGTAAAGCGCGCAAAGCTCGTTGCCAAGTACGCTGCTAAGCGTGCCGCCCTCAAGAAGATTGTCAACACGGGGGATCCCGTGGAGGCCTTTGAGGCAGCACAGAAGCTCCAGAGCATACCTCGCAATGCCAACCCCATCCGCCTGCACAACCGCTGCAAGATTACGGGCCGTCCAAAGGGCTACATTCGCCAGTTCGGCATCTCCCGTATCCAGTTCCGCGAGATGGCTTCGCAAGGACTCATCCCCGGCGTGCGCAAGGCCAGCTGGTAAGCTTACAGATAGCACCCCAATTAACTTTATCTTTTAATATTGTCGGCAGAGTGCCGATTAATTAAATCTTAAACAACAATGACAGATCCTATTGCAGATTATTTGACGCGGTTGCGCAATGCCATTATGGCAAAGCACCGTGTGGTCGAAGTGCCCGCGTCGAATCTGAAGAAGGAGATCACAAAGATCCTCTTCGAAAAGGGCTACATCCTCAACTACAAGTTCGTTGACGATGGCCCTCAGGGCACCATCAAGATTGCCCTGAAGTACGATGCTGTTAACAAGGTTAACGCCATCAAGAAACTCATCCGCGTGTCCAAACCCGGTATGCGTAAGTACACCGGCTACAAGGATATGCCCCGCGTCATCAACGGTCTCGGCGTCGCCGTCATCTCAACCTCACAGGGTGTGATGACTAACAAGGAAGCCGCAGAGAAGAAGATTGGTGGCGAAGTTCTTTGCTACGTCTATTAATTTAAGGAGGAATTAACATGTCAAGAATTGGTAAATTGCCCATTAACATCCCCGCAGGTGTTGAGATTTCCATTGACGACAACAGGGTTACCGTCAAAGGCAAGGAGGGTGTTTTAACCCAGGAGGTTAATCCGTCCATCAAGATTAATTACGACAAGGAAAAGGCTGAGATCACCTTCGATATCGACGAAGAGTATGATCCCATCAACGTCTCCCTGAAGCAGAAACAGGCATATCACGGACTCTATCGCTCGCTCATCCACAACATGGTGGTCGGCGTAAGCGAGGGTTTCACCAAGCAGATGGAGCTCGTGGGCGTAGGTTATCGCGTGACTAACAAGGGTAACCTTCTGGAGTTCGCGCTCGGCTATACTCACCCCATTCTCATCCAGCTTCCCGATACCATCAAGGTGGAGACCAAGATGGAGCGTAACCAGAATCCCCAGATCATCTTGAAGTCTTGTGACAAACAGCTCCTCGGACAGGTTTGTGCCAAGATCCGTTCTTTCCGTAAGCCCGAACCTTACAAGGGCAAGGGTATCTTGTTCGTTGGCGAGCAGATTCGCAGAAAGTCTGGTAAGTCAGCAGGTGCTAAATAATAGTAACTCTAAAATCGCGTAATCATGACAACGAAGAAAATAGAAAGACGAATCAAGATCAAGTATAGAGTTCGCAACAAGATCTCAGGCACTGCTGAGCGCCCCCGTATGTCGGTGTTCCGCAGCAACAAGCAGATCTACGTCCAGGTTATCAACGACCTCACAGGTACCACCCTCTGCGCCGCTTCCTCGCTCGGCATGGAAACATGTCCTAAGAAAGAGCAGGCAGCCAAGGTTGGTGAACTCATTGCAAAGAAAGCCCTTGAAGCAGGTATCACCACGGTGGTCTTCGACCGCAATGGCTACCTCTATCACGGACGTGTGAAAGAAGTTGCAGATGCAGCACGTAAAGGTGGACTTAAATTCTAAATCATTATGGCAATCAAGAATGTAAAGATTAATAGCGATGTTGAATTGAAGGACCGCCTCGTAGCTATCAACCGCGTCACCAAGGTGACGAAGGGTGGTCGCACCTTCACATTCGCAGCAATAGTAGTAGTAGGCGACGGCAAAGGTATCATCGGCTACGGCCTCGGCAAGGCCGGTGAAGTCACCGCCGCTATCGCCAAGGGTGTCGAAGCAGCCAAGAAGAACTTGGTGCAGGTGCCCGTCATTAAAGGTACGGTTCCCCATGAGCAAGCCGCTAAGTTCGGCGGTGCCGAGGTCCTCATCATGCCGGCATCTACCGGTACGGGTGTGGTGGCCGGTGGCGCTATGCGTGCCGTACTCGAGAGTGTTGGTATCACTGACTGTCTGGCCAAGTCCAAGGGCTCTTCGAACCCCCACAACCTGGTCAAGGCTACCATCGCCGCCCTCGCTGAGATGCGCGACGCACGTCAGGTGGCCCAGAACCGTGGCGTCAGTGTAGAGAAAGTATTCAGAGGTTAACACAAGGAGGACCAAGATTATGGCAACAATCAAGATCAAGCAGATTAAGAGCCGCATCGGCGCTCCCAAGAATCAGAAGCGTACGCTCGACGCTATGGGCCTTCGCAAGCTCAACCACGTCGTAGAACTGGAGGATACCCCCTCCGTACGCGGTCAGATCCGTACCGTTCACCATCTGGTGGAGGTTATCGGCTAAGTTACCCTAGTTATTCACGTATTTTAATCCGACACACAAATATGAAATTGAATAATTTGACACCTGCAGCAGGCAGCACCAAGACGCGCAAGCGCATTGGTCGTGGCCCCGGCTCGGGTCTCGGCGGCACCTCCACTCGTGGTCACAAGGGTGCTAAGGCTCGTTCGGGCTACAAGAAGAAGATCGGTTTTGAAGGTGGTCAGATGCCCCTCCAGCGCCGTCTGCCTAAGTTTGGCTTCAAGAACATCAATCGCAAGGAGTATGCAGCAATCAACCTCAGCACCATCCAGAAGCTCGCTGAGCGCGGAATGGAAAAGGTGGGAGTTGAAGAACTCGTGGCTGCTCGCCTCGTAAAGGCCGGCGAACTCGTCAAGGTCCTCGGCTATGGCGAACTCACTGCAAAGGTTGAAGTCGTAGCCAACGCCTTCTCCAAGACCGCTGAGGCTGCCATCACAGCAGCAGGTGGAACAGCAACAACTCTGTAAGACTAAAAGCTCATGAAGAAGTTTTTTGCAACACTGAAGAACATCTGGAAGATTGAGGACCTTCGCATGAAGATCCTCATCACCCTGTTCTTCGCAGCCGTCTACCGCTTCGGCTCGTTCGTGGTGCTCCCCGGCATCAACCCGAACATGTTGGTGGCCCTGCGCGAACAGACCAGTGAAGGCTTGATGAGCCTTCTGAACATGTTCTCTGGAGGTGCATTCTCCAATGCGTCTATCTTCGCACTGGGAATCATGCCTTATATCACGGCGTCCATCGTCATACAGCTCCTGGCTGTAGCTGTGCCTTATTTCCAGAAGATGCAGCGCGAGGGCGAGAGTGGCCGCCGCAAGATCAACCAGTACACCCGTTATCTGACCATCTTCATCCTCCTGTTCCAGGCTCCTGGCTATCTTGTCAACCTGCGACACATGTCGGGCGGAGCTCTCTCCCCTGCCATCGGATGGACGACGTTCATGATCTCCTCTACCATCATCCTCGCTGCCGGCTCCATGTTCATCCTGTGGCTGGGCGAGCGTATCACGGATAAGGGTATTGGTAACGGTGTGTCTATGATTATTATGTTGGGTATCATCGCCCGCCTGCCGCAGGCCTTCGGTCAGGAGTTTGTCAGCCGCCTGAACAACCTCAGCGGCGGTGGCATGGTGATGTTCCTCATCGAGCTTGTCATCCTGTTCCTGGCTATCATCGCCGCCATCATGCTCACACAAGCCACCCGCAAGGTGCCTGTGCAGTATGCTAAGCGCGTGATGAACGGACAGCAGATAGGCGGTGCACGTCAGTACATCCCCTTGAAGCTCTTCGCTGCCAATGTGATGCCTATCATCTTTGCTCAGGCTATCATGTTCCTGCCTATCACTCTGATGCAGGGCTTTAGCGATGGCCAGAACCCCTCCGCTGTGCTGATGGCTCTGTCAGACCATCGCAGCTGGGCGTATAATGTAGTGTTTGCACTGCTCATCATCATATTCACCTATCTCTATACCGCTATCACAATGAACCCGGTGCAGATGGCAGAGGATATGAAGCGCAACAACGGCTTTATCCCAGGCGTACGTCCTGGCAAGGACACGGCCGACTACATCGACAACGTGATGTCACACATCACTCTCCCCGGTTCCATTTTCCTGGCTTTCATTGCATGTATGCCCGCGTTCGCAGGCCTGCTCAATGTCACACAGGAGTTCGGACAGTTCTTCGGCGGTACATCGTTGCTCATTCTCGTAGGTGTCGTCCTCGATACTCTTCAGCAGATCGAGAGCCACCTGCTCATGCGCCACTACGACGGTCTCCTCGAGTCTGGTCGCATCCGTGGGCGCAGCGGAATGAATGCCTATTAAACCTACGAGGAGTTTCTGAGAGATGATCTTTCTGAAGACAGAAGACGAGATTGAACTGATGCGGGCTGCCAATCAGTTGGTAGCAGCCACACTGGCCGAAGTAGGCAAGGCCATACGGCCAGGAGTGACAACCGCTCAGCTCGACCGTCTCGCAGAAGAGTTCATTCGCGACCATGGCGCAGAGCCCACCTTCAAAGGCTTCCCCAACCCCTACGGCGGACCTTTCCCCGGCAGTATCTGCACCTCAGTCAACGAAGTGGTTGTACATGGCGTCCCTACAGAGGACACTGTACTACGCGACGGCGACATAATCTCCGTAGACTGCGGCACGCTCTTGAATGGCTACAACGGAGACTCATGCTACACCTTCCAGGTGGGTGAAGTCTCAGACGAAGTCAAGCAACTGCTCCGCACCACGAAGGAGGCCCTCTACCTCGGCATCGAGACGGCTGTGGCAGGCCATCGCATTGGCGACATCGGCTATGCTGTGCAGACGCACTGTGAGGCACAAGGATATGGCGTCGTGCGCGAGTTCGTGGGACATGGTATAGGCCGTGATATGCACGAAGACCCCCAGGTGCCCAACTACGGCAGCCGCGGTCAGGGTAAGCAGATCAAGAACGGCCTCTGCATAGCTATAGAACCGATGATAGCCATGGGGACGCGCGAAATATATATGATGCCTGACAAATGGACCATCAAGACGCGCGACGGCAAACCAGCCGCTCACTTTGAGCACACCATAGCCATCCACAACGGCAAGCCTGATATCCTCTCCTCATTCGAGGAAATAGAGCGCATCGAGGCCGCAAGAGCATAACGAATTCCTTAACACATCAACTCAGAAACTCATTACTCCAAGTATGGCAAAACAATCCGCTATCGAACAAGACGGGCAAATCATCGAAGCCCTCTCCAACGCTATGTTCCGGGTCGAACTGGAGAACGGACATCAAATCACAGCCCACATCTCTGGTAAGATGCGTATGCATTACATCAAGATCCTCCCCGGCGACAAGGTCAAGGTAGAGATGAGCCCGTATGACCTCACAAAAGGTCGCATCGTATTCCGATTCAAATAAAAAGCAACAATATGAAAACAAGAGCATCCCTTAAGAAACGCACCCCCGACTGCAAGATCGTACGTCGTAAGGGTCGCCTGTATGTGATTAACAAGAAAAACCCTAAGTTCAAAACACGCCAGGGTTAAGGCTAATCGTAAATAATCGTAATATTTAGATATGGCAATAAGAATTGTTGGTGTCGATTTGCCTCAGAACAAGCGAGGCGAAATCGCTTTGACCTATGTCTACGGCATCGGTCGCAGTAGCGCAGCAAAGATTCTCCAGACTGCCGGTGTCGACAAGGACATCAAGGTGAAGGATTGGACCGACGAGCAAGCCGGTAAGATTCGTGAGGTCATCGCTGCCGATTATAAAGTAGAGGGTGATCTCCGCTCCGAGATTGCTATGAACATCAAGCGCCTGATGGACATCGGCTGCTACCGCGGCGTCCGTCACCGTAATGGTCTCCCCGTACGTGGCCAGAGCACCAAGAACAACGCTCGCACACGTAAGGGTAAGAAGAAGACTGTTGCAAACAAGAAGAAGGCCACTAAGTAATTGAAAATTGAAAATTAAGTAGTAATATGGCAAAGAAAACAGTTGCAGCTAAGAAAAGAAACGTGAAGGTTGATGCTCTGGGACAGCTCCATGTCCACAGCTCATTCAACAACGTCATCGTTTCACTTGCCAATAGCGAGGGTCAGGTCATCTCTTGGTCCAGCGCAGGTAAGATGGGTTTCCGTGGTTCTAAGAAGAACACTCCCTACGCCGCTCAGATGGCCGCTCAGGATTGCGCTAAGGTAGCCTATGACCTCGGCCTCCGCAAGGTGAAGGCTTATGTGAAAGGTCCCGGCAACGGCCGCGAGTCCGCTATCCGCACCATCCACGGTGCCGGTATCGAGGTCGTCGAGATTGTCGACGTCACTCCGCTTCCCTTCAACGGATGCCGTCCTCCGAAGCGCCGTAGAGTTTAATTTCTAGAAAATCTTGTGAATATAGGAAATCTATAGCTTCTTGTGAATATAGTGAATCCAGATCAAGATCTAAATCGTAAATAGTAAATAGTCAAAAGTAAATTACAATGGCTCGTTATACAGGTCCAAAGTCAAAGATCGCCCGCCGCTTCGGCGAGGCAATATTCGGTCCAGACAAGGTGTTGTCAAAGCGCAACTTCCCCCCGGGGCAGCACGGCAACAACCGTCGTCGCAAGACCTCCGAGTACGGTGTCATGCTTGCTGAGAAGCAAAAGGCTAAGTACACCTATGGCGTACTCGAGAAACAGTTCCGCAATATGTTTGAGAAGGCTGCACGCACCAATGGCATCACCGGTGAGATCCTGCTCCAGAACCTCGAATGTCGTCTCGACAACGTAGTGTTCCGTCTCGGCATCGCTCCCACACGTGCTGCTGCACGTCAGCTCGTCAGCCACCGTCACATCGTCGTCGACGGTCAGGTAGTCAACATACCCTCCTTCAGCGTCAAGCCCGGTCAGATCGTCGGCGTACGCGAGAAGGCTAAGAATCTCGAGGTCATCACCGCCGCCCTCGCTGGCTTCAACCACAGCAAATATCCTTGGATAGAGTGGGACGAGGCTCAGAAGGCCGGTAAGCTGCTCCACAAGCCCGAGCGCGCAGACATCCCCGAGAATATTAAGGAACAATTGATTGTTGAGTTGTACTCTAAATAAGAAATAGTTATGGCGATATTAGCATTTCAAAAACCCGACAAGGTGTTAATGGTGGAGGCCGACGACAAATACGGCAAGTTCGAATTTCGTCCGTTGGAGCCCGGCTTCGGTATTACCGTAGGTAATGCTCTTCGCCGTATTCTGCTTTCTTCACTCGAAGGCTATGCTATCAATACCATCCGTATTGAAGGCGTAGAACATGAGTTCGCTTCAGTCCCCGGCGTCAAGGAAGACGTGACCAATATGATTCTCAACCTCAAGCAAGTGCGCTTCAAGCAAGTCGTTGAAGAGTTCGAGGGCGAGAAGGTGAGCGTCAAAGTGGAGAACACGACAGTGCTTACTGCCGGCGACTTCAATAAGTATTTGACTGGCTTCGAGGTCCTCAATCCAGACCTCGTCATCTGTCATCTTGACCCGAAGGCCACCATGCAGATGGAAATCTCCGTCAACAAAGGCCGCGGCTACATCCCCTCAGAGGAGAACCGCGAGTTCTGCACCGACGTGAATGTCATTCCCATTGACTCCATCTACACGCCTATCCGCAACGTCAAATATCAAGTCGAGAACTTCCGCGTAGAGCAGAAGACCGACTACGAGAAACTCATCCTCGAGATCACCACCGATGGTTCCATCCACCCGAAGGACGCTCTCAAGGAAGCCGCAAAGATCCTCATCTACCACTTCATGCTCTTCTCCGACGATAAGATCACACTCGAGAATATCGACGCCGAGGGCAACGAAGAGTTCGACGAGGAAGTACTGCACATGCGACAGCTCCTCAAGACAAAGCTCGTTGACATGGACCTCTCCGTGCGCGCGCTCAACTGCCTCAAGGCTGCCGACGTCGAGACTCTCGGCGACCTCGTACAGTACAACAAGACCGACCTCCTCAAGTTCCGCAACTTCGGCAAGAAATCGCTCACCGAGCTTGATGATTTGCTCGAGAGTCTGAATCTGTCGTTTGGAACCGACATTTCAAAGTATAAATTAGAAAAAGAATAACAATGAGACACGGAAAGAAATTCAACCACCTGAGCCGTACTGCATCTCACCGCGACGCCATGCTCTCAAACATGGCCGTCTCCTTGATTATGCACAAAAGAATCACTACGACTCTCGCCAAGGCCAAGGCTCTCAAGAAATTCGTTGAGCCCCTCCTGACCAAAGCCAAGCAAGATACCACCAACGCACGCCGTGTGGTCTTCAGCCACCTCCAGGATAAGCTCGCCATCACAGAGCTTTTCCAGACCATCAGCCCGAAGATTGCCGACCGTCCAGGTGGCTACACTCGCATCATCAAGACTGGGTTCCGCAAGGGCGATATGGCTCCCTTGTGCTTCATCGAGCTCGTAGACTTCGATGAGAACATGGCCAAGACCCAGAAGAAGGCTACTCGCACTCGCCGTAGCCGCAAGAGCGCTGCTCCTGCTGCTGAAGCACCTGCTGCCGCTACCGCAGCTGCCGAAGAGGCATCTGTTGAGGCTCCCGCTGAGGAAGCCCCTGCTGCAGACACCGCAGAATAAAGAACTTATTGCACATATTTAAAAGGCAACCTTGCGAGGTTGCCTTTTTTTATTCTTTATTGCCTGTTAAATGATTAATCGTAAGCATTCTTTGAAATACACGTTGTAGCAGTTGTAGTTTCGTTGTACCTTTGCCCCGCAATAGTGCACCAACTACAACTGTTATAGTATTATGACAAAAGAAGAATTTATGACCTTACAACAGGCGTTGCAGGATAGTGGCAAGCCACTGATGCGTTATCTGCAGGATGCAGGTGTCAATTATTCCACGTACACATATTGGCGTAGGAGGTTGGAGCAAGTCCCCAGCCCTCAGCCGGCAATGGCTCCGATCAGCCTTCGGGC
>FLNY01001739.1_pt1 | contig 34618 bp, 34 predicted proteins | sample 1140381 | NCBI WGS metagenome assembly FLNY01 (sample SAMEA3878172, study PRJEB12797) | bioreactor metagenome | biome: Moose rumen | place: Sweden | collected 2011-10 | reverse complement strand
CCAATTAGATTAATAACTTCAAAGTTTATAGGTAAGCTTGGGCGATTTTTGGAGTGAGCTTAGAATAATAAAAGCAGGTTTTGATATATATAGTCATGCGCCGCTAGGACGGCGGCGCAAGCGCGAATCACAACACGGACGTTGTGTAGAGCGCGGTGGCTATATATACAAAACCTGCTTTGTTATTATTCTTAGCGAACGTAACATGAGCCCAGGCTACCTATGAAATTTGAAGTTATATTGTGATGCCTATGCGTCTTTGGCCTCAGGGGCCTCGGTGGCCTCCTCCGGCAGGATTTAGTATACATAGTGAGGCGGATTTTTGTCGGGATTCTTGACAAGTTTTGCTTATGTGGAGTAAAGTATAATATATTTTGCAATGAAGATTGGAGACAATTTTATATGAGTAAGTTCGATGATTACGATTTCAATCTGGAAGATGAACTTGAGTTTGTAGACAGCAGGAGTTATAGCAGAAATTCATCTTCTACAGGATCATCAATGGATAGCTCTACAGCCACTTACGCCGGACGTACTTCTTCCGGCAGGGCATCTGGCAGCAGGTCCTCTGGCAGTAGGACAGCAAGCAGGCGTACTTCTTCCGGCAGGTCCTCAGGCTCTAGATCTACTGGTGGCAGATCTTCCGGCAGGGCGTCTTCTGGGAGGACGACCGGCAGCAGATCGTCAGGTAAGAGACCGTCTTCTACCAGACCTACCGGGGCAAAGGGCACTAAGAGGAGCAGTAAGGCGGCTAAAAAGAAAAAGATGAGACGTACCGTTATTATCGTAGAGATAGTGGTACTTATAGTTTTGGCATTGATATTCTTCCTGTGGAGCAAGTTTGGTAAGGTCAACTGGGACAATATCAACATGGACGATATCGAGGTCAACAACCTGGATACAGAGACTGAGGAGTTGCTGAGTAATTATACGACTCTGGCTCTTTTTGGTGTGGATAACCGTTCTAATGGCAATCTCGACAGCGGAAACTCAGATACGATTATTCTTGTATCCATTAACAACGATACCAAGGATGTGAAGATGGTATCTGTGCAGCGTGATACTTATCTGCAGATTACCGAGGGCACATACCGCAAGTGTAATTATGCTTATAATCATGGCGGTGTGGAGACAGCCATCAGCATGCTCAACACCAACCTGGATCTTAAGATATCAGGCTATGTGTCAGTGGACTTCTATGCGCTGGCTACTATAGTAGATGACCTTGGCGGATTAGAGTTGGAGATTACACAGAAGATGATGACCACTGACAATCCTGAGACAGGTCAGAATGCTCTGGCAGGTTATATCGCAGAGGTAGAGAATGTGCTCAACTACTATCCTAGCGAGGAAGAGGGATGGAAGTATTCGGATTGTTATTTTGACAGCCCGGGTACCTACACACTTAATGGTGCACAGGTAGTAGGTTATTGTCGTAACAGATATGCGGTAGATAATGATTACGGTAGAGCTGAGAATCAGCGACTGGTTATCAAGCTACTTATCGAAAAGGCTAAAAAGGCTAATCTGACTACCCTCAACAAGATAGCAGATGATGTATTGCCTAGAGTATCTACCAGTTTGACAAGTGCTCAGGTACTCAGCATGGCGGCAGCTGTAGGAGATTACAGTATATCGGATTCTACAGGCTTCCCATTTACTCTCAAATCAAAGACCATTAGCAGTAAGACGGGTAGCGTGCTAGTGCCATGTACATTGACCACTAATGTATCATCATTGCATGAATTCTTGTATGAGCAGGAGGATTACGATACTACAGATACGGTTGACGGTATCAGTGATCACATACAATCAGAGACGGGATACACGGAGTCCAGTGCAGATATTACACAGACGCCGGATTCGGATTAATTGTTAATCAATGGGGATTGACTTAGGTCAATCCCCAATTTTACATTTACAGGGTTTAGTAGTAAAATGGAGGCTGTTGATTTGCATTTTTTTAGATAAGCGGCAGGTCTTCAGAATTTTATTACTCACAGAAAGGATAGTTATTATGTGTGGAATAGTAGGATACGTTGGAAAATCACAGGCAGCACCTATTTTGCTTGATGGACTTTCAAAGCTTGAATATAGAGGATACGATTCAGCCGGCATGGCTGTATATGACGGTGAGAAGATCGAGTTTGAGAAGGCGAAGGGACGCCTCAGGCTTCTCAGTGAGAAGACTCATGACGGAGCCAGCATGAAGGGCACCATCGGTATCGGACATACACGTTGGGCTACTCATGGTGAGCCCAGCGAGACCAATGCTCACCCTCATCTCAATGAGGATGGCACTATTGCTGTAGTTCACAACGGCATCATTGAAAATTATGCCAAGCTCAAAGAAAAGCTTATAGGCAGAGGCTATCATTTCAGATCTGAGACAGATACTGAGGTAGTGGCACACCTGCTTGATTACTATTACAAGGCAGGCAATGATCCTCTTACATGCGTGACTAAGGTAATGCACCGTGTGGAGGGAGCTTATGCCCTTGGTATCATTTTTGCAGATTATCCTGACCAGATATATTCTGTCAGAAAGGACAGCCCGCTCATCGTAGGTATGGGCAAGGAAGGTAATCTTATCGCTTCCGATGTACCTGCAGTTTTAAAATATACACGTGAAGTATACTTCATCGAGAACGAGGAGATTGCCAGACTTACAGAAGATTCTATAGAGTTTTTCGATGTGGATGGACAGCCTATCGAAAAGCAGTCAAAGACAATCGATTGGGATGTGGATGCTGCTGAAAAAGGTGGCTATGACCATTTCATGATTAAGGAGATTCACGAAGAGCCTAAGACTGTACGTGATACTCTTAGTCCACGTATCAAAAATAATACAGTAGATATAGAGGAACTGGGAATGACGGATGAGGAGATCAGAGCTATCTCACGTATCCGTATCGTTGCCTGCGGTAGTGCTTATCATGCAGGTGTTACTGCCAAGTATGTATTCGAGGAGATGGCACGTATCCCGGTAGAGGTAGATATCGCATCTGAGTTTAGATATCGCAATCCTATCCTCCAGGAGAATGAACTGGTGCTTGCTATCAGCCAGTCAGGTGAGACAGCCGATACAAAAGAGGCTGTTCGTATGGCCCGGGCTATGGGCAATATGACTCTTGCTATTGTCAATGTAGTAGGTTCTTCCATCGCCCGCGAGTCAGAGAAGGTCATGTACACATGGGCAGGACCTGAGATATCCGTTGCCACCACCAAGGCATATTCCGCTCAGCTTATCGCTCTCTATCTGCTTGCTATGAAGTTTGCGGATGTGAGAGGACATCTTACAGCTGAGGAGATGAAGTCTCTTATAGTTGATTTGAAAAAATTGCCTGACCAGATAGAACTGCTTCTTGGCAGCAAAGAGCGTATACAGAGATTTGCCAATAGATTTGTTGCTGCTAAGGATGTATTTTTCATAGGTCGTGGTATCGACTACGCTATTGCACTGGAGGGCTCTCTCAAGCTCAAGGAGATATCATATATTCACTCTGAGGCCTATGCGGCAGGAGAGCTGAAGCACGGCACTATTTCCCTTATTGAGGAGGGTACACTTGTAGGAGCTGTTGCCACTCAGGAAAATATCTATCCTAAGACTATTTCAAACGTAGTAGAGTGCAAGACACGTGGAGCGTTTATTTTGGCAGTGACCACTATGGGACACGAGGACATCGAGGAGATAGCTGATTATGTTATGTATGTTCCTCAGACTAATAAGTATTTTACCAACTCACTTGCCATTATTCCGCTTCAGTTGTTTGGCTACTATGTATCTGTAGGCAAGGGTTATGATGTTGATCACCCAAGAAATTTGGCAAAATCAGTAACTGTTGAATAAATCGTCACTTTCTTGTCACATTAGAGTTATAGACTACCTTTTGTAAACAGAAATGGAGGCGGGTTTATGAACGATTATTTCAACAACAACGAAAACAGCTCTCAAGAGCAAAAAGATCCAGGAACGTATTCATATAAAAAAGACGAGATAAATCAGGGCGAATCTTATTATCAGTGGTCGCCATATGGTGACGCAGTCAAGCCCAAAAAGAAAAAGACTATTAGCTTTGGTGCTAAGTTAGGAAGGGCTGCTGCGATAGCGCTCGTATTTGGCCTTGTGGCAGGACTTGCTTTTCAGTCGGTGGTAGTAGTATCAAACAGACTGATCAGCGCTAATAGTGACACGGCTATCGAGTCCACGGCGACTGCAGGAAGCACCGGCTCTTCAAAGAGTTTGGAGTCTACTACAGCCAGTGCATCCACTACATCTTCTGTAGTGACTTCAGATGTTTCTGAGATTGCTCAGAATGTACTTCCTGCTATTGTGCAGGTTACCAACGTAGGATTGACAGAGTATCAGACATTCTTTGGTACCATTCAGCAGGAGAGTACATCGGCAGGATCCGGCATCATCATTTCACAGGATGATGAATATATCTATATCGCTACCAACAATCACGTGGTTAGCGGAGCGGAGACACTGACTATTACTTTTAATGACGGGGAAGCAGTAGAAGGTACTATCAAGGGTACTGATTCTTCATGTGACCTTGCTGTGGTATCAGTGGCAGTGGCTGATATTCCTAGCGACACTCTTGCCAATATAAAAGTAGCTACATTAGGCGATTCTGACGAGACAGTAGTAGGCGAGGCTGCTATCGTTATTGGTAATGCTATGGGATATGGCACATCAGTGACTACAGGTATTATCTCTGCAAAGGACAGAGAGGTATCTATTACAGATGATGATGGCAATGTAGTGACCAACAGCCTACTTCAGACAGACGCAGCTGTCAACCCAGGCAACTCTGGTGGAGCACTTCTTAACGCTAAGGGCGAGGTCATCGGTATCGTATCAGCTAAGCTTTCTGATGAGAGTGTAGAGGGTATGGGATATGCTATTCCTATCTCTTATGCATGGGATATTATCCAGCAGATGGTTGACAACGATGTGGTATCAGAGCTTGATGCTTCATATCTTGGTATAGCAGGTAGAGATATCACTTCAGAGATGTCAGAGCAGTATAATGTACCTGTAGGTGTCTATGTAGCACAGGTTGTATCAGGCTCAGGTGCAGAGGCTGCAGGTATTGAAGTAGAGGATGTCATCACAGCATTCAACGGACGTACAGTTACATCCGTAAATACGTTAAACAATATCATGCAATACATCTCAGCAGGTACTACAGTAGAGATCACAGTAGCAAAAGCTGACAATAATTACGAGGAGGAGACCATCGAGGTTACTCTAACTCACAAAATAGAAAACGTACAATAATATAATTTTATTAATGGGCTGCCTTAAAAGGGCAGTCCATTTTAAATTGATTAGGAAATTTCTATACGATAAAACCTCAAAGATTTTGCCAATAGACCTATTTAATCAGAAGTGGTTATGGTAAAATACACATTATGAAAAAGAAGAATATTATAGTTATTTTGATAGTTTTATGGATTGCAGTGATATGGGGACATAGCATGCAGCCGGCGGTAGTTTCTGAGGGAGAGAGCGGAGTATTTCTTAAGTATCTTGGCAAGATATTTCCTTTTTTGTTACAAAGTGAAAATGGCATGTTCATCGTGAGAAAGGCAGCACATCTTACCGAATACACGATACTCGGAGTGCTCCTTTGTATGTATTTTTCAGCAAGCGTCAGAGGGTTTGTATTACGATTTTTCAATCCTGCATTTACAGGGTTGGCAGTATCCTTTGTGGATGAGACCATACAGCTTTTCACCGAGGGGCGCTCGGGAGAGATAAGAGATATGTGGATTGATTTTGCAGGGATTGCTATAGGAGTATTGATCACACTGGCCATATCCGGCAACAGAGGGCGAAGCAGATAAGTTTTAGGTTATGGATTTTTGATTTTTCTGAGGAAGATCAAAACCTATGTCATAGATGACAAGCAGGTTATTATGAGGAGGCATCATATGAGCAAAAAGAGAATAGTCATTGCGCTTGGGCACGACGCACTGGGCACTACAGTACTTGAACAGTGGAATGCCACTAAGCGCACAGCTGTGGCAGTGGCAGAGTTTATTAAGCAGGAATATCAGGTGGTCATTACGCACAGCAATGGACCACAGGTAGGGATGATACATACTGCCATGTCTGAGTTTTACCAGAATCATCCGGATTATACTCCTACACCTATGTCGGTATGTTCCGCTATGAGCCAGGGTTATATAGGATATGATTTGCAGCAGGCTATTCGTTCTGAGTTAGTAGGGTGCGGCATCTACAAACCGGTGTCTACAGTATTGACTCAGGTGACCGTGGATCCCTATGATGAGGCATTTTATAAGCCCACCAAGGTCATAGGCCGTGTCATGACTGCTGAGGAATCCGAGGCTGAAGAGGCCAAAGGCAATCATACTGTAGAGGTAGAGGGAGGATTTCGTCGTATCGTAGCAGCGCCAAAGCCTCTTGAGATAGTGGAGATAGATGCTATCAGAGCGCTGTGCGAGGCAGATCAGGTAGTTATTGCAGCAGGCGGTGGCGGTATACCGGTACTCACCCAGGACAACAAGCTCAAAGGAGCCTCAGCGGTAGTGGAGAAAGATACAGCAGCAGGACTTCTTGCATCAGAGCTGGATGCGGATATGCTTGTTATCCTTACAGGCGTCACCAAAGTCTGTAGGCATTTTGGCAAGGCGGACGAGGAGCCGCTAGATTACATCTCGGTAGCCGAGGCAAAAAAGATGCTTGCAGCAGGTGAATTCGGAGCCACCGACATGGCACCTAAGATCCAGGCGGCCATCGACTATATCGGAGACTCGGCTATACGCAAAGTATTGATTACAAAGCTCTCTGACGCCGGCAATGCAGTAGGCGGCCAGACCGGCACCATGATAGGGAAATAACATAGAATATTTAGGCATATTTGACAGTGTAATTAACAGAAAATTCAAAAATTACTGATATGACTTATAGAACGATAAAATAATAAGGCAAGATATTATTATCACTGTAGCTTGTGGTGCTATTTCAGGATTTCATGCAACACAGTCACCGATGGTTGCAAAGTGTATCACTTCAGAGAAGCTGGGACGAAGAGTGTTTTATGGAGCTATGCTTTCTGAATCGGTAATTGCACTTGTTTGGGCTGCAGCAGGTGTGGCATTCTATGGAGCGACAGGTGGATTGAATCAGGCGCTCACAGAGTTTGGCCAGTCTGGGACAGTTTATGATATTTCTACAGGACTACTTGGGCCGGTAGGTGGAGTCCTTGCCATCACATTGCCACTATTGGCTGTAGGTGCTCTTTTGACACAAATGGACTTCAATGTGCTATGGCGCTATTTCTCATGGAGCAATCAGACTCTGGCTATGATTTCCCTTTGGGTTGCAACAGCATATCTTATCAAGACTCACAAAAACAAAATGGTTTCTTTGATAACAGCAATGCCTGCTACTTTTATGAGTGCAGTTAGTCTTACATACATATTGATGGCGGAAGAGGGCCTTCATTTAGAATCGGCAATAGCTTATCCAGCTGGAATTATTTTTGCAGTTTGCTTATTTATCACATACCTAATTATGATTCAAAAAAAGGCAAGATTAGGAAGGAGCAACACATGTTAATACAGAATTATCCTACCAAATTTATCCTTGCATCTATCATGGGGCAGAATGAAGGAGAGCGGGAGTCTTTGGCAAAGCTTTGTGAGGAAAACGGAGCAAAAAGATTTTTGCCCTATAGACCTATTTAATCAGAAGTGGTTATGGTAAAATACACATTATAAAAAATAAGAATATTGTGGCTAGTAATATAGCAATAATAATTATAAAGGGGATATAGGTGTTGAATACAAATAGTTTTGAAGAACAGGAAATAGAAATCGATTTATTAGATTTGTTTTGGAGATATATAGAGCAGTGGAGAGGACTGCTTGTAGCAGGATTGCTTGTGATGGTGATAGGTCTTGGCATTAGTGCAACCCGTGCAGTGCTTATCTCCCCGGAGCTTGAGGGGGGGGCAGTGGCCTCAGAGGACTCTGCTGATACAGAAGGGATTATAGATGAGGAGGCTGATACTTTAGATGTAGACTCGGAATATCAACTTGCCTGCACAGCAATTTCCCAATATGCTAATTATCAGATTCTAAAGGAATCTTATTCAAAAACAATTCTTGGCAATTATGATTTTACAGATTGTAATTACGTAAATACGATTTATGAATTCTCGGTGTCGGGAGACAATAAAAATCTATTGGTGGTCAGCAACTTATATTCATATATGAGTGACAATGGGGACTTTAATGAAACTCTTGTGAAGATATTTGATGAAGATGTTGATCCCAATTCGATATATGATATTGTGGCCATAAGTGTGTCGGCAAATACTAATGATACAGAGTCTAATAAAGGTACGATTTCTATAAGTGTGAAACTGCCTCAGTCCATAGATGAGGATAGTTGGCAGTCCGCCTTAAATACAGCGATTCGAGAATATTATGACAACACAGTAAATGCCACCATTTCTCATTCATTGAAAAAAATCGCCACCAACAGCAGAACTATCGATGGCAAATCTATTATCCAGATGCAAAATAATAAGCTGGCGGAGATTTCTAGTGCTAAAAATACATTTGACGATACCCTAAAATCTCTTAATGAAGTCACAAGAGATCTGATAGAAGACATTATCGAAGAGCAGTCTTACGAATTTCGCTATGAGATATACAAATTAAAATTAGACGAATCATGGGAGGAAAATGTAAGCAAGATTGAAGCTGCGCTAGAAGAAGAAAGACTGGAGCTAGAAATACAGCAGGAAGAATCAGAAACTGCGGCAGCTGATGAGGCAGATGCTATAGAAGAAAATCCCATTACAGTAGCCAAGGTAATAAAATGGAGTATCCTCTTTTTTATCCTTGGGGTGGTACTCTATTGCATGGGTTATATGGTATGGTTCATCTTATACAGAGTATTCAGGGATGACGCAGAACTTGTGACACTTATCGACATTAGGGATTTTGGCGGCATATATCAGTATCCCTATGATACTAAGTGGGCTCGATTTATTCATGATGAGCGCATATATGGAATTAGACGGCGCAAGGGGCGCAGTTCATCTGCAATAGTGGATGACCTGCTGGTAAAGATGGAGTACTCCAAGGTGGATGCCATCACAGTCATTGTCTCTGGAACCATGAAGGACAACATGAAATCAATAGTAGATTCCCAGATGGATTTTCTAAAGGGGAAAGGCAAAACTATAGGATTTCTTAATACAGCTGATTTGTCAAATAGTTATGAGGATTCAGCCTTTGCTGATATAGATAATGCATTTTTAGTCCTTATAGGTAGCAAGACGAAGTATTCCGATGCAGCAAAACTTTTCGCAAAGTTCAAAGAATACGACGTTAAGGCCATTGGGTATGAGTATTTAGAGATGTAGGTATCTATGGTTCTTGTGATGCTTAGCTGTAATTAGCCAAAACATATTTTTCAAATAGAGGTAGAATGAATTTAAGATGGCCGTGTTCACTGCCATCTAGGATTCCTCTTTTTATAAGTCTATCGCGATATGGCGTGTATTCATTGTTTTCGATTCCTAGTATATTTTTGATTTCACTTGCTTTGCCGGAATCTGATTTTGCAATTCCAAAAGCAAGCTTTCTATCCCCTGATGACATTTCTGACCATATTTTTTCGTAAACATAGTCTTCAAGATATTGCTGATAGTCTGGCAATGCTGCGTTATAATCTCCATTCATTTTCCAAGTAAAATAGCCAAGTACCTGAAATGCAAAGGAGTACCCCTTTGTTAGCTTGGCCATAAAAAGAGCAGAATCGTCATCGATGCAAAAAGTTTTTTTGTAATTATTCGAAATTGCAGAAATGTTAAGTGGCTTTAATTCAACCTTTGGAGCTCTATATAAGAAGGTTAGATTATCTTCATTTTGTAAATTGTTAATGTTTTCGTATAATCCGGTCATAAGTAGATAGAGAGGTAAATCCTGACGAATAAAAATCTGAAAAGCGCTGGCGAAAGCTTGCATTGATGAATTGTTGGTTACTTCATCGACACAGATTAGTACCTTTTTGCCATTTTTTTTAATACTTTCAAGCATCTTAGTAATGGCAACCTGTACATTTGTGATGGGAACAGCTCCTTTCACCTCGAGACCGAAGCCAAAAAAAGACAAATTGATACTGGCTTGTTGGAAAATTTTTGCTAGATAGTTTTCACTTGCCAATGCAGCAGCAAAATCTGTTAGTAAATCCCCTGAAGAACTAAGTTCAACTATTATCCAATCATCTAAAGCTTTTAGTTCTTTAGATATTTCAGTCATAAAAACGGTTTTACCACAACCCCTTACTCCGGTAATCATATATATCTGCTGGCTGGAAGGTTCTGAAGAAAAAGACTCGATGATATCAGCCTTTTGCGCAGCTCGAGAAATAGTTTCCTTAGGTTCTTTTCCGAATAAAAGAGAATATGGATTCGTTTTCATAATATAACAATCTCCTTTTATCATTTTTTATCATTACAATTTGATTTTATCATTCTTTATCATTTTCTACAACTTTTATCATTATTTATCATTTTCTATCATTCAAGTTAGGTAATTAAAAAATCAAACCTCTTTCTTATTTGGCTATGAACAGGTACAATTATTTTTATAAAATAATGACTTTTTCAGCAGCTCAGATGTTTTAGGGGAGGGTTTTACAATTGAAATTTACAACTATCGAACTAATCAACAGAAAAATCATATCTATTGTACTTGTTTTTTTCTTGCTTCTTTCAGCACCAATATTTTCATTACAGGTTAAAGCTGCAAGCTATACTGTCACGCCGCTGTCGGGAGTGCTTCTATCCTGCAATGGAACTGAGGTTTTTTCAGATGCAGATTCCGGTACGCTTATCTCCACTCTTCCGGTTAACACTCCCGTGGAAGTTGTTGGATCCACAAGCAATGGATTCTGGCAAGTCAATTTAAATGGAAATATATGCTACATCCCTCAGGGGGCTCTGTCTATGGCTGCCAATACAACAGCCTACAGACTTACTTCTTATGATGTTGGAGCAGCCCTGGTTGCAAGTCCTGTCACCGGAAAAATCATATACGCACAAGGAGCGACAGATAAACTCGAACCTGCCAGCACTACAAAAATAATGACAACTCTGCTTGTGGTTGAGGCAATCGAAAATGGTCAGATTACATTGGACACTCCTGTAATGGTTTCAGCTACTGCCCTAGCTACTCTTCCGACAGATGCAAGCCATGTAAATCCCAAATTGCAGACAGGAGAGATTATGACGGTATCCCAATTGCTCAGTGCTGTCATGGTTAGTTCGGATTGCTATGCCTGCAATGTGCTGGCTGAATTGGTGGCCGGTTCAGTTTCAGACTTTGTTAGATTGATGAACGCCAAGGCTGCCCAGATAGGCTGCGAAGCTACCAATTTCACAAATCCATCGGGCTATCCCGACAAAAATATGTATACTAATGCAATATCGCTATATCTTATTACGGCAACTGCAATCGCCCACCCATTGTTCAATCAATTCTTTGGACAGACCAGCGCTGTAATACCATCCACCAATATGTGTTCTGTTGTCAGAACTTTAGTTAATACTGATTCTCTAATGATTCCGGGCTCTGCTTACTACAATCCATCTGTAACAGGAGGCAAAACAGGCACTGCCAATAAAGCCGGCCAATGTCTGGTCTCTGTGGCTTCAAAAGAAGGAAAAACTATTATTTCTGTTGTTTTGAAGGGTCAAAACCGAACTATGTATGATGGAAACACAATCTCGACCCGCTATTACGAAAGCAATCGATTGTTGGATTTTGGTTTTTCAAACTATTATTAAAGATAGTGTGGAGAGATAATATGCTAAAAGTGCATTTTATTCCTCCGCAAACAATAATATAATTGCATTTGCGGAGGAATAAAAGTATAATATTTGTATGATTGGAAGAATTAAAGAAGTAAAAGAACTAAATAGATTATATGATGGGAATCGCTCAGAGCTGGTGGTGATCTATGGAAGACGTCGTGTAGGAAAGACGTATCTTGTAAATGAAACATTTAAAGACAGGATTACATTTCGACATACAGGATTATCCCCTATTGAGCTAAAAAATGCGGGAGCGTTAAAGGCTCAGCTTGAGTATTTTTATCTTTCATTACAGATGCAAGGCCTAAAAGGCGAAAAAAAACCAAAAAGTTGGTTGGAAGCCTTCGCTCTATTGGAAAAACTGCTTATTTTAAAGGAGAATGGACAACGACAGGTTGTTTTTATAGATGAATTACCATGGCTAGATACTCAAAGATCTGGATTCGTAACTGCGTTTGAGGCTTTTTACAATGGGTGGTGTTCTGCCCACAGCAATGTAATGGTTATTGTGTGTGGTAGTGCAAATTCTTGGATTCAAAATAAACTCTTGAATAATTATGGGGGTTTATATAATCGTGTGACTTATACAATGAAGTTGTCACCTTTTACACTAAAGGAATGTGAAAATTATTTTCTTTCACAAAATATAGAACTATCTAGATATGATATAGTTCAAAGTTATATGGTCTTTGGTGGTGTTCCATATTATCTTGGATATATACGTGCGGATTTAAGCCTTGCGCAAAATATTGATGAACTGTTCTTTAATGAAAAACCTATGCTAGAAGGAGAGTACAATCGACTATTTAATTCAGTTTTCTCTAATCCGGAAAAGATAAAAAAAATTATCGAGTTTTTATTTACAAGAAATCGAGGCTACACGCGAAAAGAGATATCGGAAGGTACAGGAATACCTAGCGGAAGTGATTTGACAGATTATTTAGAATCAATTGTTGCTAGTGATTTTGCTATAAAGTATATATCGTTTGGTGACCGTAAACGAGAAGAGTGTTATCGATTGGTTGATCCATTTTGCATTTTTTATTTACATTTTTTAAATGGTAAGAAAAAAATAGGAATTAACTTCTGGCAAAATAATTTAAATTCAAGTGCAGTTACAAGTTGGTGTGGTATAGCATTTGAAAATGTATGCTTTAATCATGTGAAACAAATAAAAAATGCCTTATCTATTGGAGGTGTAGCGAGTAACCAAACGGTCTGGACAAAGACTGGCAGTAAAGATGATGATGGTGCTCAGATTGACCTCATAATAGAACGAGCAGATAATGTTGTTAATTTGTGTGAGGTTAAATTTTATAGTGATGTGTTTACAGTAGATAAAAAATATGAAATGCTTATTAGAGATAGATCAACACTCATTAAGGGATTGATTTCTAAAAAGCAATCATTGCGTAATACACTTATCACTACTTATGGATTAAAGAAAAATATGTATAGTGGTATTTTCGCAAATGTAGTAACTCTAGAAGAATTATTTGACTGAATTCGATTAAAACAAATTGACTATGATAATAGCCTAAGGAATGGACAATATGTGTTTTCGGGAGTTGCTCTGGATTAGCCGACTCCCGCTGAAAGAGTTTTGCAAAGCAAAACTCTTTTTTAGTTAATAGGAAATTACTCTGTAATTTACTATCAAAGTAAAAAAGCTGCGCTTGTAATAGAAAGGACTTGTTAATAATTAGTGAAATAAGCCTCTAGATAGTTGACCCTAACTCAAGTTAGTGTTAAACTACAAAACTAGTGGAGGATTAATGAAATGAAAAAAATATTAAATTATGTACCGGCTGTTCTGACAGCCCTGCTAGCAATTGGTGTACTTACAGTCTTTAAAGCATGCGCTCCTATGGAGGATGGCTCATGGATGAATTGTCACAATGCTCAGATGCAGGTATTTATCGTGGCAGTCGTTATGACGGTTATTGGAATTGTCAATATTTTCGTAAAGGGTCAAAAGATTAATCTGTGTCTTGAGATTGTTGATATAGTACTTGCTGTAGTGGCAGCTATTATACCGGGCATTATCACAGGACTTTGCATGATGGATACAATGAGATGTCATGTGCTTATGAGACCTTTTGTAGTTGTACTGAGTATTTTGGTTATTATTGCTCAGGTTCTTACTATTGTGTTTGGAATCTTAGGTTCTAAGAAGGAGCAGTAAAATGAAAGCTCGTTTTAAGAGACAGGTTTTGCCGGTCTTACTGGTAGCTCTGCTATTGTTTGCACCCCAGACCATTCAGGCAAAGACTACTTATTACTCTACCTGGAGCGAGTATGCTTCAGCTAATAGCATCACGGATTTTACCTATAACGAAGTGGTGGATGCTATGGACGAAGTGCTTGATGAGGCGGTGTCTGCCTACAAGAGCGGGGACGCCGATAAGGCTCTGGGTATAATTGCAGATGCAAAAAACAATTATTGGGGCGCATCGGGATTTAAAATCGCGATGCAAAAGCAGCTTCCTTCTGCCAGCAAAAAGACGGCAGAGGCGGATTTTACCAGCTGCAATTCCATCATAAAAAATGGTGGAACAAAAGATGAACTATCCACTGCAAAAGATGTGCTGATAGCGGATCTAAGACTGTCGGCCAACAAGCTGGATGGAGTGGAAATCGAGATGGATATTGCTGAGGAGACCGAAACGGAAGCCACAGCACTATTCAATGAAAAATACTATGGTACCTGGGAAGAATATTCTCAGGCGGCAGGTTTGACCACAAGTTGGACCTGGAATGACGTGGCAGATGCCATGACAGAGGTGTTCCGCACCGCCAAGGCTAAGTATGCCGAGGGGGATACAACAGGAGCATACGACTGTATCAACGACGGTTACTATGGCTACTATGAGACTACCGGATTTGAGCGTAATGCCATGGGATATATTTCCGGAGCCAGAAAATCAGAGGTAGAGTTGCAGTTTTCTGCATGTAAGTCAGAGACAAAGGATGGTACAGAGGAAGGGTTTGTGACACAGGTAGATATCCTTCGTACCATGATAAGGACAGATGCCAACAAGCTGGATGGAGTGGATGAAAACGGTGATAGCACTGGCGGAGGACGTTCCGCAGCAGTTGCTACTTTTATCGCATGTTTTACTATCATCCTGAGAGAAGGTTTTGAGGCTATCCTCGTAGTGGGCGCTATTATAGCCTACCTGATGAAGACTACTGAAGGGTCCGAAGAGGAGCGCAAAAAACAGCTCACACCTGTATACGTGGGCTCGATTCTTGGTATAATACTCAGCTTCATATCAGCTTGGCTATTAAATATGTTGAAGTTAGCAAACAGTGCTTCACAGGAAGTTATTGAGGGTGTTACAGCGCTGATAGCGGTAGTGGTATTATTCTGGGTCAGCAACTGGATGGTGTCCAAGTCTGAGTCAGAAGCCTGGGATGCATATATCAAAAAGCAATTGGGAAAGGCCTCAGAAAAAGGCAGCTCCTTTGCGTTAGCTTTTACTGCTTTCCTTGCTGTCTACAGAGAAGGTGCGGAGGTTATTCTGTTCTTCCAGCCTCTTATGACAGATGACAATATACATATGGTATGGGCAGGCTTTGGCGTAGGTTGTGTGTGCCTGGTATTCGTATATTTGGCTATCAGATTTTTATCATTCAGGATACCACTCAAGCCGTTTTTCCTGGCGACCAGTATATTGATGGCTATCATGTCTATAGCATTCCTTGGCAGTGGTATCAAAGAACTTATCGAGGGCGATGTAATTACTATGACTTCCCCTGCATGGGTGGCATGGATACCTTCCAACTCAGTACTTGAGGTGCTTGGTATATATCCTTGCGTACAGACAGTTGTTCCACAGCTGATTCTTACAGCAATTACTATAGTTACTTTCGTATATTGGCTCAAGAAAAATGCGAAGCTTAAAGCCGAAATGGCAGCACAAAACTAGAGCTAAAGTCTTTATAGGCTTTGCATTTTAAAAGTAGTATGTTAGGGGAATATCCCTTTTCATAAAATAAACAAATCATAATAGGAGGAATTGATAATGAGAAGAAAAGTTATGGCACTCGCTATGGTTGGCGCATTATCTGCTGCTCTTTTTGCAGGATGCGGCTCTGATAGCGCATCAACAACAGAGGAAGCTACTACAGAGGAGACTGTAGTTGCTGATGTAGAGGAAGATGCAGCAACAGGAGATGCAGGTTTCGTGGAGAATGAGATTTTCTCAGATGAGGAACTTGATTTCTTAAATCTTTCAGCAGTTTGGTTCCAGGCTGTTCCAATGGAAAACGAGACTATTTCTTACAGCGCAGACGATGCTGATATCCATATCGAAGCTGATATCTCAGCACTTGAGAACGACCTTGGTTATGGTGTCGGTGACTGGATCCCATATCTTACAGTTGATTATTTGATTGAGGATACAGACGGCAACGAAGTTGAATCAGGTACATTCATGGAGATGGCTGCATCTGATGGTCCTCACTATGGTAACAACATCAAGCTTGATCCTGGTACATACAACCTGACAATCACAATCCACAGCCCAGGCGAGAATGGATACCTCATCCACTCAGATTCTGAGACAGGTCCTGGTGGATCACTCAAGGATCACTTTGCAAACGGCAACCTTTCATATACATATGAAGGATGGGAATTTGCAGGTTTAGAGTAATCAGACTTTGCAATCATAATCAGCGGTGCGTCCAGAAAATGGGCGCATCGCATTTTGCAGTTTTTAGAGATAATACATATATTGGAGAAAATAGTATGCTAACATACTTGATTTTGACCACAAGAGCCCTTCTTATGACAGCAGCTTTATTTGGGGTGATGTGGGGTTATACATTAATTGATTTTGAAAGTTATCAAAGAAAAATCGTAGGGTATTTTGCTATAGCGGGAGCTGTAGTTTCCGCTGTGATTGCATATTTTAGAAATGCAACCAGCAAGATAGATTCAGCCATACTAAACGGCTGGCTATATGGAATTACCCTGGTTTGCTTTGTTATATATTTGATATTTACTTATACGCCACTTAAAAACAGTGAAAAAAAGTGGCTTGGCATTCTTAGGTATGTGTGCCTGGGGTTGATGCTTTTTGCTACCATTTCTTATGCTGCCCCGGATGTGTGGGGATATCCTTACCATGTACTTTTGTCAGAAAGCACAATACTTTCCACAGATTTTTTGATGGCCATGATAGGCATGGTATTTGGAATAATCCTTGCAGTGGTTACTTTTTTTGCAGTGGAAAAAACTACCTATCGGCTTACAAAAAAAGGCGCCGGCACCTTGCTTTTGCTGGAATTGATACTTGTGGCTGCCCTTAGAGTGTCCGGATTGTATTCAGTACTGTTTCAAAAGAAAATAATAAAGAGCAATCATACCATGTTTACCTACACGGTATTTGTGAAAAACAACAGTGACTTTTTTATTTATGCATCACTTCTTTTTGTGGTAGTGGTGGCAGTGGTTATGTGGGTCCGCAGCTTCAAGCAAAACGAGCCCTACAAGAATCCCGCCGAGCACAGAAAGATAAAAGCAAAATGGAGAGGTATCAGAAGATGGGCTACTACCGTGATGGTGGTGTGCCTCATAGGAGTGTTAAATCTGACGGTAGTGGAAGCTATGAATCAGACAGATACCACCTTATCCCCGATAGAAGAAGCGAGTGCAGTGGATTCGGAAAATGTATATATATCCTTTGAACAGGTTAGCGATGGCCATTTGCACCGTTTTGCATACACCTCGGATGATGATGTACAAATCAGATTTATCGTTATAAAAAAGCCTAATTCATCCTCATATGGTATCGGGTTGGATGCCTGTGATGTGTGTGGCGAGACCGGATACTATGAGAAGGACGGACAGGTGGTGTGCAACCTTTGCGATGTTGTCATGAATATATCTACAATAGGATTTAAAGGTGGATGCAATCCTATAGTTATACCTTATGAGATAAATAATGGACAGATTATAGTTCCTATTTCCGGGTTACTTGAATACGAAAGTGAGTTTAAATAAATGTTTTGTAGAATGATTGGAAAAGCCTTTGCCAGGCAGTGGAAGAAAATGGCTATGATAGCCTTTACAATAGCTCTTGGGGCATCCCTTGCCACAGCCATGCTTTCTGTCATGCTGGATGTAGGCGATAAAATAAATCAGGAGTTGAAAGCTTATGGCGCCAATATCACAGTGGTGCCAAAGGATACATCAGTTATCAGTGAGCTTTATGATGTTGGGGATGAAAATGTGACCGGTGCTTATCTGAATGAGGATGAACTGGGCAAGATAAAGACTATTTTCTGGGCTTTTAATATCGTGGACTATACGCCTTTTATATCTGCAGACTGTACTTTGTCGGACGGCAGTGATGTGACAGTCACCGGTACATGGTTCAACCATCACATGGACTTGCCTACAGGAGAGACTCTCGATGCAGGTATCTCATCCTTGAGAAGCTGGTGGGAGATTACTGATGGTGATTGGATAGATGAGCAAAATCTTATCTCAGACAATTCCGCTATGGTAGGCACAGCTCTCGCTGCCGCTGAGGGAATCTCTGTGGGGGATGAGATAAAAGTAGCGGGAAATGCTACGACTTTATCTTTAAAAGTGATAGGTATATTTGATGCCGGTGGAGAAGAGGACGATCTGATATATGTACCTGTGGATGTGGCTCAGGCCCTGGGAGGTCTGGATGGCAAGATAGACAGCATAGAAGTATCGGCTCTCACTACTCCCGATAATGAGTTGGCTGAGCAGGCTGCCAGAGACCCAAGTTCTTTGTCTGTATCTCAGTATGAAACCTGGTACTGTACAGCTTACGTCAGCTCTATCTGCTATCAGATAGAGGAGGTCATCACGGACTCTGTAGCATCAGCAGTCAGACAGGTGGCTTCTTCTGAAGGTGAGATATTGGAGAAGACACAGCTTCTGATGATACTTATCACTATCCTGTCCATGGTAGGAGCAGCGCTAGGTATCTGTAATCTGGTGACGGCATCCGTAATGGAACGTTCTCAGGAGATAGGTCTGATGAAGGCTATAGGTGCACACAACCCTGCCATTACCGGACTTGTCATTACTGAGATCATGTGTACGGCAGTCATTGGAGGCATAGTAGGATTTTTTGCAGGATTTGGATTCGCTCAGATTATCGGACAGACAGTATTTGCTTCCAGCATAAGTATGAGGCCTATGGTTATACCGCTCGTGGCTGTTCTTGTAGTGATAGTTACTTTGATAGGCTGCATCCCGGCTGTAAGGATGCTGCTAAATCTCAGACCAACAGAAGTATTGCACGGAAGATAAGGATGATTAGATGAACAAGAGAAAGATGTATATCAGGATGATAACCGCATCTCTTCTGAGGCGGCGTTCGCGCATGATAGTTGCCCTACTTGCTATAGCTATCGGCGCCACCATCCTGTCAGGACTAATTACGATATATATAGATGTGCCCCGACAAATGGGAGCACAGTTCAGAAACTATGGAGCCAATATGATTTTTACGGCAACGAATGATGTCATGACTTCCGAAGAGGTGGAAGATGCCGTAGCACTGATACCTGCTGATGAGTTGGTAGGAGCCGCTCCATATCGATATGAAACGGTGCGCATCAATGACAGGCCGGTTATGGCGGCTGCTACAGATATGGAACAGGCCAAGCTTACCAGTCCTTTCTGGGATGTATCAGGAGATTGGCCAGAGGCTTCAGGGGAGATAATGATAGGTAAAAATGTAGCAGATACCTATAATCTAAAAGTCGGAAAAACATTGACCTGTACCTATGCGCCTGAGACAGAAGAATCTGAGGATGAGGAAGATGTAGTGCTGGATAATTATATGGATTTTACAGTGGTAGGCATATTGGACACAGGAGGCAATGAGGAAGACTATGTGTACATGCTTCTTGATGACATGGAGGAGTTGACCGGAGAGGCTACCACATATGATCTGTGTGAGCTATCTATATCAGCTACCACATCAGAATTGAACAATATAAAAAACGATATATCAAATTCAGTGGAGGGCATCTCAGCTAGACTCGTAAAAAGAGTCACAGAGTCTGAGACTACAGTGCTTACAAAATTGCAGGCCCTGGTGCTGCTTGTAACAATAGTCGTATTGGCTCTTACCATGATATGCGTGGCTACTACTATGACAGCTGTAGTAGCGGAACGAAGGAAAGAAATAGGACTCAGAAAGGCACTCGGAGCCAGCAATGAAAGTATCATTGCAGAGTTTATGGGAGAGGGAATTGTCCTTGGAGCAGCAGGTGGTATATTAGGTGCATTTTTCGGATTCGCCTTTGCACAGATGGTATCCATGAATGTATTTAACAGTTCCATTACGCTGATGCCTTGGCTGGTGCCGGTAACCATGCTGGTGTCAGTGTTGGTAACGGCGGTAGCCTGTATGATACCGATAAAGAGTGCCACAGAGGTAGATCCTGCACTAGTATTGAAAGGAGAATAGAATGAGTCTTCTAGAGTTAAAAAATGTTTCAAAAATATATGGTCAGCTACATGCTCTAGACCATGTAGATATAAAAGTTGAAAAGGGTGAATGGCTGGCAATCATGGGACCGTCAGGCTCTGGAAAAAGTACCATGATGAATATTATAGGAGCCTTAGACAAAGCATCAGAAGGGGAAATCCTTTTAGACGGTGAGGATATATCAAAGAAAAATGCCAGGGAATTGACAAATATCCGTCGTGATAAAATAGGATTGATTTTCCAACAGTTTCACCTGGTAAGTTATCTGACTGCAGTGGAAAATGTCATGCTGGCTCAGTACTATCACAGTGTGCCGGATGAGAAGGAGGCTTTAGAAGCATTGGCCAGAGTGGGACTTGCAGACAGAGCTAAGCACTATCCCAGCCAACTGTCCGGAGGTGAGCAACAGAGAGTATGCGTCGCCAGAGCACTTATCAACTATCCGGAAATTATTCTTGCAGATGAGCCTACCGGCAACCTGGATGAGGCAAATGAAGAGATAGTTGTAGAACTCTTTAGAAAGCTCCATGAGGAAGGTACGACCCTTGTTGTTGTTACTCACAATCCAGAGGTGGCAGAAGTGGCTCAGCGCACAATAGTACTTCGAAATGGCAAGGTAGACCATGAAAAACTCAATCCAAACTTTACAGGAAAGTTGAAGCATATTACATTGGAGTAAGAAAGGATTGTAGCTATGAAAAAAATATTTTTATTTACGACTATGACAGCTATGGTGGCTTCTCTGATATCAGGATGCGGTAGCAGCAATGTGTCCTACAAAGATGGAGTATACACAGGACAAAGCTCAGTGTATGAAAGCGATGACGGTACAGACAATGGTAACGGATATGGTGTAGTCACGATTACTATAGAGGATGGCATAATTTCCGACTGTACATATCAGACCTACGAGGAAGACGGGACACTCAAGGATGAGGAGTACGGCAAGGAGGATGGTCGCATAGCAAACAAGGACTACTATAATAAGGCGCAAAAAGCTAATGCGGCATGTGCCGAGTATGCAAATATGCTTGTGGCAAATGGTCAGTTGGATGGAATAGACGCTATAAGTGGCGCCACTATCAATTACAACGAATTTGTGGAAGCAGTAGAGGATGCCCTTGCTAAGGCACAGGAATAATCTATGAAAATGAGATATCATGTTCTGATTATCGTGGCGGCATTATTTCTTTTGGTGGGCCTGCCATTGTATCTGACAGGATTTTTTGATAATGATACCGGGGTGGATGCTATTTCCTCCGCTACCATGATTATTGATCAACCCTCAGGCACCTATGTGGTAATAATCAATCCTGATTTTCATCCGGACAAGGACAAGCTAGCCACTTGGCGCAAGTTTTTTGCGGGGCAGGAGATAGATTATCTCTTTGAGGATATATCATGCGTAGTGGCTGATGTGGACTCTGCAGGACTTGAGATAGCTAAGAGTTTTCAGAGTAGGTTGCCGGAAAATCAGATGACAATAAGGGTGGAGGATATCACGTTGATGTTGTCTAAGGCCATGACAGAAAGGTATGATGTGATTATTCTTTCCAAGGAGATTTTTGACGCCTACAAAGCGGACTACGGTATGGAGCATGCAGTTATTTTAGAGGAGCAGAATTGATGAGACGACTTAATGGAATGGCTACGATGTGCATAATGATTCTGTTTTTGGTACACCTGATATGGGGAGGGCTTTTGCTTCTTGGACAGGTAAAGGGTGGCAATCCTGTGTTTGCGACATTTTCGTATGCTATGATGGTGTTCATCTGCATCCATGTATTAATAGGCATAAAACTCACCATAGATACTATAGTAGCAGCAAAGAGGTCTGGGGTCTTTTATTGGAAAGAGAACTGCCTGTTTTTGCTCAGACGCATCAGTGGTTTTGCATTACTTATTTTTATAGCGGTGCATTTTATTATTTTTTCGGGAACTAATGATGATGGGGTGTATAGGCTTAGAGAGTTTGATATGACAGCTTTAATCAGCCAGATTCTTATGGTGCTTGCGCTTTTTGTACACCTGATCACCAACATCACACCACTTCGAATAACCCTTGGCATATCTGACAAGCGTAATATCAGGACAGATATCGCTATTATAGTCAGTATTTTGCTGCTGCTGTCGGGAGTGGCATTTTTGATTTATTACATAAGATGGCAGGTGATTTAATATCATAATTGCCATGCAAAGGAGAATATTTGATGAAGAAAGTAAGCTTTATAGCGTATAAAAATATAATAAAGCGACCGGTGAGAACCACGGCTCTTTTACTTTTGGCGGCTATACTGGCACTGTCTATTTTTTCAGGGACAGTGGTGGTCAAGTCTCTCTCAAATGGGTTTAATTCCCTGGAGGACAGACTTGGTGCAGATATTATGGTAGTGCCATATGAAGCTACCACCAAGCAAAAACTTGAGAATATCGTACTACAGGGCAATACCGGTTATTTTTACATGGACTCCAAATATCTTGATGAGATATCTCAGATAGAGGGCATTGGAAAGATTTCTCCGCAGTATTATCTGGCTTCTGTCAAGGCGGGCTGTTGCTCGATACCGGTGCAGATAATTGGATTTGATCCTGCTACGGATTTTTCCATTACACCATGGATAAAAAAGGCGAGCACTACAGATGTGGGCTATCTGGATGTGGTAGTAGGCAATGACCTCAATGCATTTGTGGGGGACACCCTTTCATTTTTTGGTGTAGAAGTAAATGTGGTAGCAAAGCTGGACAAGACAGGCACCAGTTATGACACGGAAGTATTTACCACGCAGGAGACCATACAGACCTTGATAGACGCTTCCTTGAACAAACAGCTTAATGAATATGCTAACATCAACTCAGGAAATATAGTATCCTGCATATTGATTGACGTGGCAGACGGATACGATGTGGATGAGGTGGTCAACAATATTAATGTGCATTACAAAAAGGTCCGTGCAATCAGGGCGACAAATATGATATCGGGAGTGTCGGATTCATTGACAGCAGCTTCTGACATAGCCCGTATACTTGTGGTGGTAGTATGGATAGTGGCTCTTGTTATCATGGTGGTGGCATTTATTCTGCTTACCGGTGAGAGAAAAAAAGAGTTTGCAGTTTTGCGGGCTATAGGGGCATCACGAAAAAAACTTTCCCAGATAGTCTTGGCTGAGGGAGTGGGTATTTCCTTTGTGGGAAGTGCCATTGGAGTGCTTATGGCCATGCTTATTATTTTACCGTTTTCAGGATACATCGAGACAAAATTGTCAGTACCATTCTTGTTGCCGGGAGGAGTTATGATAGTAGCCTCAGCTCTGCTTGCCATCGCCTTGGCCACCTTGACGGGTGCCTTCAGCGCAGGAGCAGCAGCCAAGAAAATAAGCAGACTTGATACGGGCACAATACTTAGAAGTGGAGAATAGTAATGCAGGTTCGGGCAGAAAAAATTAAAAAGGATTTTATTAGAAAGAGCAAGGGGACTAACGTATTTACGGCGGTACAGACTTGTGATTTTACTTTGGAAGCAGGAAAACTTACTGTCATAAGAGGCAGATCCGGAGGCGGAAAAAGCACACTTTTAAACATGCTTTCAGGTATATTGCTTCCCACTGAGGGTATAGTATATTATGACGATACAGATATATACTCACTGAATGACGAGGCATTATCAAGATTTAGAAACGACAATATCGGTTATGTACCTCAAGGTAAAAGTGCAATCACTTCGCTGACAGTCAAGGAAAATATTCTTCTACCTGAGATTATGTATGGCGAGGCCGATGAAAAAAGAGCCGATGAATTGATGGAGAGATTTGATATAATAAATCTGGCAAATGCAATGCCGGAAGAGTTGTCCGGAGGGGAGCTTAGGCGCATGGCTATAGCCAGGGCTCTCATCAAAAATCCCCAGGTATTGTTTGCAGATGAGCCTACAGGGGATTTGGATGATGAAAACACTACAATAGTTTTCAAGGCTTTGAAACAGGTGGCTAAAGAAGGTACTGCAGTGCTGATGGTCACCCATGAGGGAGAAGCGGAAAATTATGCTGACAGAGTATTCCGTATGGATGCGGGGGTATTGAGTGAGCAAGACAAGTGATACATATATCAATATAATAGGTGCGGGACTGGCAGGCATGTCTGCCGCTATTACTCTCGCTAGGAAAGGCTGCCATGTGCGGCTTTTTTCAGTGCAGCCCTCTGAGAGGGCCCAGTCAAATCTGGCTGAGGGTGGCATAAACGGAGCACTCGATGTCATGGGAGAAAATGACAGTACCGAGGAACATTATACAGATACCATGAAGGGAGGATGCTATTTAGCTTCTCCTGCAATGGTAAAAAATCTTACTTCGGCAGCTCCTGACATAATACTTGAGCTTGCAGACCTGGGCGTGCCTTTTCATATGGATGAGGGGCATATAGTTCAAAGAAATTTCGGAGGGCAGAAGAAAAAGCGCACCGCATATGCAAAAAGCAGCACCGGAAAAGTATTGACAGTGGCCCTTATAAATGAAACCCGAAAATACGAATCGCAGGAGCTTATAAAAAGATATAGTCATCATAGATTTGAGAAGCTGTTATTATCAGATGACGGCGCAGGCTGTCTAGGTGTACAGGTGATGGATACTTATACCGGATGCAGAGATATCTACTACGGATATACGATAATGGCAGTTGGTGGATTAAATGGATTTTTCAAGGGGCTTACCACAGGGACTACGGCAAATACTTCTCTAGCTCAAGCAGTGCTTTTTGACCAGGGCGTGGAGTTTGCTAATCTGGAGTTTATCCAGTACCATCCTACTACAGTGGAGATAACAGGTAAGAGGATGCTGATATCTGAGGCAGCAAGAGGTGAAGGGGGCAGGCTTTTTTACTATAGAGACGGTTCTGATAATGAAGGAAAAGAAGTAGAAGATAGCCCTGTTCGCTGTTATTTTATGGAAGAAAAATATGGTGACAGGGGCAATCTAATGCCGCGAGATGTGATATCAAAAGAAATCGCCATGCTGGGAAAACAGGTATATCTGGACCTGACAGGGCTGTCCGATGACATATGGAAGAACAGGCTCTCTGATATGAGAGAGGAGATAATCCACTATATGGCTGTAGATCCGGCGGTGGAGCCCATTATGGTATCCCCCGGGATTCATTATTTTATGGGAGGCATACTTGTAGATGAGTTTCACAGGACAAATATCGAGGGACTTTATGCAGCAGGGGAATGTGCCTGTGCCTATCATGGAGCCAACAGGTTAGGGGGCAATTCTTTGCTGGGAGCGATATTTGGCGGCAAAAAAAGTGCCCAGAGTTTGCTTGAGTTTTTATCTTCCACAGAAAAAACAGGAATTGAGAATACCTTGATTTTAGAGAAGAAAAGCGTGGATGATTTTTCATACTTAAATGAAAAAGAAACTGATGCAAAAAATCATATGGAAGATATTTTAAAAAAGACTCTTGGAATAATCAGAGATGGGAAAACACTTGAAAATGCCATAGAGGATATAGACTCTATAGAAAAAAATGATTATTCCGATGAGATGCGAGTGAGGCTAAAACTATCAAAAGCTATGCTGATGTGTGCGCTAAATCGGCGGGAGAGTCGTGGAGCGCACGTAAGAGCAGATTATCCTGAGACCGATAAGTCATATCAAAAAACCACGGTTGTCAGATTGGTTGATAAAGAAATAAAAGTATATTTTAAAGAAGTGGACCCGGAGTAATTGCCGATGAAAAAAATACTGCATATAAAGCGGCAACAATTAAATAGTAAGGAAAGTTATTGGCAGGATTTTGAGTTTGAGACAGATGATACATCCGCCACGGTGGCTACGGCCCTTATGACACTTCCGGTAGTGTGGTCACACAGTTGTCTCCAGAAAAAATGTGGGGCATGTGCTATGGTGATAAATGGCAGACCGCAACTAGCCTGTGATGCGCGGTTGTCAGAACTAAGAGGGGACAGGGTGACTGTAGAACCTCTTAAAAAGTTTCCGGTAGTAGAGGATTTGCTGGTGGACCGGGATTCCTTGATGGAACGCCTGAAGAAAAACAGGGCATGGTTTGATTCTGAGGCAGGAGCTCACGATGAGGATACTGCTTTTGAAGCAGGCAAATGCCTGCAGTGTGGCCTGTGTCTTGAAGTATGTCCTAATTTTTATAACGAAGGGGAGTATGGGGGCATGGCCCTTATGTCCGGAATGACTCAGATTATGTCGAAGGCGCAAGGAGATCAGAGGAAGGATTTGAGGCAGGACTATAAAGCAAATGTATATAATGGCTGTGGCAAATCGCTGGCCTGTCGGGATATATGCCCCGCCGGTATAGATATGGAAAAGCTGCTTATCAAAAGCAATGGGGCAGCCCTTTGGAACAGGTGGTAAATGGATTTTGAAAGACGATACTCCAGAACATAGAAAATTTAAAAAAATTTCTTTATAGCATCATTGAAAAATATTCTCAATGGTGCTAAATTTATATAGCACTATTAGATATTACTAACCAATAATAGTTTTGTATAATTTCGGTTTTACGTAACTAAATTCTGAAAATTCAAACAATTGAGGCGAAAGGAAATAAGTGTATGATGCCTTTAGTAGTAGCGCCGACAGGCGTAGAACATATGATAAAGAGAGTGGGCGGTTCTGAGGAGACCAAGCGCCACCTGCAGGAGCTGGGCTTTGTAGCGGGAGCTTATGTGACTGTGGTCAATGAAATCAGTGGTAATCTGATTGTCAATATCAAGGAGTCAAGAGTAGCTGTTGATAAGCAGTTGGCTCAAAAAATAATGGTTTAGGTTTTTGTTTTTCATTAGAAAACACAATTTAAAAGGAGACTAATTATGAAGACATTACGTGATGCAAGTGTTGGCGAGACCGTCAAAGTCACAAAGATTGATGGCGAGGGCGCAGTCAAGAGAAGAATTATGGACATGGGAATTACAAAGGGTGTAGAGGTCTATATAAGAAAGATCGCTCCACTTGGCGATCCTGTGGAAGTTACAGTCAGAGGCTATGAGCTTTCAGTACGCAAAGCTGATGCTGAGATGATCATAGTAGAATAAAGGAGGATAAAAAATTGGCAATTCGTATTGCACTTGCAGGTAATCCAAACTGCGGTAAAACAACACTATTTAATGCTCTTACAGGTTCTAACCAATTCGTAGGAAACTGGCCCGGTGTTACTGTAGAGTATAAGGAAGGTAAATACAAAGGAAACAAAGACGTAGTAATCGTCGATCTGCCGGGTATTTATTCACTTTCTCCATATACACTTGAGGAAGTTGTTTCCAGAAATTATCTTATTGATGAGAAGCCTGATGCTATCATCAATGTTATTGACGGTACTAACCTGGAGCGTAACTTATATCTTACCACTCAGATGGTAGAGCTTGGTATCCCTGTAGTTATCGCTGTCAACATGATGGATGTGGTAGAAAAGAGCGGTGACAAGATCAACACCAAGAAGCTATCAGAGGAAATCGGAGTACCTGTTGTAGAAATATCAGCTCTTAAAAACAGAGGTCTTAAGGACATCGTGGATGCAGCAGTAGCTGCAGCTAAGGACGGCAATGCCCAGTCCCCTAAGCATAGATTTACCGGTTCTGTAGAGCATGCATTTGCACATATCGAAGAGCTTTGTCTTCACGAGATTCCTGACGAGAATGTACAGCGTTGGTATGCTATCAAGCTTTTTGAGCGTGATACCAAGATTCAGGAAAAGTTGGGACTTTCTACCGAAGTAATCAATCATATCGAAAAGGATATCGCTTCTTGTGAAAAAGAATTGGATGATGATTCTGAGTCAATCATCACAGGTGAGAGATACAATTATATCGGTTCTATCATTGATGGCTGTGTAAAGAAGGCAGCAAAGGGCCTTACCACATCAGATAAGATTGATCAGGTTGTTACCAACAGATGGCTTGCACTTCCTATATTTGCAGTTGTTATGTTTATTGTATATTTCGTATCAGTTACCACAGTCGGTACTTGGGCTACTGATTGGGCAAATGATGGTGTATTCGGTGATGGATGGCATCTTTTTGCTATCGGTTCATCTGATTATAATGATGCTGCAGACGAGTACACAGAGAATGCTCTTATTGTAGATGGTTATGACCTTTATGTTGAAGAAAATGAAACAGAGCCAACAGGTGATTTTGAGTATCCTGTAGAGGATGAGGAGACACTTGCTGTAGACTATGAGACAGCTTCTCTTGCAGACTATGAAGCTGCCAAGGCTTATGTAGACTCTACCGAGGAGCCTGATCCTGCAGATTATGGTATCTGGATTCCTGGTGTACCTGTACTTGTAGAGTCATTGCTTGATGCTATTCACTGTAGCGATGTAGTCAAGGGACTTATACTTGACGGTATTATCGCCGGTGTCGGTGCAGTCTTAGGTTTCGTTCCTCAGATGTTAGTGCTGTTTATATTCCTTGCTTTCTTAGAGTCATGCGGTTATATGGCACGTGTAGCTTTCATCATGGACCGTATTTTCAGAAAGTTTGGTCTTTCAGGGAAGTCATTCATTCCTATGCTTATAGGTTCGGGATGTGGTGTGCCTGGTATTATGGCATCACGTACTATCGAGTCTGACAGAGATCGTAAGATGACTATCATGACTACTACATTTATTCCTTGCGGAGCTAAGCTTCCATTTATCGCCATGGTTGCAGGCGCTATCTTCGGTGGTGCTGCATGGGTGGCTCCTTCAGCTTACTTCCTTGGTATTTTTGCTATCATCGTTTCAGGTATCATGCTTAAAAAGACTAAGCTTTTTGCAGGCGATCCGGCACCATTCGTTATGGAGCTTCCTGCATATCACTGGCCTACACTTACTAACGTGCTTCGCAGCATGTGGGAGCGTGGATGGTCATTCATCAAAAAGGCCGGCACTATCATCCTTCTTTCTACTATCTTAGTATGGTTCACTACCTACTTTGGAGTTACTTCAGAGGGATTCAGAATGCTTGACGAGTCAGAGATTGATTTGTCTATACTTGCTGTTATCGGTAACGCTATTTCTTGGATATTTGCACCTCTTGGATGGGGCAATTGGCAGGCTACTGTGGCTGCAGTTACAGGTCTTGTGGCAAAGGAAAATATCGTAGGTACTCTTGGTATCATCTATGGTGCTACAGGTGATGTATATGCTACTATGGCAGAATCATTTACAACAGCTTCAGGATATGCTTTCCTTGCATTTAACCTGTTGTGCGCACCATGTTTCGCAGCTATGGGTGCTATCAAGCGTGAGATGAACAACACAAAGTGGTTCTGGACAGCTATCGGATATCAGTGCGGATTTGCATGGGTAATCGGACTTATCGTATACCAGATTGGAAGCCTGTTTGCAGGTGGTGGCTTTGGAGTTGGCACTATCTTTGGTCTTGCTGCTTTAGTTTGCCTCGTATACGGAATTTTTCGCAAAGATAAATATAATAAGTAATTGAATTGGAGGTACGTATGGGTACAGTTATTGTCGTACTTATACTCGTGGCTATTGTGGCTGCGATTATTCGTTCATTGGTAAAGGCCCACAAGCGTGGTGAACATCCTGCCTGTGGCGGTGATTGCGGCACTTGCGGAGGCCATTGCAATTCATCCAGATAATAAAACTCCCCGGCTATTTTAGCCGGGGAGTTTTTTGGATTCGCCCTAGGTTGTGAAAAATGTGTAATTTTGCTATCATTTAAAATATGAGTGAGAATATAAAGTTTTCCGTTATAGTGCCTACATACGGAGTGGGCGAATATATTGGAGATGCCTTGGGCTGTCTTATGATGCAGAGCTATGATAACTTTGAAGTGATTATCGTGGATGACTGCTCCCCGGACAATTCCGGAGATATAGCCAGGGGTTTCATGAATCGGGACGACAGGTTTTTCTATATCAGACATGAGAAAAACATGGGCGTTTCGGCTGCCAGAAATACAGGCATTCAGAAGGCGACGGGAGACTATATTTTATTTTTGGACCCGGACGATTTGTACGAGAGAAATCTTCTCAGAGTGTGCGCAGCAGCATTAGGGCGCAACCCGGTGGACTTGCTGGTGTACAGTTTTACTGAGGATTATCGTAATGCTACAACAGGCAAAATCGAATACATGAAGGGCATCACTTTAGAGCTGTTAGATTATGATGATGATATGATGACCACCAACGATTTGGTGACTATCCATAAGCTGGCCATGCAGATGGAAGAGATTACCATGCTGGGTTATCCATGGAATAAGTGCTACAAGAGAAGCGTAATATTAAATAATGGCTTAGAGTTTCAGCAGATAAAACACGTAGAAGACATTCTTTTTAACTGTGATTTCTTAGACCATACTGAGTCGATGACCATTCTAAATGATGTGCTCTACCACTACCGCAATCAAGGTCAGATGAGATTGACTGGCGGGGCTATAGACGATTATTTTGAATTACAAAAGATCAGAGTCAAGCGCATATTTGACCAACAGCAGGAGTGGAAGACTTGCGATTTTGAAGCACTTGGGATTTTGGCCAAGGAATACTTCAGAAGCTTTCAGTCGGCCATGGTGCGACAGTTGGAGAGTGGAGTCAAAAGTGATGACATATTAAAGTGGTGTGATAAAGAAGCGGACACCGAGATATACAAAGAACTTAGGCAACACCTGCCGGATAGTTCCATGACTATCAAGCTTCTTTATAAGCCTCTCACTGAGGGGATGTTTGGAACGGCCCTTCGCCGGGCACGTCTTATGAGATACACCCGTCATTATTTTCCAGGAGTATTTAACCGTGCAAAGCAGGTGCGGTAAAGGATATGGTAGAGGCATGGCGCTATGTTGCTTTTGCGGCCTAAAAGGGCTATAATTAAATATCATGTGAGAAGGAGGGTTTGACATGACTGAGGGCGGTTTTTTAATTTTCTTTTTTGCATTAATTTTATTGGTTGTCATTGTTGCAGTTATTGCAGTGGTCGCTGCGGTTTCAGGCGCTGCGGCAGCAATTGTAGACGAAGAGGACGGCGACGAGGATTAACAGATTTTATATTTAGTTATTAGAGACGTCTATGCATATAGACGTCTTTCTTTGTTTTATGGGAGAAAACCTTGGACATTAAGATATTTATCGCTACGCACAAGCCATGTATGTTGCCAAGCGAGCCATGTTATGAACCTATACAGGTGGGGGCACTTGGCAAAGAATCAATTACATATGACAAGCTGGGTATTTTAGACAGATCCGGAGCGATTATCAGAGATGACAGCGGGGAAAATATCTCTGAGAAAAATCCTTATTACTGTGAGTTGACTGCCAGCTATTACATCTGGAAAAATGTTTCCGCCGATGTGGTAGGACTTTGCCACTATAGACGTTTTTTTTCCAATAAAAAGAGTTTGGGCGAGGGAGACGAACCTTTCAAGAATGTACTTAGCAAAGGGGATATCGAGGGCATGATGTCAGTGGCGGATGTTATTATCCCCAAGAGAAACAAATACTTTATCGAGACACTCTACAGCCACTATGCCCATACTATGGACGGCATGCATCTGGATGTGGCACGTGAGGTGATGGCCCAGGTGTGCCCTGAGGATCTAAAATATATGGATGCCATCTACTCCAGGACAAACGGCAGCATGTACAATATGTGCATCATGAAAAAGGATGTATTTGATAGCTATTGCAAGTGGCTTTTTGCTTTGCTTGCAGGATTAGAAGAGAGGGTAGATTTGACCGGCATGACTGATTTCCAGGCCAGACTCTTTGGCCGTGTCAGTGAGATACTTATGAATGTATGGATACTGAAGATACAGTCGGAGGGCAAGGTCGTAAAGGAAGTATCTGCCGCATATGCCGAGAGGATTAATTGGGTCAAAAAAGGAGTATGGTTCCTTCAGGCAAAGTTTTTTGGCAAGAAATACACAAAAAGTGCGTGATTTTAGTGTATTATATAGATGATGAAAAAACATAAACGATTAAAAGTTGTATTTAGGATTTTTTTAGGCCTGGTAATTATAGTTTTGCTAGGCTTTATTAGTCCGCTTCGACTCAAGACATATGATTTGACTTTCAGCGATTTGCCAGAAGACTTAGAAGGCTATAAGATTTTGCAGATTTCTGATTTTCATTGCAAGGACTTTGGGACTCAGGAGCAGAGTTTGATTCGGCTCATAGAAAAAGCCGAGCCTGATTTGATTGTGATGACAGGCGATATCGTGGATGAAGATCATACCACTGACAATGCAGAATATCTATTGGCGGGCATCTGTGATGTTGCGCCTATTTATTATATCACAGGCAATCATGAATATTATTCCGGCGCGCCTTATGATGAGTTTAAGGGGATCTGTGCTGAGTATGGTGTGACCATCCTGACTAATGAGATGGAAGAATTTGAAGTAGGTGATGAGACAGTCCGCATTTCCGGATTGGACTGGATCAATGCCACTGCAAACATGCGTGACAAGCTTGGCTACGCCAATAACAAATATTTCAATATCTTGATTTATCACGATTCATCCAAGTTTAATTACATTTCAGATTTTGGATATGATGTGGTCTTCTGTGGACATGGTCACGGAGGCCTGATTAGGATACCATTTGTCGGTGGCCTGATAGGCACTGACTATCGTCTTTTTCCGGAGTATGACTACGGTCTGTTTTACGAAAAAAGTTCTATTATGGTCTCCAGCTCAGGCCTGGGCGACGCCCGCGTCCCCCGCTGGAACAATCCGAGGGAATGCGTCCTCGTGACGTTGCATGGGGAATGAGTAATATTTTCCAAGCTTGCGAGGAAAATGTTGCTCTAGTAAGCGGAGCTTACATTTAGGAGCACGTAGTGCTAGGAAGAGTGGCTAGTATATTTATTGCGCATATAACGCTTGTAATTGCTCGCCCCATGAAGCCTGATATACGTCATTGGGGATGGTGGTGCTCCAAACAACTTTTGCTGATGTGGTGACTGCGTAGCCACGGCTGGAATTAATCTGAGCCACGGTACCGCCTTTGGTGCCACTCTTAAGATCTATGGCATTTACTGCTGTGAGGCTGTTTGTGTTAATGGTATTTTTAGACCAGCAAGTATAGGCGGTGGCGTAGTAAGAATATTTGGTCTTGTCAAAAGCTGTCCGCGTACCCCAAAAGTGTAATACTTTATTTGTCAAATCACTGCTTGTAACAGTGACTTCCAAATGGTCTGAATAGGTAGTTATGGGAACACTGTATGAGGTAGAAGTGGTCCATGGCAATGTGTATATACTTGCACCTACTATATGTGCGTCTTCTTGTATTACTTCCCATGTTTGAGTGTTTTTGTTATAACCAAACAACTTGATTTTTCCAAGACAAATTGTCATGTTCTTTGACAAGGTTTTCCCGGATGTTTGATAAATACTTCCTATGCTTACGAGATGATCGCCGGAAGAATTTGAAAAATTATTGTAAGTATGTGCATTATCGCGATTTACACTAATCATGTAGTCACTTCTAGTCTCTGAAGGTAGATTCATAGAAGTGTATACAGGATCATCTAATAGTGATACTGGAATGACTCCGTCAGCTACATCGGTTGCTATCTGCGAAAAGCCTTCCCATTTTACTGAGTCCCCAGAAGGATAGCTGCTAGAAGTAGCAGATAGGATTTCATCTCGTGTTAAAGTATGTGTAACTCCGCTTGAGGCAGAGTTTAAAACAGTGGAAGATATTGTTGTGTTTTCTGAGTCATCTGTAGATGTACTTTGTTGATTATTAGTTGCTGTTGAGGCAGTAGTATTTTCGACTCCTCCCACATAATAACCGTCGCTTAATTTAACAACATATTTCCAAGTGATATTTGTGGAAGCGGGGGCAGAAGTGATAACTTTTGCTGTTGCTTCCGGGTCGTCATAAATAAATCCGGTATAAGTGATTTTTCCTGTTCCATACCATTTGAAACAATCTGTTGTGACGTTAGGATATTCAGCCGCGGCTTTAGCTTCATCCACAAGGTAGAACGACGCGGTCACAGGCTGTGCGGCATTTGCAATATTCTTGGCGCCTCCGATAAAAAAGATTGCTGTAACAGCAAAAATAAGAAATGAGGTAATGATGTTTTTTAGAACCCTTTTTTCTTTTAGTGAATTTTGCATGGTGGTCTCCCTTCAAGTAAAAAATTAATAGTCTCCGTATAGTGCAAAACATTACAAAAAAATTACAAAGGTTACGGAATATTTAAAATAATAGCATAACAGCCCGAATGATGCAATAAAACTTAATTAATTTGTAACATCTAAAAAATAAATCCGTGGCA
>FLNY01001596.1_pt1 | contig 34719 bp, 26 predicted proteins | sample 1140381 | NCBI WGS metagenome assembly FLNY01 (sample SAMEA3878172, study PRJEB12797) | bioreactor metagenome | biome: Moose rumen | place: Sweden | collected 2011-10 | reverse complement strand
GCGCATCCAGATGGCCCGCCAGTACGGTTTCGAGCACCGCGACCGCGGCGCCGGCCGCCCCACCAAACGCGACCGCCGCGAAATCGAAGAGTTCAAATATATCTAATATATCTTCGACTTCTTTTAGTAATGGTTAAAAAATAAATTGTTCCGATAAAGGCACGGAGTGCCTTACTTTCAAAAAAAAACATACGCAGTGTGGGGTTACAGGATGTACGTTTATTAGCGTTTCAACGAAACGCACTCTCAATAGTTGTCATTGTTTCACCTTATTATCACATTTCTTCTAATGATTAAAACCTGAAGGTTAACGACGCAGCTGGTGCAAAAGCGATGTGACTGTTATTAAGGATTGGTGTAAATGACGGCGCGATGTTCAGCGTTAGGTCATCTGTAATCTGGAAGTCGAACAGATGACCAAAAACGTATGCATCCAAAAGATTGAGACCATATACTGCAACGGTAACGATTACCGACAGTTGGAATGTCTTATTGTAAGCCTCATATAGATTATAGACATTCGAGGTAGGTGTGTTCGACAATTCCTCATCAAGAGGATTGTCATTATGATTAACTCTATACAAATACTCATCTTTATAATATTTCATCTGAGTATAGTTGTTATATGTATAGTACCCTATCCCACCGATGGCAGCATATACAATCGGCACTTTCCACGCCTGGCGGTTGTATACTTGACCCGTTCCGGGCAGAATGGCTGAAAGTATCAATGCTTTTTTAGGGCTATGTGTGTTGGCAACCGAGTCGGTTTGGGCAGACGCAGAAAAACGAAAAGCGAGTGAAAACAATAATACAAAGACGGTAACGGTTGTTTTTGTGGTTTTTACCGTCTGTATAAGGTTATTCATGGATTAGTTTGACGATGCGTTCGAAGTCGCGGTCGTTATTGAAATGTATGGTGAGAGTCCCTTTCCCGCGACGGCTACGTTTAATTTCCACATCCGATTGTAGATACTGCTTGAGTGCTGAACGTGATGCAGCGTGTATTTCAGGCAGATCCTCTTTCTTCCTGATCGGTGGTTTAACTTTTGCATTCATCAACTCTTTGACCAATTGCTCTGTTTGTCGTACTGACAACTGCTTGTTGATGATATCATGCAAAAGGGATAAGTGAGCCTCAGTATCTTCAACATTAACGAGACATCTGGCATGTGCCATACTGATTTGATCATTGCTAAGAGCTAGTTGGGTCTCCGACGGAAGGTTAAGCAATCGCAGATAGTTTGTAATCGTTGAACGGTTTTTCCCTACTTTTTCACTTAACTGTTCGTGTGTGAGTTGGCATTCTTCTATCAAAGCATTGTATGAAAAGGCAATTTCCATTGCATTCAAATTCTCTCGTTGAATATTCTCGACAAGTGCCATCTCCATCATTTGTGTGTCTGTAGCAATGCGTATATAGGCAGGTATCTCGCTAAGACCGGCCATTTGTGATGCTCTGAGACGACGCTCGCCGGCAATAAGCTGATAGTTCCCTTCCGGCATTTGACGTACTGTAATTGGAGTAATGACTCCTTGTTGGCGAATGGACTGTGCCAGCTCTTCAAGTGCTTCCTTGTCAAAATCCTTTCGGGGTTGGAATGGATTGGGGTCAATTTTGTCGACAGGAATGGTAGTTATTGTAGTGGTAAGGTTATGTTTCCCCATTGCAGCATCTATATCCACATCAGGAAGTATAGAACCTAGTCCTCGACCCAATCCGCTTGTTTTCTTTTTTGTCGTCATGCTTGATTATTTATTATTGACCATACCATTACGCCTCAGTATCTCGTTGGCCAGATTGAGGTAGTTGATTGCACCGCTGCACGAGGCATCGTGCATGATGATGGAACGTCCGTAGCTGGGAGCCTCCGCAAGTTTGGTATTGCGATAGATTAACGTATCGAATACCATCTGTTTGAAGTGGCTTCTAACATCTTCAACCACCTGTCGTGCCAGTCTCAGTCGTGAGTCATACATTGTGATAAGAAGACCTTCAATAGATAGTTTAGGGTTGAGACGTGTCTGCACTATTCTGATGGTATTGAGCAGTTTCCCCAAACCTTCCAATGCAAAGTATTCGCTCTGGATGGGGATAATCACCGAGTCCGATGCCGTCAACGCATTGATAGTGATAAGACCTAGCGACGGAGAGCAATCTATGATAATGAAGTCGTAGTCGTCTCGTATCGGTTGGATTGCTTTCGACATATAAAATTCACGCTGTTTCTCGCCCACGAGATCTATTTCGGCTCCTACCAGGTCGATGCGCGTCGGAAGCAGTGACAAGTTCGGTGTCTCGGTTTCGACTATACATTCATTGGCCTTTGCCTGTCCAAGAAAGCATTCGTATGCGCTTTTCTCCACTGTCTCGGGATTGATGCCAAGTCCGGAAGTAGCATTGGCCTGGGGATCTGCATCTATTAGCAGTACTTTATATTCCAACACTGCCAATGATGCGGAAAGATTGGTCGCCGTCGTTGTCTTTCCTACACCGCCTTTCTGGTTAGCTATGGATATGATTTTTCCCATTTATTAATCAGATATTGAAGTCAATGCCGTCAATAATGTTTTCGTTTGATGTATTCTCTGCGGGTTGCTCGTCATTCGCCATAATTCCATCGTTTGGTATGATGCCTGTCTCGATGAATGTAATGGCATTGTTAAGGCCTTTTCTAAATTTTTCAAAGTCTTCCTTGTAAAGGAACATCTTGTTTTTCTCGTAATAAAAATTCCCTGTGTTGTTGTCAAACAGCTTTCTGCTTTCCGCTATCACAATAAATTTATCGCCGCCTTTTGTTTCTTTCACATCGAAGAAGTATTTGCGTTTGCCTGCACTGACTGACTGCGAATAGAGTTCTTCCTTCATTCTGTTACTGTTATAATCCATGTTGCTATAATTTTGAATAATTTGTTTAATTTCTGAATCAAGATTTTCTATAACTGCTTGTGTGTCATAATATCCAATACAACATCATCGGTTTGGTCCATTCCCTCTTGCCCTAGTCTTCCCAAGTTGCGGATAGAGAAATCAATGTCGCGTTCGGACAGCCCGTCGCACGTCTCCACCACTTTGTCATGCAGCGCAAGTTCGGCACTAACAAAGGCACTGTACAGTCCGGTCGACATTTTGAGTGCGCATGATGGTTTCGCTCCGTCACAGACCATACCTGCCAAAGTGTTTATCATGTTTTTGATAGCATAGCACACCTGGTCGTATGTACCTCCATGAAGATAAGTGATCCCAGATGTAACTCCGATAGAGGCATTGACAATACCGCACAATGCCGAAAGTCTGCCAATCCCGCGTTTCACATAGATGGATGTCAGATGGCTGAGGATTAGTGCACGGGTCACTTTCTCTTCGTCACATTGTTTGGCTTTACCATACTCATAGACTGGCAGTGTGCATGCAATACCTTGATTGCCACTGCCGCTGTTTGAATAGACCGGCAGCGTGCATCCATCCATGCGGGCATCGGAGGCAGCCACTGTGCGGGCAATGACGGTATGAACAATATCGCCGTCGGCATTCTCCATCAATATTCGTCCGGTATTAAGTCCGTAACCTTTTAATCCCTCGTTTGCGGCAGCAGTATTGAGTGTTACTGTCTCACGAATAAACTGTAGCTCCTCTATCGGTGTTGTTGTAGCATAGTCGAATACAATCCGTTCGCTGAGTATCGGCTCGTTGGCGTTGTCTGTACAACCAGCGTTCGACGTGCTATTCTCGTCGAACAAGACTTTATCGTTTACAGCGAGATATATGAAATTCGTATGTCGTTTCGAAATGATTGCAGTCGCTGTGTCGGAACCCTTGCGGCAAATACATTCAATATAGAGTTTGTCCTCGCACCGCTCTTTCAAACCGATAGATATCTTTTCGCCGTTATTGGCCAACCACAATTTAGCTTTCTGCACCTGTTCGTCAGGAACGGTGAGAACCTCCAATTGGCGTTCTGAATCACCTGCCGTAAGTGCGATAGCTACTGCAATAGGAAGCCCTGTCATTCCGGTACCGGGTATTCCGACTCCAAGTGCGTTTTTGAACACATTCTTGCTGAGAAGCAGTTGGGTGTGTTCTGGAATAGTGCCAAGCAATTCGCGAGCTTTGGTGACTGCGAGGGCAACGGCACCGGGTTCAGTACATCCTGTGGCTACTACAACCTCGCGTTGGATTAGTTCTGCTATTTGTTTTCTGACACTTGCTTCCATTGATGCTGACGGTGTGTTATGTGGGAACGAACTATATGTGATTGGAATAATCTTATTTGCTGTAAATTCTCTGCCAGTTTTTGTATTCGCGTTCACGCCAGGGACCGTTATGATATACGTATGAGGCAATGAGCGGAATAACCGTCGTCCCTTCTGCGTAGACCATCTGTTGCAGCTCTTCTGACACCTTTCCCCATGACCCGGCTTCAAGTAACGTCGACGATGAACAGGCTCCATCGCGCACATCGGCTACAGTTATCTGTATTGCATATTTGTGCATGGGAACCTCTTTCCCAAGTATTTCAGCACACACCACCGTGTCTTGTGCAAAGTTCTTCGGTGTGCCGCCTCCTACCATGAATAGACCGGTCTCGGGTGCTGCCATCTTGATTTTGGTGAGTTCGATGAAGTCGCATACCGAATCTATGCTCACATAGGACTTGCCTTCTTGGGCTCGTTCCCACTGGTGCTTGCCGATCCCAAATCCAGCAGAACTGTCGCTGAATGCAGGACAGAAGATGGGTACTCCGCACTCATAGCATGTCTGTATCAGACTTTCTTTCTTGACGCCTTTGCCGCTGGCAAGCCATTTGCCAAGTTCGTAGAGGAATTCACGGGAACTGTAAGGTCGGGACTCTAGCATGTTGGCCAGTTCGTAGGTGGCATTATCGCACACCTGCAATTCCTCCTCATCGATAAAGGTATCGTATATCCTATCGATATAAAGCTCTCTGAGTTTAGTATCGGGAATGACGTTTTCTTTTGTGCCGATATAATGTTTGAAACCAAGTGCCTCAAACAGGTCCATATCAATAATCGATGCTCCTGTGGAAACAACAACATCAACCATCTTGTTGCGAACCATGTCAACATAAACCTGCATACAGCCGGCTGCCGATGTCGAACCGGCTATGGTGAGGATATTGGTACATTCTTTTTCTGCACACATTTTCATGAGTATGTCCGCAGCTCGTGCCGTATCGCGGGAAGTGAACGACATCTGTCTCATCGCGTCGATTAATTCTGTCGAGTTGTACTTCTTGATGTCAATGTGTTTTACTGTTTCCTTGAGAAGATCTTTCTTTTCCATTTGACTCACAAATATTTAGTATATTATATATTTAATTGATTGAAATTGCAAAGTTACATAAGATTAATGAAACGACAAAAAATATTAAAACATTTCGTCGTTTTCGTGATTCATTTTCGAGTCTACCACAATCGAAACACCTTGTCGGTTGTTGTCAAAACTCTCGTTCGGACTCAATCCGGAGGCAAGCGATACGGGCCCTTCATAATCTCGGTTCTCGAAACGGGCAAACTTGCTGATGAATCTCAACCGCACCTCTCCAGTCTCTCCACTACGGTGTTTCGCAATGATAATGTCGGCCATCCCCAACGTGGAGCCATGATCGTCTTCGGTGATTTGATAATATTCGGGACGATAAATGAACATCACAATATCCGCATCTTGTTCAATGGCACCGCTCTCGCGCAAGTCCGACAGCTGGGGCTTCTTTGTCCCTCCGCGTGTCTCAACGGCTCGTGAAAGTTGCGATAAAGCTAAGACCGGCACTCCGAGCTCTTTGGAGAGGGCCTTGAGTTGTCTGCTTATAAGACTGATCTCTTGCTCGCGGTTGCCGTTCCGGTTCATTTCGCTCCCCCCCTGCATCAGTTGCAAATAGTCTATAAACACCATCTGGATGTCGTGTTGTTGTTTGAGCCGTCTGCATTTGGCACGCAGTTCGAAAATTGTGAGTTGGGGAGTGTCGTCTATGAAGATGGGGGCTTCTGTCAGAGCTTGTGAGCGACTGTAGAGCTGTTTCTTCTCCCAGTCGGGCAGTTTCTCGCCTTTTTTTAAACGATCGCCCGAAATGCCGGATTCTGAACTGATAAGACGCATCACCAACTCAACTGCTGTCATTTCCAATGAGAAGAATGCAATTGGTTTCTTCATGTCGATGGCTATGTTACGGGCCATTGATAATGCAAATGCCGTTTTACCCATAGCTGGTCGTGCAGCAAGGATAATGAGTGTACCGGGTTGGAAGCCCGCTGTCATACGGTCCAGATCCACAAATCCGGTAGGAATGCCGCTATACGAATTGTCGCTCTCCTGAGCCGCTTCGATATTTTCAAAAGCACTCTTCAGCACATCGGGCATATTCCTATACTCGGTGTGGAAGTTCTTCTCTTCAATATTCATCAGTGTTTGCGATGTCTGGTCCAAAAGCGTCACCACATCGGTAGTATCATCGTATGCTTTTGTCAGTGTATCGGTCGAAATGCGTATTATCTCTCGTTGAATGTATTTCTCGGAGAGTATGCGGGCATGGAATTCAATATGGGCAGCCGACACAACATGGCTCGCAAGTTGGGATAGATACATGCTCCCTCCCACCTGTTCTATCATCCCGTCTTTGATAAGTTGTTGTGTCACAGTGAGCAAGTCAACGGGCTTCGACTGCTCGAACAATGTCAGTATGGCATGGAATATCATCTGGTTCTCAGGACGGTAGAAATACTCTTCATGTAGCATTTGTATCGTGTTGTTCAGAGCATTTTGATCTAACATCAATGCCCCGAGTACAGCCTCTTCTATTTCTGGCGATTGCGGAGGTGTTTTGCCGTTTATCGCAAAAGCCTGATCGTAAGTCATTCTGTCTTTTCTTTTTGCAGAATTTCGCAGTGTTGTTTCCATGATGCAAAAATAGTATTTTTTTTTTAATTGACACTTCTCAACAATTTTTTTGAATTAGGTGCGTTTACTTTAAGTTTTAACTTCATTTGCTCTCATCTCTAATCCAATGTCTCTCTCAAGAAAATATCTATCGCTGCTTTTTGCCGTAATGGTTTCGACCGCTTGCTTTGCTCAGCACAACCACAATGCACAGGTTATTCGCGCTTACCCTTCGGTTGGTGCCACTGCCTCGCAAATGCGTGGCGACGAATTGCGTGGATTTAAAAAACGCGGATTCTCTGCCGGTGTTGGAGCTCTGGTCAGTCTCGACAGTCGCGACATGTTCCATCTCTCTATCGAAGCTAACTACGCACAACGCGGCTCTTTCAACAATACCAATGACCCCTACAGCATCTACGGATTCACTCTGAATTACGTCGAAATACCGCTCCTCTTCCATTTCACCGACCCTTATGGCGGTATGACTTTCGGCATTGGTCTGCAGTACGGACGATTGGTACAACAGCCTCACGGCAACATATACTACTCCCCAGACTATTTCGTCCCCGACACAAGTGATATGAGTTTCCTCAAAAGTGACTTCTCGGCTGTGCTCGATTTCAGATTCCCCATCTGGAAAGGACTCATGCTGGATATCCGATGGCAACACTCTATCCTCCCCGTCAAACGCTCCTGGTCGTTTACTGAATACAGCCCCACTATGCTTGGCGGACAAACCACCTGGAGCAACAAAGTATACAACTCTTCGGTAACAATCAAACTATTATACCTCTTCGGGGAATCTAAGAAATCAAAGGGTAAAAGGTAAGTATCGATAATATGAAAACAGCAATATTCCCCGGGTCGTTCGACCCTATGACCATCGGCCATCTCTCTCTGCTCAAAAAAGCAGTGAATCTCTTCGACAAAGTCGTTGTTGCCATAGGTATTAACAGCAACAAGAAAAACTCTGCCGATATTAGCCAACGTATTGAATGCATTTGCAAAGCATGTGAGGTATTCCCCAATGTAGAGGTAGTACAGTACGACTCTCTCACCACCGATTTATGCCATCGTTACGGAGCAAAATATATAGTACGCGGACTACGATCACAAGCTGATTTCGCCTACGAATCTCAAATAGCCGACATCAACCGCTTGCTCGACAGCAACATTGAAACAGTATTCCTGCTCGCCGAACCTCAATATCGTGCCATAAGCTCTACAATGGTGCGCGAACTCCAAACTTATGGGAAAGATGTTAGCAACTGGTTATGCTGATTGAAACACCCATAGAGTACCTCAAAGGTGTCGGTCCTGCTCGGGCGGCTCTCCTGCAACGCGAACTCTCCATCTTCACCTATGGCGACCTTTTGGAATATTTCCCATTCCGTTATGTCGACAGAACCAACTCTACCACTATCCGTAACATCGACCCCGCTGAACCTTACGTCGTTCTGAGAGGCAAAATCAGTGAAATGCACACCATCCAAAACGGCAAGTCTTCTAGACTTTCTGCTCTCTTGAACGACGGTACCGGCACCATCGAATTGATATGGTTTCAAGGCCTAAAGTGGGTCCGCGAAAAAGTCAAACCAGATAAGAACTATGTCGTTATGGGCAAACCTACCCTCTTCAACGGCAGGATTAACATAGCTCACCCAGATATCGAAGAGGCGGATTGCAATGATCTCTCAAAAAGGTACATGCCTGTCTATTCTTCAAGCGAAAAACTCAAAAACCGCGGGTTGACAAGCAAAGGTATCGCCAAACTTACCGAACAGGTACTCACGGTTTGCCGTGGAAACATCCCCGAAACGCTGCCTCTCACCGTATTGCGCAAATACGGACTGCCCTCCCGAGGCGACGCTATCGAAGTCATACACTATCCTCTCAACATGCACGATATGGCTTTGTCCATGCAACGCATGAAATTCGAAGAACTCTTTTTCATCCAACTTCGGAGCCAATATACTCGACGCAAACGAATCGGCGAAATGAACGGTCTGGTATTCCCAGTTATTGGAAACTTCTTTAACCGCTTCTATCATGAAAAACTGAAATTCGAACTCACTAATGCTCAAAAACGTGTCGTCAAAGAAATACGTTCGGACATGCGTAGCGGTTTTCAGATGAACCGCCTACTACAAGGGGATGTAGGCAGCGGAAAAACACTCGTCGCTCTGCTCTCTATGCTTATAACTCTCGACAACGGCTATCAGGCCTGCCTGATGGCACCAACCGAAATCCTTGCCCAACAACACTTTACTACTCTCAACAACATACTTCAGGGGCTGGGTATCAACGTAGAATTGCTCACCGGCTCTCTCAAAGCTGCAGAAAAAAGGAAAATCAAAGAACGTTTGGCAAACGGCAACATCCACATCCTTATAGGTACTCACGCTCTCATCGAAAACGATGTCCTGTTCCGCAACCTCGGACTCGTCGTCATCGACGAACAACACCGGTTCGGTGTCGAACAACGCTCTAAGATGTGGAACAAAGGTTCCAATAACTCCCTTCCGCACGTATTAGTAATGACAGCCACTCCCATACCTCGCACTCTCGCAATGACCGTATATGGCGACCTCGACTGCTCCGTTATCGATGAACTCCCACCAGGCAGAAAGTCGGTACAGACTCTCCACTATACCGACAACCAACGACTCAAAGTATTCTCCTTCATCCGCAGCCAGATAGCCTTAGGTCGGCAGGTCTACATCGTCTATCCTCTCATCGACGAGTCGCCATCGCTGGAACTGAAAGATTTGATGGATGGCTATCAAAGCATCGTACGTGAATTCCCCCTACCGTACTATCAGATAAGTATCGTACACGGTCAGATGGACTCGGAAGCAAAAGAGTATGAAATGGGACGCTTCAAACGAGGTGAAACACAGATTATGGTGAGCACCACCGTCATAGAAGTCGGTGTCGACGTACCCAACGCCACCGTAATGGTTATTGAAAATGCTGAGCGTTTCGGACTTTCACAACTGCATCAGCTGCGTGGACGTGTCGGTCGCGGAGCTGACCAGTCATATTGTATTCTCATGACTGGTGACAAGGTTTCGAATGGTGGACGGGAACGGATTAACACCATGTTGTCTACCACCGACGGATTCCGCATAGCAGAGGCTGACTTGCGTTTACGCGGCCCTGGCGACCTGCAGGGTGTACAGCAGAGCGGCATCCTGCAACTCAAAGTAGCAGACATCGTAGGCGATGAGAATATAGTACGGGCTGCACGCGAGACCGTCAACGAAATTTTAAGCAACGACCCAAGCCTCGCACAAAGCGACCATATTCCCCTCCTGTTCTATCTGCAGAAAAACAAAGAAACTCTCTCCTGGAGCAAAATCAGCTAAACAACTCCTCAACAATCCTCCCCTATATAGGGAAGGTGTCCACAGCACAGAGAGAGGGTAAACCCAAATCGGTCGTTAGGATTTATGTCAGGGATGAAATCCACCTATAAAAAAGAGAGATTATAACGAATAGTCGATCTAATGACCAATTGGGGTTAAAAACTGCTTTTTGAAAAAGTATAGCTATATCCGAACAACAGAGAAGCAATACCCACCGAGAAAGTTCCCTGCGGAACCTCTATATTCGCAAACCTCGGAGGCGTCACCACATAGCGTATGTCAGCATAAACCTCATGGTTCTTTACAAAACGCAGTACAAACTGAATACCCCCCGAAGGTGAGAAAAGAAAATGAGATGCATCGTCAAGTCTCGTAACAATGCCTGCACTTACATAGGGCCGTGATGTGAAGAAACTGTTTGTCTGTTCGATACGTGCAACTTGTGAGCTACCTTTACCAACAAGAGCAGCAATGTCGAGCATCAGATCTCCATGTAGATGGTAATAACTGAAACGTTCGAGATAACTGCGAGCATAGAGCCCCGATGCAGCTGTACGGATTTGCCATACATTATTCAACCTTTTCCCAATAGCAAATTCAAATATCGGCATCAAATAATTCCTCCCCTCTCCTTCGAAATACTTATATCTGAACAAGTTCGAACCGAAAGCAATATTGAAAAACCAATCATTGGATAAAGCTCTTGATTCGAGAGGAGATCTGCTACGTGTGGGGTTGTACGCAATATCGCGCAAAACACCAATCCTTAATGACGATATCATTGATGAACGACTGTTGTCATCGAAATCCGAAGGATGAATCAGAGACTGCAACTCTGTGAACAGTCGCCAGTTGGAAGAAATCCGGTAATCAACGCCGGCACCTATTACACCACAGAAATCGTTGTCGCCTTCCGAACTGTGGACGATACCCACGCCAATCAATACATAACTGCGAAGCATGTTGCTAGGATTTCGTCCCTTGATTGCTGAAATGATGTCGAAACAGATGTCGACATGTCCATACCAATAGGGATGCAGATGAGCCTCCGGAGTGGCGTGAGCCATTTGGAGAGCCAGTTGAGCCCTTAGCCCCGTTGTCGACAGTATCCATTTCCCTGCAGATATATCAGCTCCCAAGCCAAAGGCGTGACCCATAGGGCTGAAATAGCAGTTTGGCGAGAAAGAGGCAGCCGTGAAGGAATTATAAAAAAAAGCGTGTGGTTGAACACATCCCACACGCGTTGAGACAATCAATAGTGAAACAAGGAGCGATGAACGAAGAAATCTCATCACTTTCCGTTTGCCTTCTCGCCAAATTCCTTGATGGTTATCTTTTCAGCTTCTGGTTTCAGTTGTTCTTTGAAAAGTGCACACGAGTTTTGAGCGTATAGTCTGTCTACAATTTGTTGAACATTTTGACGATCCTTTGCGATAGTACGAGCGGACTGTTCAAGCCTTTCTTCGCGTTTTTTCTCGTCCTCGTTGTCCTGCAGAGTGTCGCTGTTGCGAAGAATATCCTTAATATAGTCTACAATCTGATTCTCCGTAGGTTCGAGAGGTTTGATTTTTGCGAGAGCACCGTCAATCATCTCCCATTTCAACGAAGGAAGGTATTTATCTTCCCATTGCGATTCAACTGATTCAAGAGTGACATCCTTGTCGCCCCTGCTTGCAATCCAACGTCTCAGAAATGCTTCTGGCATGGGGTCGCTGAAGTTGTCGATGAGTTGTTTGCGTACCTCGTTAGTGAAAAGGATATCTGCCTGTTCGTTGTAGCTTCTCTCCATGTCCTTCGAGATTAGTTTACGGAAAGCAGCAGCATCCTTAACCTGTTCATAGGGGAATACTTTGGCGAAGAGTTCATCGTTAACCTCGTGTGGAGTAATACGAGAGCATCCGCTAACCGTTAGTTGCAAGTCCGATTTGAACTTCTTGGCTGCGGCAGCATCGATGCGCAGTGTCTTTTCCATGTCGGCAGCCGAAAAAACCTTTGCAGCGTTGAACACTATCCTTTCTTCATTCTTTTTACCCACGAAAAGAGGTAGGTTTTCTTCTGGATTTTTTATGGTTGCCAGATCGAAGGAAACGAATGTCGATACACCGCCATCCTTCAGATTGCCGTCAGCGTCAAGTTCTTCAGCCTTTCCGTACACATAGTCCTTTTCACCGATAGTCTCCGGAGTTTCAAATTTACCATAACGTTGGCATATCTCCGTGACCTGTTTGTCTATATCCTTGGGGTTGATTTTAATCTGATAAAGTTTAGCGTCGACCTTGTCCCATGCCAGGTTGACCGTAGGAGCCAATGCCACGTCGAAGTAGAAAGAAAAATCCTTTTTCGATTCGAAATCTATCTTACCTGTTCTTTCGTCGTTCGACAGAGGCCCTCCCAATATGTCCAGTTTCTCGTCGTCAATATATTTGTATAGCGATTCGCCAAGTATGTTCTGAACCTCATCGGCCACGATAGCTGTCTTATACATGCGTTCGATTAGAGCCATCGGAGCCATCCCCTTGCGGAATCCTGGAACAGTTGCCTTGTTTTTGTAGCTTTTCAGTTGTTTAGCCACCTTCTCTGCATAGTCGTTTTCCGCAATCTCAACCTTGATAACTAGGTTCAAATCGTCCTTTTTTTCTCTTGTAATATTCATTTTAAATGAGTAATTTATTGATTTTAAGTTTGTTTATATTTTCCAAGCAAAATGCAAAGATACAAACTTTTTTTATATAACAAAGTTTAAAGGATAAAGTTTAAAGGTTTTGTGAATGTCAAGGATAAAGTAGAGAGATGAGGCTATTCGGTTGTTGGAAGCGTGAGAGTGGTTACACGGAAGGCTTCGGAAGAGTATGCAGAGGCGCATAGAAGTGCTTGGTTATAAAGTCCCGCGTAGACCTCTTCGGGATGTTTCTCTGCTAGCTGCTCTACATAATTGTCGATTTCGATAGCAACAGCAAGTTGTTTGTTTTTACGTAGTTCCATAGCATCCAGAACGGCTTTGTAGTGGATGGGCATTGCCGCACGGTAAAAGGCACAGACATCTTCTTCAGAAGGATTGGACTTATTGGAAAATTTGGTTTTCCAAATATCACGGCAGAGGGAGTCACTCCTATTGTAGATTTTGACAATTTCATCTTCGAATTTGTTGTACTCCTCAAAAAGCCTGTTGTACTCCTCATCTCGTCCCAACCGCTCCATGGTCTTATAATAGCGCTTCTCTAGTTCGTCGGCATATTTACGGCTTATCTCCTGCTGTTCTTCCTCCGACATGGCGTCAAACTGTTCTTGTGTAATGCCGATTTCGCTGAGTATCTGTTCATTGAGCTCAAAGTAACGGGTGTCTCCGTTCGCTAGTGTGGCTGAATAACCGCCTAGACTGACAACGGTGTTTTTGGCAAGGAAGGCTGTGGTGGGATTTGTAAGCATCTTCACCGTACGCGGATTCGCACGCTGTGACTCGCAAAGATACTCGGCCACCTGTTGCTGGGTAGGCATCTTCGGAACATTGCTCATGATTTTTTCAGGTGTGATTTTGTCATTATCTTTACTCCCCGATACTGTCTCAGTTTTGCTGTCGTCTTGGTTTTTGGAGGTCTTATCCTCTTTGCCTAGAATGTCATCGGTGGCGTTGTCTATAGCTTTGTCAACGGCTTTACCGATAGTTTTCTCGGCTTTTTCCTTGATCTTTTTCCCGACTATATTTCCTATCTGTGCATTTGCTGTGTATGAACTGAACAGCAACAGAGCGAAAGTGATGATAACTGCTTTGATTGATGTCTTCATAATGTATAATGTTAAAGGGTTAATTCTTTTATTATCTTGCGGCTGACAATGCGGTAATGTTGGTGGTAGGTATTGTTGAAGTGTTTGCTATGATGGAGTGCGTAGTGTCCTGCGTTGAGAAGTGAGTCGATGAGGATCCTGTCTGTCTCTAAATTGAGCGGTTGTGGTGTTACCTCGTCTAGCAAAGCAAGCAGTTGATGCCATCTCTGTCCCCAGTCGGCAAGCATCTTGTTGTCAACAGGTGCTGAATGACGTGATGTCTCAAGCATAGCATGTACCAAGGTACTTAAAGGTATGGTGCCGTCTCGGACGTAACCGATGTCAACACGATAATAGTTGCTGTCAAGCAGCGGGTAAACAAAGCGTGGCTGCGCCCATTCGCTGTCGGCTGTATTATCGATTTCGTCTTGAATGTAGGCTGCAATGGATAGGGAGTCGGTTATGATATGCTCGAGTCCGAAATAGTCTTGAAAGCAGAACTTGTAAACATCTCGCAGTTGCGACTGGGGGTAGTCATCCATGTAGCGTTGCAGAGCCTGCACCTGCCATCCATCTCCTCTTTCAAAAGGGGTCAGGGAAGGCTTTTCACCACCTTTGCAGGACAGGAGGAGGATTGTGAATAGGGGTATGAACAGGAATTTGCGCACTGGATATAGGTTTATAAGGTATTATCAATTTGCAAAAGTACGAATTATTTTTATTTTTTTATCTTTGCGGATGAAATAATCATGTTATATCGTGAGAAAAATTCTATCAATCATATTGTTAATAATATTATTAAAAAATTTTGCTGTGTCGCAAAACACCATAATCGTCAGCGGCACAGTGAGCGAATTGCGAAATGGTGAGACGTTGATAGGTGCCACTGTGATTGATTTGCGTAGCGGAAAGGGGGTCGTTAGCAATGCTGAGGGACGCTTCTCGCTGACTCTGCCTGGAAACAGTGCTGTGCTGCGAATTTCGTATGTCGGATACAGAACTATATATGACACTTTGACATGCATGGATCGGAAGGGTTGCAAGTTACGCAAGGATTATTTGATGCAGCGTAATATTGAATTGAAGTCTGTAGTGGTCAGAGGCGAGCGTCGAGGTGGCGTGGAATCATCGCAGATAAGTGCTGTCGATGTCCCCATTGAACAAATCAAGGCTGTCCCTGTGCTTTTCGGTGAGGCTGACCTAGTGAAAGTCCTACAGTTGCTGCCGGGGGTTCAAAGCGGCTCTGAGGGTAGTAGCGGCTTTTATGTCAGGGGCGGCGGACCCGACGAAAACTTATTCCTACTTGACGGCGTTCCCATTTATAATGTGAATCATTTGGGTGGTTTCTTCTCGGCATTCAACACCGATGCTGTCAAAAATGTCACTCTCTACAAAGGCAGCTTCCCTGCTCATTTTGGCGGTAGGCTCTCGTCTGTGCTGGATGTAACTACTAACGATGGCAACGCATCAGGATTACATGGCATCGCATCAATAGGGTTCATTTCTGCAAAAATCGGACTTGAAGGACCTATTGTAAACAATAAGACTACCTTCAACTTCTCTGCACGACGCACCTACGCCGATTTCCTCCTACAACCTCTAGTACGAAGGTTGGCCGACCGCAGAGAGTACAAACTTACTGCAGGCTACTACTTCTATGACCTCAACGGCAAAATATGTCACCGTTTCAACGACCGTAGCCGGCTGTTTGTATCTTTTTATAACGGCAGTGATGTGATTTACACCCGTATAAGGACTCTGGCGACGGATATTCAGGAACAATTCCTCGACTTCGACAACCGTTGGGGCAACCTGCTGTCTTCGGTGCGGTGGAACCGAGAATTGACCCCTCGCCTATTCATGAACCTCACCGCTGCCTATACCCGCTACAAAAACAACATTGGTGTAGCTTACGAAACTACAACCTTGGCAACCGACAGCACCGACAGCGAGACATCGGAATTCATAATGGACTACCTCTCGAAGATTCACGACTTTACTCTCAAATGTGACTTCGACTTCACTCCGGATTCAAAACACCTGATGAAGTTCGGCATCTCCTCTATCTCTCATCGTTTCCTGCCAGAAGTGTCTAGTGCTCATCTCGACGCTTACAGTTCTGAAATGATGAACAGCTCTTATCTTATCGACTCATCTGTTAATTCGTCGGCCGTCTTAGCTGAAGAGCTTACCGCATATTTCGAGGATGACTGGAGTCTCACACCGGTGCTGAAAATCAATTATGGTGCAAATATCTGTGGTTTCGCTGTCGACGGTATCTTCTACCCCTCTCTGCAGCCTCGTATCTCAGGACGTATTTTGTTGGGCGATGGCTTCTCAATAAAAGCAGGCTACAGCTACATGACTCAGTTCCTTCATCTACTGTCGACCACCAGTGTGAGTATGCCGACCGACCTCTGGGTTCCTGTCACCTCAAGTGTGAAACCTATGCACGCACACCAGTTGGCAACAGGACTCTTTTACGAAATTGGCAAAGTAGGCGACCTTAGTGTCGAGGGCTATTACAAACATATGGATAACCTCATCGAGTACAAAGACGGGGCTTCGTTTTGGGGTAGCAGCGAAAAATGGGAGCAGAAAGTAGTGATGGGTAGAGGGTACGCTTACGGCATTGAAGTACTGTTGCAGCGTTCGTTAGGTAGGTTGACCGGCTGGATTGGCTACACCTGGAGCCGTTCTATGCGCGTGTTTGACCGTGAGGGACAAGTGTTGAATAACGGAAACGCCTTCCCCGCAAAATACGACAGACGACACGATTTGAGCATTGTCGCAAACTACAAATTCAACGACAAAGTGAATGCAAGCCTTACCTGGGTGTTCTGCACCGGCAATGCGGCAACGCTGAGCTTGCAAGAATATGCACAAGCCCAGTACGACGCAAATGGCTATGCTAATATTGACCCTGATGGATGGAACGGATATATTTCCTTGGCTGCAGGACGCAACAACTTCCGCATGCCTGATTATCACCGAATGGACATTAGCGTCAACTTCAAGCGTGTGTTCCGTAACTGCTCGCGTGTATTCAACGTCAGCGTCTACAACCTCTACAACCGCAAGAATCCTTATATGATATATGAAAGTCACGAATACTCTTGGCATGGCTTCAACGGAGCCTTAGTCCAATTAAGCATATTCCCTATTCTTCCCTCCGTTGCGTATACTTTAAGTTTTTAGTAAGGTTATAAGTTTAAGATTCTCATGGCTCAAATCAAATCTCATATCTCTCTGACTGTCTCATCGGTTCTTCTGCTATCCCTTTTTTGCAGTTGCGAAAAAGTCCTTGATATAGGCACTCTCAGCGAGGAACGGTTTATCACCGTCAATGCTCTGCCATGTGCCGACAGCCAGATGTTCGTCAACATCACATACAGCCGCTTTTTTCTGGACAACAGCGATTTTGAGACAGTTGATGATGTCTATGTTGTACTGTATTCCAACGGCGTTGAGATGATATCAACTCAGCAGGACTGTGCCAATCATTTTTTCGATTACACCGTAAAGGAGGGTGACAGCATCAGCTTGCTTATCACCATAGCGGGGAGAAATGATATCACAGGCAGCTCTCATGTCCCTTTTTTCCCAGACATGTCTGTACCTCTGACTGAAGTTGACACAACTCAGCCCTTTACCATGGGCGACATCAACTTTACACTTAACGACCGTGCAGGCGAGAGCAACTACTATCGGATATATGTTGACGAACGTGACAGTGGCAGCCGATGGAACCGTTACGAAGAACGTTGGGACACCATAGACACTACTGTGCATCCCTTTTTTGTATGTCTGAACAGTGAAATCACTTCGTCGGCAGTAAACGTTACTGAAGGGTTTATGAATTATTACAACAGTCTTTTGTTTTCTGATTCGTTGATTGAAGGGCTGAATTACGATATAAAAGTATCTCTGACGTTTTTGCGGGATACTAGTGAGCATCCGTTGTTGCGACAATATCGGATTGTTGTGGAGTCGTTAAGTCCAGAGGCGTTCAAATACTTTCGAGACATAACGTCTATGGGCGGTATCGAGAGTTTTTTTGCCGAGCCTTCCGCTATATTCAACAACCTGTCGGGGGGTGCCATAGGAATTGTCGCGGGAATCGCTCGTCGCGAAGTCTATGTTAGTTTTTAGTTTTGTTGTTTCAACGTTTCTGCATAGTCGTTGACAAGAAGCATCTGCTGGGGAATATCTATTGATTGTGGGCACGCAGCAACACAGTTACGACAACCAATGCAGTGGTCGGCCTGACGATAGGATGGAACTGCACGGTCATAACCGACAAGGAATGCTCGACGGGCTTTTATGTATTGTCTCTCGGATCCGGTCGCACCAGTAGTAAGAATATTGCCTTCGTTCAGGCATTTGTTGTAATGCGCGAAAACGGATGGAATATCAATCCCGAAAGGACATGGCATGCAATAATTGCACCCTGTGCATGGTATGGTCTTGAAATTGGCGTAAACATCGGCTATCTCTTCAAGCATACGCAGCTCTTCGTCGTTTAGGGGCTGATGCGGCGAATAGGTGCGGATATTGTCCTGTAGATGCTCTAAATAGGTCATACCGCTCAGCACTGTGAGAATGCGAGGCTGGTTGCCCGCAAATCGAAACGCCCACGACGCAACTGAAGCCTGGGAGTCGTGTTGCTTGAGCATCTGTATTGCATGTTGATTGAGCGAAACTAACTGTCCTCCCAATAGCGGCTCCATGACAAAGACTGGTATGTTGCGTTTACTTAGCTCGCCATAGAGGTAGCTTGAGTTGGTGTTGCGCGGATTGATGAGTTTGGAGTGGTTCCAGTCTACGTAGTTATGCTGGATAAGTACGTGGTCCCAATGGTATTTACCTTGATCTTGCAATGAAAGTAAGTGGTCGAACACGGCAATGTCGCCATGATATGAGAATCCAAGGTTACGAATATGCCCTTTCTCGCGCTCTTCACAGAGGTAATCGAGAATGCCGTTATCAAAAAAACGCCGCGAAAGCAGTTGCATGGGATCGAGCTGACGGTTATTGGCATCGACTCGCGTACCTCCAACACTGTGGAGCATGTAGTAATCTATATAGTCGACTTGCAGCTCTCGCATGGAGTTGTGGTACATCTTGATGCTCTCTTCTCTGCTCCAAGTAGTGTGGTCGAAATTGGAAAGCTTGGTGGAAAGAAGGTATTTGTCGCGCGAATGGCGGCTAAGTGCTATGCCTACAGCGTGTTCTGAGCGCCCTTTGCAGTAAGGTGGTGCTGTGTCGAAGAGGTTGACTCCGTGTTCTATCGCATAGTCGACAAGGTGGTTTATGGCTTGCTGGTCGAGTGGCTGGTCGTGCTCTCTGCCGCTGTCGCCTTCAATGGTGGGAAATCGCATGCATCCGTAGCCTAGTAGTGAGACTTGCTGTCCGTGAAGGTCGGTCCGCATGGTCATCTTGCCTTTCGGCACTTCTCCCAAAGCGGCTCCCTGGGCTGTGGTTTCGCTTTCGGTGTTTTGAGTGGTACAAGCAACAGTGGCAGTAAGTGATGCAGCACCGATACTTTTTAGAAATTGACGGCGATTCATTGAATTATATAATGTAATGAATGAACTGTGATTAGTGGAATGGTGAGAAATATGGCGTGGGATACGTGCTATATAAGTACGGATTGTAGATGTATGGCAATAAGGCTCCGGTACGATCGTCTATTATAGTGGTATTGATATCGATGTAGCTGTCCTGTCCTATCTGATAACGTACTGAGGCACTGAAGGCGGCAGCGGAAACAGGCATAATGGTTCCACTCCACACAGAGGGTATCTCTCCACCCATAAGCATGAGTGAGGCTGCAAGGGAAAGACGGTCGCTGGCTCGATAGGCTGCACTGACAGTGAAGGTTCCCAGCGTGGAGGTCGCAGGATGGCGTACGGGCGATAGGCTTCGGGGCTGATGACCTTGTATGTGATAGCCATGAGGTGCCAGGCTGACTGCATTGGTTATACCTAATGAGGTCTTAACTGTAAGCTTGTCAGTGGGTCGCAGGGTGAAGGTGGGACGGATGCCGTAAAGCGATAATGAGCCGAAGGGACCGGAAAGAAAAGCAGTCCCCAAACTGAGGTTGAATTGTTCATGGCACTCTGCTTTGCCGATGGAGATGGTGTCGTTCTGGGCTTTCAATGGTAATGAAAGAAGGATAAGGATGATGTATGGAATATATGACTTCATGTAATGTGATTAAGTTTTAAGTTTAAAAATCAATGTGGAGATTAGAGCTCGTAGAGTCTCGATGTTGTATTTTTTTGCAGCGGAAATGAATACCGTGGGATGCTGTGGATTTTTGGCAAGCCAGCTCTTTTCAAGCATTTCGAGCGACCAGTTCTCTCTTGTTGCGGGTGTGAGGTCGTCGTCATCTTTCTCAACGTATGTGTATGCGTCAATTTTGTTGAAAACTATTATGGTTGGTTTGTCGTCAGCTCCTATCTCAGCAAGAGTTTTATCAACAGACTCGATCTGGCACTCGAAGTTTGGGTTGGATATGTCAACGACGTGGATAAGTATGTCGGCTTCTCTCACTTCGTCGAGCGTAGATTTAAAAGACTCAACAAGTCCGTGCGGCAGCTTTCGAATGAATCCCACTGTATCGCTGAGTAGGAAGGGTTGGCTGTCGATTACAACCTTGCGTACTGTGGTGTCAAGGGTGGCGAAAAGTTTATTCTCTGTTAGTACGTTGGATTTGGCAAGGAGATTCATCAGTGTGGACTTGCCGACGTTGGTGTAGCCGACAAGCGCAACACGTTGCTCTGTTTGCCTATTTTTGCGCTGGATTGTCTTTTGTTTATCGATGTCGTTGAGCCGTTTCTTGAGCTGTGTTATCTTCTCCCCTATCAGTCTGCGGTCTGTCTCTATCTGGCTCTCTCCCGGTCCGCGCATCCCGATACCGCCACGTTGTCGCTCTAGGTGGGTCCACATCCGCGTAAGACGTGGTAGCATATACTGCAGTTGCGCGAGCTCTACTTGTGCTTTGGCGACAGATGTACGTGCATGTTTGGCAAAGATATCCAGTATCAGTGTAGTACGATCGAGAACTCGGCAACGAAAGGCTTGCTCGAGGTTACGTAGTTGTGTAGGCGTAAGTTCGTCATCAAAGACAACAAGGTCGGCATCGAGTGCATTGCGATATTCGATGGTTTCATCGAGTTTTCCGCTACCAATATAGGTCCTGCTATCGGGCCGGTCGAGCTTTTGGATTACGGTTTTAAGGCATACTCCACCAGCAGTCTCCAGCAAAAATGAGAGTTCAGAGAGGTATTCTTCTGTCTCTCTCATCGTTTGCTGAACTGTACATACCCCGACGAGAATTGCAGTAGTAGGAGGTATATCAGTTGTTATGTTTTGTTTTTTCAAGAATGTCTTGTAATTGTTGGGATACTTTATTCCATGTGTAGTTTTTTTTGACGAAGTTGGAGGCGTTATGTGCCAGTGTGTCTGCCAGCGTGGAGTCGTCAAGTAGTGTGATGATGGCGGCGGCAAGGGTCTCTGCATTGTCGGCAACGATGAGCTCTCTGCCACTTTGTGTGCCCAGTGACTGTGAGGCGAGCGGTGTGGTTACGCAAGGTACGCCCATCGACATGGCCTCGAGTAGTTTGTTCTGCATTCCTGAGCCGAGTCGCATGGGTGCAACGAAAAGACGTGATTTGGCGTAGCAGGGACGTATGTCGTCAACAGTGCCGGTGACGGTTACAACTTCTCCCCCCAGTTGGCGGACGGCGGCGGTAGGGGTGGCTCCAGCAATGAGAACTTTGGCCTGGTTTTTGTGTTTCCAAACGAGTGGCATGATGGTGTTTACAAGGTATGTGGCCGCATCGATATTGGGTTTGTACTGCATGTTGCCGCAAAAGACGATATCGTATTCTTTTTCGCAGATAGTGGGTATGAAGTAGTCTGTGTCAACTCCATTGGGCAAGATATTGATAACGGTGTTGCTGCTGCGGGGTATTGCATCTGCATCGACGTGCGATATGATGGTGGTAGCGTTGAAGATGTTGGTGGTGTCGTATTCTGCAGCACGTAGCATCTTGAATTCGTAGTGGAGAAGGAAGTACCGGAGTCCTTTGGCCTGGTTCATACGTCGCAGGAAATTGAGCGAGAGGGCATCCTGGAAGTCGAGTACTTTGGGTCTGGAACTTTGAGCGGCGTATTTCATGGTACGTATCATCTGGCAGAAGATGATATCGGGGTTGGTTTGGGCTTCGAATTGCCTACAGGATTTGAGTGCTTTGGGGCTATCCCAATAGCCTATCTGCATCGACTTGACACAAAGGAGGTTGCGGATGGCGCGCAGGATGGAAGCGAACGGCGAGAGGTGTGCGACGCGTATCTGCTTGCACCATTGTTGCATCTCGATAAGTGAGGATTGTTGTACTTTGCTATGGCTGAGCGCAAAAAGACTTATCTCGTTGTTGTGGGAGAGTGCTTTGATAATGTTGTAAGCACGAAGCTTATCGCCCTTCTCGAGAGGATACGGAAAACGCGGGAGTATGATGAGAATGTTCATTAGAAGAGGGATGTTTGTGTACCTTCAGCGAAAGCCTCCCTAGCCTCTCCAGCCTCCCCTACCTCCTCTTGAATGATGTTAGCTATGTTATCGGGATCGGGTTTGGATTCCTGTTCGGGTTCGGGGAGCGGGTCGAGCCACAGGAATTGAGAGACTTGTGCACTGGTGAGTCGCTTGCCTTTAGCTTTGAAGCCTTTGACTGAGATATAGTCGTAGAGGTCAATTATTTCGGATTGTTTTTTACTGGTGGCGGGGTCAAAGAGTATCTCGATACGGGGGAAGGTGTCGGTTGCGTATGCAACAAGTGTGTCGCCCGAATTTTCTTCGAGGTATGGCTGTTTGCGTTCTGATTCTTCGACGATGAACCTCTTTACGTAGTAGCTCTGGTTTTCGGCACTCTGATATATAATGGTAATGATTTGGCGTGGATTGTATTTTTCTATAAGCAAGAGGTCGTCGTCGTAGTGATTGGCAAGGTCGAAATTGGTGGTGCGGAAGTAGCCCGTTTTGTAGAGAGTGAAAATCTTATCGTTGCCTTTGAATTCGCCCAAATAAAGACCTGCCTCGTTGACGTTCAAACGATTGACGTTGGAGTCAAACCATATTTTGCGAGCTGCAAGGGTGGATATCCCTGAGTCTTTCAAGTTGATGCTACGTACTGCATTACGTGTCAAAATATTGCCCATGGAAGCACGCCCTTTGATGGCGAGTGTCGCAAAGTTGAAATCGAAGCTGGTTTTCTTGAGTTTTGGTTTTGAGACGTGGTGGATGGTGACTGTTTCGGCTTCACCGTTGGGGTTAGCAGTAAAGTAGAGTATTCTGGAGGATTTAGTCCCTTTGGTGAGGTTGTATTCCTTGTCGCGAGTAATACCCAGAACTGAGAAACGTTTTACGAAGACGTAACCGACAGATCCGTCGCGATATATCATATTGTAGACAGTACGCTCGTCGCCTTTGCGGAAGAGTCCGATGTAAACAATATCCTTGCAGTTTTCACTGCCGACGAAGGTTTTCTCTTGTACTTTGGTGACAATCATGGTACCATCACGTCGGAAAACGATGATGTCGTCCATTCGGGAACAGTCGCATGCATATTCGGCCTGTTCATCTTTTTTGAGGTTATAGCCTGCGAATCCTGTGGTACGGTTGACGAAGAGCTTCTCGTTGGCAACGGCGACTTGGACGGCGGATATATCTTCGAAGTTACGTATTTCTGTGCGTCGTTGGCGTCCCGCACCATATTTTTCGAGGATATGACGGAAATAAGCGATTGTATATTCGGTCAGGTGTTGCAGGTGGTTTTGGGTTTCATCGATATTGATTTCGATATTGGATATTTCCTCGTCAGCTTTTTTTATATCGAACTTGGATATTTTCCGAACTGGTTTTTCACAGAGTTTGAGTACATCGTCACGGGTTATCTCGCGTTTGAAGAGTTTGCGATAAGGGTCAAAGGCGTGTTCGATGGCGGAGACTTGTTCGTCCCAAGTGGGTTGGTCTTTTTCCAATTGTTTATAGATACGTTTCTCGAAGAAGAGTTTTTCAAGGGAAACCCAATGCCATTTTTCTTCAAGTTCGGCCAGTTGTATCTGTAGTTCTTGTCGCAGGAGTTCTTTGGTGCGCAAAGTGGAGTGTCTGAGGATGTCGGATACGGTCATGAATACCGGTTTGTTATCGACAATGACGCATGTTTGAGGAGAGAAGCTGATTTGGCAAGAGGTAAATTTATAGAGTGCGTCAATCATTTGATCCGGAGAGACTCCCTGCGGGAGGTAGACAACGATTTCAACGTTTGCGGCGGTATTGTCGTCTACTTTTTTTATTTTTATTTTCCCTTGTTCGTTGGCTTTCAGTATGCTTTCGATGAGTGCATCAGTAGTGACGGTATATGGTAATTCAGTGATGATAAGCGCCTTGCGTTTGTCGTCATAGTGCATTTTAGCACGTATGCGTAGTCTGCCGCCCTGTGCTGCGTCGTTGTATTTGGAGACGTCAATAAGTCCGCCCGTGGGAAAATCTGGGTAAATTTCAAAAGGTATGTTTTGTAGAATTTTGATTGAGGCTTCAAGCAATTCGCAGAAATTGTGAGGCAGAATTACTGAAGTGAGGGTGACGGCAATGCCTTTGGTGCCTTGTGCGAGGAGAAGAGGGAATTTGATGGGTAAAGAAATCGGCTCCTGTTTGCGTCCGTCGTACGAAGGTCTCCACTGTGTAGTTTTACGATTGAATACCACCTCGTTAGCAAATTTCGAGAGGCGAGCTTCGATATATCTGCCAGCTGCTGCGTCGTCGCCGGTCAGGATGTTTCCCCAGTTACCCTGGCAGTCGATGAGAAGGTCTTTTTGTCCGAGGTTGACAAGAGCATCTTTGATGGAGGCGTCGCCATGGGGATGGTATTGCATTGTGTTGCCAACAATATTGGCGACTTTGGTAAAGCGTCCGTCGTCGGTTTCTTTCATAGCGTGGAGGATTCGTCGCTGGACCGGTTTGAGTCCGTCGTCGATATCGGGAACGCTTCTGTCGAGGATGACATCACTGGCATAGTCAATCCAGTAGTCATGGAACATTCCATCAAGAGAGATTATTTCTGGGTGCATGGAGTAAATTTAAGGTTTTAATAGAGTTGTGTCAAGTATTAAACAGGTCGGCGATAAGGAAGATGCTACCTGTTATGATGATAAGGTCATTGGGTGATGCATTGTTGTGCGCCTGTTGTAGTGCGAGATGTACGTTTTTGTAGGCGTTGCCGATACGATTGTGTTGTTTTGCGGTTAGGGCCAATGTGTCAGCATTGAGTCCACGTTCAACAGAGGGTTTAGTGAAGTAGTAGCTGGCATCGTAAGGTAACATTTCGAGGATTGAGATGTAATCCTTGTCGTTAACACAGCCATAGATGAGGTGGAGCTTGTCGTAATGCATTGTCTTGAGTTTGTCTAGCAGTAACCGTATCCCGTCGGGATTGTGAGCTGTTTCGGCAACAGTCAACGGTTTTTCGTCAATTATCTCCCATCGTCCGCGGAGGTTGACAGGAGGTATCTCGTAATCGGAGAAACTTATAGTGGTGGCCTCCCCCTTCATACCCCTCTGTGAGAAGCCTTCCCCTACATCGTTAAGAAGGTCGCAAGCGGCAATAAGAGTGGCAAGGTTCTTGAGCTGGTATATACCGCTTAACGGGGACTCCAATTTGCTGATAAAAAGCTCTCCGTCACGATAAACATCAACAAACATGGACCTCCCCCAACCCCTCCTGAAGGAGGGGAGTTGTTTTGGTGGTACTTCGACGACTTTGTAATGCTTGTCGGCAAAGAAGATGGGACTGTTATTTTGTGAAGCTATGCGGCGGAATACCGGTTCGGTTTCAGGATGAGTCTCTCCTATGACGACAGGAACACCCGGTTTGATGATGCCGGCTTTTTCGCTTGCAATTTTTTCTAAGGTATCACCTAAGAACTGTGTGTGTTCCAATCCTATATTCGTTATGATTGAAAGTATCGGCCGTATCACATTGGTTGAGTCCAGTCGCCCTCCCATACCGACTTCTATGACGGCAATATCGACATTGTTTCTTCGGAAGTAATCAAAAGCGAGTCCCACAGTCATTTCAAAGAATGAGAGCTGTCGACTTTCGAAGAACGAGCGTTTTTTTTCGACAAAGTCTACGACTGCGTCCTTGCTTATCATCTCTCCGTCGATTTGAATACGTTCGCGGAAGTCAATGAGATGCGGGGAGGTATAGAGACCTACTTTGAGTCCTTCTCTTTTGAGCATAGCTGCGAGGCAATGTGACACTGAGCCTTTGCCGTTGGTTCCAGCCACATGGATGGAACGAAAGGCATTTTCTGGGTGGTCAAGATGTTGCATGAGAGCCTCGGTGTTGTCGAGGTTGGCTTTGTAAGCAGCAGCACCGACACGATGGTATGCAGGAAGAGCGTGAAAGAGCCAATCTATAGTTTCGTTGTAGGTCATATTTATTTGTGTGGGAAAGTATAAGTAAGACCGAGAAGGGCGTTGAAGCGTTGTGCGGGGTAATTGGCCCAGAGGAAGTAGCGTTGGAAAGTAAGATTGTCGAATTTGGCAAAGAAAGAAAGGGCGCGACTGTAGCGATATTCAGCACTGATTTTCAGTCCGAGATAAGCAGGTATCGTTCCGGTGACATTTGCGCAACCGGTAGTGGTGTTGAATATATAGTAAGCATCCATTCTGCCGACAAGGAGGGTCGAGAGGTCGAAGAACCATTTGTCTTTGTAATTGACATCTGCGTCCAGATGGATAGTAAAGTCGGGCGTATGGTAGAGCGGAAGTTCTACAGCTTTGTTGTAATAGAGGTAGTATTCTCCGCCCAAGGTGAGCGTAATCATTTCATCGTTGACAAAGGTAAAGTCTCCACTGAGTGTCATATTGTTCACATCCATGAAGTATGGGATGAAGGTGTTGCCTAAAGCTACTGTTGCTTCAGGTTGGAGCATGAAGAACATCTTGTTGGAGTAGAAATGATTGTCGACACCGATATTGAGAATCAGTTTCTTGGAAAAATTGATACGGAAGTGAGCAAAGAGGTTGTTGTCGAGGGTCGCGTAGGTAAGTGGTGCATAAGTGACAAAGGGGTTGTAAAGACGGATTTGGTTCCAGTCGTTGGCAATGTAAGCACCTTTGAATCCTAGGTTAAGGCTCATAGTGTTATTATTGAACGACTTGGTCACTGTTATGTCGGGGAAGAGATTTGGTTTGGTATTGTCGGGATTGTCGTAGCCATTGAAACCCAAAGCCAATCCTGCGTGGATTTTAAAATCTTTGAAGAGGAAGTCGACATAGGGGTTTATGGTGAAAAGGTGTCGTCCCGAGACGTCGGAGGTCGTGGTGTCGGGTGGTGTACAGTGTTGTCTGAATCCTTCAAATTCGGCACGCATGGCGGCAATACCTTTGAACTTGGAGAAGATGGGAAAGCCGTAATGCACGGTCGCGTCAAGGTCCATTGAAAGTTGAGAGTAGTCTGATTTTGTCCAAAAATCGGCCCAAAAAACAGAGGCGTCATAACCGAGTTTGCGGGTGTCTGTATTGAGACTCTTAGCAGCTAATTTAAGGGATAAGTTATTATAAGCCTCATCGATATCCAGGTCGGTGTTACTATGGGTTGTACCGACATTGGCAAAGAGGGTGGAATCCGAGATTCCGTATTTTTGGATGAACTGTCGATCGTAACCGGCAGATGCTGAAAAGAGGTGTTTTTTGTTGAGTATGTATTTGCCAAAGAGGTCTAGACGAGTATCCGACTGACGATGGCGTCCGTAGTAGTCTGGAGAGGGTGTCGACTTGTCTTCTTTGCCGATAGTGGTGATGTCCGTTTCGTGGAAGAGACGGACTCCGTAAGAGAAGTTCTCCTTGCGTGTCGACATGTAGTAGAGGTCGGCCAGCGGATTGAAGTCGGCAAAAGCGGCGAAATCGTGTCCAAGTCCGAATCGTATATAGTTGTCATAGAGACGTGTGGGTGATGCTATCACCTTTGCAGCCTTTATACCTGTTGTTGGGGTAAGAGGCGAAATGCGTCGTGGTGTGATATCGTAATTGAATTTCGGAATGAGGTCTGTCTCGATGTTATCGCCTGTTGACGGTGCAACGTTGACCTTCTCGCCTACTCCATCAAGTACCGGTTTGTAATCGCCTACGACTATTACCGATTCATGATAGACGCTGGAATCTGCTTGAGCATTCAACTTGCCTGTTGTTGCAAGCAGGGTCAATGCGGTAGAAACGAGAATATATTTTGTCTTTTTAAGCATAGAAGAAAATGTTTGTGAACTGTGAACTTTACTCAATGGTTATCGTTGACTGCATTGTCGGATCGGTGTCGGGGTTGTCGGAAGGGTCGTCTTTGGCCTTGTTTAAACTTTGAAGATGCTGTGTAGCCGCCATCACAACTTCCTCGTCGGCCTCATTAGTGATTTCGTAGTTTTCAATAATACTTTGCAGGGTTTGTCGAGCTTGCATGTCGTTGCCTCTTGCATGAAAGATATCTGCCCAAAGGATAAATGATTTTGCCAACCAGTAGTCGCTGCCAGGGTTTTCGACCACTTGTTCCGTTATCTGTTCAGCGATATCGAGTTGTCCGTCGTCAAAACGGATAGAGGCACGACGGTAGGAGGCTTCGCCCATATAGTCGCCGTTTGAAGAGTGCATAAGATTGCCGTAGGCGTTGAAAGCCTTTTCCTTTTCACCTGCATAGTACCAGCTGCGAGCAATCATGACATAGACTTCGTCGCGTTGCTGTTCGGTAGCTTTTGTTTCAACGAGAAGTTCTGCACCCGAGGAGCTGACCATTGCGGTGTCGCGCAGAGCGTACCAGCAGCGGACGATACCCATACGGGCATCTAGTCGGAAAGCGTCGGTAGATGCCACCATGACCATCGGAACATAGTAGTCGAGAGCCTTACGGTAGTTCTTGTTAGAGTAGTTGACGGAAGCGGCTTGTGCGAGACTGTTCTCGGTATAGGGGTTGTTGCTTTGTTCAGCGACCCATTCATAGTGGGCAAGAGCCTTATCGTTCTGCCCACAACGCGTGAGAGCGTCGGCCAAGTAGTAATGAGCCTTCAGGATAAACAAACCGTGAGGAAAGCGTTGCACATAGTTAGAAAATCCGGTGATTGAATTTTCGTAGTTTCCCATAAAATATCGGTTTTCGGCAGCCAAATACATCGTTGAATCCTGTTGAGCAGCAGAGACTGATGTTTTTGTAGTCCGACTGACATAGTCAAAGTACTCCTCTACCCTATCCTGTTCGATGTAAATATTCTTCACCGTCATGAGTGCGTCGCGTGCTTCATCTGTCCCCGGATAGCGATTCATCAGTTTGTCGAAAGTTTCGAGAGCCTCATTATTTCTTTCAGTGTTGTAGTAGACTAGCCCCATGTTTAGGAGAGCTTGCGGCACATAGCTGCTCTGAGAGTAGCGGTTGACGAAGTTGTTGTAGTAGAGCAGAGCCATCTCGTTGTTGTCACAAATAAGATAGGTATTGGCTATTTCGAACATAGCCTTAGAAGCAAGGGGCGAGTTCTGAAATTTCTCGAAAATATAATTGAGGCTATTGAGTTTTTCGATGTTTTTGCCCTGTGCTCCGTAACACAAAGCCTTTTGATAGTAGGCATAGTCAGCATCCTGTCCCTTGGCATCGATTACGCGATTGTAGTATGCTATGGCGCCGTCGAAATTCTTGCGAATATAGAGGCAGTCTCCCATGCGATTGTAGGCATCAATACGCTGGTTGTCATTCAGTCCCTCCTGCTTGAGGAATTCATCCAAACGTTCCTCAGCTGCAAGATATTCTTTGCGTCTCATATTCAAGTAGCTAGAGGTATATAGAGCATGAGAATAGTAGGGAGAACTCTTACGCGAGGAGGCTGTGAAGAACCTATCCAGGAGCTTTTGCGATTTGCCCATGTTGCCGAGTCTGTACTGAGCTTCAGCCGAAAGGTAAAGAGCGTCCGTTGTAACCGAGGGGGTGGCATTGACAGCCACTGCTGTGTCGAAACATGTAGCAGCGGCCTGTAGGTTACGCTCGTTAAAGAGATCTATGCCCCTATTGAGAAGGATGCGCTGATATGCCTTACGCATTGTCGCATCCTTGAGCAGCTCCGCTTTGTTTTTTTCGATCATCGCCAATGCGTCCTTATAGTTGCGTGTGGTGCAGTATAGCGATGTGAGCAGTTGTTGGGCTTCAGCCTTGCGTTTGGTTTTCGGATAATGCTGCAGATAGTTTTCGAGGGAACGGATTGACTCGTTATAAGCGGTCTGGTTGAGCTCACAGCTGAGTTTGGCATGATTAAAAGCTGCTTCCTCTTGGAGTGATGGGTTATAGCGCATTTCCGACACCCGTTTGAATACCGTACGCGCTTCACTTTTTTTATTGCTTTTGATATAAGTATCGCCCAGAGTGAAGAGAGCGTGCTGGGCTACCGAGTCGTCGACGTCGGAGAAAGTAGAGAGGTAATAAGCGGCTGAGTCGTACCGTTCCAGCATATAGTGGCAATAGCCCACGGGGTAGTTCCACTCGCGACGATAGCCATTGCCGGTGCTTGCCGTTGTTTTGTTACCTGCAGGGTTGGCTAATCTTTTGTCAAAATCGTTTCGAGCCGAATTGTAGTAATCCAAAGCACGTTTGTATTCGCCTCTATTGAAGTAGACATCGCCGACAATTCTTTCGACTTCGTCACGTAGCACCAAGTCAGGGTCTTTGAGTAGGTCGGGCGCCATACGGAGTACTTCATCCTCTTTGCCGAGATGATATCTTATGTAGAATCTGTAGACTGGCACAAGTCTTTTGAATGATTTTTCTTTCTCAATCTTGGCAAATTCCTTGTCGGCCGACTCGTATTGTTTGTTTCCGAAAAGGATGTCGGCATAATAGTAGGTGGCTGCATTGCGGAAATAGGACTTTCCATCGGCTACACGTTTGAAATATTTTTTAGCAGACTCTTTGTCGCCCTGCTGGAAGTAACAGAATCCTGTTTTGTACTCGTATTCGCTGCGATGATTGAATTCTACTTCGCCTGGTTCCACCTGCAGATATTCATGCAAAGCCGCGTTGTAGTCGCCTTTTTCGAAGAATACATTTCCGAGAGTCAATCGTGCCATGTTTTGGTGGCCGTTTTCAGGATATAGTCTCATGAATTCATTGATTCTGAATTCAGCATCATCGTTCCTCAATTGTTCAGAGCATACTGCACTATAATAGGTAGCGTCTGCCCTTCCTTGGGCAGTGGCATCGGTGCGGCATACATAGTCGTCGAAAAGATGTTGAGCTACAGCATATTTTTCCTTGCGAAACAGGTCGGTGGCGTCGTGTAGTAATCGTGCTGTAGCAGGAGAAGACTGCATACTTTGTGCCCACAGTGCTCCTCCGAATAACATTCCTAAGGTTAAAAACAAGAACTTACGTTTCATTATTGTGCTTTACTTTTTTCCATCCAATAACGCGATTCTTGCATTATTATTTTAAATAATGTAAAAAAATACAATAAAAGTCCCATATTTACCGTTTTCAAAACATGAAACTGAAAAATATATATATAGACGGAGAGAAGAAGGACTTGACTGTCAATGGCGGAATCATTTCATCCATTTCACCAAGCAAAGATGAAGGAACGTCGCAGTTGTGGATACTTCCGGGGATGGTCAATATGCACACCCATTCGGCAATGACGCTACTTAGGAGTGTCGGCAGCGGGTTGCCTCTGCAGGACTGGCTGCACAATGAAATATTTCCACGCGAAGCTATGTTGACCGATGATGACGTGCGGAGAGGAGCGTACATTGCTTGCGATGAGATGCTCTCGACGGGTACGACAACCTTTAACGACATGTATTTCCATATCCACGAAACGATGGAGGTGGCGAAAGAGGCCGGGATGCATGGTATTGTAGCCTTATCAGTGACCGATAGGGACTTTGAATCGGACAATAGCGAACTTCGAACCATACTGAAAGAAGATTTCGAGCCTGGGAAAATCAGGCTGTCCATCGCTCCACATTCCATATACGCTGTATCAGAAAGGCATCTGAGGTATCTGGCCGATTTCACAGCCGAGAGAGGACTTCCATTCCATATACACATATCCGAAACTCGCGCAGAACGAGAGAACTGTATCCTCGAACACGGCATTCCTCCCGTTGCGTACCTCGACCGTATAGGTGTTCTTCCAAAGACGGGGCGCAACTTTATAGGTGCTCATGCTCTATGGCTCGATAAGACAGAGATTGGACTACTTGCCGACTGCAAGGCCAATGTAGTGCACTGTCCCAATTCGAATCTGAAACTCGGATCTGGTTCACGTTTTCTGTATATCGAACTTCGCGATGCCGGAGTCAACGTAACCCTTGGTACCGACGGATGTGCATCGAGCGACAATCTTGACATGATTGAAGCTATGAAAGTAATGTCGTTGTTACAGAAAGGGTTTAGGGAAGACCCGTCGATATTGCCAGCTGAAGAAGTTTTCCGTGTTGCAACCGAGAATGGCTACCGTGCTTTAGGGATTGCACCCGCCAGCATCAAAGAAGGTGAGGCTGCGAATTTCTTTTCCGTTGACATCACCAGACCTGTATTTGATGGTATCAACAATGCTGGATTGACTGCTGAGCAGAGAAAAAAACTATTCTTTGACCGTCTTATATACGCCTCGCATGGAGCAGAGGTTGTAAAGTTTAAAGATTAAAGTTTTTTTTATTACAGATGAAGAATATACGAGACAGAAAAGTGATAATGCGGGGAATGTTATATATTCTTCTTGCATGGACTATGATGGTCGCAATATCTTGTCGTCGCCACAACGATGGCGATAGGAAAATGATTTTCCGCTACAATGAAGCTGCCGGTATCACAACACTTGACCCAGCTTTTGCAAAAGACCAATCGCTTATTTGGGCAGTGTCGCAAATATACAACGGACTGGTAAGATTAGACTCTGAGTTGAATGTGGAACCTTGCATAGCCAAGAGCTGGAGCATTAGTGACGACGGACTGCTTTATACATTTATAATAAGAGACGACGTCAAATTCCATGAAAACCCAATTTTCGGAAACAATGGCAGAGCAGTTACTGCCAAAGACTTCGTATATTCATTCGGTCGCATACTCGACCCCGATGTCGCATCACCAGGGCTTTGGATTTTTTCGAATGTTGCAGATGATGGATTTCAAGCTATTGACGACACTACACTGACTATCAGATTGAAAAAGCCCTTCGCACCAATGCTTGCATTGTTCTCTATGCCATATTGCTATGTGGTTCCACATGAGGTTGTTGACGAGTATGGCGACGATTTTCGTAACCATCCCTGTGGCACCGGCCCTTTCAAATTCCAATACTGGAAAGAAGGTGTAAAACTAGTATTGAGACGAAACGAGAACTATTTCGAGACTGACAGCAAAGGGAGTACTCTCCCCTACCTTGATGCAGTGGCTGTAACATTCATTATCGACAAACAGACTGCTTTCCTTGAATTCATGAAAGGGAATTTGGATTTCATGAATTCTCTTGACCCTTCATATAAAGATGAGATACTGACCCGTACGGGGCAACTTAAGAGCAAATATGAGCAACAGATAGATATGGAATCCACACCTTTTCTCAATACAGAATATTTGGGATTCCAATCCGATTCATTGCCACTGCTTGTGAGACAGGCTATAAACTATGGTTTTGACCGAAAAAAAATGATGAAGTATATGCGTAATAATGTCGGACGTCCCGGAACTGAGGGAATGATACCTCCAGGACTGCCAGGATACGACAGCAGTTGCAGTTACGGATATGACTACAATCCCCAACTTGCGAGAAAGCTTCTGGCCGATGCCGGTTTTCCCGACGGGAAAGGGTTGCCGCCACTAATGCTGACAACAACCAGCAACTACGCGGACATCTGCAAGTACATCCAACAGCAACTCTCACTAATAGGTATTGAAGTAAAGTTGGATGTGATTCCACCCGCAACGCTCCGCGAACAGATGGCTCATGGTAAAAGCCAATGGTTCAGAGGATCGTGGATTGCAGACTATCCGGATGCAGAGAACTACCTTTCACTCTTTATCAGCCAAAACCACTCGCCTGCTGGTCCAAACTACACGCATTTTTCTTCAAAAACATACGACAGGCTTTACTCACGTGCAATAGAAGAATCAAACCCGCAAAGACGTCTGCAACTGTACAGACAAATGGATTCACTCGCAATGAGAGAATCACCCGTCATAGTTCTATACTATGACCAAATACTGCATTTTACCCATAAGAACGTTAAAGGGCTTAAATCAAACGCAATGAATGCACTGGATTTAAGGAAAGTGACTATTCGATAAAAGTTATTTCAGCCCCAACGACGAAATAAGTGTCAAATAATTGAGATAGTGTTCCAAGCCGCATCGGTCACAGATATCGTCTGGATCGTGATAGCCGCCATATTCGCCACCCATCGTCAAAATGAACAATGTAGGCATGAGCTTTGCGAAATGATAATGATCACTGTTGGGGCGGTTCTCTCTCGGTCGTATTTCCGGCACAATTTCAAGCACTTGGTTCAAATTCTGCAGTCTTTCGAAATAAGGTTGCACGTTCTCCGCAGTGGCATTGAATACCATAAGACCTTCGCTGCCGCCACAGAACATGTCA
>FLNY01002338.1_pt1 | contig 34834 bp, 34 predicted proteins | sample 1140381 | NCBI WGS metagenome assembly FLNY01 (sample SAMEA3878172, study PRJEB12797) | bioreactor metagenome | biome: Moose rumen | place: Sweden | collected 2011-10 | reverse complement strand
GCCTGAAGGGCGACAAACTCCCTTCCCCTAGGGAAGGGATTTAGGGATGGGGTAACGTGAACAAAAAATGTGCGAGGGCCTTTACATCTGAAAAACTGCCGCAGGGGCCGGCAGGACGGAGAAAAGGACTTGCGAAAGTTGAACAGAATTATGCACAGAATCTATTTCGAAAAGCGCTGCATCATCATCTGCGACCCTGACGACCAGGCGCTTGCAGACCCCAACGCAATGGAGTTCCACGTGGGCGACCGCATCGACATCCATACCCTCGTGCTGATGTTCGAGGCCTCGCAGGAACTGTCGCGCATCTACATTCCCACGGAAGGCACCGACAAGATGTACCGCCGCCTCTGCGCCGAGTTCCGCGAGGTGAACGCAGCCGGAGGGCTCGTGAGCAACCGCCGCGGAGATTATCTCCTCATCCGGCGGGGCGAGATGTGGGACCTCCCCAAGGGCCACCAGGAGAGCGGCGAGGACATCCGCGTCACCGCCATCCGAGAGGTGCAGGAAGAAACGGGCGTGGACAAGCTCGAACTCCGTTCCCTCATCTGCGTCACCGACCATTGCTATTACCGCAACAACGTCTGGCACCTCAAGCACACCTGGTGGTACGACATGCTCTATACGGACCCTGTCGATCTCACCCCGCAGAGGGAAGAAGACATCTCCAAGGCGGCCTGGGTGGCCAAATCCAGCCTCCCGCCCTATCTCCGCGACACCTTTCCCAGCATCCAGGAAGTCTTCCGCGAAGCCAGGGTGTGAAACTTTCGGGGCATGTTTGCCGTATAATTAAAGTTACTACCCATACCGCAGACATGAAACTATCTCAATTCAGTTTTGACCTCCCCAAAGACAGGATAGCCCAGGGCCCTCCCCGCTGGAGGGACGAGTGCAAGCTCATGGTACTCAACAGGGCAAGCGGCGAAATCGAGCACCGTCAGTTCAAGGACATCATCGACTATTTCGGCAAAGACGACCTCTTCGTGCTGAACGACACGAAGGTCTTCCCCGCCAGGCTCTTCGGCAAGAAGGAAAAGACCGGGGCCGAAATAATGGTATTCCTGCTCCGTGAGCTCAACCGGGAGCAGAAGCTCTGGGACGTGATCGTGGAGCCGGCGCGCAAGATACGCATCGGCAACAAGCTGTATTTCGGAGAGGACGAGAGCATGGTGGCCGAAGTCATCGACAACACCACTTCCCGCGGCAGGACCCTGCGCTTCCTCTACGACGGTCCGTACGACGAGTTCAAGCAGGCCCTTTTCGCCCTCGGCGAAACCCCCGTCCCGGAATGGGTGAAGCCCAAGCCCACCCCCGAGGACGCCGAAAACTTCCAGACCATCTTCGCCGACAAGGAAGGCGCGGTGAGCGCTCCCGCGGCCGGGCTGCATTTCAGCCGCGAGCTCTTCAACCGCATGATCCTGAAAGACATAGACAAGACTTTCATAACCGTCCACATGGGCATAGGCCATTTCCGCCAGGTAGACGTGGAAGACCTCTCCAAGCATCGCATGGACGGAGAGCGCATGATCATCTCCCCCGAGGCGGCGGAGCGCATCAACGAAGCCAAGCACGCACACCGCAAAGTGCTGGCTGTGGGGGTCACCGTAATCCGCGCGCTGGAAACCTACACCACCACGAGCAACGAGGTGAAACCAAGCGACATGTGGACGAACAAGTTCATCTTCCCGCCCTACCGCTTCGACATCGCCGACGCTTTCGTGAGCAACTTCCACCTGCCGGGCAGCACAATGCTCATGTGCGAGGCCGCTTTCGGCGGCTATCAGAACGTGATGAACGCCTACCGCACCGCCCTCGAGCAGGACTACCGCTTCGGCCCTTACGGCGACGCTCTCCTGATTGTGTAAGGGGTAAAAATTCCGGAAAGCCCAAAGCTTTTAAAATACGTTAAAAAATGCAGGAGTTTTTTTTACCCCTGCATTTTTTTGGTTTCCGGGGCTCTATATTTGGGCCATGACAAACCGTGAAACCGTATGCGCATGCGCGCTCAACAGAATCTTCGGCTACGAACCCCGCACCGCACTGGCGCTGATGCGGGAGTTCGGCTCCGCCGCCGCCGTCTTCGAAAGGCCGGCAGGCGAGATAGACTCCCTCCTGGGGCCGTTCAGCAAATTCAGGGGCATGGTGAACGCCTCGGCGCCGGAAAGGGAAGAGAAGGAACTCGAACGGCTGGAGGCCCTGGGCTGCCGCTTCCTGCCCTTCACCCACCCCGACTTTCCGGCCCTCCTGAAAGAATGCGAGGACCCTCCCGCAGGGCTATATTACAGGAGCGGCTCCTCCCCCGGGGAAATCTTCGGGGCCGACGAGTATGTCGCCGTCGTGGGCACCAGGGACGCCTCTCCCTACGGCAGGGAATGGTGCACAAGGATGGTGAGGGCGATGGCCCAGGCCCCCCGCAGGCCCTCGATAGTGAGCGGGCTCGCTTTCGGGATAGACATCACTGCGCACCGCGCGGCTCTCGAGAGCGGCCTGCCCACGGTCGCGGTGCTTCCGAACGGGATTGACGAAGTGTATCCGCGAGCACACCAGGCAGTCGCCGCACAGATAGCCCTCACCCCCGGCTGCGCCCTCGTGACCGACTATCCTCCCGGCACCGGGCCCGTGGCGTTCACCTTCCTGAGGCGCAACCGCATCATCGCCGCGCTCTCCCGAGCCACCATCCTGGTCGAGAGCAAGGCCCGCGGCGGGGGGCTGATGACCTGCAGGCTGGCAAGCGGTTACGGGCGGGACGTGTACGCCCTCCCGGGCCGCATCGACGACATCCGTTCGGCAGGCTGCAACACCCTCATCGCGGAGAAGACGGCGGAACCCATAGTGAACCTTGCCGACCTCGGCCGGCAGCTCGGGCTGGGGTGCTACAACCTGCGGAAAGGAAGCGATCTTTCCGAGAGCGTCAAAAGGCGGTATTCCGCCCTCCCCGAAGAAAAAAGTTCAGCCCTCCTGAGGCTGGCGCTGGCGGTGAAGAAGAACCGCGGAGCATGCCTGGACGAGCTCTGCAGCCTGCTGGAAATGCCATATCCGGAAGTGGCCGGACTGGCCGGAATTCTCGAAGGCGACGGAATCATTTGCATCGACCTCATGCAGCGCTGCACCATAAATGCCAAATTTGACTAACTTTGTAACCACGATGTTCGTGGACACACATACACACATCTCCGACGATGCATTCCGGGGAGAGGAGGAGGCGGTCATCGCAAGGGCGCAGGCAAAGGGCGTGGGCATAATGCTGCAGGCCGACATCTGCCGGGCCGAAAGGGCTCCCATGTATGCCCTGTGCGCAAGGCATCCCGGAGTGCTGTACCCCATGATAGGCCTGCATGCCGAGGAGGTCCGTGAAAACTGGCGGGACGAGCTCGACGACCTTCCGAACTGGCTGCCGCAGCATCCCGTCGCCGTGGGCGAGATAGGCCTTGACTACCACTGGGACGTCACCTTCAGGGAGCAGCAGAAGGAAGTGCTGAGGCTGCAGTTCGAGCTGGCCGATAAATGGGACCTTCCTGTGAACATCCACCTGCGCGACGCCACTGAGGACTTCCTCAAAATAGTGAAAGACTGCGCCCGCCTGCACCTCAGGGGCAACCTGCACGCCTTCTCGCTCAGCGCAGAAACATACAGGGAGCTGTGCCGCTACGGCGACTGGAGCGTGGGCATCGGGGGCGTCGTGACCTTCAAGAACGCCCGCCTGGCCGAAACCGTCAGGGACATTCCCCTCGACCGCATCCTGCTCGAGACCGACGCCCCGTACATGGCTCCCACGCCCCTCAGGGGCACCCGGAACGAATCCGCCAACATCCCTCTCATCGCCGCGAAGATCGCCGAAATCAAAGGCGTCCCGCTGCAGGCGGTGGAAGAAGCCACCACAGAAAACGCGATAAAACTGTTCAACCTATGCGAAACCTGTTCGACAAGTCAAAAATCCTCCTGATATACACCGGAGGCACCATAGGCATGAAGATGGACCCGAAGACCCAGGCCCTCTGCCCCTTCGACTTCAGCCAGATCCTGCAGGAGGTCCCGGAGCTGCGCAAGTTCTCCACCCGGATAGACTCCTACACTTTCGACCCCCTGATAGACTCCTCCGACGTGGAGCCCGCGATGTGGGTGGAACTGGCGGAGCTCATCAAGGAGAAGTACTCCGAATACGACGGCTTCATCGTGCTTCACGGGACCGACACCATGGCCTACAGCGCGTCGGTGCTCAGCTTCATGCTCGACCATCTGCACAAGCCCGTCATCTTCACCGGGAGCCAGCTGCCCATAGGCTCCCCCCGCACCGACGGCAAGGAGAACCTGGTGTCGGCGGTGGAGATTGCCGCCGCCAAGGACATGCGCGGCAACGCGGTGGTGCCGGAGGTGAGCATCTTCTTCAACTCGCAGCTGCTCAGGGGCAACCGTTCCACGAAGGTGAACTCCAGCGCGTTCGACGCCTTCCGTTCCCCCAACTTCCCCCCGCTCGCGGACGCCGGCATCAGCATCCACTACCGCGACATGATTATCCACCATCCCTCGCACCTCGAAAGGTCGTTCCAGATCCACACCAGGCTCGACACCCGGGTGGCCATACTCAAGATCCATCCCGGAATCACGGCCCAGGTGGCCAGGGACGTGCTGCTGGGCGACGACATCAGGGCCGTCATCCTCGAAACCTACGGTTCGGGCAACTCTATCAGCAGGCCGTGGTTCACCGACATCGTGAGGGAAGCGGCCGGCTCGGGGAAAATCCTGCTCAACGTCACCCAGTGCCTCGCCGGCGAAGTGAACATGGACATCTACGCCACCGGCAAGGCTCTCAAGGACGCCGGAGTGGTGTCGGGGGGCGACATGACTACCGAGGCGGCCCTCGGAAAATTGTTTTTTCTGCTGGGCGAATATTCAGACAATGAGAAAGTTAAAGCGCTTCTCGAGAAAAATCTCAAGGGCGAAATATCAAAATAATACTTGTCAAATGAAATATTTTTGCTAAATTGCAACGATTTTGAATACTTTGGCAAAGAAAACGAAATTAATCTAACAATAATTTAACTATTAATTCACCAAAAAAACAGTTATGAAAAAGTTTTTCATGATTCTCGCAGCAATCGCCACCATGGCCTTTACTGCAAGCATTGCATCCGCCCAGGAAGCAGCTCCTGCTGAGGAGGCGGCAGAACAGGTGGCAGAGGCTCCCGCAACAGACGTGGTTCTTGCCCAGGACGCCCCCGAGGAAGTTCCCATCACCCAGGCTATAAAGGCTAAGTTCATCGAAGGCGGTGCAGCGTTCATGTCCCTCATCGTGCTCTGCCTTATTTTCGGTCTTGCCTTCTCCATCGAGAGGATTCTCTATCTCTCCTTCTCCAAGACCAACACCAAGGCTCTCCTCGAGAAAGTCGAGAACGCCCTTGAAAACGGCGGCATCGAAGCTGCCAAGGACGTCTGCCGCAACACCCGCGGCCCCGTGGCCAGCATCTTCTACCAGGGCCTCATGCACTACGACCAGGGCCTCGACACCGTCGAAAGGACCATCGTCTCCTCCGGCTCGGTTCAGTCAAGCCTCATGGAAAACAACCTCAGCTGGATCGCCCTGTTCATCTCCCTGGCCCCGTCTCTGGGATTCCTCGGAACCGTTATCGGTATGGTCAAGGCCTTCGACGACATCCAGAAGGCCGGTGACATCTCCCCGAACGTCGTTGCAGGCGGTATGAAGGTCGCCCTTATCACCACCATCGCCGGTCTTATCGTGGCCTCCATCCTCCAGGTGTTCTACAACTATGTCCTTTCAAGGATCGACTCCCTCACCATCGACATGGAGAACAGTTCCATTTCGATGCTCGACATCCTTTACAAGTACAACAAAAAGCAGGGAAAGTAAACCTTTAAAAAAGGTCCTACAATGAAAAACAACAAGATATTCACCTGGTTAATGATTCTGCTGCTCGTCCTCGGCGCAGGCATTGTGGTGTGGGGCTTCATCACCGGCTTCGCATCCAACAACGGCCTTGCATCGAGCGTGCTGCTCAATTATGGATACATCATGGTGGCCCTGGCTCTGCTTGCAATCATAGTCGGGTTCATCGTGGGCGCCAGGGGAGATGCCAAGAGCTTCATCAGGCTCGGTATCGGCATCCTCGCCATCGCCGCATTCGTATTCATAGTATATCTCATTGCTCCGGGCAAGGAGGCCATCGGCCTCGTTTCGGTTGAGCAGCCGGCAAAGGCCATGCTCAAGCTTACAGACACTATACTCTATATGGCTTACATCCTCGTCGCCGTGGCGATCGTCGCCATCATCGTGGGTGAAATCCGTATGTCTTTAACAAATAAAAAAGGCTAATATCCTATGGCAAGAAGACCAAGGCTGCAGACTTACGACTCATCGGCCGACATAGCGTTCCTGCTTCTGTGCTACTTCCTCATGACCACTACCATGGGGTCACAGACAGGCCTGAGCCGCCGGCTTCCTCCTATTCCAGATGAGAATCAGAAGGCTCAGGACCAGAAAGTCAATCGTCGCAACATCATCGTTGTGAGGATCAACGCACAGGACCGTCTGCTCGCCGGCAACGAACCCATGGATGTAAGTCAGCTCAAAGACAAAATCAAGATCTTCCTTACCAATCCCACCAACGATCCCAACCTTCCCGAGAAGGTTCCCACCGAGATTGCAGGCCTCGGCACCCGCATGGTTTCCAAGGGAGTCATTTCCCTCCAGAACGACCGCGGCACCAGCTATCAGGCCTACATTGCGGTCCAGAACGAACTGGTGAAGGCCGTCAACGAACTCCGTGACGAGGCCTCGATGGCGGAATTCGGCAAGAGCTTCATGGCCCTGTCGGAAGATCAGCAGAAAATCATAAAAGACGTCGTTCCACAACAGATATCCGAAGCTGAGCCCAAGGATACCGGTAAAAAGAGATAGGAGACAGAATTATGTCAATGTTCAAGAAAGGCGGCAAAAAGAGTACGCCCAGCATCGGAACAAGCTCCGATATAGTTTTCATGCTCCTGTTCTTCTTCATGGTGACCACTCAGATGCGTGAAACCGAGAACAAGGTCGTCGTAAAGCTCCCCACGGCTTCCGAGAGCGTCAAGCTCGAGCGCAAGGACCTTTCCTCGTACATCAACGTTGGTACGCCTATCACCAGTCTCCAGGCTCAGTACGGCAACGAAACCCGTATCCAGCTCAACGACTCCTTCAAGACCACCAAGGACATCCGTGACTTCGTGGCCGCCGAGCGCGAGAGCATGAGCGAGGCCGACAGGGCTTTCATGACCGTCTGCATCAGAGCTGATGAAAACACCCGCATGGGTATCATCACCGACATCAAGCAGGAGCTGCGGCGCTGTTCCGCACTCAAGATAATGTATTCCGCAAGAAAAGCCGACTAATCAACCGGCTTACCCTATAGAGCAGCCCCCTTAATGAGGGCTGCTTTTTAAAAACCAGCTGTTCAATGATCAGAAGCAAAGTCAAAACACTGCTGGGCATGGAGCCCGGTCAGGAGGTCCTGGCGAAAGGCTGGGTCCGCACCAAAAGAGGAAACAAGGAGATAGCGTTCATAGCCCTCAACGACGGGTCGACTATCCAAAACATACAGGTCGTGGTGGACAAGGCCGCCATCGACACCGACCTTCTCGCGAAGGTCACCACGGGAGCCTGCATAGCCGTTGCGGGCAAGCTGGTGGAATCGCCCGGCAGCGGCCAGGCGGTGGAGATCCACGCCTCGTCCATAGAGCTCTACGGCGAGTGCGACCCCGTGCGCTACCCTCTCCAGAAAAAGGACACGTCCTTTGAATACCTGCGCACGGTCGCGCACCTGCGCCCGCGCACGAACACCTTCGGGGCGGTGCTCAGGCTCCGCAGCCAGATGGCGTTCGCAATCCACGAATTCTTCCATTCAAGGGGCTTCGTGTACCTCAACACCCCGCTCATCACCGCCGCCGACGCGGAGGGCGCCGGGAACATGTTCCAGGTCACCACGCTGCCGCTCGACAACGTTCCCAAGGACAAGAAAGGCCTTCCCGACTACGGCAAGGACTTCTTCGGCCGCCGCACCTCGCTTACCGTGAGCGGCCAGCTCGAAGGCGAGCTCGGGGCCACGGCCCTCGGGGAAATCTACACCTTCGGTCCTACTTTCAGGGCCGAGAACTCCAACACCCCGAGGCATCTCGCCGAATTCTGGATGATAGAGCCCGAAATGGCCTTCTACGACATCAAGGACAACATGGACCTCGCCGAAGAATTCATCAAGAGCCTCGTAAAGTACGCGCTTGACAACTGCTACGACGACGTCAAGTTCCTCAACGACAAATACGACGACGGCCTCATCGAAAGGCTCCGAAGCGTGACAGGCACCGATTTCGTGCGCCTCGCCTACACCGAAGGCATCAGGATTCTCGAAGAAGCCGAAGCCTCGGGCCACAAGTTCGAGGAGCACGTGGAGTGGGGCATGGACCTCCAGAGCGAGCACGAGAGGTTCCTTGTGGAGCAGCACTTCCGCAAGCCCGTCATCCTCACCGACTATCCCAAGGACATCAAGGCCTTCTACATGAAGCAGAACGACGACGGCAGGACCGTCCGCGCCATGGACGTCCTCTTCCCCCACATCGGCGAAATCATAGGCGGCAGCGAGCGCGAAGCCTCCCTCGAGAAGCTCAACGCCCGCATAGACGAGCTCCACATGAGCCACCGCACCCTCGAATGGTATCTCGACACCAGGCGCTTCGGAACCTGCCCGCACAGCGGTTTCGGCCTCGGTTTCGAAAGGCTCCTCCTCTTCATCACGGGCATGCAGAACATCCGTGACGTCATCCCGTTCCCCCGCACTCCCAAAAACGCCGAGTTCTGATTTCAACCTGTCATTCTGAGCGAAGCGAAGAATCTGTACCGAAGCGAAGAATCCATCTCAATCAAGAAATGCTAGTTATAGGAATTGCCGGCGGTTCCGGCTCAGGAAAAACCACCGTCGTAAAGGCCATCACCGACCACCTCAAGGAGAATGTGGTAGTAATCCCCCAGGACGCCTACTACAAAGACTCCAGCAACCTCTCCGACGAAGAGAAGCGCAACCAGAACTTCGACCATCCCGACGCCATCGACTGGCCCCTGCTCAGCGAACAGCTGTCCGACCTCAAAAAAGGCAGGACGGTGCAGCAGCCTGTGTACTCGTACATCTCCTGCAGCCGGTCCAAGACCGAGACCGTTACGGTAACGCCGGCCGACGTCATCATCATAGAGGGCATCCTCATCTTCACGAACAAGAAGCTCCGCGACCAGATGGACCTCAAGATTTTCGTGGATGCCGACGACGACGACCGCCTCATGCGCGTCATGGCCCGCGACATCCGCGAGCGCGGCAAGAACGTGGAGTGGGTGATAGAGCGCTACTCCCGCACCGTTAAGCCCATGTACCTTCAGTTCATCGAGCCAAGCAAGCGCTTCGCCGACATAATCATTCCGCAGGGCGGCCATAACACCGTGGGCATCGGCGTGATAATCAACACGGTAGAAAAAGCTCTCGCCGAAAGCAAGAAATGAAACGCCTCCCCAGGGAAGACCGCGCAGGACTGTACACTACCGTAATCATCCATCTGGTGGTGCTCATCGTCCTGCTCGCGAGTCAGCTCGGGGTACAGCTTTCGCGTGAGAACAGTTTCGTGCTCGACTTCACCAAGGCCGAGCAGATGGAGAAGCTCCGGCAGCAGCTGGAGTTCGAAAAGAGCGTGAACGACCGCTTGAACGAACTTCTCTCCGAGGGCGGCAACCAGTATATACGCAATGTCACGGTAGACCGTTCTGCCCTTAGGGACGACCGTAATTCCGCGGAGGACGCCAAAAAGCTGTATGAAGATGCGGCCAGGCTCCAGGAAGAGCTTGACAAGGGCTTCGAAGCGCCCAAAGAGCCTGATGAATTTGCGGCAGTAAGCACGGAAAAGCCTTCAAGGGACACCAAAAGGGAGGAGAGCCGTTACTCCGGGCCCTCGGTGCTCGAGTGGTCCCTGGAGGGCAGGAAAGCCTCAGTGCTCAAGGTTCCCGCATATCTCGGCTACGGGGCGGGAATAGTGAAGGTCATAATCGGGGTGGATCCCCAGGGGACCGTCCGCACCGTCAAAATCGACGAGGCGGCGTCTTCCGGCGACCAGTCGCTCCGCAACTACGCCATCAGGGCCGCCAGGACGTCGAAGTTCAGCTCTTCCGCATCCGCCCCCTCGATGCAGACAGGATACATAATCTATCAATTCATAGCTCAGTGAAAGTCAAGATCGTAAACCACAGCCGCTTCCCTTCCCCTGCATACGCCACCGAAGCGTCCGCAGGCATGGATCTCCACGCCGACATCGACGAGCCGATAGTGCTCGGCAGCCTCGACCGCGCACTTGTGCCTACGGGCATCTTCATCGAACTCCCCGTGGGTTACGAGGCCCAGATACGGCCCCGCAGCGGCCTGGCCACCAAGCGCGGCATCACCGTGGCCAACTCCCCCGGCACGGTCGACGCCGATTTCCGGGGCGAATTGCGCGTTTCGCTGGTAAATATCAGCAAGGAACCCTTCACCGTCGAGCCGGGAGAACGCATCGCCCAGATGGTCGTCGCCCGCCACGAGCATGTGGAATGGGAAGAGGTTGAAGAGCTGTCCGAAACGGCCCGCGGCGAGGGCGGATGGGGCTCCACCGGAAAGAAATAGGGGCCTCCCCGCCGGCATCAGGGAAGACCCGTTGCTCGGGAAACTGTCCGTTTACAGGTTTAAGTTATAATAGAGAATTCCTTTAATTTACTATATTTGCTCTGTGCCTGCAAATGCCTCATAATAACAGAGTTCAAAAAGTGGGGTGGGCGTTACTGAATATATTATTCGCATCATGAAAATTCTTACGAAATCATTATTCATCGTTCCGCTGCTTACTGCAGTCCTGCTGTTCCTGGCATGCTCCGAAAAGAAGAGCGAAGAGCACCTAGGTCTCTTTAGGAACGGGGCATGGAACTGGTTCTCTGCCGGGGAACTCGGTGTTTCTCCCCTTGCCGGCGGGATACAGGCAATAAAAGGAGGAGCCCTGTACTGCACTATGGACCCCTACCTGCTCAAGAATTTCCCGAAAGAGCTCCTGCCTTTCCTCCAGGACAAAAACGTCCTCTCCTCCATTCCCGAAGACGGGAACACGGTCATCACAATCATCAAATTGAAACAGAAATCGTCATAGAATGGGTCTGGTACTAACTTCAATTACATAATAAACAAACCATTTCATTTATTCATCTTTAGTCCTTTCCGTTATGAAAAAGAACATTATTTATGCTTTCGTAGCAGTAGTGGCGTTAGTTTCCGCCTTCGTTTTGGTGAGAGCAACAAACACTGACGAACTGTTGAAACTCAATGTCAAGGCTATTGCCGAGAACGAAGTTCAGCACTATGGCAGATGTGAAGAGACAATTAATATGTGCATGGGATATTGCCCGGTGTGCGGAGAATTAATCATTGCAGAGGACCATGCGGGGCCGGCGTATAGCATAGTAGAAAAACCTGTAATTGCAGATCCGAATTTATGATTAGGAAATCCTTCTTCGCCAGTTTAACGCTACTGGCTGTCAGTATGTTTTTCACCTGCTGCGGTGTTAAGAACGAGAAATCCGGTTTCAAGAAACCGGCATTCCCTGTAAAAGAGACAGCAGAGTTCACTGTAATTACAGACGAACTTATCGGAATCAATGCTGTCAGTGATTTGCTTTGCGGCGACAACTGGATTTGTGTCTACGCATACGACGCTGAAAATCAATGCAACATGCACTTGTTTGACAAGTCGGGGAAAAAGTTGTTCTCCGTCCTTAGGACAGGGCGTGGACCCAATGAGGTATTGTTCCCTTTGACGACATCATTCGACATTGAATCTGCCACACTGGACATTTTTGATGCAACTGCATCAAAAAACATCACAGTCCATATAGATTCATTGTTGGCTTCAGATGGGAAATCCGGAATATCCAGCATCAACGAACTTGATTCCTACCCTGAGAAACTCAAGATTTGGCCGGGACACAGGCTCGAAGGCAGAGCGATGAAAAAAGAAGGACATAAAAGGCTCACGCTCCTGAATGATTTTGGCGACACCCTGTCAACCTGCGACAGTTTTCCGGAGATAGAAAATAAAGATCTTCTTCCCAGATTATATTCATGGCTCTCGTGGTTTGAGTTAAGTCCAGACCATACGAGGCTAGCTACAGCAAGTTGCGGGGGCGAGATTCTTGAAACATTCTCATTGAGCGAGAAGATTTCCAACATTTCCACAGGATATTTCATTGAACCTGATGTCAACCTTGAAGAAGGCAGTTTCCCGTATGCATTCAACGAAAGGACAGTTTTCGGGTTTAGTGATTTGTTTGTGGACAATTCCTTGATATATACGGCTCATGACGGAAAAACACTTGCCAAATCGAAGGATATAGACAAGCGTTCGCTTTTCAGCAGAATAGCCATATATGACTGGAATTGCAATCCGGTAAAGGAAATCCAGACGGACTACAGAATTGAACGCATATGCGTTGAAAGCGATTCGGACAAGATGTTCGCCGTAGTGAAAGACAACGATTCAAAGACATATCTGGCCTATGTATATTTGAACCTTTCCAAGTGAAGTCCGCTATAGCAAAAAAATCTATCTTGATTATGCTCACGGCTATTCTCTCTGTGAGCATAATCAAGGTTTTTATTGCTGACATATTCAAGATTAAAGGGTCTTCTATGTTTCCCACATTGGCAGAAGGAGGCCATGTTGTCGTTAACAAACTTCTTTTCGGAGCCCGGATCTACAAAAAGTTAAATTTCACATCTTCCAAGTTGTCATCATTCCGAACCCGTGGAATTCGAAGTATCTATCCAAATGACATTGTTGTGTTCAATAGTCCCGAAGGAACACAAAAAGGGATTATAGGTTTCAAAATCAACTATGTGTTAATTAAACGTTGCATAGGTTGCCCGGGTGACACCATTTCAATTGTTGATGGATGGTATCACAATTCCTCCTATGATGGCCTCATATTAGGCTCTTCCGAGCAACAAATACAGTTACAATCTTTTCCCGACTCATTGCTTTCAGACGGCAGTCGCCCTGTAATCTGTATCGGTGATTCATCCCAAGAGTGGACTATTAAAAATTTCGGTCCATTCTATATACCACGCAAAGGTGACATGATTACTCTCAACAAAGAATCAGCATTTCTATACAAACAATTGATAGAATTTGAATCCGGAAAAATGATTAGAACTCATAATGGGAATGTGTATTTAAATGGCGCATTAACCCATGAGTACAGATTCAGCAACAACTATTATTTTTTTGGGGGAGACAATGTGTTGAGTTCAAGGGACAGCAGACACTTCGGGCCTGTTCCCGAATCTTTCATAATAGGTGTTACTCGAAGCAAATTCAGCCTCTTTCCCTTTTATTATGGTCGAATTGATTCCGACAAGTAGACTCAAACTTATTACAATATGAAGAAAGACAGATTAAAAATAGCAGCCATCCTTGTGATTATTATCTGCATCTGCTCATGCGAGGATAATTCGAGGCGTAAAATTGCCAAGACAATCCAGAATATGCAAGAGAATGTCATGGTTATTCCGAAGGATTTGATTGCAATCAGGAATGGTGAAATTATACCATTCAAGGATTCTGCAAGCATCAGGCGCAGGTTGATTGTCTATTACGATTCGACAGATTGCACATCATGCAACATTTCACATTTGCACGATTTTCATCCTTTATTCTCAGCTGACAGTTCTATGGCTTCTTTCCAGTTGCTCGTCATTTTTTCCCCGAAAGCCAAAGAGAATAAACTAACTGTGGAAAATATTTGTTATAAAGCTTTTCCTCACACTATTTATGTGGATACATTGGGTTCATTTGCCAAACTGAATCCATATTTACCCGCATCTTCCTTGTATCATACATTTTTAAGCGATGAGAATGGCAAATTACTACTAATAGGGAATCCTTTATCAAGTGCTGAGATGTGGGAACTGTTCATCAACAATATCAAGTAAACACCAAAACAATTTATGAAAAAGAACATTATTTATGCTTTCGTAGCAGTAGCGGCGTCAGTTTCCGCCTTCGTTTTGGTGAGGACAACAAATACTGATGAACTTTTGAAACTCAACGTCGAGGCTATAGCCGAAAATAAAGTTCAACATACCGGCAATTGTAGAGAGGAAAGAAATGAGTGTATGGATTATTGCCCGATATGCGGAGAGTTAGTTTATGCAGATGGTCATTTGGGGCCTGCGTATAATATAGTAGAAAAACCTGTAATTGCAGATCCGAATTTATGATTAGGAAATCCTTCTTCGCCAGTTTAACGCTACTGGCTGTCAGCATGTTTTTCACCTGCTGCGGTGTTAAGAACGAGAAATCCGGTTTCAAGAAACCGGCATTCCCCGTAAAAGAGACTTCAGAGTTCACTGTAATTACAGACGAACTTATCGGTATCAATGTTGTCAGTGATTTGTTTTGTGGGGACAACTGGATATGCATCTACGCCTATGACGCTGAGAATCAATGCTATATGCATTTATTCGACAAGTCCGGGGTAAAGATGTTCTCTGCCCTCAGGAAAGGGCGCGGACCCAATGAAATAATGTTACCTGTGATTACCTCATACAACAGCGAATCCGCCACACTGGACATTTTTGATGCAACTGCATCAAAAAACATCACGGTCCATATGGATTCATTGTTGGCTTCAGATGGGAAATCCGGAATATCCAGCATCAACGAACTTGACTCCTACCCGGAAAAACTCAAGATTTGGCCGGGACACAGGCTCGAAGGCAGAGCGGTAAAAAAAGAAGGACATAAAAGGCTCACGCTCCTGAATGATTTTGGCGACACCCTGTCAACCTACGACAGTTTTCCGGAGATAGAGAATAAAGATATTCTTCCCAGATTGTATACATTTCACTCATGGTTTGAGTTGAGTCCTGATTTCACAAAGCTCGCCACAGCAAGCTGCGGGGGCGAGATTCTTGAAACATTCTCTTTGAGCGGGAAGATTTCCAACATTTCCACAGGATATTTCATTGAACCTGATGTCAACATTGAAGGAGCTTTTCCATATGACGACAACGAGCGGACTATTTTAGGATTTAGTGATTTGTTTGTGGACAATTCCTTGATATATACGGCTCATGACGGAAAAACACTTGCCAAATCGAAGGATATAGACAAGCGTTCGCTTTTCAGCAGAATAGCCATATATGACTGGAATTGCAATCCGGTAAAGGAAATCCAGACGGACTACAGAATTGAACGCATATGCGTTGAAAGTGATTCGGACAAGATGTTCGCTGTAGTGAGAGATAACGATTCAAGCACATATCTGGCCTATATAAAGTTGAATATCACCAAGTAATCACCATTGATCATGAACAGACGGATTATCAAACGCTTCCTGTTTGCCGGCCTGCTTTTTACATGCCTGCATGCACGCGCGCAGGAAACCCGCATGACGCTCGACGAGGCCGTCGCCGTTGCCAGGGCGCAGTCGGTCTCTGCGCTTGAAGCGCGCTCCGCATTCATATCAAGCTACTGGGCATATCGCTCGTACAGGGCGAGCATGCTCCCGTCGCTGAGCATCTACGGCGATCTGGGCCAGTTCAACCGCAACCTGACACGCCTGCAGAATTATAACACCGGCGAATACGTCTACACCCGCACCAACAACATGACCAACAGCATGGGACTGGCCATCAGCCAGAATATAGCCCTGACCGGAGGCACGGTGCGGCTGTTCTCCGACCTTTCGCGCATAGACCAGTTCGGAGACAACCCCTACAGCATGTGGTACTCCCAGCCCCTTACGCTCTACTACAGCCAGCCGGTATTCTCGTACAACCAGTTCAAATGGAACAGGCTGATCGAGCCCAAGCAGTACGAAAAGGCGAAGCGGGTGTATCTCGAAGCCATGGAAGACGTCACCGTGAATACGGTCAAGTACTATTTCGCCCTCATGATGGCCCGCAAGAATTACGACATCGCCCGCTCGAACTACGAGAACACCTCCCGGATGCTCGAAATAGCCGAGCGAAGGCTTGCGACCGGAAGCGTCACGCGCGACGAGTGCCTGCAGCTGGAGCTGCGCATGCTGAGCGACAGCATAGCGATCAACGAAAACGAGACCGCAGTGCGCGAGGCGATGATGGCCCTGAGTTCCCAGCTCGGGCTCGAAGGGCCGGAAACGCTCGAACCGCAGAGTTCCTCGGACCTGCCGGCCATCACCATGGATTACGACATGGTAATGGAAAAGGCATGGAACAACTCTTCGTTCAGCCTCGACAACGACATCAAACTGCTCGACGCCAAATCGGCCATAGCCCGCGCTAAGGCCAACAGGGGCATCACGATGGCGCTCAACGCCACATTCGGTCTGTCGCAGACCGGGAAGGGATTCCGCGACGCCTTCTCCAGCCCGCTCGACCAGGAAGTGGTAGGCCTCTCGTTCACGATTCCCATTTTCGACTGGGGCATGGGCAAGGGGCGCGTCAAGGAGGCCGAAGCCCACGAAGAGGCCGTCAAGGCCCAGATAACCCAGGCTGAAAACGACTACCGGAGGAGCGTTTTCTCCGCCGTGGGGCAGTTCAACAAGCAGCGCGGGCAGTGTCTGGTATCAGAAAGGGCGGCACGCATCGCACAGGAACGGTATTCGCTCACCATGGACAAGTTCCGCGCCGGCTCCGCGTCGGTAACCGACCTCAATACCGCCCAAAGCGAGAACGATGCGGCTGCAGCCAAATACATAACCGACCTCTCCAACTTCTGGAACTACTACTATGCCCTCAGGAAACTCACCCTGTACGATTTCCTGGAAGGACACGACATAGATGTCGACTTTGAAAACATGACAGAATAAGCCTATGAGGATACAATTATTCATATTGCCGGCGGCCATGGCCCTGCTGTCCGCCTGCGGGCAGAAGGGCGGCGCCACGAAGGACGATTCGCGCCTGGTGCCTGCCCCCGAAGTGAACAAGGTTGAAGTCATGCAACTGCAGCGCGCCACTTTCCACAGCCAGCTGTCTTCCAACGGCAAGGTGTCGGCCGCAGCACGCAGCGAACTTTCTTTCCGTACCCAGGGTGTGCTCACGGCAGTAAACGCACGCAACGGCGAGCATGTGCGCAAGGGGCAGATCATTGCGGCCATAGACGCAACCGCCCAGTCCCTGGCCCTGCAAAGCGCTAAATCGGCGATGGACAAGGCAGGCCTTGACCTGCAGGATGTCCTCATCGGGCAGGGATACCGCCCGGGCGACACGCTTAAGATTCCCGATGCCGTAATGAAAATGGCCAGAATCCGCTCGGGTTTCGACGCAGCCGAGGTCGCCCTGCGCAAGGCGCAATACGACCTCGAAGGATGCAGTCTCACGGCCCCGTTCCCGGGGAAGATAGCGGACCTGAAACTGGGGAAACATGCCGCCACCACCACAGGGCCTTTCTGCACCCTGATTGACGACAGCACCATGGAAGCCACTTTTTCCATCATGGAATCGGAATATCAACTCCTGCAGAAAGGGCTGCGCGTACAGGTGGAGCCCTTTGCGGGCGAAGGCCACAGGCTTTCCGGCGTCATAACCGCCATCAACCCCGCAGTTGACAGGAACGGCCAGATAAGCGTGACGGCTTCCGTGCGGAACGACGGTTCCCTCGTGGACGGCATGAATGTCCGTGTCCTGGTGGAAAAGGACATACCGGGACAGCTGGTGGTACCCCGGAGCGCCGTGGTCATCCGCGACAACATGAACGTCCTCTTCCGCTACAGCCAAGGCAAGGCACAATGGACCTACGTCAACATTCTGCACTCCAGCGGAGACAGTTACTCCGTTGAAGCCAATGCCGACAGGGCCGCCGAACTGTCTCCAGGCGACACCGTGATAGTTTCCGGCAACCTCAACCTCGCCGACGGTTCGCAGGTTATACCGGCAAAATAATACGCCATGCTCAAACGCCTGCTCGACAGACCGATAACGGTGACGATGGCCCTGCTGGTGGCCGTGGTCCTGGGAGTGGTGGCCATGCGACTGCTGCCGGTAGGGCTCATTCCCGACGTGGACATCCCCTACATCACCGTGCAGGTGACCGTTCCGGAAATGTCGGCCCGCGAACTCGACCGCGCAGTGCTGAGGCCCCTGCGCACACAGCTCATCCAGATGCAGGACCTCGAGGACATCCGCAGCGAAGCCCGCGACGGAAGCGGCACCATAAACCTCTCATTCTCACAGGGAAGCGATATCGACTATCTCTTCATCGAGGCAAATGAGAAGGTGGACAGGAGCATGTCTTCGCTCGGGAACATCGCCCGCCCAAGGGTGCTGAAGTCGACGGCGTCGGACATTCCCGCTTTCTACCTTAACCTCACTCTCAAGGAAGGCGGCGCCGACAGTTTCAGGGAGCTGAGCAATTTTGCCCGCGAGGTGGCGTCGAGGCGCATCGAACAGCTGGAGAGCGTAGCGATGGTAGACCTGAGCGGCTGCACTCAGGACGAGATTCTTATTGTCCCGGACATGGAGAAGCTCATCGCTGCCGGAATCTCCAGGAGCGATTTCGAACAGGCTGTCACCGCCGCCAACCTGCAGCTCGGCAGTCTTTCCATACGCGACGGCGAATACCGCTACAGCGTCAAGTTCCGTTCCTTTGCCGGAAGCGCTTCAGACATAGCGGACATTTATCTCAACTGCAACGGAAGGCTCCTGCAGATAAAGGATATCGCCTCGGTGACGGAACAGGCGCAGAAAAGGACCGGCTTCGTGCGCTCCGACGGCAAGGATGCGGTCACGATGGCCGTCATCAAGCAGAGCGACGCCCGCATGGCAGACCTGCACAAGGGCATGGAAGGCCTGCTGAAACAGTTTGCCGCAGACTATCCCGAAGTGGACTTCACGCTCACGCGCGACCAGACCACGCTGCTGGAGTACTCGGTGAACAACCTGCTCTTGAACATCCTCCTGGGCGTACTCCTGGCCTGCGCAGTGATATTCCTCTTCATGAAGGACTTCCGCTCCCCCGCCCTGGTGGCGCTCACAATGCCTTCGGCGCTCATAATATCGATGCTTGTCTTCTACGCCGCGGGGCTTTCCATCAATATCATCTCTCTCTCGGGCCTCATACTCGGCGTGGGAATGATGACGGACAACACCGTAGTGCTAATCGATAACATAACCGCCCGCTGGCAACGGGGCGAAGGGCTCAGGGACGCGGTGCTGCGCGGCACTTCGGAGGTAGCGGGGCCCATGCTCAGTTCGGTTCTTACCACGGTGGCCGTATTCCTGCCGCTTATCTTCCTCAGCGGCACGGCCGGAGCGATGTTCCACGACCAGGCCATCGCCATCAGCACCGTTCTCCTCTGCTCGTATTTCGTCACGATCACGGTGATTCCCGTATACTATCACTGGTGGTACAGGAAAGACAGGGAATTCCGCCCGGGCAAGCTGCTCGGGAAGTTCTCGACGGACGGTATCATCCCGGCCTACGAACGCGCTGAAGCCTGGCTTTTCCGCCACCCGTGGATAGGCTGGACAGTTTTCGGGGTGTCCGTCGCCGGCCTTGCCGTATGCCTCGCTTTCATGCCCCGTGAGCGGCTGCCCGAAATGACCTACAGCGACGCGCTCCTCTCGGTGGACTGGAACGCCCAGCTCTCCGCAGAAAGCAACGGCGAGCGCGTGGCCACGCTGGAAGCCCTCATGCGGGAAAGCGGCGCGACACAGGTTACCGGCATGATAGGAGAACAGCAGTTCGTCCTGGGCCACAGCGGCGAGATGGGCCAGTCGCAGGCCCTCGTCTATTTCAAGTGCCCGGATGCGAAGAGCCTCCGGAAGCTTGAGGGCATTATTCTCACATATATTTCAGACACATACCCGTCAGCCGTGGCCGTCACAGGCGCGTCGGGGAACATCTTCGAGGCGGTGTTCGCCGACCGCGGGGCGCCCCTCGAGGCAAGGCTCAGGCCCGTAGGCGATCCTGAACTCCGGACCGACAAGGTGCAGGCCGCTGTGAACTCCATTTCGAAGGCCCTTCCCGCGGCAGGCGTGCCGGAAGTTGTCACGAAACGCGATCTTCTGTATGTTGCAGACCCCGAACTCATGGCGCTTTACGGGGTTTCCTACGGGGAATTGCTGGGTGTACTCCGGAACGCCCTCAACGGCAACCGCCTTATTTCGATAGTGAGCGGGAACAATTCCGTCCCGGTGGTAATAGGCTCCGGGCGGCAGGACTCCCTCGCCGACATTCTCGACAACACCACCGTCAGGAAGGAGGACAGGGATATTCCGGTCAGGACCCTCATGCGCGCCAGCTACGACGAAGACCTCGCGCAGATTGTCGCAGGGGTTGAAGGGAACTATTATCCGGTAGAACTGGATATCCCCGGAAATGAAGTACCGGCGGCCATGAACACCATCAGGCAAACCCTTCGGGAGGGCGGAGACTTCGAGGCCTCATTCTCAGGGGCATGGTTCTCGAACCGCAAATTGACGCAGGAGCTGCTGCTGGTGCTCCTCGTGGCGCTAATCCTGCTGTACCTCATCCTCGCGTCTCAGTTCGAATCGCTCCTGCAGCCTTTCATAGTGCTGTCGGAGGTAGTCATCGACATTTTCTTCTCGCTGCTCGTCCTGTGGGCTTGCGGGGTCAGCATCAACATCATGTCACTGATAGGCCTCGTTGTTATCAGCGGCATAGTCATCAACGATTCCATCCTGAAGATAGACACCATCAACCGCCTTCGCAAGGAAGGCCTGGCGCTCGACCATGCGGTTATGGAGGCTGGCGTACGGCGATTCAAGGCCATAGTGATGACATCGCTGACCACCATCCTGGCCGTCCTTCCCTCGATGCGCCGCGGCAGCATGGGCACCGACCTGCAGTTCCCCCTGAATCTGGTAGTGGTGACCGGAATGGTGGTGGGAACCCTCGTGAGCCTCTTCTTCATACCAATGCTCTACCGGGAGATATACCGGCGCAAGGAGCGCAGATAAGCCATGAAACGCCTCCCCGCCTTCACCGTACTGCTGCTCATGACCGCGCTGGCCGTTGCGGGAATCGCCTGCATACCGGCTCTCAACGTGCAGTATGCGCCGTCGGTCAGGGAAGGTTCAATCACCGTTTCGTGGTCGTGGCCTGACGTACCTGCAAGGGTCGTGGAGGCCGAAGTGACCAGCAAGGTCGAAGGGGTGCTGTCATCCATGAGGGGATGCACCGGCATCAGTTCCGACTCGTACCTCGGAAGGGGTTGGGTGACAGTCAAATTCCGCAAAAAAACCGACATGGCCGCGGCACGGTTCGAGACCGCCTCCGCAATCCGCAACCTGTACCCTTCTTTACCGGCAGGGGTAACCTACCCCGTCATTTCCCTCAGCACCGCAGGCACCCTCTCGGGGCGTCCGGCCGTCAGTTTCATGGTAAAGAGCTCCCTGCCGTCCGAAGAGATACGCCGCTTTGTGGAGTCGCGTGTCCTCGGTCAGCTTTCCACCGTTGACGGCGTGGGGCGCGTGTCCCTCCGGGGAGCGACCCCATACGAGATGGAAATCACTTTTGACGCCGCGAAGGCATCGGCGCTTGGCATCTCGGCCACAGAGATAGCGTCGGCCTGGAGCGATGCGTTTTCTACGGCTGACGCAGGATTCGTGCAGACCGGGAACGGCACAGCCAACCTGAAGGTCCGGCAGGTCCGGACGGGAGATTTCGGAGACATCGTCATCAAACGTTCCGGCGACCGCATCGTGCACCTGCGCGACATCGCCACCTGGCGGCTCAAGGAGGCTGCGCCCACGTCTTACTATCGCCTCAACGGCTTGAATACCATACAGATAAGCACCTATGCCGAGGCGAACACCAACCTCCTTACGGTCGCTTCCGCGATAAGGGAGAAGATGGAGGAGCTGAAGGCAGGTTTCCCCCCGGAAATAACATGCACCGTCAGTTACGATTCGTCCGAATACATGGCGAAGGAGCTGGACAAGATTTATTTCCGCACCGCGCTGTGCATACTCATTCTCCTGGTTTTCGTTTTCCTCGTAAACCGTTCCTGGAGGTACCTGTTCATCATCTCTGCAACCCTGGCAGTGGATATCCTCGTGGCCATGGCTCTTTATGCCCTCTTCGGGCTGGACATACACATCTATACGCTTGCGGGCATAACCGTTTCGCTAGGCATCATCATCGACACTTCGATAGTGATGACAGACCACTATTCCTATTACCGCAACCGGAGCGTGATGCCGGCGCTGATAGGGGCCACCGCCACTACAATAGGAGCCCTCGTCACGGTGCTGCTGCTTCCCGAACAGGACAAGCGCAACCTGGTGGATTTCAGCCTGGTGATAATCATCAACCTGACGGTGGCGCTGCTTACCGCATGGCTCTTCATCCCCTCCCTGCTCGACAAATATCCGCTGAAAAGAAGCAACTACAGCCTTTCGCCGCGCAGGCTCAGGCGCGTCGTGCGGTGGAACCTGCGCTACAGGCGCTACATAGACTGGGGCCGCCGGCACAAATGGGTATACGCCGTGGCGATGGTGGCAGCCTTCGGCATCCCGCTTTGCGCGCTTCCGAAAGAGGTGGCGAAAGACAAGGCACCGGAAGAACGGAACGTTTTCGAGAAAGGCTACAACGCCGTCATGGCCTGGAAGCCGTACGCCGACAACAGGAACAAGGTCGACCGCATCCTCGGCACCTCCTTCGCGCTTTTCCACAAGGCCACGGAGAGGTCGGACTTCTACCGCGAGCCCGGCAGGGACGTGCTTTACATAGCTGCCGGCATGCCGGAAGGCAACAGCATAGTACAGCTCAACGAAGTGGTGAAGGCCATGGAGAACTACCTGGCCGGATTCAACGAAGTAGAATCGTTCACCACCGAAATTTCCTCGTACAGCTATGCCCTGATCTCGGTCCGTTTCAAACCCGAATGGGAAAACACGGGATTTCCCGCCGATCTCAAATCGCGGGCTACCGCGATGGCCATGAACTTCGGCGGGGCGAACTGGAGGGTATGGGGCGTCAATGATTCCTACTTCAACAACAACATACTGTCCAACTACAAAAGCTACGGAATCGAGTTGAGGGGGTATAACTACGACCGTCTTACCGAGTTTGCCGACACGCTGCTGGAAAGGCTGTCGCGAAACAGGAGAGTGCAGGGCGCGGAGATGGTCTCGGTGGGCGGCAGTGTCGGACTGAACGAGTATTCGATAGACTACGATTTCGCGCAGATGGCGGCGCTCGGGGTCAGCCCGCAGGCCTATTATTCGAAACTGTATTCCATACTGTACGACACTCCGCTTGAGAACGTCGTGATAGACGGCCAGTCCACTCCGGTGCGGCTACGTTCCTCCGACGCCGACCGTTTTGACCTCTGGCACGTGGAGAACGAGCTGGTGGCGGTGGACAGTTCGCACGCGGTGAAGCTTGCGGGAACAGGCTCGATTACGAAAAAGCGCACGGGTCTGTCCGTCCACAAGGAGGACCAGTCCTATGTCTTGAACGTGGGATATGATTTCATGGGTTCCTATGAGCTCGCGAAAAAGTTGCAGGAGCAAGAACTGGACTACATGAATTCGCACGTGCTTCCCGTAGGGTACAATGCGGTTCCGCAGGACAGGAGCTGGGACTCCGGGAAGAAGAACCGCTACGCATGGCTCATCTTCCTCGTAATCCTGATAATCTATGTCATCTGCACTATGATCTTCGAGTCGCTGCGGCTCCCGTTCGCCGTAATCCTCATGATACCGGTATCGTTCATAGGGGTTTTCCTCGTTTTCGGGCTTACTGATTTCACTTTCGACCAGGGAGGATTCGCGGCCATGGTCATGCTCGCGGGAATCGTGGTGAACGCGGGCATCTATCTGCTCAACGCCTGGCAGCATAACGGGCACGACTTTGTAAAGGCCTTCAACCACAAGATAGGGGCTATCTCGCTCACAATCATCTCTACCGTCCTTGGGCTCATTCCGTTCCTCTTCGACGGGCCGAAGGAGGTGTTCTGGTTTTCCTTTGCGGTGGGCACGATCGCCGGACTTGTCGTCTCGATGATCGCCCTGGTGTTCGTGCTGCCGGTGTATGTCGGAAGTAGTTCTACAACAAATAACAATCAAATATCATGAAAAAGAGAATTATTATTCCAATTGCGGCGCTGACGCTATTCACTGCGCTGATTTGTACTACTTGCTTTAGTAAAAGCATTTTGAATGAGAATGTCTCAGCACTCTCGGAGATTAAAGGAGGACCATATGGATGCTTTAAGATCATACAGGAAGCTCCTACGCAAAGTCAAGAGCATAATATGCTTTTCCTGATGAGGAAGTGCAGCGACTGCACTTTATATAATGTAATAGTATGTATTGATGGAAGCACATGCAGTTATTAATGCGTTATGAATAAGCCTCTTGCGATTTTATTTCTGAACTTGATTTGTATGGTGTCCTGCAATAATGGACAAGAACGCATCAAGTACATACATGGTCCGTTAACTACCCCGGACACGCTGGTATTTGATTCTGTTGAGACGAATATCCCGGTTTTCTTGCCGGTTAAAATGGCAATTTCAGGGAATCATAAGCTTGTAATCGGTATTGACAAGGACGAATTTGCTTTCGCTGTTTTCAATCTCCCACTTGACGGTTCTGGCAAAAAGATGGGATATATAGGACGAGGACCTGACGAGTTTCTGAAGCTTGATTACGCAGGAATGACTCCAGCTCAAGAAGGGATATGCATCGCCGATATGGACGGTTATTATAAAACAGTCAGGGTGACGGAGGAAGGGATGACCATTGATAATGAAGAATCCACATTCATGGAGGGAGAATTTCCCAATGGATGTCTCAAGACACGCGACGGATTCCTTAATGTCAATTTATATGGAATCAATGAACATAACGAGCAATTTTTCCTTATTGACAAAGAAGGAAAAAGAAAGTACATCGCACCATATCCATCTTGGGTCACTGAGGATGGGGATGAAGGCGGAATACCTCCTTTTTTCCGTGGGTTTTCTTTCAGAATCGTCCGACCTGACGGCAAGCAGTTCGCAGCAGTTTATGGACATCAGAGAAAATTGATATTCTACAATCTCGAGGGGAATATCTTGAATGAAACATCTGTGGAATTCCCGGATAAATCCGTACACAAGAAATCTTCGAACGGGATGTATTATAACACATACTCGGTTTATCCTTGTGCCTCTAATGACAGAATCGTCGCTCTTTGCAGCAATTCATATCCGGAGGACGACATAAAATTCAAAGAACTCCATGTTTTCGATTGGTCAGGAGAATTACTGTCAGTGCTGTATGTTCCACGCTGGGTTACCATGTTTACTGTAGATTTCGGCGAGAAGAAACTCTACGCAATGAACCTGAAAACAGAGGACAAGATTTACTGTGCAGACATCTCCAATTATCTGTAAATTACGTCCTGGCCCGGACAGGGAAATGTCTGCGCCCAGCGCAGACATTTCCCTGGGTATCTGCAAGCAATCAGCAAGCAAGTGAGGCTGCGCCTCTTTTTTCGTTTGGGCCAGTGCCGGCAAAAGCGAGCTTTTGCATGCACTGGCCCAGACGAAAAATGCCGCACTTTCGTGCGGCACTTGCTTGCTGATTGCGTCGTGCGGAGAGACAGGGATTCGAACCCTGGAGCCCCTTACGGGACAACCGGTTTTCGAGACCGGCGCATTAGACCACTCTGCCATCTCTCCTGATGGGGCTGCAAATATACGAAATTATTCTTTCATTGCAGCCTGAAAAACGTTGTCGTTCGCGAGATACAGGTGATAGAAGGCGTCTTCGCCGAGTTTGGAGTAACGGCCGACAAGGGCCTTCACCTGGGTCATCATGTATTTACGTTCGGCGGCCCACTCGGCCTGGGAGGCCGGTTTGAGCCCGTCTTTGGAAGATGCGAAAGCCAGGAAGGCCTGCTCCAGGGCGGCGCCGTCGAGATATTTCTGAAGCCTGCCGAAGTTGTCGATCTGCTGGAGCTCGGCGCGGTGGCCGTCGAACCACTCCGAAGCGAACCTCATCGAGGTGGCCTTGCGGTTGCAGGCAACATAGAACGACGAGGCACGGGTAGTGTCCACCGGTACGAACACGTCGGGCACGATTCCCCCGCCGCCGAACACGGTGCGGCCGCCCTTGGTCTTGAACACCTGGGAACTGTCAACCTTGATGCTGTCGGCCGAGAGCATCTCACCGTCGGCATAGCGGCCGTAGACATAATACTCGTAGTCTTTCTTTCCGTTGTATGGCTTCTGGATGCAGCGCCCCGAGGGAGTGTAGTAGCGCGCCATGGTGAGACGCACGCCGCTGCCGTCGGTAAACGATACCGTCTTCTGCACCAGGCCCTTGCCGAAGGTGCGCCTCCCGTAGAGCGTGCCCCTGTCGTTGTCCTGGATGGCGCCGGCAAGGATTTCGCTGGAAGAGGCGGAACCCTCGTCGACCAGGAGGTCGACCGCCACGTCCTGCAGCAGCCCGCGGCCGTCGGCATTGTATTCCTCGCGCGGGCAGTGCAGCCCCTCGAGATACACGATTGCCGCATTGCGGGGAAGGAAGAGATTGGAAAGCAGGAGCGCCTGGTCGAAATACCCTCCGGTATTCTCCCTGAGGTCGAGGATGAGGCGCTTCATGCCCTGACCGAGCAACTCCTTGCTGCGGTCGGACACCTCCTTATAGGTGGTGCGGGCGAACTTGCCCAGACGCAGGTACCCGGTGGTGTCATTCACCATGAAGGCGGCGTCCACGCTGTGCATCGGGATCTTGCCGCGGGTGATTTCGAAGGGAATCACGTCCCCTTCCCTGCCGACGGTGATGAGCACCTTGGTGCCGGCGGGGCCCTTCATGTGACGCACCATGCTGTCCTGCGGATACTTCACTCCTGCGATGTCGATGTCGTCGACCTTGAGGATGCGGTCGCCGGGCTGCAGGCCTATCTTTTCGGAAGGCCCTCCCGGAATGACCTCAAGCACTATGGCGGTGTCGTTGGGAACGTTGAACTGGATGCCGATCCCGTCGAAATTCCCCTGGAGCTCTTCCTCCACAGCCTCCATAGTGACCGGAGGGAAGTAGACGGAATGCGGGTCCAGGGCGCCCAGGGCGGCGTCTATGGCCGCCTCTGAAACCTTTTTATGGTCGATGGAATCCACATAGTCGCGGTCGAGCGACTCCAGAACCAGGTTGAGCTTGCGCCAGTCGTCGCCACCCGCGGAGAGAGGCTTTCCGCGCCTTTCCATAGTCGTGTTCCAGACCATGCAGAGCAACACTCCGACGATTACGCCGAGCAGTGCCACCCAAACCGATGATATCCTTTCTTTCATTGCTCGATTTCCAGCTTTTCGACCTCGATGCCGGCACGGCGGAGGAGCCTGATGCCGTCGTCGAGACGGTATTCGTCGGCGTACACCACCCTCTTTATGCCGCTCTGGATGATGAGTTTGGAGCACTCCATGCAGGGAGAGGCGGTGACGTAAAGCGTGGCGCCGGAAGCGCTGTTCCCGGAACGGGCCACCTTGGTGATGGCGTTCGCCTCAGCGTGGAGCACATAGGGCTTGGTTACTCCGTTTTCGTCTTCGCACACGTTCTCGAAACCCGAAGGCGTGCCGTTGTAGCCGTCGGAGATGATCATGTTGTCCTTGACGATCAGGGCGCCCACCTGACGGCGCTTGCAGTATGAATTGGAGGCCCATATCTTGGCCATCCTGAGGTATTTCTCGTCGAATTTGCTCATCCTACTTGTTCCTTTGGTACAGATAGCGCTTGATGCTGCGCTTGGGCGTGCGCTCGAAGTCTTCCGGCATGAATTCCATCTTGCGGATCTGGGCATATGAGGGAAGCACCTTGTTGATTTCGGGAAGCTGGGACTGCAGGTGCTTCACCAGCCCGTCCCTGGAGAACCCGTCCGCGGCGCCCTGGGGATAGTCGGGGTAAACGAGCGCGGTAAGGGTACTGTGGTCTTCGATGACAAGCGAATCCACCACATAGGAGACATTGTTTATCACCGCTTCGAGTTCCTCGGGATAGATGTTCTGGCCGGACGGGCCGAGTATCATGCACTTGCTGCGGCCGCGCAGGTAAAGGTAGCCGTGGCTGTCGATGACGCCGATGTCGCCGGTACGGAACCAGCCGTCTTCAGTGAAGACCTTGCGAGTTTCCTCCTCGTTGCGGTAGTATCCCAGGAAGACGTTGGTGCCGCGCACCTGGATTTCGCCGGGAACGTTTTCGGGGTCGATGCTGTCAACCCTGATTTCGCAGCCGGGAATGGGCCTGCCGCAGGAACCCTTGGGAAGGCGGCTCCACTTTTCATAAGTGAGCAGGGGGGCGCATTCGGTCATGCCGTAGCCCACGGTATAGGGGAAACGGATGCGGTGGAAGAACTTCTCCACCTCGGGATTGAAGGCCGCGCCGCCGAGGATGACCTCCTCGAACTCGCCGCCGAAGGCCTTGATGAGCTCATTGCGTATCTTATACTCGATGGCCTGGCCGAGTATGGGAATCATCCTGAAGGTCTTGGTGCGGTCGAGGACCGGCTTGAGCTGCATCTTGTACACCTTTTCGATGATGAGCGGAACCGCGATGATTACCGCGGGATGTATCTCCTGGAACGCCTTGAGGATGATTTTCGGGCTCGGAGTGCGCGTGAGGAAATGGGTGTGCGCGCCTATGGTCATCTCGAAGAGCAGCTCGAACATCATGCCGTACATATGGGCCGAAGGCAGCATGGCCACCATGTTGGAGGTGTTGTCCATCTGGGGCTCCGCGATGTAATGGGCCGCATACATGTTGGTGTAGAGCGCCCTGTAAGGCAGCATCACGCCCTTGCTGAAGCCGGAAGTGCCGGAAGTGTAGTTGATGAGCGCAAGCTCGTCGGGGCTGTCTTCGTAGTAGCAGAGGTCTTCGGGATGCAGGCGGGTAGGGTGCTTTTCGAGGAAGGCCCTGAAGATGCCGTCGCGGATGCGGTTCATTTCCTCGCTCTTGGAGTAGATGTATTTGAGGTCTCCCATGCCTATTATGACAATGAGGCCGGGCATCTCCTCTTCGGAAAGGTTTTCCCAGATGACGTCGTCGACGAAGAAGGCGCGGGCTTCGGAATGGTTCACCAGATAATGGATGTTGCCCGGCTTGAACTCGTGCAGGATGGGCACCGGAACCGCCCCGTAGGTGAGGGCTGCGAGGAAAGCCACCGCCCAGTTGGCCTGGTTGCGGCCGCAGATGGCCACTTTGTCGCCTTTGTTGAGCCCGCAGCGCTCGAACCCCATGTGAAGGAGTTCTATCTTGGTGGCGAGCTCGCCGTAGGAGAAGGTGGCACCCTGGTAATTCGAAAGGGCAGGACGGTTCCAGTTTTCCCTGAAACTCTTCTCGAACAGCTTATTTACAGATTTGATTTCCATTTTGATTTCATTGAATGTTCAAAGACGCCTCCGCGGGCAGGCCCGCGACGGAGAATCCGGGCGCCACTACGGCATAGGCAAGGCCCTTTTCGCGGAGCACATCGGGAGAGGCGTGCTCTTCCGCAACCGCAAGGGCGGCGATATCGTCTTTCCCTCCTATGAGGAGCCAGCCGCCGTGGCTGCAGCAGGAGCTTTCATCGTCTAGCGAGAAGACGCTCCCGAAAACGGCGGCGGGAAAACCGGCGAAGCGGTTGTCTTCCAGCCCGCCGGAGAGCCTGGCACGGGTGCGGATGAGAAGCGCCTTCCGGCCTTCCCAGCACACCAGCGCGATTTCTTCGGGATTGAGCGAGGCCGCCCAGTCCGCGGGAGCAAGCCCCGCCGAAGACTTGAGGGCGTCGCAGCTGCGTTTGTGCCGCGCAAGCACCGACCTGGCGTCAAGCCACTCGCAACGGGCTGAATACCAAGCCTTCCAGTCGCTCAGGGGCAAATCCACCACAAAGTCGGCGCTTGCGGGAAGGATGCCGGAGAGCTTGCTGGAAGAGCCTTTCATCTGCGCGGGGACAGACAGGAACCAGCGCTTGTCGGAAATGCCGCAGGGCCGCAGCCGGATGTTCTGAGTGCGGTAAGACTGAAAATTGATTACGGTCCACTCGCAGGCACCGGAAAGGAAGGACGAGAGGGCCTTGCGGTCGACCTTTCCCTTCAGGAAATCGGCGGGAAGCAGATGGGCCGCGGCGGAATTGCGCACTATTACATAGCCTTCGCCGCCGCCGGCTTCCCTGACAGCTTCGCCGAAATCGGGCGCGTCGAGGATGGAAGCGCCGGAGGCGATGTGCGTGAGCGCCTCGGAAATTGCAGCGGTGGAAGGGCTTACGAGCAGCGCCGCCCGCTTCTGGACGGTGTCAACCACATAGGAATGATGGAGCCCCAGCCCCCCGAGCTGGGCAATGACGCCCTTCGCCGCCTCGGAGGTGTCGCCGGCGCTGCGCCCGGCGTCGATGCCAAGGAGCGGCACCAGGGTGGAGCTGTAGTCGTATGAAAGCACGATTTCGTGGTCGGACAGCCTGCCTAGCTCTATCCTCCTGAACACGCTGGAGGAGTCGAGCAGCATGGCGAGCGCCTTGCCTCCGTTCCTGAAGCACATCACCTCCACGCTCCTGGAGGGAACCGTGCGCAGCAGGCGCGACGCTTCACTCGCAGCCTCCCCCTGCGAGCAGGAGACCGCACCCGCGAGGGCGAGCGAGCAGAGCAGCAATGTAAACCGGCCTTTCATGATACAAGATTACAAAGGTAAGAAAAAAAAACGCTATCTTTGAAAAACTGAATCCTTTAACATTTTTCCTTCTTCTGCGTCTTTATTGCGTATGACCGCCGAAGATTTCAGAAAAACCTACCTGCCTCTGGGAGAGTCGCTCTACCGCGTGGCCTTCCGTCTCCTCGAAGACGAGGAGGAGGCGAAGGATGCGGTGCAGGACCTCTTCATAAAGCTTCTGAACTCCGGCAGCAGGCTGGACGGCGTCCGGAACGCCAAGGCCTACGCAGTCACGCTCATGCGGAACATGTGCATAGACCGCATCCGCGCCGCCTCCAGGCTCCACACGGTGGAGTGCGGGGCCGACAGTCCCGAGCTCAGCTTCATCCCGGTGGAGAGCGACGTCATCGCCACCAAGGAAAAGCTCAGGAGGGTGCTGGCCATCATCGCCGGGCTTCCGCCGAGGCAGCGCGAGGTTGTCAGGCAGAGAATCTTCGAGGACAGGAGCTACGAGGAAATCTCAAGGGATACCGGCCTGAGCGAGAACAACCTGAGAGTGCTCCTGAGCATGGCCAGAAAAACCATAAAAAGGGAATATGAAAACGATTGAAGAAATAGAAAAGCTTACCGAAAGAGAGCTCATGCAGATGGCGGACGACCTTTCCGTGAAGGTGCCGGAAGGGCTCACGGAAAGCCTTGAAGAGCTTGTCGGCGCCGCCGCCCTCACCTCCGCGGAGCCCCGCAGGAAGCCCTCCTTCATCCCCTGGGCAGTCGCGGCTGCAGCAGCTGCGGTGCTCGCCCTGGGCATCTCCCTGAGCGTTCCCCGCCGCCCTAAAGACACCTTCAGCGATCCTTACCTGGCCTATGCCGAGGTGCAGAAGACCTTCGACCGCATCTCGCAGAAAGCAGCCGAAACCGCCGGCAAATCCGTCCCGGCCCTGGAAAAGACGGAAGAGTTCATCAACCTCATCAACAGATAGATAGACATGAAGAAGACAATACTTGCAGCCCTGCTGCTCATCGCGGCCCTGCTGCCCATGAAGGCCCAGAAGGCCCAGACTCTCTACAACAAGTACTCCGACGAAAAGGGCATGAGCGCGGTCTACATCTCCCCCGCTATGTTCCGCCTCATCGGAAAGGTGCCCAGCATCCAGATGAGCGGAGACGTGGACATCTCGCCAATCATCAAGAACCTCAACGGCATGTACATCCTCAACTGCGAAAACCCCGAACTGTCCGACAGGCTCAGGAAAGACGTGGACAAATACACGAAATCCGGCCAGTACGAACTGCTCATGGAAGCCAAGGAAGATGGCGAGGTGACCCGCATGTACACGATAGGCAACGACAAGATAATCAAGAGCTTCGTGTTGCTTTCGGCGGAACGCGGCGAGACTTCGTTCATCAGCTTCGAAGGCGAGATTCCGCGAGACAGGCTGGAAGAGGCGATAGTGAAAGCCGCCGAGTAAGTTTTTTTCTGATATTCAGTTATTTTTCACTATTTTTGCGCCCGCAAAAATAGTGTTTTTTAATGTTGGATATCAGGAATATAGCGCTGATCGCTCACGTTGACCACGGCAAGACCACGATGGTAGACCGCATGATCTACCAGGCCAACCTGGTGCGCCAGCCCGAGAATCTGGGACAGTTGATTCTCGACAGCAACGACCTCGAACGCGAGAGGGGCATCACCATCCTCGCCAAGAATGTGTCGGTTACATACAAGAACGTAAAAATCAATATCATAGACACTCCGGGCCACAGCGACTTCGGCGGCGAGGTGGAGCGCGTGCTCAACATGGCCGACGGCGTCCTCCTTCTGGTGGATGCTTTCGAAGGCTGCATGCCGCAGACCCGCTTCGTGCTCCAGAAGGCCCTCAGCATGGGAAAGAAGCCCATCGTGGTCATCAACAAGGTGGACAAGCCCAACTGCAGGCCCGAAGAGGTTCAGGAAGAGGTCTTCGATCTCATGTTCAACCTCGACGCATCCGAGGAGCAGCTCGACTTCAAGACCGTCTACGGCAGCGCCAAGCAGGGCTGGATGGGTCCCGACTGGAAAAATCCCACCGGCGACATCACCTTCCTGCTCGACACCATACTCTCCGAAATCCCGGCCCCCAAAGTCACGGAAGGCACTCCGCAGATGCTCATTTCCTCGCTCGAGTACTCCCCCTACGTGGGCCGCATCGCGGTGGGCAAAATCACCCGAGGCAGCCTCCGCAGCGGCCAGCAGGTCACCCTTTGCAAGCGCTACGACATCCGCCAGAAGTGCAAGATAAAGGCCCTCATGAACTTTGAGGGGCTCGGAAAGAAGGAAGTCGATGAAGTGCAGTGCGGCGACATCTGCGCCGTGGTGGGAATCGACGGCTTCGAGATAGGCGACACCATCGCCGACTTCGAGAACCCGGAGGCCCTGCCCCCCATCGCGGTGGACGAGCCCACCATGAGCATGCTCTTTACCATCAACAACTCCCCGTTCTTCGGCAAAGACGGCAAGTATGTGACTTCCAGGCACATAAAGGAGCGTCTCGACCGCGAGCTCGAGAAGAACCTGGCCCTGCGCGTGAAGCCCGGCCTGAACGCCGACTCGTTCGTGGTCTACGGCCGCGGGGTGCTGCATCTGTCGGTGCTCATCGAAACCATGCGCCGCGAGGGCTTCGAACTGCAGGTAGGCCAGCCCAAGGTGCTGGACAAGACCATAGGCGGGCAGAGGTGCGAGCCCGTCGAGGATCTCTCCATCGAGGTCCCCGAGCAGTTCGTAGGCGCCGCCATCGAGCTGTCCACCCGCCGGAAGGGCGCGCTGGTGCACATGGAGCCCCGCTCCGACCGCACCCTGCTGGAGTTCGAGATTCCCACCCGCGGGCTCATGGGGCTGCGCAGCAACCTGCTCACCGCCACCCAGGGCGAAGCGGTGATAGCCCACAGATACAAGGAGTACCAGCCCTACAAGGGCGACATCGAAAGCCGCACAAACGGCGCCCTCGTGTCGCTCGAAACCGGCGACGCCATAGCCTACTCCATGAACAAGCTGCTCGACCGCGGCCGTTTCTTCATTGAACCCGGCGAAGAGATTTACGGCGGCCAGGTGGTCGGGGAGCACACCCGCGAACGCGACCTCAACATCAACATCTGCAAGACAAAGAAACTCACGAACGTGCGTGCCGCTGGTTCGGACGAAAAAATAATCCTCCCCCCGCCGGTCAGGATGAGCCTCGAGGAAATGCTGGAATACATCCGCGAAGACGAGCTCGTGGAGGTGACGCCGCACCACCTGCGCATGAGAAAAGTATTGCTGGACCCGCTGCAGCGGAAAAGAAACAGCGACAACGAGTAGTATTTAAAGAAAATTTTGCTAACTTTGCAACCCTTTGTAATCGAACTTAGGAATCTGGCCTCCGGCAAATCCGTTTTCGAATGGAAAGCCGGGCGCGAGTTCTTTGAAACTTTCGGGAATCCCGACATCCTGGACGCGGCAATTGCCGTAACCGCCGCCGTGAGCAACCACGGACTCACCGTCGGCGTAAAGGCTGCTATAGCCGGCAGCGTTACAGTGCCATGCGACAGGTGCCTGGAGGATTTGCAGCTTCCGGTGGAAACCTCGTTTGAGGAAACCTATGCCCCGGAAGGCCCGCAGCTGGACCTCAGCCAGGACGTCTACGATTTCGTGGTCACGTCCCTGCCCATGCAGAGGGTCCATCCCGAAGGCGGATGCAACGGCGAGGTTACGAAGTACATTACGATTGAGCAATAAAATTTAAAAAGTAACATACAATGGCACATCCTAAACACAAATTCTCGCATCAGAGAACAGCCAAGAGGCGCACACACGACTTCGCTCCCGTCCCCACCCTGGCTACCTGTTCGAACTGCGGTGCTACCGTACTGTATCACAGGGTATGTCCCGAGTGCGGCTACTACCGCGGACGTCAGATCATCGTCAAGGACGAGAAGTAGTTTCACGGGGCCATGCGCCCCTGCAGCGGCCCTATAGTTCAACGGATAGAACGGAGGTTTCCTAAACCTTAAATCTAGGTTCGATTCCTAGTGGGGCTACAAGTAAAGCCAGGCTTTTCGCCTGGCTTTACTTGTAGCCTTGTCTTCGACTCACGGGGGAAGAATCCCCCATACCCCTGCCAGACCCCTGCCATCCCGCTGCGGCCCGGGTGCTGGCCACCATC
>FLNY01004566.1_pt1 | contig 34907 bp, 32 predicted proteins | sample 1140381 | NCBI WGS metagenome assembly FLNY01 (sample SAMEA3878172, study PRJEB12797) | bioreactor metagenome | biome: Moose rumen | place: Sweden | collected 2011-10 | reverse complement strand
AAAATGATTGACGTACAAAATCAAAAAGATTCACGCGGAATAAAAATTCAACAAACAGGCGTAACGGCTGTACATTTGCCCTTTTCATTTTTAATCGGCAAAGAATTTCAGCAAGTTTTGGCGAAAATTCGTTTTACAGTTTCGCTTAGTGAAAAAATTCGTGGTACACATATGAGCCGCTTAGTTGAAATTTTGACGGATTTTTCAGCAACGCCGCTAAAATTTTCTGACATTGAAAAAATTTTACTCGACGCCACAGAAAAACTTGAAACTGATTTTGCGGCAATAAAAATGGCGTTCAAATTTTTCGTGAAACGCGCCGCGCCAATTTCTGAAAAAATTTCTCTGCTTGATATTGACTGCGAAATTTCAGCTGATTCAAACAAAAATTTTACTTTAAATTTGGCTGTACCTTTTACTTCACTTTGTCCTTGCAGTAAAGAAATTTCAAATTTTGGCGCGCACAATCAACGCTCAATTTGCCGCGTCAAAATTGATTTTAATGACATTGAAAATTTAGACGTTGAAAAAATTGTAAATCTGATTGAAAATCAAGGCTCCAGCAAAATTTTTCCGCTTTTAAAACGTGAAGATGAAAAATTTGTAACAGAGGCGGCTTATCAGAACGCAAAATTTGTTGAAGATATTCTGCGCGACGTTGTAATTTCATTGCGGCAATTAGAAAATATTTCTGCATTTGAAGTTGAATGTGAAAATTTTGAGTCGATACACAATCACAACGCCTTTGCTTTTCATTCTGAAATTAGGAGTTAATTTGTAAAAAACATAAAAATTTAATCCTGTCGAAATTGACAGGATTTTTTTTTGTCGAATTGAATTAACTACTAAACTATAAAAAAATATTTTGGAGAGCAGATTATGTATAAAAAAATTTTAGTGATAAATTTGATGCATATAGGCGATTTGCTTTTAGTGACGCCAATTTTACGCACTTTGAGAACAAATTTTCCTGCATCTTATATTGCGTTGCTTGCCGATAAAAAACTTGCAGATCTTGTTCAATATAACCAAAATATTGACGAATGCCTATTAATCGACAAAAAAGGCGCAGATGATACAGTTCAAAATTTTGTAAAATTTATAAAAAAACTCCGTACAAAAAGATTTGATTTAGTAATAAATTTGCACAGAAATGAGCGGGCGTCCGCGCTTGCCGCTTTTAGTGGCGCAAAAAAAATTGTCGGCTATGCTAAGCCCGGATTTTCTGTTATGTTTACTAAAGTTTGTCCGAATTTAAAGGCAGTCGAACATCAAATACAATCACATTTCGACGTTTTGAGTAAAGCATTGGGAATTACAAATTTTGATGACGGCGGCTTAGAAATGTGGATTGATTCAAATTCAAAAAGCAATGCCGATAAAATTTTTCGCCAAAATTTTGAAATTGATACCAAAGTTGTAGCGTTTAACATTGGAGCAAGTTGGCTGACAAAACGCTGGCTTGACAGATATTTTGCAAGATGTGCAGATATTTTGATTGAACGCGGTTATGGCGTGGCTTTTTTGGGCGGCAATATGGATAAAAAAATAGTTGCTGAATGTGTTGATAAAATGGAGCAACAAGAAAGCCCATTGTTGAAAATTTTTACAGGTACACTTACTTTGGCGGAAGTTGCAGGATTTTTGGATAATTGCGTTTTAATGTTGACGACGGATTCAGGACCAATGCATATTGGCGTTGCAAGAAATATCCCGATTGTAACAATGTTTGGCGCGTCGCCGGTACCGGGATTTTATCCTTATGACGGCAAAGATATTTTGATAAAAACGCCGGTATCGTGCCACCCTTGCGGCAAGCATATTTGTCCAAAAAGCGGCAGGAAAAATCTTGAATGCATGAAAAAAATTCCCGTTGAAATTGTAATGAGATATGTTGCCGAAATTTTATCAAAGTACGGGCAACCGGCACAAGAAATTCCGCGCATTTACGGAAATTATCAATGTAAAGTTATTGAACTTGAGGAGGATGAAACTTGAATCACGAAATTTTAAAAAATTTTATAGAAAATGAAATTGACAAGTGCCGCGTTTTGGTTGTAGGCGATGCAATGTTGGACAAATATTATTTTGGTGAAGTAACAAGAATTTCGCCGGAGGCTCCCGTTCCAATTAACCGCGTCACAAAAATTAAGGAAACTTTGGGCGGCGCGGCTAATGTTTCGCACAATTTATCTTTGCTCGGCTGCCACACTTCACTAATCGCACAAATTGGCACGGAAAATCACGGCGATAATTTAGTTGATAAATTAATTTCACGCGGCGTGGATATTTTAGGAGTAATGCGCACAGAAAAACCTACAACCACAAAAATTAGAGTTATAAGCGGGCATCAACAAATGTTGCGCCTTGATTTTGAAGATACAGCAAAAATTTCAGACGAAGACGCCGAAAAACTTTTACTGAATATTTCTGCGCAAATTAAAAATGTTGACGCGGTTATTATTTCAGATTACGGCAAGGGAATTTGTAGCGAAAAAATTTGCCAAACTGTTATTCAAAAGTGCCGTGAACAAAACAAAATCGTAACAGTTGACCCAAAAGGCGATAATTGGGAAAAGTACAGCGGCGCAAATTTTATCACGCCGAATTTGAAAGAATTAAATGACATTCTGCCAAAAAAAATTTCCAATAACGATTTAGAAATTGAAAAGGCGGCGCGTCAAGTTATAGAAAAATTTAATTTAAGCGGCTTGATAGTTACGCGCTCGGCGAAAGGTTTAAGCGTTATTGACGGCGAAAAAATTTCTCACATACCGGCGAAAACTCAGGAAGTATTTGACGTTTCAGGCGCGGGCGATACTGTCATTTCGGTTTTTACATTGGGAATGGCTGGTAAACTTGACGCGGCGGCGGCGGCTTATTTGGCGAATGTTGCGGCGGGTGTTGTTGTTACGAAAGTTGGTACTTATGCAGTTAGCCGCGCAGAATTGTTACAGGCGTTGGATTGAAAAATAAGTTTTTCGCTGAAAGGAAGTAAAGAAATGTTGAAATTTCCGAACCAAAAGGAAGAAAAACAGGCGGTATCACGCGGAATGAGTAAAGTTTACGAACTTGAAGATTTGGGAATAATCAGGAACGAGCCGCAAAAAATAGATGGCGAAATGCAAATGTGCGTAGCTCCAAATTTTGAAAAGATAGAAGAATGGCTGGACAAACGTACTGTAGACGGGAAAAAATTGACGAAAAAGCAAGGAGAGACAGTAGATCAATTTGTTTATTTTATATTCGTAGCGACAACAAAAAATAGCGAAATAATAACAGATGTTTTTGCCAAGAGAATGAACGACCCGCAATTTATAAAATGGAAAAACAAGCAAGCGCGAAAATATCACTGGAAATTTTCTGCATTGTCATTTATCAATTCTTGAAAAATTATTATGGGCGTTAGAAAATTAGTAGGACAAAATTAAAATTTGGGAAGGTGCAAAAAATGATTATAGTTACAGGCGGCGCAGGTTTTATCGGTAGTAATATTGTTAAGGCGTTGAATGAACGCGGGCGCAAAGATATTTTGATTGTCGATAATCTCGGCAAAACTGAAAAGTACAAAAATTTAATCGGCTTGAAATTTCTTGATTATGTTCAACGTGAAGATTTTTTAAGATTCGTTGTTGAAGATGAAATTGACGCAAACGATATTGAAGTTATTTTCCACGACGGCGCGTGCTCCGACACAATGGAATATGACGTTAATTATATGATTAAAATGAATTACGAATATTCTAAGGAACTTTTTCATTACTGCGCGGATAACGAAATTGAATTTATTTACGCCTCCAGCGCGTCAACTTACGGCGGCGGCGAAAATGGTTTTCGTGAAATTGAAACTTGCGAAAACGCGCTTAACCCTTACGCTTTTTCAAAATTGCTTTTCGACAGGTATGTTAGACAAAATCTGCGCGAAGTTGAAAGTAAAGTTGTAGGCTTGCGTTATTTTAATGTTTTTGGACCGCAGGAATTTCACAAGGGGCGCATGGCGTCAATCGCCTTTCAAATGTACAACCAAATTAAAAAATCCGGCGTTATAAAACTTTTCAAAGGTACGGACGGCTACGCGGACGGCGAACAACGCAGGGATTTTATTTACGTTAAGGACGTGGCGAAAGTTAATCTTTGGTGTTTTGAAAATGAAATTGCAAACGGCGTTTACAACTGCGGAACCGGCAACGCCACCACTTTTAACACCGTCGCGCAGGCTGTAATTTCCGCACTCGGCAAAGGCGAAATTGAATACATTGATTTTCCTGAAACTTTGCAGGGCAAATATCAATCTTTCACACAAGCCGACACAAAAAAACTTTTGAACGCGGGCTACGACGGCGGCTTTACAAATATTAATGAGGCAGTACAAGAATATTGCAACTTTTTGAATGAAGGCGGTTACTATTAATGCAAAATATTAATAAGCACGTTGTAGCTGAATTTCTTGTCGTTGCAACGGTACTTTGTTCAATCGGCTACTTTACACATTGTATGATTAAAACCCGCCTGAATGACGCCCTTGAAGACAGCGTTTCACGTCATATAGGCACGGTTTCTTATACCATTGAAAACACAATCAAAAATACTTTCAGAGATATGCACATTGTTACAGGGGCGATTGAACACGGCGATTTAAATCCCGAAAATACGGCAACTTTTTTTAGCGCATTTGAAGAAAAAACTTTTAAAAGCGGGATTATCCGCGCTGATTCTTCGCCAATCGGTGAAAATTATTTTGTTTTATCGCCGGAAGAATTTAACGATATTCAAGATGTTTTTTACGGCGAAGATGTACTTTCGTATCACGGCGCAAAGGGTATGACTTTCGCAGTCCCCGTTGTAATTGACGGCGAAACTTGCGCCTTTTATCAACATTACAGCAAAGAAAATTTGGTTGAACTTTTCAGCGTTGTAAGTTACGACGGCGAAGGGCGAATAACTTTAGCTAATCCCCAAAAAGAATGGATTGAAATTACAAAATCTGTAAATGACGCACTTTACGACGAATTGTATAAAGCTCCGGGATTTGCTGAATCTTATTACGAACAAGTTGGAGTACAGCTCCTTCATCACAAAAGGGCAGTTTCACAGTACGAATACAACGGGATAACTTTTGTGCGTTTCGGCGCAGTACTCGGCAATGGCGAATTGGCGTTATTTGGAATTGTCAAACGCGACGCAGTTTCAGCCGGTATAGAATTTTTTCACATTGGCTTTATCTGCGCGACCGTTGCAATTTGTTTGATTCTGATAACTTACGCCCGCGCCGCCGTTAAATCCGCCGAAAACAAAGAATTAAAAATTGCCAAAGAATCCGCAATTCAAGCAAGCAAAACTAAAAGCGAATTTCTCTCCAATATGAGCCACGAAATACGCACTCCAATTAACGCGGTACTCGGTATGAATGAAATGATCCTGCGCGAGGCTAAAGACGAAACAATTTTGGAATACGCCGAAAATATCAAAAACGCTGGCAATAATCTTTTGGGGATTGTCAATGATATTCTTGACTTTTCAAAGATTGAGGCGGGCAAAATGGAAATTATCCCCGTCGAATACGAATTAAGCTCCCTGCTAAATGACTTAGTTAATATGATTCAAAAACGCGCCGAAAATAAAGGGCTTGAATTAATCGTCAACGCCGATGAAAACCTTCCGACAATTCTTTTTGGCGACGAAATACGAATTAAGCAAGTTGTTACAAATATTTTAACAAACGCCGTAAAATATACCGAGCGCGGCTCCGTAACTTTGAAAGTCGAAATTCTTCAAAAATCCGCCGAAAATATCACAATTCGTTTCAGTGTCAAGGATACAGGAATTGGAATTAAGCCGGAAGATATTAAAAAACTTTTCAGCGCGTTTGAAAGAATCGAAGAAAAACGCAACCGCACAATCGAAGGTACCGGCTTAGGAATGAATATCACGCAACGCCTTTTGATAATGATGGGCAGCGATTTAAAAGTTGACAGCGTTTACGGCGAAGGCTCCAATTTTTATTTTGACATTGACCAGAAAATTATCAACGCCGCGCCAATAGGAAATTTCGCCGAAACTTTCAGAAATTCACTTAAACAACACAAAGAATATCACGAAAAATTTACCGCGCCCAATGCAAAAATTTTGGTTGTCGATGATACGCCAATGAATTTAACCGTTGTAAAGGGACTTTTGAAACAAACGAAAATTCAAATTGACACGGCAGAAAGTGGCTTTAAATGTTTGGAACTCGTCGAAAAAAATTTGTATGATATAATTTTTCTTGATCACAGGATGCCGGAAATGGACGGTATTGAAACATTGCAGGAAATGAAAAAATTGCCGGTTAATCCCAATGCAGATACGCCGGTAATTTCTTTGACAGCTAACGCAATTTCCGGCGCACGTGAAAAATATATCGCCGCCGGTTTTCAAGATTATTTGACTAAGCCGATTAACAGCGTTAAACTTGAAGAATTGATTATGAAATATTTACCGCCGGAAAAAATTCAAAGTGCAAGTGAAGATTCTGCAGTTGAGGAAAAATTGGAGCTGCCGGATTGGCTGGCTCAAATTGGCACTTTAAACGCACGAGAAGGCGTCGAACATTGCGGGGATATAGATTCATATATAGACGCCCTGAAAGTCTTCGCAAATTCGATTTTAAGCAATTCTGACGAAATAGAAAAATTTTACAATGCGGGCGACTGGAAAAATTATACAACGAAAGTACACGCGCTAAAAAGTTCTGCGCGAGTCATTGGCGCGAATGAACTTTCAGAAAAAGCGCGGCGTTTGGAAGACGCGGGCAACAGCGGCTACATTAACGAAATTCAACAAGATACCGCGCCGCTTTTAAAACTTTACCGCAGTTACGCAGAAAAACTTTCACCGCTGATTGAAGTTGAAACTGAAGAAAATAATTCCGATAAGCCGCCGATTGAAGAAGATTCTTTGGCGGAGGCTTACGAAACAATGAAAGAGGCGGCGGCTAGTTTTGATATTGACACGATAGAATTTGTTTTGCAGTCTTTGGAAGATTATCAGTTACCGGCGGCTGAATTGGAACGCTACAAAAAAATTAAAGACGCCGTTGCAAAATTGGATTGGGATTTAATTAAGGCAGTAGTAAAGAGGCAGTAGGCAAAAGGGATTACAAAAATCTATTGCCTCTTGCCTTTTGCCTTTTGCCTAAATTTCGACTGAAAGGAGAAATTTCTATGAAACTTGTAATAGTTGAAGATGATATAATGGTTGCTGCGATTAACAGGGAATTTGCACTAAAAACGCCGGAATTAAATATAGTGGCAACATTTTATAACGGGCGGGAGGCGTTGGACTTCCTCTCAAAAAATTCAATAGATTTACTTTTGCTTGATATTTACATGTCGGGCTATACCGGCTTGGAACTTTTGAAAGAATTGCGCCAACAAGGTAATATGACTGACGCAATAATAATTTCGGCAGCAAATGACGCGGAGCATATTGACGAGGCGTTTCATTTGGGGATTATCGATTATTTAATAAAGCCGTTCACTTACAGCAGATTTCATGACGCCGTGCAAAAATTTTTGTTGCGCCGTTCACTGCAACTCAAAGGTACTTACACTCAACATGACATTGATAAAATTTTGGAGACTTCCTCCGATTCTTTTTGCGTTTTAAAAAAAGGACTCCAACAACAAACGCTTGATAAAATTTGGGAATGCCTTATGGCTGAAAAAAATCACGGGCAATTTTTAACAAGTGAAAAAATTTCCGAAGAAACTAATTTTTCAAAAATGACAATTCGCCGCTATATGAATTATCTGATTGAAGAAAAAAAAGCCGTCAGCAGAATAAATTATTCTACCGGCGGTCGTCCTTCAATCGAATATGCTGTTGTAGATAATTAAAAAATTTACGGTTGCCGAATGTGCAACCTTTTTTTGTGGAAAAAATTAATTTTGATTTTCTAAAGTTTCATCTTCAGCCTTTAAATCTTCAGCCTTTGAACTTACGGTTGCAAACGCGGCAATTTTATCATTGTCCTTAGTTTTCATTAAAATAACGCCCTGTGACATTCGGCTCCTAATCGAAATATCAGAAATATCCGTGCGAATGACAAGCCCTTCATTTGAAATCAGCAAAATTTCTTGATTCGGCTGAACAACTTTTATACCTACGATTTTTCCGGTTTTTTCTGTAACTTTCATATTGTTAATTCCGTGTCCGCCGCGACTTTGCGGGCGATAATCTTCAGTAGGTGTACGTTTGCCGAATCCGTTTTCAGTAACAGTTAAAAGAGCAGAATCTTTTTTTAATTTGTCCATTCCAACAACATAATCGCCCTTTTTGAGTCTGATTCCAATAATTCCTCTGGTATTTCTTGAAAGGGCGCGCACTTCCTCTTCAGCAAAAACAATCGTCTTTCCCTCTGCCGTGCCCAAAACTATATAGCGTTCGCCTTCTGTAAATTTGACGCCAATTAATTCATCGTCCCTTGAAAGTTTAATCGCAATGACGCCGCGTTTTGTCATTGAATTAAATTCTGATAACTGAGTTTTTTTGACGATACCTTTTTTGGTTGCCATAAAAAGATAGCGCGTGGGGTCGTAGTCACGGACTTTAATTAACGCGGTAATTCGTTCATTATCTTCAAGCGGGACTAAGCTGCTGATATGAACGCCTTTAGCCGTTCGGCTTGATTCAACAACATTGTAAGCTTTAAGCGGAAAAACTTTACCGGTATTTGTGAAAAACAAAATAGTTTGATGATTAGTTGTAACTAAAATATGTTCGACAACGTCTTCAGCCTTTGTACTCATTCCGGTAATTCCAACTCCGCCGCGTCTTTGATTTTTGTAAGTATTCAAGCCGATTCTTTTTACGTATCCGCCGCGCGTCAAAGTTACAACAATATTTTCATCGTGGATTAAATCTTCTTTTGAAAATTTTTTTGTTGGTCTGTCGGAAATAATTTCAGTGCGGCGTTTATCGCCGTATTTTTCTTTTACGGCGGTTAATTCGGTTTTAATAATTTCCAAAATTTTATTTTCGTCGCCGAGAATTTCTGTAAGTTTTTCAATTTGCAAAAGAATTTCTTTGTATTCGTTGTCGATTTTTTGACGTTCAAGCCCGGTTAATTTTTGAAGGCGTAAATCTAAAATTGCCTGCGCTTGAATTTCGGTAAACTCAAAATTTTTTACTAAATCTGTTTTTGCGTCATTAACATTAGGACTTTGACGAATTGTAGAAATGACGGCGTCAAGATTTTCAATCGCCTTTGTTAAACCTTCCAAAATATGAGCGCGGCTTTTCGCCTTTTCTAAATCGTAACGAGTGCGGCGCGTGATAATTTCTTTTTGGTGTTTAATGTAGCATTTCAGAATTTGTTTCAAATTTAAAACTTGCGGGGATCCGTCAACAAGTGCCAAAAGTATAACGCCAAAAGTTTCTTGCATCTGTGTATGTTTGAAAAGCAGATTTAAAACAATTTGTGGATTAATATCGCGGCGTAAATCAATAACAATTCGCATGCCGTCGCGGTCTGATTCATCGCGCAGATCTGTTATCCCTTCGATAGTTTTTTCACGCACTAAATCAGCGATTTTTTCAATCAGCCGCGCCTTGTTGACTTGATAGGGTAATTCTGTAACAATAATTCTGGGCTTGCCGTTGGGGCGCGTTTCAGTTTCAGTTCTTGCGCGCATTAAAATAGAGCCGCGCCCGCTTGTATAGGCGGCGTAAATTCCATTTTCGCCCATAATTAAGCCGGCAGTTGGAAAATCCGGACCTTTTATGACTTCCATTAATTCTTCAAATTCTGCGTCCGGATTATCGATCATCATCAAGGTTGCGTCGATAACTTCGCCTAAATTGTGTGGTGGAATATTTGTAGCCATTCCAACTGCAATTCCTGAAGTTCCATTAACTAAAAGTTGCGGAAATTTTGCCGGTAAAATTGAAGGCTCCTGCAAAGATTCATCATAATTCGGTACAAAGTCAACAGTTTCTTTGTCAATATCCTGCAACATCAGTTCAGAAATTTTTGACATACGAACTTCAGTATAACGCATAGCGGCGGCGGGGTCGCCGTCAACTGAGCCAAAATTCCCGTGCCCGTCTGCAAGTTGGTAACGCATTGAAAAATCTTGCGCCATTCTTACAATAGCATCATAAACTGAAGTATCGCCGTGCGGGTGGTATTTACCCAAAACTTCACCGACGATACGTGCGGATTTTTTGTAAGGCTTAGTTGAAGTCATTCCCGCCTCTTGCATTGCGTACAAAATACGCCGGTGTACAGGTTTTAAGCCGTCCCTAACGTCAGGAATTGCGCGTGAAACTATTACCGACATTGCGTAATCGATATATGAAAATTTCATTTCGTGTTCAAGATTTACCGGCACTATATTGCCGTGCATATATTCAAAGTCTTCCAAACTCTCACCTCATTTTATTTTTGCAAACGCGGCAATTATAACATTTGACGCCGAAAAAGTCTACAATTTAGGCAAAAGGCAGGAGGCAAGAGGCAGGAGGCAGGAGGCAGGAGGCAAAAGGCATTAGGCAGGAGGCAGGAGGCAAGAGGTAGTAGGGAAAATTTTTTATTTGTGGTAAAATAAGTTTGAAAGGAGAATGAAAAAATGAACAGTCAAGAAATAGCAGAATTAGCAATGTGGACGGCGCGGGCAATTTATGACGCCTTTAAAGCTGAAGGTGTGAATTTACCGGCAGCCGACGAAAATTTAATTGCAACTTTTGTACAGCGAATGCTTGAAGATTGGCAACGCGGCTTTGTTATCGATGAAAAACATATGCTCCAACTTACCAAAGAATTTGAAAAAAATAGTAAGAAATTATCGCCGGAAGTTATGCACGTGCTTAGAGTTTTTGTTGAAAAATTTCCGGAATTTGTGGCAGAAAATACCAACGCCGTAAAAGTTTAATCTTCGCACAATTTAATCCTTAGTCCTTAGTCCTTAATCCTTAGTCCTTAATCCTTAATCCTTAGTCCTTAATCCTTAGTCTTTAGTCCTTAATCCCTATTCCCTAATTCCTATTTTTCAGATATAATATTTATGTTATAAAAATTTTGTAAGGTGATATGATTAATGAAAAATTTTCCTCTTGATGAAAAAACTCTGCGCGAAGTTATAAAAAAATATCCTACGCCCTTTCATTTGTACGACGAAAAAAAAATTCGTGAAAATTTCCGCCGCTTGCGTGAAACTTTTTCATGGGCACCGGAATTTAGGGAATATTTCGCAGTCAAGGCTTTACCTAATCCGCACATTGTAAAAATTTTGGCAGACGACGGCGCGGGTACAGATTGCAGTTCACTTGCCGAATTAATGATTAGCGAAATGGCAAATGTTACCGGAGAAAAAATTATGTTGACTTCCAATGATACGCCCGCTGAAGAATTTCAAAAGGCAATTTCACTCGGCGCAATTATTAATCTTGACGATATAACGCATATTGAATATTTGGAAAAAAACGCCGGCTTGCCAAAAATTTTATCGTTTCGTTACAATCCCGCAGATATTATGAACAGCGGCAACGATATTATCGGCAGACCTGCTGAGGCAAAATACGGCTTGACGCGCCAACAAATTTTTGACGCCTATAAAATTTCTAAAAACAAAGGCGTTAAATGTTTTGGACTTCATACAATGATTGCCTCAAATGAACGTGAAACTGAAACTTTTTTGTACACGGCGCAAATTATGTTTGAACTTGCCGCAGAAATTAAAAATCAGCTTGGAATTAATTTGGAATTTGTAAATTTGGGCGGCGGGTTCGGTATTCCCTATCGCCCGGAAGAAAAACCCGTTGATTACAAGGCTATTGGCGCGGGGATTTTTGAACTTTACAAAAAAATTCTTGTACCAAACGGGCTTGAAAAAATTCGTATTGCAACTGAAAGCGGGCGTGCAATTACCGGCGACGCGGGCTGGCTTGTTTCAACCGTCATTCACGAAAAAAACACTTACAAAAATTATATCGGCTTAGATTCTTGTATGGCAAATTTGATGCGCCCTGCACTTTACGGCGCGTATCATCATATTACAATTTTGGGCAAAGAAAATTTAGACTGCGATAAAATTTACGACGTTACCGGCTCCCTTTGTGAAAATAATGATAAATTTGCTATTAATCGCAAGCTGCCGAAAATTGACATTGGCGATATTTTGATAATTCACGATACAGGTGCGCACGGACACGCAATGGGATTTAATTATAATGGAAAATTGCGAAGTGCTGAATTACTCTTGCGTGAAAGTGGCGAAATTGAATTAATTCGTCGCGCAGAAACTTTGGAAGATTATTTTGCAACACTGAAGTTTTAAATATGTAAAATTGATAAAAAAAATCCCCCGTGCTATAATTAAGCAAAGGGGGTTTTTAAAATGACTGAAAACAATTTAGAAAATCGCGTTAATCATCTTGAAACAAAATTTGAAGTATTCGTACAAGAAATGCACGATTTTAAAGACGAAATGCGTGATTTTAGAAAAGAAATGCGCGACCGTGATAATCAACGCGCCGCCGAAATTTCCGAACTCCGCCAAAAACAAGAAACGGATATGAGAGAAATTCGCTCAAGTATCGAAAAAGTAAACGATAAAATCGACGGAATGGAAAAACACGTCCGCAATTTAACGACCACTGCGATAATTGGAATTGGCGCAATGGCTATTTTGGTTGTAGGTTTTGTAATTTCAATCGCCCTAAAATAGGTTCAATTCAAAAAAACAATTTCTCAAAGCTCCGCCCGCAAAACGGGGCTTTTTTCATTTGCAAAATATATCATACCAATTAGAATTTTGCAAGTTAATAAAAAAAACCGTCGCACAGCTTGCACGGCGGCTTTTAATTTTTTTATCCTTAAATCCCTATTCCTTATTTATCTTCAGCAGCTTTTTTATGTTCTTCGATAATTTTCTTAGCAAGATTTTCCGGCATTGGGTCGTAGTGTGAAAATTTCAAACTGTAGGAGCCGCGCCCTTGAGTTTGACTGCGTAAATCTGTAGCATATTTGTAAAGTTCAGACGCAGGAATTAAAGCCTTAATTTCAGTTTGTCCTTTACCTTTAGGATCCATACCCAAAACTTTACCGCGTTTTGAATTGAGTTTGCCGATAATATCGCCCATATATTCAGTTGGAACTAAAACTGTAATTTCGTCGATAGGTTCCAAAAGAATTGGCTCGGCGGCAAGGACACCTTTTTTAATTGCAATAGCAGTAGCCATTTTGAAGGCAGCCTCTGAAGAATCAACCGGATGATAGGAGCCGTCATAAAGATTGACGCTGACTTTTACGACAGGATAACCGGCGATAATACCTTCAGCAAGGGTTTCAAATGTGCCTTTTTCGACGGCGGGGAAGAAATTGCGCGGTACACTGCCGCCAAAAATACTTTCACTCCAAACGTTGCCGTCTTTTACGCTTAAATCGCCGTCTTTATTTGGACCAATTTTAAGCCAAACATCGCCGTATTGTCCGTGTCCGCCGGATTGTTTTTTGTGCTTGCCTTGAACTTCAACGGATTTTCTGATAGTTTCGCGGTAATCAACTCTAGGTTCGCCGAGTACCATTTGAACGCCGAATTTACGTTGAATTTTATCGCCCAAAATATCAAGATGAACTTCGCCGACGCCGCTTAAAATTGTTTGACGAGTTGCAGGGTCTTTTACAAGTTTAATAGTTTGATCTTCGTCCATTTGGCGGGTAATTGCGCCAATAACTTTATCTTCTTCTCCTTTTTTGACGGAGCTGACAGCCATTGCAAGCATAGGTTCAGGATAATTTACGCGCTCATATTTAATCGCCGCGCCTTTTTCGCAAAGTGTATCGCAAGTTTTGGCATTAGAAAGTTTTGCAGTAATGACAATATCGCCGGCGTGTGCAATGTCAAGATTAATTTGAGTTTTGCCCTGCATTGTAAACAAGCCGTTAATTCTTTCTGTACCTTCGGAATTTTCGCCGATAAGCTGATATTCGCCGCTTGCCTTCATATCGCCGCTAAAAACTCTGATATAAGACATACGCCCGACAAACGGGTCAACCATTGTTTTCCAAATTTGCCCGCTGAATGCATCAGAAATTTTTCTTTCGACTAAATCGCCGTTTGCAGGATTAGTACCAACTTTATTCCTAAAATTCGGCGCAGGCAGATAATTTACAACATTATCTAAAAGTTTATCGACGCCTATATTTTGAAGTGCGGAGCCAACAAAGACGGGGAAAACTTTTGCCTGTTTGACGCCTTCAGCAAGCGCGGCAGCAATTTGTTTTTCGTCAAGGTTATCAGTTTCGCCTTCCAAATATTTTTCCATAAGTTCGTCATTAAATTCTGCGATAATGTCAAGCATTTCAAGGCGTTCAGTTTCGACTTCGTCAGCCAAATCTGCAGGAACTTCACCGGAATTAATTAAATCTACAACGCCTTTAAAAGAAGTTTCTTTTCCAACAGGAATTTGAACGGGAACGCAACTGTTGCCGAATTTTGCACGAATATCATCAAGTGTTTTTCTGAAGTCTGCGTGTTCTCTGTCCATTTTATTAATAAAAAGTGCACGCGGCAAATTTAAACTTTCTGCAAGAGCCCACGCCTTTTCAGTTTCGACTTCGACGCCGGCATTTGCAGCAACGATAATCAATGCAGTATCAGCCGCCGCCATTGCGCCCATAACTTCGCCGATAAAATCAGGATAACCGGGGGCATCAATGAAATTTATTTTGTGATCTTTCCATTCGGTAACAGCGAGAGAATCACTGATTGTCATTTTGCGTTTAGTTTCTTCAGCCTCATAATCGAGTACGCTTGTACCGTTATCAACTTTGCCAATACGTTTAACCGCGCCGCTATGGAAAAGGCAGGCATCAAGCAGGGAAGTTTTTCCCGTTTTGCCGTGACCTGCAACTGCTACATTTCTAATAAATTCGCTGGTATAGTCTTTCATTCAAACAAAACCTCCAATAATTTTTCTGAAAGTATATTTCTAGCAAAGTTGCTTTTATCCTGCCTTTATTTTTGTTTTATATATTCAGCCCATGAAATGGAAATATAGCCGCGATTAATTTTAAACATATACTCATAAAATTTTCTAAATTCAGCGGCGCGGGAATTTTGCGCTTGTACGTAATAATCATATTTATCACCGTCGATAATTTTCAATAAATTTGAACCGCCCCATTCTGCATTACGGCGGAAAGAATTTTTTCTAGCAAATTTGCTTTTATTTTGACATAGTTTACTCCTACAGGCTAACCTTAATGCTAACTTCATAATCTGCGCTGAACTGTTCGCAAAGTTCATCAGTCTTTTGTTTAATTTCGGCGTTAGATTTATTCCCGCAGTTGGTCAACTCGAAAATAATCTTAGGCGCGGCTACAGTAACTCCGCGTTTGCCGATGGGCGATTCAGTAAGTGGAAGATTGGTAGTTCCGGTTGCAAGTGCGTCAGAAACGGCTTGCGCTAAATCGTCAAAATAAAATTTGCCGGTATTGGCATCAGTATCGATTTTAATTTTGTTCACCTCAATTTCATTTGGCAACATCCACAACAACATATCAGTAATTTTTTTAGCATTGGCGGCGAGGAAGACTTTCAAATTATCAAGAAAAACAGCCTCCTCGCTGTCAGTGGGCTTGCGGCGAAGGAGCATTGAGGTTTTCCCGGTAAACACGCTGATTAATAACGGCAAATTGTTTAAGGCATTGCTAAAGCCCTGTAAAGATTTGTCTTTCACGGACACTTCGTTATCAGTCATTTTCTCTCACCCTTTCGTCTTCAGTTGTTGCACAAAAAAAACCGCACATTGGCGGCTGGATAAAAATCCCGTCAAAGTACCGTTAAGATACTTTCAAGGCATTTTACGATATTGTAGCGATTATGATAAAATCGCCTGTGTTCCGGATTGAAAGGAGCCGGTTCATTGGAAGATTGAAAGAAAGGAGGGGATTTGCTATGACAACGGTTAAGACTTTCGGGAAAGAATACGTCGGTCATTGTGAGAAATTAAACGGAAATGTTTCTATAGGTGTTCATATGTTTGAGAAAATCACGGACGGCTTTTCGAGGTTAGGCGTGTGGGGTTTTGAATGCCCAATAAAAGAAGAATGTGAATTTGCTTACAAAGACCAATGTACCGTTTATCAAGAATTTTTATTGACCATCTACAAGTCCTAACCCCTTAAGAGGGTAATTCTTGTAAAATTCGGCAAAATCCACAAAAAGATTCTTTCTTAGAACAGTAGCTGAATTTCTTGTGAATAAAATAATTTCATCTTCGTCGAGTTTTGCGCGCATATAATCAAGCACTGTCTTGCATAAGCGACAAAATTCGGCGTCTTTTTTGTCTTCTTCATCGCTCATCATTTTTTTATCACCCTGTCTATATCATCGTGTTTAATCGTGTCGGTGTTAATGGTACCGTCAATTTTATCAATGTCCGCCTCGTACGCAATGATTAATCTTTTTTCTCCCAAAGGCGTATTGCTGAAAATTTTTCGTGTTCAATTGTACGTACAAGATTAATCATCTGCGCCGTTAAATTCGGCAAGTCTTTAGTATCAGCATTTTTTTGAGCGTTCCGCTAACAACTCCAACTGTTCACGGAGCGTCTTTTTTATTTTTTCATTCATTTTTTTTCAACTCCAATATTTTATCGTCTGCGGTAATTTCAAGGCATTTTACAGCATAAAAAACCGCTGTTGCGGCGGAATGAATTTATGTTATAATTGCATAAGCAAGTGGTGCGATTGGTTAAACCTCTACGGAAGGAGGTGATGCCAATGGCAGAATTCGAGACGATACAAACATTAATACAATTATGCGATATGCTAATTGACGCAGGAGTGCTCGCTGTTTCTTGTTTAATCGCTTTTACCAAAGAACGAAACTGAGGAACATACGTCAAAGTTTTAGTCGTAGCCTCGTACCACTTGTTATTTTTTTGTTTACGATTAAGCAGTTGAGCCTTCGGATAAAAAAACCAACTTACCGCTTTTTAGTATTTTTTGACATTCTTCCATTAAACACGAAAAATATTCAAACTTACCATTTTCTTTGAAAACGAATATTGATACTGCCCCCAATTTATCTTTTTCATCGTAAAAATCAAACGCCCATCTGTCGCCACAATCCAATATTGAATCTACCTTGCCAATTGCCGTTTCAACCAATTTTATCGCGTGTTCAAGTGTTATCATCACTGCTACTCCTATTCATACAAAAACGTTTAACTAAATCTGTAAATTTTAAATTGTCAACGCGCATTATGCATATACTTTCTGCCACTGCCTCTTTTAATTGTTGGCGTGCGGCAATTAATTTTGTTTGCCCATCGCTTATTTGTACGACATTTTTTTCTTGACATTGTGCACCTATGATATGGCTGCCGTTTTTATGGCTTGTATTTTTGTCCCATTTAAACCAAATAAATGCTCGTGAACCTTTGCCAAAACTTTTAACGATATTTTCTACAGATTCGACAATATCGCCTTCCAATTCTTCCTTGCTTAATTTCAATATAGGGTTAGTTTTTTCAAAAACATTTAAAAGGTTCTCAACTTTGCGCATTTCATCAGTAATGCCGTAACTCGGACGGGCGATTACGTCATAACCGAGCATTCTTGCTTCAAGAGCCACTACACAACGCTGGCAATTTATCATTCTTTCAAAACTTTTGCCGTTGCCGTTCACATACGAAATTTCTGTTGCCCAATTTGGCTCGCGGTTTAATTTTTTAAAACCAAAATCTTTGCCTGTTGCCGCTGCAAACGCTTTATCTTCGGATTCTTTTATTTTTTGTTGTTGCGACGTTAATTTAACGTTTACGATTGATATTTTACCATTATTTTCATTATTTATCAACCGTGTTGGAGTTACTTTTTCGCCATTAGCTAATCTGCGTATAATATCTTCGCCGCGTTTTAATTCGTCGTCCTTAGACTTTGCAGGGCGATTCTTTTCCCATTGTTCAAGCGTCATACTTTGTTCAAGGTAGATTTTTTTATAATCGGGATATTTCATTTCAGCCGGTACTTGAATATTTTTACCGCTTTTATCACGTGCAATTCGCTTGCCGCCTTCCACTATCGCTGAAATGGTACTTCTGCAACGCGGGTGCATTGGCGGTGCGTTTGTACCTACTGAATATTCTTCCAACAAATGCAAAGTACCGTCCAAAGATTGACAGCGTGGGGTTGTCCTGTGGTCAAGTACCGCTATAAATTCGTATTCTTCAAGCCCTGCCGCCTCCGAATAAAAAGCCGCTTGTAAACTTTTTTGCCGTTAATCTGTGCGTTCCAACTTGTACCGTCAACGTGAACGCCGCAATCTCCGTAAACAGCCGTACAGCCCAAAATTTCAAACTGCGCGGGATTATATTTATCAAGAAAAGTAATTGGTACGCCCATTACTCCAAAATAATTGCAGGGAATTTGCGCAGTTTTTGAAACTTCTATTGCGTCATAATTATCATAGTGAGGGTATTTTTCAGGCGAATATTCCTGCACCAAATTTATTCCTTCATTCTGTTTTTTCAATGGAATATTCGTATACCAAATAGCCGCTGTCTGCGCCAACATTTTATTATCAACAATTCTGTAGCGGCTGCCTCCGTCTGAATTGTTAAGAAAATCTTGCTTGTATTTTTCTGGAAATGTAAAAAGCAAATTTTTACCCATTGGCGTATAGCCTACCCCAATTTTATTTTTCATAATCAGCGGGAAAACTTCTTTGTAAGTTATTGCGTTTTTATTGCCAAGTATCACGAAAAATTTTTTGTATTGAATTAACTGCGCGACGTATTCTCTAAAAAGGCTGAAAGGCGGATTGGTAACGACAATATCAGCTTGTTTTAAAAGTTCGATACATTCAGGACTGCGAAAATCGCCTTTTGATTTGTCAACGCCGTAAGGCGTAATTTCATAGCCGCTTACAAACAATTTTTTCAAGCCCAATTCTTCAAAATTTTCCTTGAAATATCTTACAAAGTTACTCTGCCGATAGTCATCGCAGTTACAGTAAACTGTTTTACCACTAAAAAAAGCGCGGTAGTGTTTCAACTCGCGCTCTATATCTTCAAGCTGTGTATAAAATTCGTCTGCCTTTGCAGTTTTCGCCGCTCTTAGGTTTGTGTTACTCATTGTTATCTCCGTAAGTCAGCGTTAAATATCATTGATAGAAGGCTCTTTGCCGGGATACCAACCATTCATCAACATTATTGTTTCTTTTAGCAATTCCCCATCTTTACTGTACTCTTGAATGTGCGCCTGACAAGCTTTGTCGCGGCTGATTGGTTGCCCTTTGATATCTTTATAAAAAATCTTTGCGTAAGCCCCACCACAGGGAGTTTTCTCGTTGAGGATTTCAAACATTCCTAAACAGCTCCTTTATTGCTCTGGCTCGTGCTGGAAAACCGGCTACAAACACATCGTGGCTAACGAAATATTCTGCTACACTATCTGCAAAATCTTCTTCCACCGAATTTAAGCGACAAAATTCGGCGTCTTTTTTTGTCTTCTTCATCGCTCATCATTTTTTTATCACCCTGTCTATATCATCGTGTTTAATCGTGTCGGTGTTAATGGTACCGTCAATTTTATCAATGTCCGCCTCGTACGCCACACCTTGTTCATAAATTTCTACTATATACGCTGTTTCTCCATTCTTCAACAAAACTTTATCAAGCAGTTTTATTTCCATAAAAGCACCTCATTTATTGACGTGTATTGTGGTTAATCTGAACTATTCTTATCACTTAACCACGCAATTAAAACTTTTGCCTTTTTTCCATTCTCTCCGACAAGTTCCATCACAAATTGAAACCTTTTACCGAGTAACCGCGCCGTGAAAGTCCCTTGCTTTATTGGCAATCGCTTGAAGATTCTTTCGCTGTCAGTTCCATTTTGTTACAATTCTTCTATAGTTTTAATGTAATTGCACTCAAGGGTCAAGTATTTTTTCGGGGTATCAATTGTTATCATATCATATGCCCAGTCTTCCTCGTCTTCGGCAAAGCAACACAATTTACAAATATATTCTTCCCCATTTATTGTCGTTATTTTTACCTTTGAGCGTTTTTTATCTAATGCCATAAGAACATCAAATTTTTCCAAAGAAGTCATTATTCATCAGCCTCCTTAGGATAAATTGGGTAGACGTGTGTACCGTGTTTTGAATATATTATCTTTATTAATGTTGTATCCACGTACTCATTCTCTTCTTTGTCCCAATATTTCCCGATAATTCTTCCAGTATCAACTATTTCACGTGGACTTCCATCTTTGGGATTAGGAGCATAAATTCCCTTGCCGTGAAATTCTCGAATAAGCTCTGCAACAACAACGCTAGGTAATAATATGCTGGGTTTTAAGCCCTTTTCAGCTAATTGTTCAGCATACCGCTTATATTCATTGGTACCCTCAATGTGCCGATTTTGTACCTGCCTTCGAACTGTCATATTGTAATTACCTTCTGGTAACTTTTGACCGCCGAATTGTTGCACGTCAATCATTTTTATATTACCATTACCGCCGCTATTTATCAACCGCGTTGGAGTTACTTTTTCAAAGATACACCGCTTTATATTCTTCGTAAGTCATAGACGCTGGAACTTGAATATTTTCGCCTTTGGAGTTACGCGCAATTCTCGTACCTGTTTTTTCGCCCAGTACAGCTGAAATGGTACTTCTGCAACGCGGGTGCATTGGCGGCGCGTTTGTGCCTACTGAATATTCTTCCAACAAATGTAAAGTGCCGTCCAAAGATTGACAACGTGGGGTTGTCCTGCTGTCTAAAACCGCTATAAATTCGTATTCTTCAAGCCCTGCCGCCGTCAAACTGTCTCGCGCCGCGTAATTCTGCACAAAGTTCATTTCGGTTCGCACAAGCCTTTCGGCATTGCGAATACCCGCGCCCATTTTACTTTCAACCATTGCTGACATTTTGGGGACGCTTAACCCCCTGTGCAAGCCCGCAGTTATCGTTTCTTTGATGACGCTTGAGAGTTTTTCGGTATTCTTCCAAATTCGGCTTGAGTAATTGCCGCCTTGCCAACGCGCCGCCAATTTAAATTACTGCGCCGCTTTTTGATTAACATATTCGCTCCACGAAGTGTTAATTCTGCCCTGTTGAAAATCTCTTACGTAGAAAAAGAAATCAATCAGTTGCTCTGCGCGAGAATTGTGCGCCTCAATGTAATAATCGTGGTTGCCGTTGTCAACTTTGCGTTCAATTAAATTTGTTTCGTAACGTGCACAAATTTCCCCCAAAGACTTTTCAGGATTTTTCAAAATTTCGTACATAACCATAAAAGTTGTAGTGCGCCCGTGCCCTGCTTGGCAATGAAAATGTACCCAATCATTTTCTTTCAAATTTAACACGAACTGCATAAATTCTTCAACAATCGCCGGTTCCGGAAAAAACATATCTGTTACAGGGAAACGTACATAAATAAAGCCCACGTCGTCAGCTTTTTGACGTTCGGTCATTACATTTTCAACCAAAACATTTACCGGCTTGAAAAGTTTTTTATCTTCATTGCCGAGCGGCAGAAAATCTATTTGCTTGTCAAGCATATCTGTCAAAAGTTCAATTTCAATAGATTCAATTTGATTTTTGGGCGTGAAAAAATTTGCAAGATTTTTTTCAGTGTAATAACTTACCGGAAAACCTTCCCAGCCGTTACGAATTGCGAAACCGTGCGATTCTTCGCGCAGGTCTACAATATAAATATTGCCGTCGAAATAATAATTTCGTCGAATTTCATTGTAAAGCATTGCAAGCCCCGTTAATGAAGGTTGCCCGCTGCCGGAAATATTTAAATCCTCCATAACTTTAAAATTGCGCGGCATTTCATAAGCCGCCGAACCGTCAAGCCGCCAAATTCCCTCTGCTGAAACTTTAGCCGAAATTATCAGCGTCAACCCAAATATTATTGTTGACAATTTGTAAAAAAATTTTTTCATAAAATTCCCCCCTAAAACAAAGTCAACTGTACCGGCTTAGGCGAAGGCTCCGGTTTATTTTTTTGCCGTTCAGCCTCTGCACGCGCCAATTTATCGCAACGTTCATTAAATTTATTGCCCGCGTGTCCTTTTACCCAATTAAATTTTACACTGCGATTTGAAATTAGCGTGTCTAATTTTTTCCATAAATCTATATTCAGTACAGGTTTTTTATTTGCAGTTTGCCAGCCGTTTTTCTTCCAATTTTCCAGCCAACCTTGAGTAAAAGCATTTTTCAAATAACTGCTGTCAGTAAAAAGTTCAATGAAATCATCAGCCGAAACTTTTTTCAAAGCAATAATTGCCGCCATAAGTTCCATTCGATTATTTGTGGTTTTTCTTTCGCCGCCGTAAAGTTCCAATTTTTCGCCCTGTGAATCGATAATAATTGCCGCGTAGCCGCCCGCGCCGGGATTCCCTAAGCACGAGCCGTCAGTATAAATTTTAAATTCTTTCAAGTTAAAACCTCCTTGACTTTTATGATAAACTAAAATTTAGTAAATAGGCAATAGGCAGGAGTCAAAAGAAATTATTATGAATTTGTTGGAAGAAAAATTAAAAACTTTACCGGAATTGCCGGGCGTGTACATTATGAAGGACGCGGCGGGAAAAATTATTTACGTCGGCAAGGCGATTATTTTAAAAAACCGCGTGCGCCAATATTTTCACTCAAATAAAAATCACAGTGTAAACTAGGCAGGAGTCAAAAGAAATTATCATGAATTTGTTGGAAGAAAAATTAAAAACATTACCGGAATTGCCGGGCGTGTACATTATGAAGGACGCGGCGGGAAAAATTATTTACGTCGGCAAGGCGATTATTTTAAAAAACCGCGTGCGCCAATATTTTCACTCAAATAAAAATCACAGTGTAAACTAGGCAGGAGTCAAAAGAAATTATCATGAATTTGTTGGAAGAAAAATTAAAAACATTACCGGAATTGCCGGGCGTGTACATTATGAAGGACGCGGCGGGAAAAATTATTTACGTCGGCAAGGCGATTATTTTAAAAAACCGCGTGCGCCAATATTTTCACTCAAATAAAAATCACAGTGTAAACTAGGCAGGAGTCAAAAGAAATTATCATGAATTTGTTGGAAGAAAAATTAAAAACATTACCGGAATTGCCGGGCGTGTACATTATGAAGGACGCGGCGGGAAAAATTATTTACGTCGGCAAGGCGATTATTTTAAAAAACCGCGTGCGCCAATATTTTCATTCAAATAAAAATCACAGCGCAAAAGTTAAAGCAATGGTTGCAAAAATTGTTGACTTTGAGACGATTGTAACGGCGTCTGAAGTTGAGGCGTTAATTTTAGAATGCAACTTGATAAAAAAATATCGCCCGCGCTATAATATTTGCTTGAAAGATGATAAAAGTTATCCGTACTTGAAATTGACGCTGAAAGAAAAATTTCCACGTGTATTTATAACGCGGCGAATTGAAAAGGACGGCTCGCGCTATTTTGGACCGTACACAAATTCTTTTGCCGTCAAGGAAAGTTTGGAATTGTTGAAAAAACTTTTTCCCTTGCGTACCTGCAAAAATTTTCCTACGCGCCCGTGTTTGGAATTTCATATTGGAAGATGTTTAGCCCCGTGCGTCAATAAAATTTCTGCAGAAAATTATTCATACCTTGTTAAAGCGGTTGAAAAATTTTTGGAAGGACACACCGCCGAAGTTGAAAAAGATTTAGAAAATAAAATGACTGCGGCGGCTGAAAGTTTAAATTTTGAATTGGCGGCGAAATTTCGTGACGTGCTTTTATCAGTCAAAAAAATTTCTGAAAAGCAAAAAATAGTTACAGACGCGGGCAATTTGGACGCGGTAGGATTAGCGCGGTTAAATTCTGAAGTTTGCGCCCAAATATTTTTTGTACGTGATGGAAAAGTTACGGGGCGTGAAAGTTTTTTGTTAAATGGCGCGGCTGATGAATCGGACGAAAAAGCCGTTGTCGAATTTTTGAAACAATATTACAACACTACAAAAATTGCCGCTGAAGAAATTTTATTGCCGGTAAATTTGGCGGAGGAAGATTTAAAAATTTTATCAGAATGGCTGAATGTAAAAATTTCAGAACCTAAACGCGGCGTCAAATTTTCACTGGTTGAAATGGCAACCGAAAACGCCCAAAAATTTCTAGAGGAAAAAGCTGCACGCGCAGATTTACAAAACGCACAAACAATCGGCGCGGTTGTCGAATTGCAAAAATATTTAGACTTGCCAAAATTGCCGCGTCGTATGGAATGTTTTGATATTTCACATTTTCAAGGCGCAGAAACTGTAGCCTCAATGGTAGTTTTTGAGAATGGCGCGCCCGACAAAAAAAGTTATCGCCGCTTTAAAATTCGTTCAACTGAAGGCAAGCCGGACGATTTTTTATCAATGCGGGAAGTTACTGAAAGACGCTACAGCAAGGGCGAAAATTTGCCGGATTTAATTGTTATTGATGGCGGAATTGGGCAATTAAATTCCGCGCTGGAAATTATACGCGGCTTTGGACACGAAGTCCCCGTTGTAGGATTGGCTAAACAATTTGAATTAATTTTTGTTGAGGGAAAATCTGAACCGGTTGAATTGCCGCGCGGCAGTCAAGCCCTTTACCTTATGCAAAGGATACGTGACGAGGCGCACAGATTCGCTATAACTTATCACAGAAAATTGAGGCGCAAAAGAAATTTAAAATCTGAACTGGATAATATTTCCGGAATTGGTGAAAAACGTCGCGCAGATTTATTTAGAAAATTTGGCTCCATTCAAAAAATAAAATCTGCCACGCTTGAGGAACTTTTGGAAATTCCAAGTATGAATAGGGCGGCGGCTGAAGAATTGCAAAGATTTTTTGCCGCGCAGGAAAATTAAATAATCGCTAAACATTGTCGCCGGATAATGTTTTTAAAGCGTCACAAATGAACCGTAGGCAAGCGCACACTGCGTAGGAAAGTTCATTTGCAGACGCTTTTATTTTTTTGGAGGTGTTTTGCTTGAATTGGTTGTATTTATTAATTGCAGGATTTTTTGAGGTATTTTGGGCGGTAGGATTGAAATTTTCACAGGGATTTTCAAAAATTGTACCAAATATTTTTACGGGCGTTGGAATGTTGGCAAGTTTTTATTTTCTGTCGCTTGCACTAAAAAAATTGCCGCTGTCAACTTCCTATGCAATTTGGACAGGAATTGGAACAATCGGCACGGTTTTATTTGGAGTTTTTTATTTTGGAGAATCAATCATCCCTGCCAAAATAATTTGTATTGCAATGATAATTTTTGGGATTATTGGCTTGCGAATTTTAAGTTAAAAAACTATCGACAAATTAAAAACTTGTGATAAAATGGTTGCAAAGATTTAGGAGGCTGGATAACAGCTTGAGAAAAATTATAAAAAGGTGGTGTTTTGGGAAGAAATAACGAAAAATCCTTATGAAGAAATAAGGCGGCGTGCGAATCGGTCCATAATAGCGTCGCACTGTCTACAAAGAAGTAGCTTGAACGGGGACGGCGTCGTAAGAGAGTTGACACAAACAAGAGCGAAAACCAAGCAATGACTGTTTGTGTAAGACAGACTTTTTTGCTAAATATTACGAAAGGACAAATGTTACTGGTATTGCAAATGCAATATGTACCCGTACGTTAGCGGGGAATTTAAGCCTGTGGAGCGTCATAGCAAACGAGAGTAGCTTAGGCAAAATCGGACGCGTTGAATCAGGAATGAAACTTAAAAGTTTTTAACTTTTTATAAGTTTTCAGTAACGGTTTTAACGATGAAGTATATTTGTAACGTTTGCGGCTATGAATATGATGAGGAAGTTGGAGATCCCGATAACGACATTGAACCCGGTACTAAATGGGAAGATTTACCGGAAGATTTCCTTTGCCCCCTTTGCGGCGTAGGCAAGGAAGATTTTACTGCTGAAGAATAATTTTTTGAATGGAGGAAATTTATAATGAAAGTAACAGTAGTTGGTGCAGGTAACGTCGGCGCAACTGTAGCTAATGTTTTGGCTACTAAAGGCTTTGCAAGTGAAGTTGTCCTTATCGATATTAAAGAAGGCTTGTCCGAAGGTAAAGCTATGGATATTATGCAAACTGCGCATATGCTTAACTTCGATACAACGGTTAAAGGCGTAACAAATAACTATGAGGCGACGGCAGGCTCTCAAGTTGTTGTTATTACTTCCGGAATTCCGCGTAAACCCGGTATGAGCCGTGAAGACCTTATCGGCACTAACGCTAAAATCGTTAAAAGCGTTGTAGATCAAATTTTAAAATATTCACCGGACGCAATTTTGATTATCATTTCAAATCCAATGGACGCAATGACTTACCTTACTTTGAAAGATTCAAAACTTCCACGCAATCGCGTTATTGGACAGGGTGGCATGCTTGACAGCAGCAGATTCAGATATTATCTTGCAGAGGCTTTACAAGAGGCGGGTTATCCTGCAACTCCTACTGATGTTGATGGTATGGTTGTCGGCGGACACAGTGATAAAACAATGGTACCGCTTGCAAGTATCGCAACTTATCGCGGAATTCCTGTAACTCAACTGCTTAGCAAAGAGGCTATTGATAAAGCGATTGAGGCTACAAAAGTTGGCGGCGCAACCTGTACAAAACTTTTGGGGACTTCAGCGTGGTATGCTCCCGGCGCGGCGGCGGCGGCTCTTGTTGAGGCTATTGCTCTTGACGCCAAAAAATTAATTCCTTGTTGTGTTTATCTTGACGGCGAATACGGCGAAAAAGATTTGTGCATTGGCGTACCTGTTATTCTTGGCAAAGACGGTATGGAAAAAATCGTTGAAATTCAATTTAACGACGAAGAAAAAGCTAAATTTGCTGAAAGTGTTGCAGCGGCGCGCAATACCAATTCAAAAATCGGCGACGCCCTCAAATAAAGGCTAAGGATTAAAGACTAAGGGCTAAGGATTTTTTCCTGAAAAACAAAAGTAAACTCTGCCGTAATTGCGGTGGAGTTTATTTTTTTTATGAAACATTCGATATAGTTTTTGAAAGGAGATGAGAAAAATGGTAGAAAAAATTGAAAAAATCGCCCCTGTAAAGCCGGTAGATTATGACGTTGGACGCAGATTTGACAGCCGCAACTTTCGTGAAGATAAAAAGGGAAGTTTTTTAAATGAACTGCGCCGCGTAATGAATAAAAAAAATAAAACAACAAGCACAATTCCGGAGGCGTACAATTTAGAATTAAGCGGCGATAATTCAAATTATCTATTTTATTTGGGAAGTTTGGATATAAATGCACTTTTGAAGTAGGAGTGATTAACTTTGATGAATGATGAAAAAAATATGCGGCTTGCGATTGAAGAGGCGTTGCAAGCTTACAGCGAAAATGAAGTTCCAATAGGTGCCGTTCTTGTAAATGAGGACGGCATTTTAATTTGTAAAAATCATAATCGAATTGAACAATTTAACGACGCTACAGCGCACGCCGAAATTTTAGTACTGCGCGAGGCGTCCCAAAAATTAGGGCGGCGGCGATTAACAAATTGCACGCTGTATGTTACGGTTGAACCTTGCGCAATGTGCGCCGGCGCGTTGGTTTTAAGCCGCGTTGAAAGGTTAGTTTACGGCGTGTATGATTCAAAATTTGGGGCGGCAGAATCAATTTTCAATGTTGTAAATAATCCCGCACTAAATCATCAGCTGAAAGTTACTGCCGGAATTTTGGAAAGTGAATGCAGGGAAATTTTGAAAAAATTTTTTATCGAACAGCGCAATTAAAAAAATCCCCGCCAATTTCGACAGGGAAAATTTTTTATTTAGAAATTAAATCTGGGCAGAATTAATTTTCAATGTTGTAAATAATCCCGTGCTAAATCATCAGCTGAAAGTTACTGCAGGAATTTTGGAAAGTGAATGCAGAGAACTTTTAAAAAAATTTTTTATCGAACAGCGCAATTAAAAAATCCCCGCCAATTTCGACGGGGAAATTTTTTTATTTTAAGAAATTAAATCTGGGCAGAATCAATTTTCAATGTTGTAAATAATCCCGCACTAAATCATCAGCTGAAAGTTACTGCAGGAATTTTGGAAAGTGAATGCAGGGAACTTTTGAAAAAATTTTTTATCGAACAGCGCAATTAAAAAATCCCCGCCAATTTCGACGGGGAAATTTTTTTATTTTAAGAAATTAAAACTTAGTAAAGAAATACAACCGCTGTATCTTCAAGGAAATGTGAAGATTTATTTTCACTTAAAATGAGGTTAGCATCTTCCATGCTTACAACAGGATTTGCATTGAAATCTTCAACGTCAACAGCTTTAATAACCAAAGGATTGGATCCTGCGCGTTGTGCTTGACTCATGCTGTCTGCATAACTTGCCATACCGTATTCAATGACTTTATCGGGGTCTAAATTCTTGTGTCCATAAATTTTTTGCCCTCTAGCATTTTTAATAACCGGACTCATGACAGGTTGTACACGAAAACCGCGGCAGTCAATAATTAAGCCGGTGTAGCCGCCTCTAATGGTAACTGTAACGGTTGTTGAAACTTCCGGAAAAGGTTCAACGCGGGTCGGGCGTTCCAAAACAGCCTCTGCAAGTCCGCCGCTTGCTCCAAAAATTGGAAGTTGCATTGTTACTTCATATGCTCCATCGTATGTAAAATTTTCGTCAACGATCTTTGCGCCTCTGATAACGCCTTCAACGTGTAAATTGACGGTATCTGAAGTAGTCATTGCCATTTCAACGGTTGTTGTTGCGTCAATCTGTACGCCCTTTACAATTTCAAGAAGTTGCCTGTAAGCGTCCGCTACTGCCGCGCGTTTTGCCAAAATTCTTGCTTGTGCGCCGTAACTTCCGGCGGGCGCAATTCCTGTACCGGTTACTGTGATAGTATTGCTGTTCCAATCTGTACCGGGGGCAGCCTCTGCGCGAATTCCACTGCATAAAAGTAACGCCGCTATTAAAATTCCCAAAAAGCTAAATTTTGCCTTCATTTTAAATACCTCCTTAATTTTTTCTTGTTTAAATAGTATATCACAAATATTAAAACTGCGTTAGATTTTTTCAATTTTAATTAAAAAAATTATTAAACTAATTAACCAAAAAATTTTAAGCTTTTTGACAAAAAAATTACCGCCTGCCACTCTGGCAACAGAGAGGAGGTGGTATAAATGGATACAATCCTTGATATACTTAAAAATGTCGTAGCGGGCGTCGTGGCTAACCTAATCTTTCCACACGTCCGCAAGTGGCTTGACAAACTTCGCAAGAAGTTGCGGTAACAAGCACAAAAATCACGCTAAATAGGCGTAATCCCCAAGTCATCCAACCTAACAAGATGACAAGGGGATTTTCTTTCGCCCGTGACTTTATGGATATGTTGCTTATATTTTTTATCTTAATCACAACAAAATATTACCACGCCCCACCGCAATTTGCAAGTACGTTGACAAAAATTTTTCACTGCAATAAAATAACGGCGGTTACCGCGCCTACACTGGTAACAGTGAGAGGAGGTGACGCCGAATGGAGTTTCTATTTGATTTACTGACAGTAGTCGGGGGAAATTTGCTCTCCAAGATTATTTGGAGCAAGATAAAGCAATATTTCAACACTGACGAACAGCGGTAACTAAATCGCGTCGCAAGTAGACGCAACCCCCAAGCCTCGTTTGGCAATTTAGAGGTTTTTGGGGTTTTTGCTACGCCTGTGACGCCTACAGAATTCCTATTCGATTTATTGTTTATTTAGTTCACGCTAAAATATTACCACGCCGCCAAACTTTTTGCAAGCTTTTTGACAAAAAAATTACCGCCTGCTACAATTACAAGCGTTACCGCAACCACTCCGGTGACGGAGAGGAGGTGGTAAAAAATGGATATGTTGCTGAATTTCATTCAAAATGTCGCAGCGGGCGTCGTGGCTAACCTAATCTTTCCACACGTCCGCAAGTGGCTTGACAAACTTCGCAAGAAGTTGCGGTAACAAGCACAATTCACGCTGAATAGGCGTAATCCCCAAGTCATCCAACCTAACAAGATGACAAGGGGATTTTCTTTCGCCCGTGACTTTATGGATATGTTGCTTATATTTTTTATCTTAATCACAACAAAATATTACCACGTCCCACCGCAATTTGCAAGCTTTTTGACAAAAAAATTACCGCCTGCTACAATTACAGGCGTTGCCGCAACCACTCTGGTAACAGAGGGGAGGTGGTATGAATGGACATCTTGTTCGATATATTAAAAAGCGTCGGAGCGGGCGTAATTGCAAACCTCATTACTCCACACGTTCGCAAGTGGCTTGACAAACTTCGTAAGAAGCTGCGGTAACAAGCCCAAAAATCGCGCCGAATAAGCGCAACCCCTAAGTCGTCGTCGGAAAACGGCTCAGGGGTTTTTGTTTGCGCCCGTGATATGATGGACTTCTTGTTCGATATTTATCTATATTCACGCCAAAATATTACCACGCTCCGCCAAAATTTGCAAGTACTTTATTCAAAATCCACACTCGGCAAATTTTCTACAATTTCCAAAGTCTTTAAACTTACCGTGATACAACTTAAAATTAAATCCAAAATATAACGCGGCTGATTATGTTCAGTGCACCAATCGTTGGGGTTGTTGGTTATTCCGCTTGCCTTGTCGGTTTTAATTTGGTACCTGTCGATTATCCATTCAAGCGGCGAACGCCCGTTGACTACGTATTCAAACGCTCGCGCAGGGATATTTTTTATCGTGATTTTTTCGTTGTAAATCAGCGCGGTTTTATCTTTCGACAAGCGCAATTTTGTTACTCGATAATCTTCAGCTGTTTTTTCAACTTCAACTTCAGCCGGCTTTTCGTATTTTTCGTAGTTCAAATGTATTTCTGCCAACTGCCGCCCTGCCTTTGATAACGCCCAAAACTTTTCCGGCTCGGCTACCAAAAAAAGACGCGGCAAACTCTTTTTCAAGTCCGCTGCAAATTTCTCTCTGTACGCCGGCAAATGCAAAAAGCCATACACGTAATAGAATATATCTTCCTTCGACACGCCGCCGCCGTAAAGTTCCCGCGCTTGATTTAAAATAAAATCTGTAATTCCGGCGTGCCGCGTGTAACTTCCAAAGCCTTCAAGTCTGATATTGCCGCCTTCATCTGCCGCCTCGTACCAATACAAAGGAAAACATTGAGTTTTATCAACTGTATCGTGACAAATAATTTTATCTGTAATTAAAACTGAAAAATTTTTTGAACTGCTTGTACCTGGTAAACAAATTAAAATATTTTCTTCATTGCCCGTTGGAAAAAGTTTTGACATTTGATAACGTCTATGAATTAAATATTCATCATAGTAAAGATTAGCTTTACAAAATGGACGGTAAATACTTTCAAAAATTTTTGAGTTGTAAAATTTAAATTGCAAGCCACGATTTTTAAAAGCAACAGTTGACTGTACCCAAGTAATTTTTGTTTCGTCAATATTTTCAGGCGAATTGTTATTATAAAAATCAATCGTCGTTTGAATATTTTTTGCAAGTCCAGATTTTGAAAAATTCCAACACCAAGCATCACGATTAGTTGAAATTCCATTTGAATCAGTTGTGAAAAAAGATTTTGCGGCGGCGTCAAATTTATTTTCCGGCTGAATAGGAATAAAATTTTCAAAAGTGTTGCCGCGTTGGTTAATCCAGTCGCCTTTTTCATTGGGCGTCAAAATTTTAAATTCGTCTGCAAGTACATTTTTCAAAGATTTAATCTTAGCAAGTTTTTCTTCGCGGCTTAAATAGTCTCCAATATCGCAGTAATAAATTAGTGCAGAGGAATTAGGCAAGAGGCAAGAGTTTTTACTACTGCCTACTGCCTTTTGCCTTCTGCCTGCGTAGCAAGGATTTTTAACAAGAATAGTAATAGCGATAGGCGCACGGCTGCCACTTCCAAAAATTTTGCCGCCTTCACGTCGAGAAATTTCGCCCTGCGTTCGTTGGTTGCCGCGCAAATTAAAAACATAAATGCTTGTAAATTCCTTTGCAAAACATTTTCTTAAGCCGTCCATAGCCGCGCCGTCAAGCCAGCCCGCGTTAGTAACAAAGCCGATAATCCCGCCGTTAGCAATTCTGTCAGACGCCCAGCGAAAAGCCTTAATGTAGCTGTCATAGAGTGAATTTTTATTTGTGGCGTCAGTACCGGCGGCGTAAGTTTCGGCGATACGTCTTTCAAGTTTATCGTAGTGAATATTTTGGGCGTTATCGTTGGCGGATTTTTGCCCGACTGAATAGGGCGGGTTGCCGACGATAATTTCAATTTGAGTATCGAGTTGCTTTTTGATAAGGGCGGCGTTTTCGCGCAGGGGATTTTCAAAACCATCGCCAAGATAAATATTATCTTTGGCGGCGGCGTTTTCGTAACTTTGAAAAGTATCAGTCAAGCATATTCCCTCGAAGGGAATATAGGCAGTAGGCAGTAGGCAAGAGGCAGTAGAATTTTCACTTTTGCCTAAAAATGAGTGAAACGAATTTTCAATATTAATGGCGGCGATATAGTAGGCAAGCAAAACAATTTCATTTGCGTGCAATTCTTTCTGATATTTGCGCAGTAAATCTTTAGGTTGAATCAAGCCGCTTTGAATCAGCCGCGTAATAAAAGTGCCCGTGCCGCTGAAGGGGTCGAGTACGTGAACATTTTCATCAGAAATTGTGCGCCCAAATTCTTTTTTGAGTACGGCGTCAACCGAATTTAAAATAAAATCTACAACTTCAACGGGCGTATAAACAATGCCGAGCCTTTCGACAGTTTGCGGCAACGCCATTTTGAAAAAGCTGTCATACAAGCTGACGATAATTTTTTGGCGGTTGGCGGCGTCGCCCATATCTTTGCAACTTTCCTTGACGTTGTCATAAAATTCTTTGAGTTCGGCGCGGTCGTTTTCAAGCCCGGTTTTATCAAGTTGGTACAAAATTTCAGTCATCGACTTAGACACGGGGTTATTTTGGGCGAAGGAATAATTTTCAAAGAGAGCCTCAAAAACCGGGCGGGTTATCAAGTGCTGGGCGAGCATATCGACAGCCTCATTTTCAGTGATTGACGGATTAATAATTTTGTGTAAATCGTCAAGAAATTGTTTGAAGGCGGCGGCTTGCGGAGAGTCTTTTTTGGCGATAAGATTTTTAATTTCTTCGGTGTGGCGTTGCACAATGACAGAAACTTTTGACGCCCAATCCCGCCAATAATTTCTGTTGCCCGCGTGATTGACAACCTGCGCGATAAGTTCAGTTTGAAAAATATCAAAAGGAAAATTCGTTTGTTCGGCGTTAAATTCCGGCGTGCGTACGATTTTAATTTTGGTAGATTTTCCGGTTGCCTGAAGTCTTTCAATTTCAACATTCATTACTTCATCATGTGCGCCGAGCATTCGTGCAACTTCATAAATCGTTGCGTACTTTTCGTTATTTTCAGCGAACCAATCTTTAATTTCGCCGTTAATTTTTGAAGGAACAATAATTGGAACAACTACATAGCCAAATTTTTTACCGGTATCTTTAGATTGACGCAGGGCGCGTCCGACTGCTTGAATAATATCGACTTTAGATTTTTTGGGCGTCAAGAAAATAACGGCGTCAAGGCTGGGAACGTCCACGCCTTCAGAAAGGCAACGCACATTTGAAATAATTCTGCAAAGTTCGTCGGGCGTATTTTTTAAGTTGTCCAAAAGTTTTTCACGTTCGCCGGAAGTGAAAGAGCCGTCAACGTGTTCAGTTTCGATGGTGATAAGTTTTTGGCGTTCAGAATCTTGCAACCCCGCCTTGTAAATATTTTCAACCGTTTCAAAAATATGCGCGGTAACTTGTGAATTTACGATTTTTGGCAGGAAGGCAACGGCTTTATGCATTGGATCTAAATCGCCCTCAAGCAAAATTTCTGAATCCTTTGTAACGCGCTTTGACATTGCGTTAATTGTGCCGACAAGTTTTGTAATATCGTCAACATCGAAACTCAATTTAATTTCTTCACGGGACTTGCCGTATTCTTCCTCAATGAATTTTTCAACTTCTTTCATAATTTCGTCGCGCAGTTCAGTTTGAATTTCATTTTCACTGACGGCGAAAAGCAACAATTTATAATCTGACAGACAATCCAACTTGATAGCTTGCTTAAAACTGATTCTGTAAAATTCATCGCCGTAAATTTCGACGTCGTTCATTGACCAAACGAATATATTTTTTTCTTTGGCGGAAGATTTAAGATTTTCGCTGTAAAGTTTCGGCGTTGCAGTCATATACATTCGGCGGCGGGAATTAATTTTTGAGTTATCGTGAACAAGTGAAAAAAGTTTAGCCTCTTTATCTTTTTGAGAATTACCGGCGGTACGGTGTGCCTCGTCGCAAATTGTCAAGTCAAAAGGCGTTTGAAAAATTTTCTGCGCGGCGATAACTTTTTCTATCGATTGATATGTTGAAAAAATAACAGTCATTCTGTCATTGGAAAAATTTTTAATTTCGGCGGCGATTTCGGCGGGATTATTTGTGGGAGAAATTGGCAGGTTGACGCGCTGAATTGTATCTTCATCTTTAGATTTTTTTGTAACTGTTTCATCAGAGCAAACTAAAAGCGTATTGAAGGGATTTTCGGCGAAACTTGCCCATTCGTTTAAAGTTTGTCCCATAAGCGAAAGTGAAGGTACAAGAAACAGAATCAAGCCGCGTCCTTCGGTTAAATCTTCGGCGATTTTCAGCGCGGTAAAAGTTTTGCCTGTACCGCACGCCATAATTAATTTGCCGCGTGAATTATTTTTAAAATGTTCGTGCGCGGCGTTTATTGCGTCTTGCTGATATTCGCGCAGGTTACGTGGATTTATTGCCGCTTTGCCGAAAATTCCAGTGTCGAGTTTTTCCCAGTCAACGGCGGCGTCGCGCAGTTCTTTCATAAAAATTTTGATAACCGGCGGCGTTTGATTTTCAAGCATTTT
>FLNY01000128.1_pt1 | contig 34939 bp, 28 predicted proteins | sample 1140381 | NCBI WGS metagenome assembly FLNY01 (sample SAMEA3878172, study PRJEB12797) | bioreactor metagenome | biome: Moose rumen | place: Sweden | collected 2011-10 | reverse complement strand
GACTATGCCAAATTGGTCGGCTATGGGAAAAGCCCCTTGCAATACTTGCGAGAGAACAATGGTTTTGTGAGGACCAACAAGAAGGCTGCGATTAAGCGAGAGCAGAGCGATGCTCGCATCAGCTCTGCCGAGCGTGAGCAGGCTCGACCAGAGGTCAATGGTGAAGAGGAGGTGAGCACCGCTTGTATTCTTCTCTTTGGCAAGTATCCCCAGAAGTTCTTCCCTCGTGCCCGCACTCGCTTCATCAGATATGAAGGTGTTGACGAGAAGGTGGGCGCAGAAATGAACGTCATCAAGGACGTGACCTTTGAGGGAACCATCTTGAACCAAGTCAAGAAAACGATTGAGTTTATCGAGACGCAGGTTCGTGAGCATACGTTCCTGGGACAGCATGCCCAGTTCGTTACAAGGCGTGATTACCCTGAATTCGTCATTCAAGAGATGACAGTCAATGCTTGCTGCCACCGAGCCTACAACATCAAGGGTACGGAGATACAGATTAAAATGTTTGATGACCGGTTGGTGTTCGAGTCTCCTGGTAAACTCCCAGGACAAGTGAAGCCCAACAACATCCGGCACACCCACTTCTCTCGTAACCCGAAAATAGCAGCCTTCCTCAAAGCATATCACTTTGTGAAGGAATTTGGCGAGGGTTTTGATCGTATCTGTCGTGAACAGGAAGCTAATGGTGCAAATGTCCCATCCTTCAGAACTGACGAGTTCATCCTGAAAATTACAGTGCCCAAGGTGACTGAAAAGGTGACTGTAAACGTCACAGAAAAAATTAATGCCACAGAAAACGTCACAGATACGTCACAGAAAACGTCACAGAAAACGTCACAGAAAATTATCGACTTGATAAAGGAGGATCCTTATATTTCAACCTCTAAAATGGCTGAAATCATAGGTGTTGACAGGAGAAACATTGCAAGAAACATCAAGAAACTACAAGAGCAAGGTGTTGTTCGTCGAGTTGGTCCAGATAAAGGCGGTTTCTGGGAAGTAATAGTTTAAGCCTTGGTGTTCAAGCAAAATTGTAAAAAGCCCAACTGATTCATTGGTCAGCTGGGCTTTTTATTGTTAGTGTGTCACCGAACAGCGGAGAGCAGAGCGTTACCACCGAAATAGATGGCAAGGCACACGGCAACTTCAAGGATGCCTATGACCCACCAAAATACTTTGTTGGACAGCCAAACTCCCTTGTTGTTACGGACAATAGATTTGAGGTGATCGCTCTGCACATTCCATTCCTGGCGTTGCTGAAGACGCGGCTTAAAGCCGATGGTTACGATGAATGGTATTTCGTGGTATGGTTCATGGCGGCAACTGGTGCCCGTGTGAGTGAGCTATTGCAGATTAAATCAGAGCATGTGGCTGTAGGACATCTTGACATCTATAGCAAAGGTGGTAAGCTTCGTCGTCTTTATATTCCCAAGAATCTTCAGAAGGAAGCAAAGCTTTGGTTGGCAGACAAAGGCGTTTCGAGTGGTTACATCTTCCTCAATCGCTACGGGGAGCGCATCACCACACGGGGCATCGCTATCCAGCTGAAGCATTTTGCAGACAAGTATGGGCTGAATCGTGAAGTAGTCTATCCACACTCATTCCGTCATCGCTTCGCCAAGAACTTCCTCGACAAGTTCAATGACATCGCCCTGCTTGCCGACCTTATGGGGCACGAAAGCATTGAAACCACGCGTATCTATCTCCGTCGCACCGCCACCGAGCAGCGTGCCATTGTAGATAAGGTGGTGAATTGGTAAACTCAAAAGGACCTATGCTTTTGGCCAATTCACATTAGTGAAAAGCCGAAAGCATAGGTCTATTGAGCATTGTACGTATTACATGGGCTCTGCATCCTCTATTACACTTATCAAGTCAAAGAGTCTGTTACCTTCAATCAAGAAGTTTTCCAGAACATCATTTCCGTCTTTGAATCGTGTTATTTCTTTGGAGAATGTCTCATCGCACAAAGCCGCATGGTCATCGCAAGAGAGAAAATGATATGCTTTGCCTTTATAGGAGAAACGCAAATCATATCTCTGAACGGCAAAGTCATAGAGGAACGTTTCCTCCGTGCTATTGCGATAACCATGATAAAGCCCTCCGTTTTTGTCGTAGTTAGGTGGGTACTTACTATTAAACGGATAGCCCATAAGGTCGTCCTTTACATATTCGTATGCCATATTATAAACTTTCTAAGGTTTCACTTAACAACTTCTCCCACTTGGGATTGTCTGAAATTGGATGATTTGATATTGGTTTCCCTCCTTTCCAGTCGTGATAATGTATGCCCAATCCATCATGATCTGTTGTGTGTATCTCCACCATTTTCAGGCGATTCTCATCATAAACAGCTATGGACTTGATGCCTTCTCCATTCTTATTCATCATCGCATAGATTGAATTAGGTGAATGGTTTTCTTCTGGCATCTTCCCTGGGGTCTTGGGGTCTTTAAATTCAATAATCTTAACCCCATTGCTCAGAGTTTCCACCGTTTTCCAACGACGTCCTTCCTCAGTCTCAGTCGTTCCTTTGGCTTTACTTCCGTTTGCACCCATTTCTCAACATATTTAAGCGTTTGTTAATGTGATAGGTACTAATCATGGTGTTTTCGCCATCGACAACCTGCCCATACCGAATAATCTGTTGGGGGGATAATCGTATCAACGCCATATTATACCCTTGTCTCCATCGATAAAGAGCCAATCCGTTCTTGTGAACTCCGTTGCTGTTTATCGCAATAACGGAATTCTGGAAGTTCTCGGGATAACTATACCAATAACTGTCACTTTTAGACCAGGTAATATTGGGATAGAGATTACCACCTTCTTTTTGAATGAGCATGCTCAGGTATGCATTGCAATAGGCATGGCGGTATCTCATTTCAGCAGGCATGTCTGTGTATTGTGACATGTCTGGACCAATAACTCCTTCACATTGGCATAGAAATGGGATGTACTTCTCGGGATTTCGAAAGACTCGCAGAAATAGTTCATCGTCTATATAGAAATGAACAATGCATTCTGTCGCTTTGTAGCTCCACGCTTCGTTGAATGGAAGTAGTGAGGTTGTTGTTGTCTTAAAATTAGGTTCCAGCACTGGCCATTTCATCTCACCCGCTGTAGGTAAGTAGCCGTAAATATCAGTCAAAAAAGAATTCATAGCATTTTCAATGTTCTTCATGCGTTTGGCATGTGTTCTACTGAAAGATGATATATAATCTTCGACTTGCTTGTTGTATTCTTCTATAGATGAAAATAATATGAATTATAGGAAGTTGGACCTCAAAGTTAACGCTTTACAATCTCGCTAAGTTTTTTGCCTTCTGCATCTTTCCAATCATCCCAGCCATTGCTTGGACGGCCAAGGACAAAGCCGGATGCACCGCTAGGACTCTCAAATGGAACATCGTGGAGAAGGATTATCTGTCCTTTATCTTTCTTACAATGTTCCTTAATGAATAGGTCACATGAGGCTATAGATTTAAAACTATTGACCACTTCTGTTGCCAGTAAGCTACCTTTCATGAGAATAAATTTCCCCTCTTGCTCATCGTAGAAGCCTGTACCTTGCGCAGGGCGATCAGAAGACTTCACAAAGAACAAATGTTCAGAATGAGTTTCTTTCTTAGTTTTCTCAAAAATACCGCATCCGTAAAACTCACACAGCAACTGAATGTCCCTGAAGAATACCTCCATATCATTGACTCGGTAAGGAGCAATGTTTGGCTTTTTAGGGTTGGCCCCATTTAGAAGTTCATACGAACCTGCAATTTGGGCTGCATCAATGCCAAGATATTCCAGGTATTTAACATCATCACCATAAATCTTATGATTGTCGGAAATAAAGACCAAAGCTGTACTCTAGAAATCTTTCTTCTGAACATGGTCATTCTTTCGATTGGCAAAGTCCGTTGTTTGACCTATATAAGCCTGCGTCTTATTTGCGTCAGGTGGACTAAGGAGAATATAGAAGGCTGGTTGCCCAGATATATCATTAATTGTATTTGCTAATGTAATCTCCTCACGTGGAATTACATATAGATGGCATGTGGAATTAGCACCCATATAGATATTCCTTGCTCCATCGAGTTTGCCATCAAGGAGCTCGGTGTGTATGGTGAAAGTATTCTTGGTCTTCATGATTTTCTATCTATTCTAATGAGTTCTGTATAATCTATATCAAGTAGGTTAGAAATCCGCTCTATCGTTTCCAATGAAGGCTGTGAAGAATTGGTGCACCATTTTGACACAGTGGTTGGTGCACAACCTAATTGTTCCGCCAGCCATTTATTGGTCTTCTTTTTCTCGGCCAAAATCACTTTCAAGCGATTCAAATCTTTTGCTTCTTCCATACTTATTATAATTATTATGGTGCAAAGTTAGCAAATTTTTTTGAAGACAATTACATTTCAGGGAAAAAGATGCAAATGCACATGGTTTTAGTGAATTATTTTCACTTCAAGAGACTCATAGAAGTCGCAAGTTGTAACTGAGGAATCATAGTGGGATGCACTTATACAAAGATGGGGTATTCTCGTGTGTATTCGTTCGTTGAAACGTACAAAATCTTAATTTGGCAGTTCTAACTGCCAGAATGTGATGTTTAATCGCATTGATTTTCGATTAAAGTAATTGATTGGCTTCCTGCAATACCCTCTTCATTCCCACAAGGATTTACAATTCAGCTCTGACTCGGGCCTTTCAGGTGGGGAAAATGGGACTCACTTTGCACAAACCTTTGCAGATGTGGGGAAAATGTGGGGAAATTTAAGAAAAGGGAAATCGCTAAACCTCTTGTTTATAAAGGCTTAGCGATTACTTCCGAGTCAAACTCGTACCCAGAGCCGGGGTCGAACCGGCACGGGTTGCCCCACTGGTGTTTGAGACCAGCGCGTCTACCGATTCCGCCATCTGGGCTCTTTTCCGTAAAAAAGCGGTGCAAAGTTACAATGTTTTTCGGAAATTCCAAATTTTTGGTACATTTTATATAATTTTGCAGCCGTGTAAAGCCCTATTATCAAAGGGTTATTGTCAATATGGAGAAACGACGCATTTTATTGATCAGCGACATTGTGGGCCACAGCAAGGTGGGGATGGGTGCCATGCAACCGATTCTCTCCTACATGGGGTTCCCTACATTCAACCTTCCGACGGCGCTGGTATCGAACAATTTTGCCTATGGCGAATACAGCGTGTTGGACACATCGGAATACATCGCACAGACGCTTGGAGTGTGGCAACGGCTGGGGTTTACCAACGACGCCATCTGTACGGGATGGATGTACAGTGAGGAAGAGGCCAAGATAATAGCCTCTTTCTGCCAGGAACAGGCCAAGAAAGGCACGAAGGTGTTTGTCGACCCGGTGATGGGTGACGGAGGCCAGTTGTACAAAGGCATGACAAACATCCAGGTGGAGGCCATGCGCCGGATGGTGAAGGTGGCCGACCTGATTTTCCCGAACTACACCGAGGCCTGCCTGCTCACTGGAACTCCGTTCAAGGCAGAAGGCATCGGTGCTGCGGAGGCCAAGGAACTGATTGACAGCCTGAGGCATCTCGGAGCCAAATCGGTGCTGGTGACCAGCTGCACCGTGGAGGGCGAGCATGCCGTGGTGGGCTATTCGGAAGACGATGGCAATTACTTCCAATTGAACTACGAGGAGATACCCGTTCAGTTTCCCGGCACCGGCGACATTTTCTCGGCCATCCTGATGGCCAACCTGCTGAACGGCGGGTCGCTGCAAGCGTCCACCCGCAAGAGCATGGACACGGTATATAAACTGATAGACCTGAACAAGGACAATACGGATATTTTCGAGGGTATTCCCATTGAGAACCACCTTGACTTACTTTAATATTGCCTTCACCCTATGACTTGGCTTCTTGAATTTCTCTCGGGTAATGCTGCCATCCAGACACTCATTGTCCTTGGTGTTGTCTGTTCGGCCGGCCTGGCACTTGGCAAGCTGCGTTGGATGGGCATTTCGCTGGGTGTTGCCTTCGTGTTTTTCGTAGGCATCCTGGCAGGAACCGTCGGTCTGGAAGCCGACAAGCAGATGATTGCCTTTGCCGAAACCTTCGGCCTGGGCATTTTCATCTATGCGCTGGGACTGCATGTGGGTCCCAACTTTTTCAGCCAGTTCCGGCACGAAGGGCTCCAACTGAACCTGTGGGCACTCCTGCTGGTGGCCATCGGCACGGTTACGGCCTTGCTGCTGCGCATGGCATTCCACTGTGGCATACCTGAGACGGTGGGCATTCTCTGCGGAGCCACCACCAACACGCCTGCCCTGGGTGCCGCCCAACAGGCATTGCAGCAGAAAGGGATGCCTACGGAGAGCATCGCCCTGGGCACTGCCGTGACCTATCCGCTGGGTGTGCTGGGCGTCATACTGGCCATGGTGCTGGTGCGCAAGGTACTGGTAGGGCAGCGACACCTGCAGACAGCCAAGACCGACGAAGACAACCACACCTTCATCGGGTGCTATGTGGTGACCAACGATGCCATCGATGGGCGTACGGTGCTGGATGTGGCCCGCCTGGCCAAGGACAAGTTCATCATCTCCCGTCTGTGGCGGGGCAAGAAAGTCATCGTTCCCGTGTCCACGACGGTGCTCCGGAAGAACGACAACCTGGTGGTGGTGACCGAGAAGCACAACGAGGAACACCTTGCCATGTTGTTTGGCCGCCGCTTGGACAACGACTGGAATGCCGACAATGTGGACTGGAACCACATCGACACGAAGATAGAGAGCCGCATATTGGTGGTCTCGCGCAAGGTATTGAACGGCAAGCGGCTGGGGCAACTGCAGCTGCGTCATGCCTACGGGGTGAATGTGAGCCGTGTATTCCGCGGCGACCTGAAGTTGCTTGCCACCGACGATTTACGGCTACAGTACGGCGACCGCGTCACGGTGGTGGGCACGCCCAAGGGCATCGAGCATGTGGAAAGTTTCTTCGGCAATGCCGTGCAGACGCTTAACGAGCCAGAGGTGGGCAGCATCTTCCTGGGACTGGTGGCCGGTCTGTTGCTGGGCAGCATTCCCTTCTTCGTGCCCGGCATGTCATCGCCCATCCGTCTGGGTCTGGCCGGCGGCACCATCCTCATGGGAATCCTGGTAGGAGCCTTGGGACCGCGCCTGCATTTCATCAGTTACACCACGAGCAGTGCCTCGCTCATGCTGCGCAAGATGGGTCTCTCGCTCTATCTGGCAGGTCTCGGCCTGGAGGCGGGCAAGGCTTTCGTACCCACTCTGTTGCGACCGGAAGGACTGCTGTGGATAGGCTTCGGTGCGGTGGTGACCATCGTTCCCGTGGTCGTTGTCATGGCAATGGCCCTGCTGTCAAAGCGTATGGACTACGGCACCATCTGCGGACTGGTGTGCGGCGGCATGGCTAATCCCATGGCACTGACCTATGCCAACGACACTATTGAGGGCGACACTGCCACCGTGAGCTATGCCGCCGTCTATCCGCTGAGCATGTTCGTACGCATTGTCGTGGCACAGATGCTCATCGGATTCCTTGTTTGAAAACACCAACACCCACCTCATGAAACACCTCCTCCCCACCCTGTCCCTGCTGCTTGCCGCTGGCGTCGCTGCCGTAGCGCAGTGTGTGATGCCCCCGTTCCTGAAAGACGGCGACCGTGTGGCTGTCATCTCTCCGTCGAGCACCCCCGATTCCAGCACCATTGTGCGGGGCTGCCAAATATTGCGGCAGTGGGGCTATGAGCCGGTGGTGGGAATCCATGCACTGGACACCTACTACGACTTTGCCGGCACGACAAAGGCACGCACCGACGACCTGCTGTGGGCACTGCGCGACTCTACCATCCGTGCCATCGTCTGCACCCGCGGCGGCGACGGAGCCATACAACTGCTGCCCTATTTGCAGGCCGACGACTTCCGGAAGTGCCCTAAATGGCTCATCGGGTTCAGCGACATCACCACGCTGCACAGCATGTCCGTGGCATCGGGTGTGATGAGCATTCACGGCAGCATGCTCCATGCCATCGCCAGCCGAAACGGCAACGACACGGTGAGCGTGACGCTCCGGCGGTTGCTCCGCGGGAAACTTCCCACCTATCGGGTGCCGGGCCATGCCTACAACCAGCCCGGACGGACCACGGGGAGGCTCGTGGGCGGCAACTTTGCTGTGCTCTCGTCGCTGGCAGGTTCCGACTACGACTGCCTGAAGCATCCGGAAGAAGGGCTCATTCTCTTCATCGAAGATGTGGACGAAACGGTGTTGCGCATCGACAGGCTGCTCCACCAACTGGAGATACGCGGTGTGCTGCCACAACTGCGCGGCATCATCGTCGGGCAGTTCAGCCGTTGCGACCATACAGAGATTGGCTTCGACTCCATCTACCGGATGCTGCACGAATACCTTCAACACTACGACATGCCCGTTTGCTACGACTTCCCCGTTGGACATGCCAGCCTGAAAAACTTCCCCATGATTGAAGGTGCCAGCGTAAGCCTCACCGTAGACAAGGACGGGGCTTGTCTGGAGTTTCTCCGGCAGGAATAGAAAATATCTCTGCAAGGAAAATTGTATCTTGTTGATTTTCAATCGTTTAGAAAATTCAAAAAAGTGGTTTTCCGTTTGAGCCCCAGTCAGCGTGCGTTTGAGCCCCGATTGCACTCCATTTGGGCTGAAGTTGCAACGCGTTTGGGCCCCAAACGAAAAATGCACGCCGGCTGCTTGTGTGCAGGAAGGATGAGAATTGGAAGAATGAAACAATGAAAGAATGAAATAACGAAGCAGGAAAAACAACTGAAAAACCAACGGTTTTTGTATTTTTTCAAAGTTAAGTTTTCCTAATACTTCTTTTTTGCTTACCTTCGCAAAAGTTGAAAAAAGACAATTTCTATGGACTATAATTTTAAGGAGATTGAACAGCGGTGGCAAGCCCAATGGGCAAAGGACGAGACTTACCGCATAGTGGAAGACGCCAGCAAGGAGAAATTCTATATTCTGAATATGTTTCCCTACCCCAGCGGTGCAGGACTGCATGTGGGACACCCTCTGGGCTACATTGCATCGGACATCTACGCCCGCTACAAACGCCAGCAGGGATTCAATGTGCTCAATCCGATGGGCTACGATGCCTACGGTCTGCCGGCCGAACAGTATGCCATCCAGACGGGACAGCACCCCGCCATCACCACCGAACAGAACATCGGACGCTACCGCGAGCAGTTGGACAAGATAGGTTTCTCGTTCGACTGGAGCCGTGAGGTACGCACCTGCGACCCGGTGTACTACCATTGGACCCAGTGGGCCTTCCAGCAGATGTTCAACTCGTTCTACTGCAACCGCTGCCAGCAGGCACAACCCATCAGCCTGCTGGTGGAACGCTTCGCCGAAAAAGGCAGCGCAGGACTCGATGCCGCCCAAAGCGAAGAACTGGACTTCACCGCCGACGAATGGAACGCGTGGGACGAGAAGAAACAGCAGGAAGTGCTAATGAACTACCGTATTGCCTACCTGGGCGAAACGATGGTGAACTGGTGCGCAGGACTGGGCACCGTGCTTGCCAACGACGAGGTGGTGGACGGCGTCAGCGTGCGCGGCGGCTACCCCGTGGTACAGAAGAAGATGCGACAGTGGTGCCTTCGCGTCAGTGCCTACGCACAACGGCTGCTCGACGGACTGGAACAGGTGGACTGGACCGATTCTATGAAAGAGACACAGCGCAACTGGATAGGCCGTTCGGAGGGTACCGAGGTACAGTTCAAGGTGAAGGGACAGGACCTGCAGTTCACCATCTTCACCACACGGGCCGATACAATGTTCGGAGTGACCTTCATGGTGCTCGCACCCGAATCGGAATATGTCGGCCAGGTGGTGGCAGCGGAACAGCGGCAGGCCGTCGATGAATACATACAGGCCACGAAGAAGCGTACCGAGCGCGAACGCATTGCCGACCGAAGGGTCACAGGCGTGTTCACAGGCAGTTACGCCATCCATCCGCTCACCGGAGAGGAAATTCCCATCTGGGTGTCGGACTATGTACTGGCAGGCTACGGCACCGGTGCCATCATGGCCGTTCCGGCGCACGACAGCCGCGACTACGCCTTTGCAAAACACTTCAACCTGCCCATCATACCACTGATTGAAGGTGCCGATGTGAGCGAGGAAAGCTACGATGCAAAGGACGGTATCATGATGAACAGCCCGCAGGCACAGGTCAAGTCGGAACTGAACCTGAACGGACTGACGGTGAAGGATGCCATCGCCGCCACAAAGAAGTTTGTCAGTGAGAAGCATCTCGGACGGGTGAAGACCAACTACCGGCTGCGCGATGCCATTTTCTCACGGCAACGCTACTGGGGAGAACCCTTCCCCGTATACTACAAGGACGGCATGCCCTACATGATTCCTGCCGACTGCCTGCCCCTGCAACTGCCCGAAATAGAGAAATACGAACCCACCGAAACCGGAGAGCCGCCACTGGGACACGCCCACATCTGGGCATGGGATGTGGAAAGGAACGCCGTGGTGGACAAGAAACTCATCGACCATAGGACCGTCTTCCCGCTCGAACTGAACACCATGCCGGGATTTGCAGGCTCCTCAGCCTACTATCTCAGGTACATGGACCCGCACAACACCGATGCACTCGTATCGACGGAGGCCGACCACTACTGGCAGAACGTGGACCTGTATGTGGGCGGTGCGGAGCATGCCACGGGACACCTCATCTACTCCCGCTTCTGGAACAAATTCCTCTTCGACATCAATGTGTCGTGCAAGGAAGAGCCCTTCCAGAAACTCGTCAACCAAGGGATGATACAAGGACGCTCGAACTTTGTCTACCGAGTGAACAGCGACGACCATTCGAAAGCACCCGTATTCGTCTCTGCAGGGCTGAAAGACCAGTATGAGACCACCGAGATACATGTCGATGTGAACATCGTGCAGAACGATGTGCTCGACACCGAAGCCTTCCGACAGTGGCGGCCGGAGTATGCCAACGCCGAATTCCTGCTGGAAGACGGTAAGTATGTCTGCGGATGGGCTGTGGAAAAGATGTCGAAATCTATGTTCAATGTGGTCAATCCTGACATGATTGTAGAGAAATACGGTGCCGATACCCTCCGCTTGTACGAAATGTTCCTCGGACCCGTGGAGCAGTCGAAGCCCTGGGATACCAACGGAATAGACGGCTGCCACCGCTTCCTGAAGAAATTCTGGAACCTGGTGACCCACGGACTCGATGACGCAAACGCCGGAACGGAACCCACCAAGGATGAACTCAAGGCACTCCACAAACTGATAAAGAAGGTATCGGCCGATATCGAGGCCTTCTCCTACAACACGGCCATCTCCGCCTTCATGATTTGCGTGAACGAGCTAACCCAGCTGAAATGCCAAAATCCTGCCGTATTCAGCCAGATGGTACCCCTCATCGCACCCTTTGCACCCCACATAGCCGAAGAACTGTGGCACCTGCTCGGAAACAACGGCACCATTTGCGACGCACCCTGGCCAAAGTGGAACGATGCCTACCTGGTGGAAGACGAAATGCAGCTCACCGTCTCGTTCAACGGGAAGGCACGCTTCCAGAAAAACTTCCCCGCCGACGCTGACAACCAACAAATAGAACAGGCTACACTCGCCGACGAGCGTACCGCAAAATACATTGAAGGACACCAGGTGGTAAAAGTCATCGTCGTACCAAAACGCATCATCAACATCGTCATCAAATAAAAACTCAAATCCATAAATCACATATCCCCATCTTGCAATAAGAGGGGATACTGGAGAGTTATGAATAACCTTAAAACCTTACAACCTAATACCTATGTATTCTACACGGGAAAAATTCTTACTCGGAGAAATCCGCGACTACCTCGGCATTACCTTCGGACTCGTTCTCTTCTCCTTTGCCTGGACAATATTCCTCCTGCCCTACCACATTGTGACTGGAGGTATCACAGGTATTGCAGCCATCATCTACTATGCATCGGGAATCCCCATTGATGCCACTTTCTTCTTCATCAATGTCGTACTCCTCGTCTTCGCACTGAAGATACTCGGATGGAAATTCATGATGAAGACCATCTATGCCATCTTCATGCTCACATTCCTGCTCCACTTCGCACAGGAAGTCTGCAAGGACGGACAAGGACAGGCTTTGAACATTCTGGGAGAGAACAATGCCTTCATGGCTGTCATCGTAGGATGTAGCATCACCGGCAGTTCGCTTGGTATCGTCTTTCTCTTCAACGGCTCCACAGGAGGCACCGACATCATTGCAGCCATCGTCAACAAATACCACAACATCTCGCTGGGAAGGGTACTCACCATTGTCGACTTCGTCATTGTAGGAAGTACAATACCTATTTTCCACGACTGGCAAATGCTCATCCTGGGATTCATCACCATCGTCATCGAATGCGGAATGCTTGACTATATCATGAACATCATGAGGCAGTCGGTACAGTTCCTCATCTTCAGCAAGCACCATACGGAAATCTGCAAGGCCATTGCCGATGCCACCGACCATACCATGACACTGCTTGACGCACACGGATGGTACACCGGAAACGAGATGAAAGTGGTCTGCATCCTCGCCAAACGCCGCGAAAGCCCGCTCATATTCCGAATCATCAAAAGCATAGACCCACAGGCCTTCGTCTCACAGTCGTCCGTAATCGGCGTATACGGAGAAGGATTCGACACCATAAAAGCCAAAGTAGAAACACCCAACCGAAACGACTTAACGACTTATTAACAAACCACCAAACCAATGAAAAAACAAATTGTCTTTGCCACCAACAATAAGCATAAACTCGATGAAATCCGTTCCATTCTCGGTTCCCGTTTCGACATTGTCTCACTGGCCGACATAGGATGCACCGAAGAACTGCCCGAAACCGGCAATACACTCCAGGACAACGCACACCAAAAGGCTGAATACATCTTCAACCGATACCACCTGTCATGCTTCGCCGACGATACAGGACTCGAAGTAGAGGCACTCGATGGAGCACCAGGCGTACACACTGCCAGATATGCCAATCCTGAAACCAACGACCCGCAGGCTAATGTAGACAAACTCTTACACGAACTCGAAAATAAATCCAACCGGAAGGCAAGATTTCGCACCGTTATTGCGTTATACCTAAAAGACATTGACACTCCAATGCAGTTCGAGGGCATCGTCGAAGGGCAAATCGCTACCGAGCGAAAAGGAAACGAAGGATTTGGATACGACCCCGTGTTCATGCCCGAAGACTACGGAAAAACATTCGCAGAACTGGGACTCGGTGTCAAAAACGGAATTTCACATCGAGCCAGAGCCGTACAGAAACTGGCCGATTTCCTCCTTAAGTAAAAACAAACACATACCCCAACAACATGAAACGCTGTTTCTCCATATTGGTGGCACTAAGCCTCTTCGCAGCCGCACAGGCACAAACCGTCGGCTCATGGAAGGCATACATGGCCTACCACGATGTCACCGAGGCCGTACAGGCAGGACAAATCATCTATGTACTCGCATCAGACAACCTCTATGCCTATAACCAACACGACCAGAGTGTACAGACCTACGACAAGGTAAACCTACTTTCCGACTGCGCCATCCAACACATAGCATGGTCGCCGGCCACACAGCGGCTCATCATCGTCTATAAAAACCAAAACATTGACTTGCTCACAGCCAAGCAGGAAATCATCAACATGCCAGACTTCAACATGGCATCCGTAGTAGGCGACAAAACCGTCAACAGTATCTTCATTGATGATATATACGCCTATCTCGCCACAGCATTCGGAATAGTCAAAGTCAATATACAACGAGCAGAAATCACCGACACCTACAATCTCGGATTCTCCGTCAACTACTGCTACAAGGAAGACAACTTCCTCTATGCCGCTGCATCAGAACAGGGACTCTACAGAGGAAAAATCACCGACAATCTGCTCGACAAAAACAACTGGACTCGATTCGGAGACTATGTCGATAAAAAACAAGAAATAGACCCGGAACTACTCCAAACCATACAACACGCTAACCCAGGAGGACCAAAACACAACCTTTTCGGATTCATGCGGTTCCAAAACAATACACTCTATACCTGCCCAGCCGGCTACACCGCAGCCAAAGACCTTAAAAGACCGGGAGCTGTACAAGTTCTAATTAACGACGAATGGACTGTCTATGAAGACGATTTTGCACAGGCCAAACTCCCAGGAATACAATATGTAGACATCATGGCTGTCGATTATGACCCAAGAAACAATAACCATGTCTTCGCCGCCGGAAGAACAGGACTCTACGAATTCAACAACGGAAAATTCGTAAACCACTATAGTTATGACAACAGCACACTGTATTCCGTCTTCGGGAATGACCATAACTATGTTATTGTAGAAGCCATCAAGTTCGACTCAAAGGGTAATCTCTGGTGCTTCATCAGCATGGCCGACTCACCAAACATCGCAGTACTCACAACAAATGGAGAATGGCAGTCCTACAACATATCAGAACTCAAGGACGACATTGGTAATCTCGACCACATGCAAAACCTCATCACTGATTCCAGAGGACTCTTTTGGTTTGTCAACAGTACATGGACCTGCCCGGCAGTCACCTGTTTCCAACCATCGAACAATGCAGCCATAACATTCAAAAACTTCATAAACCAGGACGGAACGACATTTAATATAACAAACGGAGTACAATGCGTGGTTGAAGATTATAACCATGATATGTGGATTGGAACCAATGTCGGACCACTACTACTCCCTAAAGACCAAATAACCGCCAACAACCCTGTTTTCACACAAATAAAAGTACCACGAAACGACGGCACCAACTACGCCGACTACCTCCTCAGCGGAGTCGACATCAAAGCCATTGCCATCGACGGAGGCAACCGAAAATGGTTCGGAACAAACGGTAACGGAGTCTATGTAATCGACAGTGACAACATCACCGAGCTCCACCATTTCACACAAGACAACTGTCCACTACTCTCCAACTATATCGAATCCATCGCCATCAACCCAAAGACCGGAGAGATCTTCTTCGGAACCGATAAGGGACTCTGCTCTTACATGAGCGGTGCAGCCGAAGGAAACGAACAAATGAACGACAACACTGTCTATGCATACCCTAATCCCGTAAGACCAGAATATAATGGACTCATCACCATTACCGGCCTAAGCTACAACGCCGATGTGAAGATTGTTACTTCGAACGGTGTATTGGTGCGTCAAGGCCGATCAACAGGAGGTATGTACACCTGGGACGGTTGCGACTTGAAAGGCAAGCGTGTGGCAAGCGGTATATACATGGTTGAAACAGCAACGGAAACAGGAAAGAAAGGTACCGTTTGCAAGATTGCAATCATTCGCTGATTTTTTATAACCTAAAACCTCACACCTCATCGCTCGGGCTCTGCCCGCTTATATGAGCGAAGCGAGTCTTAAGAACCTCATACCTAAAACCTACGAATGAATGCCGTATCAAACAGACAACAGCATCGTGTTTTTGCGTTGTTATCAGCTGGTTATTTTATTTTTCTGCTGGTATTTCTGTCAGTTTACGGATACACCCCTGTGAACGATACGGAGGGTTACTTGGCTTATGCCAATGCGTGTTTGCAGCACAACGATATCTATCCTTCGGCATGGTTGTTCAAAGGTGAGGCTTTCATTTGGCATCCGGGCCCCATCAACATGATTATTTGGTCGCTGAAATGGTTTGGTTCCACCACGCCGTTATTGGTGCTTTACTGTCTGATGAAAGCCCTGACAGTGTTTTTTATTGCCGAAATTACAATCCGTTTTTCTAGTTTTCGCACGGCACTGACTGCTGCCTTACTGTTCATGTGCTACCCTAACAACTGGGGACAGAGCACCATGCTGCTTTCGGAAATACCAATGATTTGTCTGATGATGGCTGCCCTGTGCTTGGTATTACATGCTGAAAAGATTTGGCTGATGGCATTGGCCGGTATCATCATGGCACTTGCCAACTGGTTCCGACCCATTGCAGGCATTTTTCTCATAGCATTATTCATTTGGTTCCTGCTGTTCCGGAGAACAGATATCTTGCGAAAATGGCTGCCACTGATGGGTGGATACATGCTGCTGATTCTGCTCATAGGATGGAACAGTTATTACCGTACGGGACATTTTATTTACCAAAGCGAATCGTTTTGGTACAACATGGCCGACGATTGCTACGACGGAGCAACACCCGACCCACATTTCGGACAACCGCTCTTCCAAAAAGGAACACCGCGATACATAGAAAACCGCCAGGAACTCACCTGTTTCGAATGTGAACAGATATGGAGACAGCGTTGCACAGAGTGGCTTAAAAATCATAAAACAGACTATCTCAAAAAACTGCCGTGGAGTTTATTACATATACAAGAACGATATTGACAATATATCGGCGTTCCTGCCCGATAAACAACAAGCTGAAGAAAACCATGTAACGCTCCCTTTGCAGCATATCACGACCGAATGGCGCAACATGACACCCACCCAATGGATAGCATTGGCAACGACAGTCTTCTATCTGATAGTCATGCTGCTGAGCATCGGAGGAGTATTTGTGCTTGTCCGCCGTCGCCAATGGCAGTTTCTCTTACTCGCACTCCTAATAATAGGAGGGGGAACACTGGCAACCATCCTGCTTGTTCAAGGAGAAACACGGTTCAAGGCACCGTATATGCCACTATTTTTTATCCTTGCAGCTATTTATTTGAATTACAAAGACTTACAGATGCATTCCAATTGAGGCTCTTTTGCATGATAAAAGAGGCTCAATCGCACAACGAAAGAGGCTCAATCGCATCACGATTGGGCCTCTTTTAAAATTTGGCTGAATTTCCCTGGGGTTTTTAATGGTTACTTTCAGGCGATAGGAATTATTCACACACTTCCTTACAAACTCGCAATCAGTATCTCTCTTATATTTTCCTCCGATAAAGGTACATACGCCTTGTCCAAACCCTCGTTCACAGCAATATGGTGAGCCATCTCATCTATACGGCTCTCATCAATGCCTACCTCGCGAAGGTGCATCGGAATATTAATACTCTCGAAGAATTTATAGGTCGCTTCAATTGCCTTTTCGGCTATCTCCTGCTTGGGAAGGTCAGCATCTATACCGAAAACATTAACACCGTATTTCACGAAACGGTCGATCGTCTTCTCACTGAGGATATGGTGCATCCATCTCGGGGTGATGATGGCAAGACCTTCTCCATGGGTAATATCGTAGTAGGCACTTAACGCATGCTCTATGGCATGACATGGCCAGCCTGAATATGAATTTCCGAGCGAAAGGATACCGTTGCATCCATAGGTGCAGCACAACATCATTTCAGCACGGGCTGTATAATCCTCTGGATTGTCCAGACATTTGCGTGCATTCGTCATCAAACTGCGCAGTTCAGCTTCGCAGATACCATCATTCAGCAGCGTGGTGTCTGCTGTAAAATACTGTTCCATTACATGATTCATAGCATCGGCACAACCTGCAGCCGTCTGCTTCTTCGATACAGAGAAGGTGTAAGTCGGGTCGAGGATGGAACAAACCGGGAACAGCAGCGGATCAATATAACCCACTTTGTCGTTTGTCTCTGTGCGTGAGATAACGCCGCCGCAATCGTATTCGCTTCCAGTGGCCGCCAAAGTCAAAATGTCTACTATCGGAAGGGCGGACTTTGCCTTTACCTTATATGATATCAAATCCCAAGGGTCACCATCGTACTTCGCACCAGCCGAAATCGCCTTCGAACAGTCTAAAACACTGCCGCCACCTACTGCCAAAATGACTTCTATCTGCTGCTCCTTGCAGATACGGACACCGTCAAGCACGCTTGGATCATACTTCGGATTGGGCTGAATGCCTGGCAATTCGTAAATTTCAAAATCGGAAAGCAGTTCCTTTACACGATCGTACAAACCTAGTTTCTTTATACTTCCACCACCATAGGTCAACAGCACACGCCTACCAAGAGGACGCATCACATCGGGAAGATTCATAATAGCATCCTTACCAAAAATCAAACGCGTCGGCGTCATGTAATCAAAATTCTGCATAATTTATAGTTTTTTGTTGGTTATTTGACTATTGTAAAAGGTTCTTTCGGAAAAAGGATTCCAATTTATCCCATGGTATCATGCTCTTCGTTCCACCATCGTAAAGGTCGCAGTGTGTGGCACCTGGGACGATAAGCAGTTCCTTGTTTTCGGGATTGGGATTAGGTTTTATACCGGCTTCCGGACGACCATTTACCATATACTTGAAAGCATCCTCGCCAAAATAGCGCGAATGTGCTTTCTCACCGTGCATGACAAGCACGGCCGAACGGATTTCGTTCGTATAGTACAGGAAGCGGGCATTGGCATATGACTGCGTTCCTATTATACGCCAGCCGTCATTTGAATTGCCACTGCGGATATGATAGCCACGGGAGGTCTTGTAATAGTCATGATAATCCTTCACGAACTGCGGTGCTTCGTCGGGCAAAGGATCGATTACACCGCCTGCCATAGCCTTGTTGTCCTCCATTCGCTGACGACTTAGAGCCTCGCGTGCAGCATGACGAGCCTCTTCACTATCGTCTGCATCGTAGTAGCCATTACCGCTGACGCGGGTCATATCATACATGGTAGAAACCAGTGTTGCCTTTATACGCGTATCGGCAGCAGCGGCATTCAAAGCTATACCGCCCCAACCGCAAATACCGATAATACCTATGCGGTCGGCATCGACATTCTCCAGCGAAGAGAGATAGTCAACAGCAGCCATGAAATCCTCAGTATTGATATCCGGAGAAGCCGTCCGACGAGGTTCACCACTACTCTCTCCCGTGAAGGAAGGATCGAATGCCAGCGCAATAAAACCGCGCTCTGCCATCTTCATGGCATACAAACCACTCGACTGCTCCTTAACGGCACCAAAAGGACCACACACTGCAAGTGCTGCAAGCTTTCCATCAATTCCTTTCGGCTCATACAAGTCGGCAGCCAATGTAAAACCATGCTGCGTTTCGAATGTCACCTTTCGGTGCGTAACTTTCTCACTTAGCGGAAACACCTTGTCCCACGCTTCAACTAATTTCAATTCTTTCATATATTCATCATTTATTTTTTTGTTTCTTATACCCTTAATCATTTTCTTCAAACGCTCAAAATTAGATGGTTCTGCTACCGCATCGGACGAAAGACGAACTCCATCGAGTGAGAAAAAATGCGCAAAATGATAGTTCACATTGGTCTCATCCTGATAGGTCAGGTCACCGATATAAAGCGTTTGTGGACGAACAGATAAGGGAGAATACACTATTTCTCCGTCTGACGAACTACGCGCAACCTCAACACGCTGCTCCCATTCATGTCGATACTGGGCCGAATCACCGCTGAAGTAATCCAGATAGGCCGTCAACACATTACCGTTCAGCGACAATACTACCAGAAAGATCCATGCAAACACCGTCGACAGAAGTGCCACCGACGATGCACGCAGGCGCAACCAGCTGTCTACCTCGTCGGCATAACGGTGAACAATGGTATTGAAAAGAATGAACGAATAGATAATGAAGAACACCAACAAAGCATCTGCAGTGCGACCGATAACCACCGTCGATAGTCCCATTGTACAAGGTACATGCGCAAGAAAAAGAACAATAATTACAAAAACGGCTGTCCGAAGGATCGGAAGGTCAAACATTGGCAGGCGTGCTATGGGGGTTCCTATTATATAAATATAGGCAGCCAAGGCCAATAATACAGCCGGTAACCATACAACCAGCCAACTAATTGTCTGTATGGGGGCTACAACCAGTGTCCAAAGCATAGGCGAATCGGTCAGACCAGCCTGCATACGATGGATGTTTCCAGGATCGAATACCACCAACAGGAAAAAGAACGCTGTAACAAACAATATCAGTTTTTCCGCCTTTCCAACGGGATGATGCCTGAAATAGTACAGACCGAACAAGGAAAAAACAAACAGAACAGCGGTAACTTCGTTGCTGCCGACAATACAAATAGCCAAAACTATCTTCAATACGGTTGCCCAGATGCTGCTGTTGCGCAGTAAACCGATGAAAACAAACAGCAAAAACGAACAAACCGTATAGGCCGTATAGCTCGAAAACCAGTAAAATGCCTCGGCGATGCTCGGACAAAGGGACAAATACAGGATAAAAAACAACCCAGATACGCTGAACTGCTCCTTTGTGTTCAACACACAGCCGAAAAGACTTCTCACGGCATAGAACACTGAAGCAAGCAAGCCAAGCAGCAGCACAATACTGTAGAAAGTGAGCCAGCCGGCCGACTGGGAAAACTCCAGCGGGTTAAGACGAGACAGCAGCGTGGCAAAATAACGACCGGAAAAAGACAAATAACTTTCTATCATCGTAGAAAACCAACCCGACTGGGCATCACGCATGGCATAGCCGTAATCGTCAAGAACGGGAAAAGCACAGAATGCATTCAGTAAAAATGGCAAGACTACTACGATTGTCAGCAACAAAACCAATAAGTGAATATGTCTTTTCAACAGCGATAACATTATTATTATTTTTAATTTATTTTTATTTGAATTTCTGATGATGATATTATACTGTGGAAAATGTGTAAAACATTCTCATCTTTCTGATTTATAATTGTTTCCATTTTCAAAAATTGTAGATAACTGTTTGATAAATTCTGAATAACTTCCGGGTTTTCCACAATAGGCGGGAAAAGTCTGGTTATCCACATTTTTTCCACAGGTTATCCACGAGTTTTCCACAGACTTATCCACAATAGACCTCAGCCATTCAGGTTTTTCAGGATACATTGACACACATATTCCGGCTCATGTGCCAGACAAGCATAGGGTTGTTCTTTACGCCGGCAAGGTCTGTCGCCGTAGATAGAGCACGGATGGCATTCCAATGTCGCAGGAGCAACAACTGTCTGTCCTTGGTTCCATCCGAGAAATCCTGCCAGTGGGCTGGTGGCTCCCCAGATGCTCAGCACTCGTGTTCCCACCATTGACGCCAGATGCATGTTCGCACTATCCATCGACACCATCAGGTCGAGGTGCGACATCAGTACAAGTTCCTGGTCAAGACCCTTCAGTTGTGCCGAGGCATTGACTGCATTAGGGATCGACTGGCACATTTCATCGACGATGGCGTGTTCCTCCTTGCTGCCGCAGAAGAAGAAAAATCGGCTTTCCGGGCTTTTTTCGGCTGTGAGCACCAGCGACTCCCTGAGTTTTTCGGAGGGATATATCTTTGCCTTGTGTGCCGCAAAGGGTGCCACACCTATCCATTTCTCCCCCGCAGGTTTATTACGGAACATTTCCGGCAGCAGAGTGAGGTCGCCGCCAGCTGGCGGAAAGATGGAATTGAACTTCAGTTCGACGGGATATCCCAGTCTAGCCAGCACATCGGCATAGTTTTGGAACGAGGTGGACAGTTGCTTTCTTATTTTGTTTATACTGCGTGTGAGGCGGCGTTTCTCACTCCGGTGTTTGTCTATATGCTGCACCTTGTAGCCGTTTATCATAAAAAGCAGCCTTAGGTATTTGGTCCGCAGTACATCGTGCATGTCGGCCACGCAGGTGAAGTGTTTAGCCGACAGCCGCCGGTAGAGTTCATTCAGTCCGCCCAGTCGCTTGTATTCTTTTTTCAGGTCGGCGCTCATGAAACCTACATTGGGTGCCAGATTTTCGAAGAACGGCTTGGTAAAGGGCTTGCTCAGCACCGTTATCCGCAGGTCTGGGTATTGCGCTGCCAGTGAACTTACCACAGGTACGAGCATGGCAACATCTCCCATTGCCGAAAAACGGTAAATAAGTATGTGTTCAGTTCTCATCTTTTTTACTGTTCCTCTTCCTAGAAACCCCTAGGAGTTCCTAAAAAAAGCCCTACTTTTTATACAGCACGGGGTTTGTATCGGCGTCGTTGTACATCTTCATCTGCAGGTACACCTTCATGTATTTCCGTCCTGCCTTGATGTCTTCGAGCAGTTCCTCAATGGCAGTGGAGAGATCCACTTGCTGCTCCAGCAGCACATTGAGTTTGGCGGTGCACTTTGCGATGTGTTCAGGCGAGGCATCGGTGCGCTCCGTCTGCTCCTTCATGTGGTATATTTTCAGTGCCAGGATGGAGAGGCGGTCCACTGCCCAGGCGGGGCTTTCGGTGTTGATGCGTGCCTCGGGAAGCACCTTTACATCGGCATATTTCTGGCGGAAGTAGGCATCAATCTGCTCAACGAGGTCGGTGCGGTCTTGGTTCGACTTGTCGATGCGGCGCTTCAGCGTGAGTGCTTCCTTCGGGTCGATGTTCGGGTCGCGGATGATATCTTCAAAATGCCATTGAACGGTGTCTATCCAGTTTTTCAGATATAGTCGGTTTTCAATCGTATCGGCAGGATAGGGATTGTTGATGGGAGTGTCCACATTGTCGGTTACATGATAGTCTTTAATAGACTGGTTGAAGATTTGGTGGCAAAGATCTGTAAATTTCATGGTGAATGGTTTTATGATTGTTTGCAAACAAAGATAGGATTTATGTGCAATGTAGCCAAATTTTTCCTTGACAAACTTGCAAAACATCCTTGCAATCTTCGTTGTTTTTGCTCGGTAAGATACAGAAAATATACTGAATTACCGAATGAATGGAAATCTTGTTCCATCATTCTTGTATACTTTTGTAACTCATTGACAGTTAATAGTTTGCATTTAAGCCCCAAACGCTTTCCGTTTGGGGCTTAAACGGAAGGTAAAAGGAGCCCGGACAGAAAGCGTTTTGGCTCCAAACGGAAAGCGGGTGTCCGGGTGATAATTTTCAACTTTTTCCGCTTGGTCCTTTTCTTACATTAAATATTCCATTTTTCTGCTTTCCAAACGGTATTTTTTTGCACAAAACCCCATTTAATGTGCAGTAAACACCGCTTTTTAGATAAAAAGTTTGTTTATATAAATTTAATTTTGTTCCTTTGCCACAGTTTTTGAAAATCTGAATTATTTATCAACATTAAATTTTACTATTATGTCAGAAATTGAAGCAAAAGTTAAAGAGATTATCGTTGACAAATTGGCTCTTGACGCATCAGAAGTAAAGCGTGAATCAAGCTTCGCCAACGACCTTGGTGCCGATTCACTCGATATCGTAGAGTTGATCATGGAATTTGAGAAGGAGTTCGGCGTATCCATCCCCGACGACCAGTCAGAGACCATCCAGACTGTTGGTGATGCTATTGATTATATTGAGGCAAACGCTAAGTAATTAATAGAGAGCTTACAAAGGAAAATTTTAATGATAGGATAAGGATTATGGATCAGTAGTTTCTGGTTTCCTTAAACACTGGAATGCTGTTCTATAATCCTTATTTTTTAATCTGGGAAATTAAGTTTTCATTCTGTATTTACACACTTCATAATGGAATTAAAAAGAGTAGTAGTAACAGGTCTCGGCGCAGTAACGCCATTGGGAAACACTCCCGAGGAGACATGGAACAATCTGCTGGCAGGTAAGAGCGGAGCCGCCCCTATCACCCAATTCGACTCCTCCAAATGCAAGACACATTTTGCCTGTGAGGTGAAGGACCTCGATGTAGAGCAGTACATCGACCGTCGCGAAGCCCGCAGAATCGACCGATTCACGCAGTTGGCAATGATAGCAGCCATCCAGGCAGTCGGCGACAGCGGTATGGATTTGGAGAAGGAAGACAAGGACCGTATCGGCGTTGTCTACGGTGTGGGCATCGGAGGTATCCGTTCCTATGAGGAAGAGGAAATCTACTATGGGCAGCATATTGAGGAAGGCCCGAAGTTCTCCCCCTTCTTCATTCCCAAAATCATCTCCGACATTGCCGCAGGACACATCTCCATCCACTTCGGTTTCCACGGTCCCAATTTCACCACCACCTCAGCCTGTGCCTCGTCGAGCCATGCACTGGCAGAAGCCTTCAACCTGATACGCCTCGGAAAGGCCAATGCCATTCTGGCAGGAGGTTCCGAAAGTGCCATCTGCACCAGCGGCGTGGCTGGCTTCAACGCCATGAAAGCACTCTCGACACGCAACGAAGAACCACAGACAGCCTCACGCCCATTCAGCGGAAGCCGCGACGGATTCGTCATGGCAGAAGGTGCCGGATGCCTCATCCTCGAGGAACTGGAACATGCCAAGGCCCGCGGTGCCAAGATATACGCCGAAATGGTGGGTGAGGGAGAAAGCGCAGATGCCTTCCATATCACTGCATCGCATCCCGAAGGACTCGGTGCGAAACTCGTTATGCAAGAAGCACTCAAGGATGCCAACCTCAGACCAGAGGACATCGACTACATCAATGTGCACGGAACAAGCACACATGTGGGCGATATCTCGGAAGTGAAGGCCATCAAGGATGTCTTCGGCGATGCAGCCTACAAACTGAACATCAGCAGCACGAAGTCGATGACCGGCCATCTGCTCGGAGCAGCCGGTGCCGTAGAGGCCATGATTTCGCTCCTCGCAGTGAAGAACGACATCGTCCCGCCGACCATCAACCACGAGGAAGGCGATGAAGACCCGGAAATAGACTACAAACTGAACTTCACCTTCAACCAGCCGCAGAAACGTGAGGTACGCGCCGCCATCAGCAACACCTTCGGCTTCGGTGGCCACAATGCCTGCGTCATCTTCAAGAAATACGAGGAGTAACAGGCCTGCAAAGGAAGGAAGTCATCGAAATTTAAGACACGAACTAACGACATGCGATTTAATTTCATCGATAGAATGAAGCTCCCCTTCCAGAAAGATAGGGAGCTTCGTTCGTCTTTATACCGTATATTGGGATTCTATCCCCACCATCTGCCTCTCTACCGTCAGGCACTCATGCACAAAAGCCTGATGCACCGTAACAAGAAAGGCAAGGCAGTGAACAACGAACGGCTGGAATTTCTGGGCGATGCCATACTCAGTGCCATCGTGGGCGACATCGTCTATGAGCACTTTCCAGGCAAGCGCGAAGGATTTCTCACCAATACCCGCAGCAAACTGGTACAGCGCGAAACCCTCAACAAACTCTCAAGCGAGATAGGCATCAACCGACTGATATTCTCCAACGGCCACAGTTCGTCGCACAACAGCTATGTGGGCGGTAACGCCTTCGAGGCATTAGTAGGCGCCATCTACCTGGACAGAGGCTACGATGCCTGTATGCGGTTCATGAAGAAGCGCATCCTTTCCAACATGGTCAACATAGACAAGGTGGCACGGAAGGAAGTCAACTTCAAGAGCCGGCTGCTCGAATGGTCGCAGAAAAACCGCATCCAGTTGGCATATAACATGCTTGAATCTACGCTTGACGAGGACGGAAGCCCCATGTTCGAGTTTCAGGTAGTCCTGGAAGGCATCGCCTGCGAGAAAGGTAAGGGCTACAGCAAGAAGGAAAGCCAGCAGAAAGCCTCGCAGCTCACCCTCGAGAAAATACGCCGCGACCACCGTTTTCTCGATACCGTCTATGCTGCCAAACAACAGCGGTTGGACAATGAGAAACCAATAGAAGAAAAACCCGAATCCGAGGTGGAGAAAGTGGTGGAAGCAGCAGTGGAAAACAAAGTGGAAACCCCCACGGAGAAACCGAAGAAAACCGCCAAGCGGACTACCCGGAAGTCCACAAAGAAAACAGAAGAAAAACCCGAAGAAAAGCCCATTGAGGAAAAAAAGCCGAAACGAACTACGCGGAGCAAGGTGAAGAAGGAGTCGGAAACGGTGGAAAAGAAGGTAGAAACAGTGGAAAAACCGGCTGAAGAACCGACTGAACCATCTGCCGAGGAACCTAAGAAAAAGCCTCGTCAGCGCTCCACACGTAGCAAAAAGAAAACCGAGGAAACTCTCGAAGCGCAGCCAAAGCCGGACACTCCTCCTGTGGAAGCAAAACCTGAAGCCCCAGATGAGTTCGACTTGAGCGACATCACCCACCGAGAACTTTCACGAGAGGAAATCATTGCAGCAGCAGAAGAGGCTGCCTTCTCCAACGAAGCATAGTGGAAAAAGGCACTTGACCAAAACGGCAAGTGCCTTTTTCCACTCTCTCTTTACCTGGTCATAACGGAAGAAAAGCGGAACACTTAACTTAAATATATTGATTTTTTTTGGTGCTCTTCGTGTTTTCTGCTAACTTTGTAAACTATAATTGACCTTTTATGCCTTTTTAGAAAGGCATTTTCATAAGAATAAAGCAATGGCACTGCTCACAAAGATTACCCAATTATACCTCACCCCGCGCCAGCACGAACTGGACAAACACTTCACTTCCCCACTGCAACTGCAGGAGCAGATGCTCCGTTACCTGTTGGAAAAAGGACGGCAAACGGAATATGGCCATCGTCATAACCTTGCACAGGCTGCAGATTATGAATCTTTCGCCCGTCAGATACCCCTCAACACCTATGAAGAACTCAAGGCAGACATCGACCGTATGCGCCACGGTGAGTGTAATATTCTCTGGCCCGGACAAATCAGGTGGTATGCAAAGTCGTCGGGAACCACCAACGACAAGAGTAAGTTCATACCCGTGTCAAAGGAAGGACTCCGCCACTTGCACTACCAGGGAGGCCACGATGCCTGCGCATTCTATTTCCGGCTGAACCCCAAGAGCAGGATTTTCGACGGCAAGAGCCTCATTCTCGGAGGGTCGCACTCACCCAACTACAACCTGCCTAACTCGCTCGTGGGCGATCTCAGTGCCATCCTTATGGAAAACCTCAATCCCATCCTCGGCTATTTCCGGGAACCTAAGAAGAGCATTGCCCTAATGGCTGACTTCGAACAGAAGCGCGACCTTATTGCACGCACCACCATGCGGCAGAACATCACCAACCTTTCGGGTGTACCGTCCTGGATGCTCTCGGTGCTCGTCCGAATGCTGGAAATAAGCGGAAAGGAAAGCATTGAGCAACTATGGCCTAACCTCGAGGTATTCTTCCACGGGGGAATTGCATTCACGCCTTACAGAAAACAATATGAGGAAATCATCCGCAAGGCCGACATGCACTATATGGAAACTTACAATGCAAGCGAAGGTTTCTTTGGTATTCAGAACGATCCATTGGACAAGTCCATGCTGCTCATGCTCGACTATGGTACCTTCTACGAGTTCATACCGATGGACGAGTTCGGCAGCGACAATCCTACCGTGGTGCCGCTCAGCGGCGTGCAGACCGGAAAGAACTATGCAATGGTCATTAGCACCACCTGCGGGTTGTGGCGCTATGTCATAGGTGACACCGTGATGTTCACCAGTACCAATCCATACAAGTTCATTATCACTGGAAGAACAAAGTACTTCATCAACGCTTTCGGCGAGGAACTCATCCAGGATAATGCCGAACAAGGGCTGGCCTACGCCTGCGAACAAACCGGTGCGAAGGTATTGGAATACACAGTGGCCCCCGTCAACATGGACGAACACGCCCAGTGCCGTCACCAGTGGCTCATAGAGTTTGCCCAGCCTCCCCGAGACATTGATGAGTTCCGGCATCTGCTTGACACAAGGCTCCAGCAAGTGAACAGCGACTATGAGGCTAAGCGTGCCAAGAACATCACCATGCAGGAACTTGAAATAATAGTTGCGCCGAAGGGACTCTTCAACCAATGGCTCAAAGCTAAGGGAAAACTGGGTGGCCAGCACAAGATACCGCGTCTCTCGAACACCCGTAAGCATATAGAGGAACTTCTTGAAATGATGAATAAACAACACTCGTAAGCAAGCATGAAAAAACTATATTTTCTTTCACTCGCATGCCTCATCTTGTTGATATCGGGCTGCGCCAGGATGGGAACCCCTGACGGAGGATGGTACGACGAGACGCCTCCGAGGGTGATAGGGACCTCGCCCGCCGACAAGTCGACCAATGTCAGTGGGCATAAGTTCTACATCCATTTCAACGAATACATCCTGATAGACAACCCAACGGAGAATGTGGTGGTGTCACCGCCGCAAATCAACACCCCAGACATCAGGAGCCAAGGCAAGCGAATCCTTGTAAACCTCAAGGATACGCTCCTGCCCAATACCACCTATACCATCGACTTCAGCGATGCCATCACCGACAACAACGAGTCGAACCCGCTGGGCAACTACACCTATACCTTCTCCACGGGCAATCAAATCGACACGCTTGAGGTGAGTGGGTATGTCCTGGACGCTGAGACACTGGAACCTACAAAGGGCATCTTGGCCGGTCTCTATAACTCTACGGAAGACTCTCTCTTCACGACCCAGTCCTTGCAGCGCATTGCCAAGACCGACCAGACAGGGCATTTCACCATCCGTGGCATCGCACCTGGGAAGTACAGGGTCTATGCCTTGAACGATATGGACGGCGACTACAAGTACTCTCAGGCAAGTGAACAGATAGCTTTCATCCGCAGGACGATAGTTCCATTCACCACAGATGCCGTTCGTCAGGACACGATATGGAAGGACACGCTCCACATCGACCATATAAAACAGGAAGCGTACACGCGCTTTCTCCCCGACGATATCCTGCTGAGGAGTTTCACGAGAGTGCAGACCGACCGCTATCTGGTGAAGTCCGACCGCAAGAACGAGAACCGTATAGTGCTCTATTTCTCCTATGGCAGCGAGGAAATACCAGTTATTCGCGGACTGAATTTCGACTCAGAAGATGCTTTCCTCGTTGAAGCCAGCGAGAAAAAAGACACCTTGACCTATTGGATTCGCAATCAGCAACTGGTAGATACAGACTCGCTGCAGTTTGAACTGACCTATTCCGCCACCGATTCCACCGGCGTGCTGGAACAGCGGACCGACACACTTCTCCTGCTGCCGAAGTATTCCTACGAGAAGCGGAAGAAGGAACAGGACAAAAAAATGGAGGAATGGGAGAAGAAACAGGCCAAGAAGAAAAAACGCGGAGAAGCCTACGACTCCATCTATCCCGTCACCCCGCTCAACATCCAGATGCTTTCCAATAGCAAAATGGCACCCGACGAGAATGTGCGCCTGGCGTTCTCTACACCCATAAAGGAACTGAACGGGAATGGAATCCATCTCTATTCGCAGATAGATTCCGCATGGTACGAATCCAAGTATCGTCTGGAACCGGATCCCCTCCTGCCAAGGACATACACCCTTCGTGCCGAATGGCGGCCAGATGTGACCTATAGTCTGGAAATAGACAGTGCAACCTTCGTCGATATCTACGGGAAAGCCAATGAGAAATACAAGCAGGGATTGAAGATTAACTCCAACGATGAGTACAGTTCGCTCGTCGTTACCATTCCGATTGATGAGGATGCAAACTACATCTGCCAACTGCTCGACAATAAACCTACGGTGAAAAAAGAAGTCAAAGTAGTAAACGGGCAGGCAGAATTCTTCTACATAAAGCCCGGTACATACTTTCTGAAACTGATAAACGACGAGAACTACAATGGGAAATGGGACACAGGTGATTATGAAAAGAACCTGCAGCCGGAAGAAGTGTTCTTCTACAGCAAGCCCGTCGAGTGCAAGGCAAAGTGGGATGTGACGCTAAACTGGGTTCCGAACCTGCTTCCACTCAACGCGCAAAAGCCTAACGAACTGAAAAAGACCGAAACAACCAAGAAGAAAGATGAGAAGAACCGCAATGCGGAACGCGCCAGGAAACTGGGAATCACCTATACACCACCAAAGAATTTCTAATCCCGTAAAAAGCATAACGACATGAAAAAATCTCTCTATTTTACCCTGCTGGTCTTTTGTATTCTGTCGATTGGCACAACTGCCATGGCACAATGCAAACAGAAGAACACGGCATTCAAATCGGGAGAGTTTCTCTCGTACAACCTCTACTACAACTGGAAAATGGTTTATGTGAAGGCAGGCACCGCCAGTTACAGTACCGTGCAGACCATCCGTAGCGGCAAGCAGGCCTACCGTGCCAGCCTGACCACCACCAGTAACAAGAAAGCCGATGAGATGTTTGTCATGCGCGATACCGTCCAGTGCTACTCTTCACTCGACTTGGAACCGCTCTATTATCGTAAGGGAAGCCGCGAGGGAAGCCGCTACACCGTCGATGAGGTGTTTTATTCCTACACCGGTGGGAAGACCAACCTGCGCCTCCACCGACAGCACCACAAGGGTGACCACACATGGCAGAACAAAACATCGGGTGAATGTGTCTACGACATGCTCACCGTCTTGCTCCGAGCACGCTCGTTCAACTTCCAGGGATGGCCCGTGGGTAAGGAGATAAACCTCCCCATTGCAACGGGAAAGGCACTCAGCAAGGCCAAGGTTAGATATAAAGGTGCATCCACCATAAAGGTCGATAACGGTAAGAAATACAAGTGTCTGACGCTCTCCTACCTCGAATTGAAGGACGGAAAGTACAAAGAGGTGGTGCGTTTCTATGTGACCGACGATGCCAATCATATTCCCGTCCGGATAGACTTCTTCCTTCGCTTCGGTACGGCCAGGGCCGTCCTGACTAACATGAAGGGTATGAAAAACGAAGTAACATCCATCGTTCCCTAACCTATACTATCACACCTTCAACCTCACAGCGATATGGCAAAGCACCCTTTGTGGCAAGACGAGTACTGGCTGCTCCTGATGCAACTCTATCTGAAGAAGCCTGTAGGGCTGAAACCGCTCTACTCCAAGCCTTTGGTCAATCTCAGCCTGGAACTGCACATTCCGCCGCAGTTCCTTCATCAGCAAATGTTTCGATTGCGCAGTCTTGACACTCCTCGTCTGGAACGGCTGTGGGAAACCTACAGCAAAAGCCCGAGGAAACTCTCGCGCGGTGTCAAGTTGCTGCGGCAGAAGATGGGATTCAACAGTGGCGGCGACTTCTTCGAGGGAGTTGAGATGAACGAAACCTTCGAGAAAGACTTCAAGCCCCTGGAACAGGACCCGCAGGTGACACCCGTCAAACTGATAATGATACTCGACCTCTATTTCCGCTTGACGCCAAACACCATGGTGGAAGAGACCGCCGAGATACAGGATTTGTCCAAGATGCTCCGTCTTTCCCCGTCAAAGGTGGTCAACATCATGGACATTTTCCAGGTGTGCGACCCGTATCTCCGTCATGCCGAAATGATTATCGACCCGCTGCTCGGTCCCTGTCAGCAGATATGGAACCGCTATGGCAGTGAACAAACCGAAAGACTCTCAGCCCTGGCCCTGCAGCTCCGCGACTATTTCAAGTAAGATGCCACAGCGTAATATCCAACAACAAGAACTCGTTCAGCAGCAAGTGCAACGCTTGTCGCAGCAACAACTGTTGCAGGTCAGGCTCGTTGAAATGCCACTGCCGGAATTTGAGGAGAAGGTGAGCACGGAATTGGCGGAAAACCCTGCCCTCGACCCTATGACACAAGAGGAAGAATGGGAAGGGAAAAACGACGATTCCATCGATGAAAACACCACTTTTGAGGAGCGCGAGGAGCTTCAGGAGCGTGAAGATGCACTGGAATCTGCGCTGGCTGGGATAGGACGCGATGACGAAATGCCTCCTACTTTTGGCGGTATGGGCGACAACAACAATGCCGAATACGAAGAGCGTGTCTATGGGAATGTGGTTTCCTTCTATGAACTGCTCCACGAACAAATGGGCGAAATGGACCTTACACCGCAGCAGCAGACCATCATGGAATACCTGATAGGCTCGCTCGACAGCGATGGTCTCCTGCGAAAGGACCTCGACATCATCGGCGATGAACTGGCAGTACATTACTATATTGATGTATCCCGCGCGGAAATAGAACAAGTGCTCCACCTGTTGCAGACCTTCGATCCGCCCGGCATCGGTGCGCAATCACTGAAGGAATGCCTTCTGTTGCAGGTAGACCGGCTCATACAGCACAGAAAGGAAAACACCCTTCGGGACGATTCTCTCTCAACACTGCACTCACTTCGGAAGATACTTGCACACCATTATGAGGCATTTACGCGCCGGCATTGGGATAAAATCCAGACAGCGATGCACCTTTCCGACGCTGAACTGGAACAAATCCGCAAAAACATACACAAACTGAACCCCAAACCTGGTGCCTCGTTGGGTGAGGCTGAGGCCAGGAGCCTGCAGCAGATAACGCCCGATTTCATCGTGGAAACCGCTGACGACGGACAAGTCACCTGCATGCTGGCACGGGGACAGGTTCCGGAGTTGAAGGTGTCATCGTCTTTCCTTGACATGGTCGATACCTATAAGACCAACCGGCAGAATATGTCTCGACAGGACAAGGAAGCCTTGCTCTATGTAAAGGAGAAAGTTGACAGGGCCCGTGGTTTCATAGAAGCCGTCAAGCAGCGACGCAGAACACTTCTGTCCACCATGCAAGCCATCGTCGACTGGCAGTTGAAATTCTTTCAGGAGGGTGACGAAAGCGATCTCCGGCCAATGATACTCAAGGACATTGCCACAAAGACCGGGCTCGACATCTCCACGGTTTCCCGGGTTTCCAACCATAAGTATGCACAGACACGATGGGGAATTTTCCCGCTGAAGTTCTTCTTCACCGAATCGCTCACCACCGAGAACGGCGAGGAACTGTCCACCAGAAAGGTGAAACTGGCGCTTGCTGAGTTGGTTGAAAAGGAAGACAAGCACCATCCCCTGAGCGACGACAGCCTCTCTGCCAGCCTGAAGCGGCATGGCTATCCCGTAGCACGGCGCACGGTGGCGAAATACAGGGAGCAGCTGGGCATACCCGTGGCGCGTTTAAGAAAGGAATAGGCATGAAAGAAAAGAACCTGATTTACCTTGCCCGCTTTATCAGCATGTTGCTCACGCCGTTCTACCTCCCGCTGGTAGGACTGCTGGCTTTGTTCATATTCAGCTACATGAGCCAGCTTCCGTTGTGGTACAAGCTCTTTGTCATCCTCCTCGTCTACTTCTTCACCGTCCTGCTTCCCACCGTCCTCATCCGTTTCTACCGCAATTACCACGGCTGGACACCCATTGAACTGGGCCAGCGTGAGCGGCGCATCGTCCCCTACATCATATCCATCGTGTGCTATTATCTTTGCTTCTACCTGATGAGTTCCTTCCGCCTGCCCACATTCATGTCCAGAATTGTAATGGCGGCGCTGCTCATTCAGGTGATATGTGCCTTGATAAATGTATGGTGGAAAATCTCCACCCACACCGCAGCCGTGGGCGGACTCGCAGGCGGACTCATTGCCTTTGCCGCCCAGTACTCCTTCAATCCCATCTGGTGGCTTTCCTTCCTCATCATCGTGGCAGGTCTCGTGGGCAGCAGCAGGATGATACTGCGGCAGCACTCCCTCTCGCAGGTAGTCGCAGCGTTCTTCGTTGGACTTTTCTGCGCTTTCTTCGTAACAATTTAGTATAGAGATATGACGCATACACCTGAATACAAACGCAGGCTCAGTACCGAAGTGCAGGTAGGCAATACCACTATTGGCGGGAACAATCCCATCCGCATCCAGTCGATGACCACTACCAATACCAACGATACCGATGCCTGTGTGGAGCAATCCATACGCATCATCCAGGCTGGCGGCGAACTGGTCCGGCTGACCACCCAGGGCACCCGTGAGGCCGAGAACTTGAAGAACATCAGAGCTGCCCTGCGGAAAAGAGGCTACGAAACTCCCCTCGTCGCCGATGTACACTTCAACGCCAATGTAGCCGATGTGGCCGCACGGTATGCCGAGAAGGTGCGCATCAACCCCGGCAACTATGTAGACCCTGCCCGTACATTCAAAAAACTTGAATATACCGACGAGGAGTATGCCGCCGAACTGCAGAAAATAGAAGACCGCCTCGTGCCCTTCATCCGTATTTGCAAGGAACGTCAAGCGGCCGTCCGGCTGGGAGTGAACCACGGAAGTCTGTCCGACCGCATCCGCAACCGCTACGGCGACACTCCCGAAGGCATCGTAGAGAGTTGCATGGAGTTCCTGCGTATCTTCCGGAAGCACGGATTCCACAATGTGGTCATCAGCATAAAGTCGTCCAACACGGTAGTCATGGTCAAGTCGGTACGCCTTTTGGTGCAGGCCATGGGCGGCGAGGATATGCACTATCCCCTCCATCTCGGTGTCACGGAGGCAGGCGAAGGCGAGGACGGACGCATAAAAAGTGCTGTCGGCATAGGGGCACTTCTCACCGAGGGCATAGGCGATACCATACGCGTATCGCTGTCCGAGCCGCCCGAATGCGAGATTCCCGTGGCACGGACATTGGTCGATGCCGTAGAGGAATGTGTCCGACTGCGGAGAGAGGCAGAACAGTCCATTGCCGACGACACTGTTCATTTGCAGCTTGAGGAGCCCTCCTGGGAACAGCTACAACTCAAAGCCGCCATGGCTGCCGGGGCATTGCTCATCGACCGGCAGGCAACAAAACTGCGCATCAGCAACAGCCATTTTGCCGGAGAACGGCTCCAGCGGCTCGCTGACGACATACTCCAGGCGGCACGCATCAAATTCACCAAGACGGAGTACATCTCCTGTCCCGGGTGCGGACGGACACTCTACCACCTCCCCGAGACAATTCAACGCATAAAGGCCGCCACCAGCCATCTCGTCGGACTGAAGATAGGCATCATGGGGTGCATAGTGAACGGTCCGGGAGAGATGGCCGATGCCGATTATGGCTATGTAGGTGCCGGACCAGGGCGCATATCGCTCTATCGGAGGCAGGAGTGCGTGGAGAAAAACATACCTGAGCAAGAGGCCGTCGAGCACCTCTTGCAACTCATAGAAGAAGACCGCCGAAACGCCTGATTTCAAGGTGTTTTCCAAACGGGGCCCAAACGCAGTGTGTTTGGGCCCCGTTTGTCGTCTGTCCGGGTCCAAAACGGAATGCGTTTGGGCGGCTTTTGAAAAACATGTGTAATACGCTGAAAAATAAAAAGTTGGAAATTGATTGTTTTTTTCAGTTTTTTTCTTATTTTTGCAGCAAACC
>FLNY01000757.1_pt1 | contig 34948 bp, 32 predicted proteins | sample 1140381 | NCBI WGS metagenome assembly FLNY01 (sample SAMEA3878172, study PRJEB12797) | bioreactor metagenome | biome: Moose rumen | place: Sweden | collected 2011-10 | reverse complement strand
GCTATGCCCGGGGCAGGGAAAAAGCTATGCCCGGGCAGGGAAAAAACGGCCGGGAGGCTACTTCTTGTTATTGTAGGCCTCAAGGCGGACGGCGGCGCTGTTGCGGTCAAGCTCGGTCTCGCCGTGGGCGGCCATCAGTGCGAGGTATTTCTTCTCCAGCTTCACGTCTTTCTTGAAACGGCCCAGCAGGAGACCGTTACGGAGTGCCGTCATGTTGCCGGGCTCTTTCTTCAGCACTTCGTCAATCTGTTTCTGGGCTTTCTTGAAGTCTTTCTGTGAAATGTAATAGCTGCCGATATTGTTCATGAACAGGACATCTCCCTTGTAGTACTGCAGGAGGTGTTCGCTCAGGGAGAGGAAGGCATTCGTGCCGCCGCTCGTGCCAAGACGGAAAAGCGCGGCGCAGTAGTCCTGCATGAAAGCCTTGAAGCGCTCCTCGTCCATGTGGTCAAGGTCTGGATGCACCCACGCGGGGTGCTGCCTGCAGTTGTAATCTATGAGTGACCTGAGGTTCTGGAGCGTCATGTCGGGAGAGCCTTTCTCATAGGCAAGCAGAGCATCGGCCTTGTAAAAGCGGTAGTCTATACGCTGGGGCTGCAGCTCAATGGCTTTGTCAATAGCCAGTTTGGCCTCCCCGAACAGTTCGTCGTCATAGTCGAAAACCTCGAACCAGTTTGCCTTGTTCCCAAGGGAATCGGTCATGGGAATAATTGGTTCGGCTCCGAGATAGCGGTCAACGGGCATGGCCTCCACGCGGGAAGTGCGGCAGCGGTCAAAGAACATGCTGAAGCGCGCAAGATACTGCTGGTCGTCGTCGGGATATGCTGCCTGCCAGCGGTCAAGAAGGGTTTCGACGCCAAGGCCGGAGGCCCCCACGCGTCCGGCCAGGTTGCTGTACCTGCGGATGAATTCTTCCTGTGACCATTCTTCCTGCGCCGCCATGCCGATTGGCATAAGGGCCAGAATTATTGCAAGAATCTTTTTCATATGTCCATTCTTATTCGTTTTGCTTTTGGATAGAGGTTGTTGCACCGTTTGCCAAGGTTTTTTCCGCTCCCCAGCGGATGTCCCATATAGGAGATTGTTACCGGGCCGGTGGGTGAGCCTTCGGGAAGAACCACGGCGTCCCCGTGAAGGTAGCGCAGCGCCGTCCCGCGATCCACGTCCACTTGCGGGATATCGGCCGGAAGAGCATTCCCTGGACGCCAGGCCTTGAAAATATCCAGCGGGTCTCCCCGGCGGATGCAGTCGGCCGTACCGTGCTTTCTGAGGAGAGCCACGTACTGTCCTTCTCCCTTCACCAGTCCGGGAAGAAGGATTTGTCCATGTTCCGTGTTCTCCACGGGCTCAAAAGGGGATAAGGGAATTATGTCGGCTCCAAGGGTACAGGCCACCCAGGCCACTGTGGAGTCGTTTTCCATATGGTTGAAAGTGCAGGTGGAGAAGAGCAGGTATCCTCCCGTTTTGAGGGCGGGCCATATGTCTGCAATGATGCGTCTGGAGCGGGATGCGCAGAATTCAACGGTATCCATGCTCCATTCTGCCCGCGCGCGCTCGTCCTTCCGGAACATGCCTTCGCCGGAGCAGGGGACATCGGCAACCACGACGTCGAAGACGCCCTCGCCGCCGAAGGCCGACGGATCCCTTGAAACCGTGCCCACGCGGCTGTCTCCCCACGATTCCACGTTGGAGCGGAGGACGGCGTACCGGCTGCGCATAACTTCGTTTGAAAGAAGGGAGAATCCACTCCCGAATCGTTCTCTCAGCGATGCTGCCAGGTCTGTTGTTTTTCCTCCCGGAGCGGCGCAAAGATCAAGCACCGATGCGCCTTCTTCCAGCGGAATCTGGCGGAAAACATGTCCCACATACATTGCCGATGAATCCTGCACATAATAGCAACCTGCATGAAAAAGCGGGTCCAGCGTGAATGAGGGCCTGCTTTGGAGAAAAAAACCGTAAGGGCTCCATGGCACGGGCGATGCTCCCCCGAAGGGACATTCCCTTAATTTGGAGGGGTTGAGGCGCAGAGATACCGAAGGCTCCGTTTCCAGGGCTTTCAATGTAACGCTGGCCTTTGCGGGGCCCACCGACGCCTCCAGCAGCGCCGCGAATTCTTGTGGCAGGGCGGTCATTTGGCCCAGACAGAGGGGTCGAAGCCTTCCGGCATCTTGCCGTTTGATGCATCCACAAGGCCGTCAACCACTTTGTCCAAGGCTTCCTTGACCTTGCCGGAGAGCATCATTTTCATCATGAGGTTGAGGTCGGCCTCCACCTTTATCCAGAAATCCGTATTGTAGGGATTCTCTGCGGCGGGCTCGAAGTGAAGCTCTACGTGGAAGGCGAAGGGAGCGCCGTAATCCACAAGCTCTATGCGGGAATATGGCACCCTCTGGTGAACTTTGACACCGATGTTGAAGCCCTGCACCGTTGCGGTTAGGGTATCCATGTCGGCCGTAACCATGTCCTTCTTGTCTTCCGGGAGCATCCTCACGAAGTTGGAAAGGTCTGTGAATGACATGTAAAGTTCGTATGCCTGCCGGGACACTATCCCGTGTTTGCTCTCTATTGTTGTCATAAACGGCAATAATTGTTATATTTGCGTTGCAAAGATAGCAAAAACCATGCACAAAATCTATTTCGGCAAGCGCGCCATAATTATTTGTCCGCAGGGGGACGAGGCGCTGGGAGACCCCAACTGCGTGGAGTACCACATGGGAGAGAAACTGGACATTGGCGCACTGGTGAGGATGTTCGAAGTGCAGGATTCCCTTTCCCGCATCTATATCCCTACCGACGATATGGAAAAGGCATACTGCAGGATTTGCGGGGAATTCAAGGAAGTGACGGCGGCGGGCGGTCTTGTCTCAAACCGCCGCGGAGATTTTCTTCTCATATCGCGAAGCGGCCTGTGGGACTTGCCCAAGGGTCACCAGGAGCCGGGGGAAGACATAGAGATTTGTGCAGTGAGGGAAGTGCAGGAGGAAACCGGGGTGGACCAGCTCCAGATAAGGAGGCTGATATGCATCACGGACCATGTGTATCTTCGTGACAATATCTGGCATCTCAAGCACACATGGTGGTACGACATGCTTTATACAGATCCCACAAACCTCACTCCGCAGAGGGAGGAGGACATATCCAAGGCGGCATGGGTGGCAAAGTCTTCGCTTCCGCCCTTCCTCAAGAACACATATCCGTCAATTGTGGAGGTATTCAGGGAGGCTCATATTTAATCGGCCTTCACCGTTTTTGCGGGATCAACGCGCGAGACAACCCTCGCCGGAAGCCACAGCATGGCAAGGATTATCACGAACGCCGCGGCGTCTGCGGCAAGTATCCACAGCAGATTCACGTGCACGGGAACCCAGGAAACGAAGTAGTTTGCCGGGTCGAGGGGAATGAGGTGCGTCGTGCCCTGGATGAGGCAGAAAAGAAGCGCGGCGGCGTTTCCTGCCAGCATGCCCTTGAGTACCGCTTCGGCCCCTATGCGCACGAAGAGACGGCCTATGGCTCCGTCGGCCATTCCCATGGTCTTTAGCGTGCCTATCGTGGAAATGTTCCTGAGGAGCATCACGAGAAGGCCGCTCACCATGTTGAATCCTGCCACTATGGCCATGAGAACAAGTATGACGGCAACGTTGAGGTCCAGGAGGTTGAGCCAGTCGAAAACCTGCGGATACGTGCGGCGGGATGAACTCACGTAATAATCTGTAAGCTGGCCTATCCTGGCCTCCAGCGCATCTGCATCGGCATTTTCCGACAGGAGCACCTCCTGGCAGGATACCTCGTCCGCATCCCATCCCATGAGGCGCTGCATGTCCTCTATGCGCGCATAGACAAGTAGATTGTCGTCAAGTTCAATCACGTCGCGGTGGACGGCCGATATCCTGAATTTCCTCACCCTCACCTTTTCGCCTATGAAATAGGTGGTCATGCTGTCTCCTTCCCCAAGCCCCGTTATTTCGCTGAGCCGGTGCGGGATGGAGACTGAAAGGGCGCTTGTATCGGCCGATGGAATGCCCTTCACGATGACTCCGTGTACGGTCTCGCCGTTTTTCACTATCCCGGCCTTCATGGCTACGGGACGAATCTCCCTCACTCCCGGAAGGGCCAGTATTTCATCTGCCCCATCAAGTGCCGCGGGGATGGGCGGAGGGTCTTCGGCCCCGCTGGAAAGGGGAGAGATGCGTATGTCGCCCACCATGGCCGCAACCCCCTTCTTTATGGAGTGGCGGAAGCCGGAGGAAACGGCCACGGCGACGATAATGACAAAGAAACTGACGGCGATAGCTATCGCCGCCACGTTTCCCTGAAATTTGAGTTTGCGGGCTATGAACCCTTCGGCTACCAAATGTGTACGCGCTCCTCCTCGCTGCGGAACATGGGATCTCCCTCATGGATGTCCCAGGCGTCAAAGAAGCTCTGGAAGTTCCTGACAGACACGTTCACGCGGTTCCTTGCCATGGAGTGGGGATCCAGGTTGGTGAGGCGGGCAATCTCCTCGTCGGTGATGTTCTGCGCCCAAATTGCGCCGTAGCTCAGGTAGAAGCGCTGTGCACGGGTGAATCCGTCAATCATCGGATCGGCCGTGCCCTTTACTGCATTCTCCATTGCGGTGAAGGCGATGGAAAGACCGCCGTGGTCGCCGATGTTCTCGCCAAGGGTGTACCTTCCGTTTGCATGTACGCCGGGGAGCACTTCAACCTCGTTGAACTGTTCCACAAGCTTGTCTCCGAGGGCGTCGAACTTGGCCTTGTCCTCTGCGGTCCACCAATTGACCATGTTTCCGGAGGCGTCGAACATGGAGCCCTGGTCGTCAAATCCGTGTGACATTTCGTGGCCTATCACAACGCCTATTCCGCCGTAGTTCACGGGGTCGTCGGCATTGGGATCGAAGAAAGGCTTCTGAAGGATGGCGGCAGGGAAGCAAATCTCGTTGGTGGTGGGGTTGTAGTATGCGTTCACCGTCTGCGGAGTCATGCCCCATTCCGTCTTGTCGGTGGGCTTGCCAAGCTTCTGCAGGTTGTCCTGGACATACCATGCGCTTGCATTTTTAAGGTTCTCGTAATAGGTGTTTGAAGGGTCTATGTCCAGGGTTGAATAGTCCTTCCACTTGTCTGGATAGCCGATTTTTACGGTGAAGGCGGCGAGCTTTTCCCTCGCCCGGACCTTCGTGGAATCGCTCATCCACTCCAGGCCGTCGATGTGCTGGCCAAGGGCGGTGCGGAGATTCTCCACCAGGGTGACCATCTTCTGCTTGGAACTTTCGGGGAAGTAGCGGTTCACATACATTTCACCCACAGCTTCTCCGAGGAGGCTGTTGGGAACGGCCATCGCGCGTTTCCAGCGGGGCTGTTGCTCCTGCGCTCCGGCCATCTGGTGCGAGAAGAACTCCCAGCGTGCGGTGTAGAAGTCGTCCGACAGGGCGCCTGCCTGGCCGGAAATGAACTGGCACAGGAGATATGCCTTGAGGTCCTCGACGGGAGTTTTGGCTATATAGGCCGACAGGGCGTCGAAGTATGAGGGCTGCTGCACGATAACCTTCTCCTGCGGTGCTATCCCGGATGCCTCGCAGAACTTGTCGAACCTCATTGCAGGCCACTTTGAGCATATTTCGGCCGATGACATGGGATTGTAGATTGCCTGCATGTTGCGGTTCTGCTCCCTCGTCCAGAAGAAATCGGCCATGTTGTCTTCCACGCCGATGTCTTTCTTCACGATTTCTGCGGCATTCTCAATGCCGGAAAGTTCCAGAACCTTTTCAAGATACTTCTGATATCCGGCCTTGAGGGCGGCATTCTCTTCCTTGATGTAATAGTCGCGGTCTCCCATTCCAAGGCCGCCCTGGCCAAGGTAGAGGACCTGCATGTCACTGTTTGCAAGATCTGCTTCCACTCCTGCTCCGTAAAGGCCGCCTTCTGCGTAGAGGTTGAGTTTGCCAAGGAGCGTGAAGAATTCGTCATGAGTTTTAACCGCCTTTATTTCTGCAATATAGGGCTGGATGGGCTCTGCGCCGAGGGCGTTGCGGGTTGTGGAATCGAGGGCCATCTTGTAGAGGTCTGATATCTTCTGCTCCACGGTTCCCTTCTTAGCATCCATTGTCCCCATGCTCTCGAAGAGGGCGTTGAGGTTTTCCCTTGTGCGTTCTGCTATTGCGTCAAAACTGCCATATCGGCTGAATTCCGGTTTAAGCGGGTTCTTTGCCTGCCATCCGCCGGTGGAATACTGGTAAAAATCTGCCTTGGGACTCACGGTTGTGTCAAGGTCTGAAAGGTCCAGTGCGGGGGCGGCCGATTTGTGGCCGCATGCGGCAAAGGCTAAAATTGAAAGCATAATTACGATAGACTTTTTCATCTTTATGATTTTTTCGAACTTGCAAAATTACACAATATTGCGGATATTTGTATCTGAAAATGAACTTTATGCACAGAACAAAAAAATCTGCCGGATATACAATATCTACACTTGGCCTGGTGCTCGTCGCCTTGGGCGTGGGCATTTCAATAAAGTCCAATCTGGGCATATCACCGCCTTCATGTCCTCCCACTGTGCTCAACCTTAAGTGGACGGCCATTTCCATAGGCACTTTTACTTGGATGATGCATCTGGTTCTCATAGGTCTGCAGGCGCTTATCCAGAGGAAAAACTTCAGACTGCGTTATCTCATGCAAATTCCTGCCGCCTTCGTGTTCGGCTATATGTGCGACGGTGCAATTTGGCTGTTTGATGCCATACAGAGCCCTGCAACCACATACTGGGTGCAGATACTCCTTAGCCTTGCAGCGGTTCCGGTTACGGCCGTGGGCATAAAGCTGGAAATTCTTGGAGATGCATGGATGCTGGCCGGAGACAGAACCGTGGCGGTGCTGTCGGAAAGCACAAAAGTGCCTTTCCCCAGAATGAAAATCATAGTTGACGTAACGTTCGTTGCTCTCACCGCACTTTTTGCACTGGTTTTCTTCGGCCTTCTTACGGGTAACGGCCATACGGTTGTGATTAGGGAAGGAACCCTCATACAAGCTGTTCTCACGGGCCTTTGCATGAAACTTACAGATCCTTATGTAGACAGGGATTTCAGGCGTTTCCTGGAAAAATATGAGTAAAGCGGCAAGTGTGGTGAGGCGGTGGATGCTTCCCGGGGCAATTGTCCTTGGGATAAGCCTCTACCTCGTCTATCATTTCACTCCGGCCCTTCACCAGTACGGCTCCTGGCTGCATCCCGTAGTTTCCGAGGGACAGCGTCTTGTCATAGCGATACTTCTGTTCTTCCAGTTTGTGAAGATTTCTCCGCATGACCTTAAATTGAGCCGGTGGCACTGGGCCGCGATGGCGGTTCAGGTGGGCGTTTTCCTCGTTGCGGCCGCCGCGGTACGCTTCGCTCCTATGGGGGAAACCGGAAAAATGCTCACTGAATGCGTCATGCTGTGTTTCATATGCCCCACCGCATCGGCTGCGGGGGTCATTACAGACAGGCTCGGCGGTAATCTTGCTGCTACGGTGACATACATCGTGGCCATTAATCTGGCGGCAACCTTACTTATTCCGCTTGTTATTCCAATGGTTAATCCCTCGGAAGATTTGGGCTTCTGGGCCTACGTAGGGCATATCGCCCTCAAGGTTTTCCCTGTTCTGGTGCTTCCGGGTCTTCTTGCGTGGCTCATCCGTTATTCGGCCCGCAGACTGCAGCGCAAGCTGTACCGCTGGGCAGGCAACTCCTTCTACGTGTGGGGAGTGGGGCTCACGCTGGCGATGATACTTGCAACCCGGGCTTTGCTTTTGAGCGGGCTGGGCGCCATCCCCGTAGCGGGAATAGTGGCGGTATCGCTGCTGAGCTGCTTCGCGCAGTTTTTCATCGGCAGAAAAATGGGGCAGAGCGACATTGACCGTATCACCGCCGGGCAAACCCTCGGCCAGAAGAATACCGGCTTTCTCATATGGCTGGGCTACAATTATATGACTCCGGTAACTTCCGTAGCCGGGGGGCTTTATGCCGTATGGCAGAATCTTTTCAATTCCTGGGAACTCTACAAAAAGGAGAATCAGCGGGGATAGACCTTGCTGTAATAGTAGTATGTGTTAAGGACGTTCTCCACGTAGGAAACCGTATGATGTCCCGCAGGCAGTTTTTCTTTGACGCTGTCCCAGTGTGAAGGGTCTCCTCCTTCCTCCTCCGTTGCATTTATCATCTGCAACACCTTGTTCTCTCCGAGATTATATCCGGCAAGGGCAAATTTTACGGCTTCCGTGGGATTGTCTGCCGTGGTTTCGTACATTTTCTGGAGGCGTTTGAGGTATCTGGACCCCACGGAAATGTTGGAAGCGGGGTTGAGCAGGAACTCCTCAGGGTATCTCTCCGAGCGTATCTGCATGAGCCCTGTGGCCCCTTTGGGCGAGCTTGCCTCGTTGTGGAAGCGTGACTCGTGATACACTACTGCGGCAAGCAGCCTCCAGTCCCAGCCGATTGAATCGGCACAGGTTTTCAGGAGATTGTCGTATTGGCTTATAGAATGCAGGCTTACGGTTTTCCCCGAGAAATAACGCTTCTGCATGCTGTTGAAACGCTCCGATGCCATCAGTTCCGTTATCCACCGGTTTATCATCTGGATGGCTTCCACCTCGTCTTCCCTTACGCACCAGACACTTCCGTCGGCAAATGCGCGCGATGAGGAAATCCCTTCAAGGACGCTGTCCGGCGGGTCATTTACAACTGCAAGGTCTATGCTTCCGGCGCGAAGAGAATCAAGGACGCGGTAACCGTCTGCAGTAACGGTTTTTACCGCTATGTCCACATCCTGGGCATACTTTTGCACAAGCGAGCGGTGAAAAACTGCGTCGTGCGACGGGATGGCGCATGCTATTGTCTCCTCCGGGGGATTGCCCGCAATGCGGCGGGAGCTGCTTATGGGGATAAGCAAGAGAAGCAGCGACAGTATGGCGCAGGATATTACGGTCCTCGCATTCATCAGGCGCGTCAGCGTGTAATTCTTCTGGAGTTTCCTGAACTTGAACTGCTCCCGCCGCCTGCGCCGCCGAGGCCGGAAGAAGTGCGCTCGGACATGGTCTTTCGCTGGCCGCTTGGCGGATAAAAAGGCCAGCTCACACCCACCTTTATCATGGCCGGAGCCTGAATGTAGTGGTGCGCAGTGAAGTAATCCCTGTTTGTCTTGGGCCAGCCCCTGCCCGCATTTTCCATCTTTACGAACAGGCAGCATTTTTTCCACTGCATGTTCACGAAGACGTCAAAGACAGGGCAGTTCCCGTATTTCTCATCCTGCTGGTTGAAGAAGACTCCGGCCACGGGATTATATGCCGGCGCATACCATTCCGTAGTATATCGCATGTTGGCTCCAATCTGCATTTGGAGAGTTTTGGGATCTACTACATTGAACTGGAGATACCAGCGCAGGTTGAGCGCAAGGAGGGGGAGGGGCAGGACTTCCTGATTGGATGAAATCTGCAGCAGGGCCGAATTATCCAGGTGCACGGGGCCGAAAGCAATGTTCTTGGTGAGCCCTGCGGCAAGAACGCTCATGGGTGAGGTGTTCTGTCTCGCCACACCGAGGGTGTCGTAATATACGTTCCCGGAGAGGAGCCCGTAACTCACGTGAGCCTTGAGATCCCACCTGGGGATGTCTAGAACGGCCTGAAGCCTTGTTGTGGACACCTTGGAGAACTCGTTGGACCACTTGTAGTGGTTGGTGTAGAAGTTCTGCTCGTAAAAATCCGGTTCCTGAAGACGGGTTTCCACCATGGCCGTGAGGCTTATGGGGCTTTCGGGGTGTCTCCTGAAAGGATATAAACTGAATTTTGCGTTGCCCTTCACATAAAAGTCTCCGGCTTCCGTCCCCGCAAAGTTAAGGAGGGCGCTTGCGTTCCAGTCAAAGTACCTGCTCAGGCGTCCTTCGGCACCTGCATAGGCATAGAATGAGTTCCTGCGGTGATTTGAAGACTTATACAGGACGTCATCCGGGCTTTGAAGATAATATGACCTTATCCTGTTTCCCACACCGCCTTCCACCTTTGACAGGAGGGCGTCTTCCTTCCAGGGTTGCAGGCGCACGAAGATGCGGTTCTCCAGCCTCATCATTCGCAGCGAATCGGCACTCTTTGAAGGATTTATATTCATCTCCCCGTTGTAGAATTCAAGGAGTGTCGCGTCAATGTTGTCTACGTATTTTCTGGTATAGACGGAATATTCCGACGACGTGCCGATAAAGCCTGTGGTGATGTTTGTATTGACGGTATCGGCCTTTACCCAGGTGCTGTCTCCGCGATGCCTGAGGGCTTCAATGAAGTCGAATGGAATGCGGTAACTCTGGTCATAGAAAAAAGTGGTTTTCTTGTGCCTGGACGACGCGGAAGCGAAATTCACGTCTATTTCCCTCACATCCACAAGCGTATCTCTTATCCAGGTGTTGTCCTGCACGCCCCCGTTTTCCACCCTGGTGCCGTGATTGTAGATGAAGCCGCCATGAGCCAGATACTTTTTCCCGAGATAATTGCCGGCCACGAAATAATTGCGGTTGTCCGTCTTCTCATTCTTGAGGTTGCCGGCTCCTCCGTTTCGCGACATCTCTGCGGCAACATTCAGGGAAGGGAAGATGTTCTGGGTGGTGAAGACACGGAAATTGTCTGACGCCAATGTGCTGGAAGTGAGCAGATTGCCGGAATACTCAAGCTCTGTGTAAGGAGTTTTGGTATTGAACTGGGGCAAATTGTCCGGGGTATAGGTCCATGTTTCCAGCGTCTTGTAGAAACTTGCCGATTCATCCTTGTCCCTGAGGAACCAGTTATAGCTTTGAACAGCCGATCCCGGCATGCCGAGCCATGATGCGCCCACATCCTCGCGCATGAAGCGGTAGTCGTAAAAATGGTAGTTCGCGGTGGTGTCCCACTCGAATACTTCCATGGCGTTGTTCATGCGGTTGTGCTTCCATGTTACCAGCCGTTTGAACTGCAGGGAATCGGGCAGGAAGGACGTTTCAAGCACGCGGGGAGTGCTTTGACGTATACTGTCCTTCACATGCTTTATACTGTCTTTCCTGCGCAAAATGGAGTCCTGGCGGCGGCGGATGGCTGGGAGCTGCACGTTTTCGTATGTCCAGCGTTTCCTTTCGGCATTTGTCATGCCGGCCCACTTCTTCTCCCATGCAATCTTTGCCTGCAACGTGGAATCAGCCACGAAGATGGAGTCTATGCGGGGCCAAAGGAGACTGTCGCCCTCGGCCTTGAGGGAATCCACCACTTTCCTGTGAATGTAGGAGTCTTTGGTGGCCACGTACCACTCGTACAGGAAGGGATTGGTATATCTGAGGCTGTCCGGTTTTATCAATGTGTCCCTTGGATCCATTGCCGGGGCGTTTTCTTCTTCCCCAAAGAAGAAATCCTCTTCCTCATCCTCCAGAAATGTAGTATCTGCAGGAGCCTTGATGACAGAGTCGGCCGTGACCAGCGTGTCACGCAGTGCTCCGGGGAACCATGCATGCAGCCTGGAGGCCCTGGAGGCTTCCACCCCCACGGTCTGCGCCGCTATTGCTCCGGCAACGGCAACAGGCAGCAGTATGTCCTTCCACAGAGACGCCATAGCCTGCAAATATACGAAAAATCAGTTACAGGCCTATAGCCTTGAAGAAATCGTTGCCCTTGTCATCTACAAGGATGAAGGCGGGGAAGTCCTCCACGGTAATCCTCCAGACGGCTTCCATTCCAAGTTCGGGGTACTCCACGCATTCGATGCTGCGGATGCTGCTCTGCGAGAGCACTGCAGCCACGCCGCCGATGGTGCCCAGATAGAACCCGCCGTGCTTCTTGCACGCGTCCGTTACCTGCTGCGAGCGGTTGCCCTTGGCAATCATCACCAGCGATGCGCCGTGACTCTGGAACTCATCCACGTACGGGTCCATGCGGTTGGCCGTCGTGGGCCCCATGCTGCCGCAGGGATAGCCCTCCGGAGTCTTGGCCGGTCCGGCGTAGAGCACCGGATGGTCCTTGAAGTAGGCGGGAAGCCCTTCTCCCGCATCCAGACGGGCCTTGAGCTTTGCGTGTGCGATATCCCGGGCCACTATGATGGTGCCCTTCAGGCTCACGCGGGTGCCCACTTTGTAGCGGGTGAGTTCTGCCCTGACGGCGTCTATTCCGCGGTCGAGGTCGATTTCAATACCCTTGGGGCCTTCTCCCGGACGGCGGAGCTTTTCGGGAATGAGCTCGGACGGGTTGGTGTCAAGCTTTTCAATCCACACGCCCTGCGCATTGATCTTGCTTTTTACATTGCGGTCTGCACTGCAGCTCACGCCCATGCCGATGGGGCAGCTGGCCCCGTGGCGCGGCAGCCTGATGACCCTGATGTCGTGGGCGAGATACTTGCCGCCGAACTGTGCGCCCAGGCCAATTTTCTGCGCTTCCTTCAGGAGTTTAGCCTCCAGGTCTATGTCACGGAACGCCCGTCCGGTCTCGTCGCCGGTAGTGGGCAGGCTGTCGTAGAACTTGATGCTGGCAAGTTTCACCGTAAGAAGATTCTTTTCAGCACTGGTGCCGCCAATCACAAAAGCGATGTGGTATGGCGGGCAGGCTGCGGTGCCCAGACTCTTCATCTTTTCTACCAGGAACGGAAGCAGCGTGCCCTCGTTCTGGATGGTGGCCTTGGTCATGGGGTAGAAGTATGTTTTGTTGGCGCTGCCGCCGCCTTTGGCCACCATAATAAAGCGGTATTCATCTCCCTGAGTGGCTTCTATATCAATCTGGGCAGGGAGGTTGCACTTCGTGTTTATCTCGTTGTACATGTCCAGGGGCGCATTCTGGCTGTAGCGCAGGTTCTCCTGGGTGTAGGTTTCAAACACTCCGCGGCTCAGGGCTTCTTCATCTTCGAAATCTGTCCATACCCGTTGTCCTTTCTCGCCGTGGATGATGGCCGTGCCGGTGTCCTGGCAGAACGGCAGGACCCCCTTGGCGGCGGTTTCTGCGTTGCGGAGGAACTGCAGGGCCACGTAACGGTCATTGTCGGATGCCTCGGGATCGGCCAGAATGGCGGCCACTTGCTCGTTGTGGGAGCGGCGCAGCAGGAACTGGCAGTCGCGGAAGGACTGCCGGGCAACCAGTGTCAGGGCCTCGGGAGAGACCTCGAGAATGGTTTTCCCGCCGCAGCCGCAGTGGCCTCCGAACTTGGAGGTCTTAACCAGTTTTTCCGATCCGGGAATCTTGTAGTACTCGGTAGTGTCTTCGCCGAGCTGGAACATTGGGGCATATTTGAAAGAAGCCATAAAGTATATATTTTTGAACTGCAAATTTACAAAAAATCTGTAGAGCGCAAGTCATGATGCAAATGCCCAGCACAGCAGGATTGCTGCGCTGGGCGACGCGGCCTTTTTGGTTTTATTTGTAGAGGGCATGCGATGCGGTCATGTTCTCCGGGTTCAGGGCCTCGTCAAGTTTTTCCTTGGTCATAAGGCCGTGCTTGAGAACAAGATCGTACACGCTGCCGCCGGTTTCCAGTGCCTCCTTCGCAATCTTGGTGGAAGCCTTGTAGCCGATATAAGGGTTGAGTGCGGTGACGATGCCGATGGAGTTTTTCACCATCTTGTCGCAGTGCTCCGCATTTACGGTGATGCCGTCTATGCACAGGGTGCGCAGGGTGTTCATGGCATTGGTGAGCCATGTCTGGCTTTCCAGGATGCACTCCGCAATAACGGGCTCCATCACGTTGAGCTGCAGCTGGCCGGCCTCTGCGGCGAAGCAGACGGCGGTGTCGTTGCCGATAACTTTGAAGCACACCTGGTTGGTAACCTCCGGGATTACGGGGTTCACCTTGCCGGGCATGATGGATGAGCCGGGCGCCATGGCGGGGAGATTTATCTCGTGCAGGCCGCAGCGGGGGCCGGAGGCCATGAGACGGAGGTCGTTGCAAATCTTGGAGAGCTTCACGGCCAGGCGTTTGAGCGCTGCACTGTAGCTCACATATGCGCCGGTGTCGGGCGTTGCCTCAACAAGGTCTGCCGCCTTCTCGAAGGTGTCGCCGGAGAACTCGCTCATGCGCCTGGTGCAAAGCTCTGCAAAGCCGGGAACGGCGTTGAGACCCGTGCCGATGGCGGTGCCGCCCATGTTGATTTCCTTGAGGAGAACAACGTTGCGCTCGAGGTTTGCAACCTCCTCTTCAAGGTTGTTGGCAAAGGCGTTGAACTCCTGGCCCGATGTCATGGGAACGGCGTCCTGAAGCTGCGTGCGGCCCATCTTGATGATGTCCTTGAACTCCTCGCCCTTCGCACGGAAAGATGCGATGAGGGCTTTGAGGGCGGTCTCAAGGTTCTTGTTCATCCTCACGAAGGTGTAGCGGAACGCGGTGGGATATGCGTCATTGGTACTCTGCGCGCAGTTTACGTGGTCGTTGGGGGAGCAGTACTGGTATTCGCCTTTCTTGTGGCCCATTATTTCAAGGGCACGGTTTGCAATAACTTCGTTGGCGTTCATGTTCACGGAAGTTCCGGCGCCGCCTTGCATCATATCTACGGGGAACTGGTCCCAGAGCTTTCCGGCCACAATCTCCTTGCAGGCCGCGATGATGGCATCGGCAATCTTCCCGTCAAGCACACCCAGTTCTGCATTTGCGCTGGCCGCAGCCATCTTTACGTAGGCCATCGCAATGATGTACTCGGGATAATCCCTCATCTTGGTGTTGGAGATCTTGTAGTTGTTTATTGCACGCTGCGTCTGTACGCCGTAGTATGCTTCGGCGGGAACCTGGAGTTCACCAATAAGGTCGCTCTCGACCCTGAATTTCTGTTCTGACATTTTTTAATATGCTTTGATTCTGTACATTAAACCTAACTCTATGCGGTTTGTGGAATAACCGGGAATGGCCGAGGCCTGGTTGTATTTGAAGTTGCGTCCCACATATGCGAGGAACACGCGGAAATCCTGGTCCTTCATGGGATAGTATTCCAGCGAGCCGATGTATCCGAGAGAATTGCGGTAAGTGCTCATCTGGGCAGTGGTGGCGCTCTCAAACATTCCCTTTGCCATGAGGTTCCAGCCGGGAGCGAACTGCCAGTTGGCCTTTACGACGAAAGAGTTGTAGTGAACGTTTGTAAGGTATGTGTCTCCGACGAGTTCCGATGATGCTATACGGAGACGGTCCAGACCTTCCCATGCACTCATCCAGTCCAGGTATATCTGGAATTTGGGCAGGTTGAGCTTCTGCCCGAGGAACACCATCTTGTCCCAGTAGCCGGCGGCCTGGTTGTAGGCGCCTGCGCTCCAGCGGGTTTCGACGAGCCCGTCAAAGAGGTTCCCGTTCCAGTTGAAGATATAGGCAAGGGGATGCGCGGCGGCCTCGAGCAGCGTTCCGTCGGCGGTCCTTGCGGCGGCGCCGTATTCATCGGCAAACTTTCCGCTGTAGGAATTGGAAATGTTGATTACGAACTCCTGGCCCTTCCACGGATAGAATGCAACGGCAAAGCCAGCAAGGAAGTTGTCCATGTTGTTCACCATGTCTGAGTACTCGTAGATGTACATGGGGTTCTCGTCAAACTCGAAGCCGCCCCAGAACTGGCACATCTTGCCGCCCATCACGGTGACGAAGTCGTTAAACTTCCAGGAAGCCATCATGATGTCCGTCGCCTTCGCGAAGTTTTCCTCGCTCATGGCGCCCTGAGCCTTATTCATGCGGTGACGCAGACGGTATCCGAGGTGCTCTCCGAACTGGCCCTTGATCTCAAGGCGCAGCTGCTTTGCCCTGAAGGCCGATGTCCACTCATTACCCACGCCCGTGAGCTGGTAGCTGGATGCGAAATTGAGGTAGAGGTTGAAGTTGTCGTTCTTCTTCTCCAGTTTGGCTACACGCTCTGCAAGGGATGCGTAGTCTCCGTCATAGCCGCCGAGTCCGGTGTTACCGCCCTGCGCGAACGCGCTCACGGCAAGAATCGCAGCGGCAATGCTCAAAAATATCTTCTTCATATCCTAGTATTCCTTGAAGTACTGCTGAATCTCCTGCCAGTCGTGCGTTTTGGTAAGGGCAAGCATGAGGAGCACGCGTGCCTTCTGGGGATTGAGATCGAGGGCCGCCACGAAGTGGTATTTCTCATCATCTACTTCGCTGTTGAGGCAGGTGGGACCGGTGGGGCAGCGTGAAGAACGCACAATCTGGATGCCGCTTTCCTGTGCCTTTACGGCAACGTCGAACACGTCCTTGTAGAAGTTTCCGTCACCTACGCCGGCAAGCACTATACCGTCGAACTTTGCATCCATGAATGCCTGCATGGGAAGCGGGGAAGCGTTTGCATAGCCGTAAACGATGCCCACCTGGGGAAGTTTCTCGAGCTTGGAGACGTCAAACACTGAATTGACGGTGTTTTTCTGTACGGGCCTCTGCAAGATGTGGGCTTCGCCGTTATAGATGTAGCCGATGATTCCGGAAGGGCCGCCCTCGAAGGTATCGCAGTCAATCGTGTGCGTCTTGATGACGGTCTTAGCGTCCAGAAGCTGGTTGTTCATGGAGCAGAGCACGCCCATGCCCTTGCATTCGGGTGAAACCGCAGCCGCCACGGCGTTGTAAAGGTTGGCGGGGCCGTCGGCGCTTATCGCATTCGAGGGGCGCATGGAACCTGCCAGGATGACGGGCTTGTCGCTCTTCACGGTGAGGTTGAGGAAGTATGCGGTCTCTTCCATGGTGTCTGTTCCGTGGGTAATGACAATGCCGTCGTAACCTTCCTCATTGAGAAGGACGTTGATGCGCTTTGCAAGCTTGAGCCACACGGCGTCGTTCATATCCTGCGAGCCTATGTTCACCAGCTGCTCGCCGCTTACGTCGGCAAGCGTAAGGATTTGGGGGACTGCATCCAGAAGCGTCTGGATGCCCACCTGACCAGCTGTATAGGCCGACGAGGTGCTGGCGGTGGAAACGCCCGCGATTGTGCCTCCCGTAGCAATGATGCGTATCCTGGGCTTTGCGCCAAGGGTTATTGTTGCCAGTATGGCAATTGCGGTAAGAAAAAGTTTTGCGTGTTTCATAATTAAGTGGTTAAATGAAATGGATTATCAGTAGTCCTGTTCCTATGCTCACGAAGGTTGTTATGAAACCTGCAAGCTGGAATGAGTGGTTTATGACGTATTTGCCGATGTGAGTGGTTCCGGTGCGGTCGAAGCCGATAGCTGCAACCTCAGTGGGATAGTTGGGCAGGAAGAAGTAGCCGTTCACAGCGGGGAACAGTGCCAGCAGCACCAGCGGAGGAATCCCCATAGCTATGCCCACGGGATAGAGCGTTTTTACCGTCGCGGCCTGCGAGAACAGCATTATGGACATTATAAAAAGGGGAATTGCAAACAGCACGGGATACTGCGTGAACACGCCCGCCACGCTGCCAAGGATGAGTTCCCTGTTGCCCTCGAAGAAAGTTGAGCCCATCCAGGCGACGCCGAAGATGGACACCATAGCCACCATGCCTGCCTCGAACACGTTTCCGTGCACGGCTTTCTTTGCGCTTGCCTTGCCCACGAGAAGAATAAGCGCCGCAATGGACATCATTATCATCTCGATGGTGGAATTCATGCTTATTGGCGAACCGTTAAACGAAGGGCGCAGTTGAGGGAAACTGCCGAAAAGAACGACAAGAACCACACCCAGAAGGAATACGAGCACCGCCCACTTTGCGCGGGGATTCACTTCTTTCTTTTCCTCCTTTGTTTCGTCAATCTCCGGAATGAGTCCTTCCTTGAGTCGCCTGAGATACTCGGGATCCTCCTCCAGGGGCTTTCCAACGCGGTTTTGCACAAATGATGCAACCAGAATGGCAATAAGGGATGCCGGGATGGTTACAAGGAGTATTTCCCTCATGCCAATGCCCTTGTCTCCAAGCAGCGCCTGGGAAAGAATGGCGGCAGTAGCCGCGCTCACAGGCGAGCCCGTAATACCCAGGCTGGCCGATATGGTTGCCACGCTAAGGGGCCTTTCCGGGCGAATCTTTGCCTTGAGTGAAATCTCCGAAATGATGGGCAGGAGCGCATAGGAGGTGTGCGCAGTACCTGCCAGGATGCAAAAGAGCCATGTTGTGAGCGGCCCGTAATACGTAATATGGTTGGGGTGCTTGCGAAGGAATCTCGCTGCCACCTCAACCATGTAGTCCAGACCTCCGGCGGCCTGCAGTGCAGACGATGCCGTAATTACGGCCACTATGATGAGCATTACGTCTATGGGAATGTTGCCGGGTTCCAGCCCGAACACAAACACCAGAATGAACACCCCAATCATCCCGTACATCCCCAGCCCTATGGAACCTACGCGGGCTCCTATAAAAATCATGGCCAGCACAACGGCTAGCTCGAGAAGCATCAAAAGTGTTTCCATGCGGTTAGTCTTAGTTTCGCAAAGATAGGAAAAATTGTTATCTTCGCCGCATGAAAAAGACTTATTTTCTCATTGTCGCCTTAATGCTTGCAATATGCTGCGGGAACGCCGCTTCACAGGAAATAACTGTGCAGGACCCGGTGGAGCTGAAGATTTCTGAGATGACTCTCAGAGAGAAAGTGGGCAAGCTCTTTTTTGTGCGTCCGGAGGCCCTCAAGGAAAATTCCTGGCCCATGGAGATGCTTCCCGACGATGCAGCGGCGTTTTGCGGGCAGTATTCCGTTGGCGGCGTGGTGCTCTTCGCCCATAATATTCTGGATTCCGTCCAGCTGCGCAGGTTTACATCGGCCATACATGCTCTTCCGGGGCATCCTTTGGTGTGTATTGACGAGGAAGGCGGAAGAGTTGCGAGAATTGCCAACAATGAGTCTTTTGACGTGCCGCGCTATGCTTCCATGGAGAGCATAGGAAAAACAGGAGATGTCAAAAACGCATATAACGCGGGATTTTCCATCGGTTCATACCTCAGGCGCTATGGCTTTGACGTAGATTTTGCACCTGTGGCCGACATGAACACCAACCCGCAGAACATCGTTATAGGAGCTCGTGCCTTCTCCGGCAATCCCTGGGTTGCGGCGCCCATGGTAGTCAGCTGCATGCGTGGCTTCATGGACGCGGGTGTCGTCCCTTGCCTCAAGCATTTCCCGGGGCATGGCGACACGTCCGGCGACACGCACGAGGGCTATGTCCAGATAGACAAGACGTGGGAGGAGATGACGGATGCGGAAATCATTCCGTTCCGTGCCGGTATCCGCCAGGGCGCGCCCATGGTCATGGCTGCCCACATTTCTGTCCCGGCAGTTACGGGGAGTGACATTCCGGCGTCGCTGTCCTCTATAATCCTGCAGGACAAGTTGAGGAAAGAGCTTGGTTTTGATGGCGTTATCGTTACAGACGCCATCGGCATGGGCGCCATAAGCAAGCGATATTCATCGGGTGAGGCCGCCCTCGCGTGCTTCCTTGCCGGGGCCGATATCATCCTCATGCCGGAAAACCTTCCTGAGGCGTTTGACGCCATCCTTTCGGCAGTTCAGGACGGTACCATAAGCGGGCAGCGTCTTGACGACAGCGTGAGGCGTATACTCTCGCTCAGATAAGATTCACTATCAGTTCCAGCCAGGCGGCATCCGTGGTGTCGAAAGTACCCACAGAGTCGCTGTCTATGTCAAGGACACCTTCGCCTCCCGGAAGAGGGACCACTATCTCGCTGCGGGAAAGGCTGCTGCAGGCGATGTGACCGGGGAACTTCTCAACGTCCGGAACCACTAATGTTTTATCCTGTGCCCATGCTGTGCCGCACACACCCTTTCCGTAGCCTATGCGGAAGCACGCTTCCGGGCCCTGGAAAGGCCCCAGTACCAGCTCTTTGCCTTTGACAAGGTAGAATCCGGTCCAGAAAAATCCCATCCTGCCGTGAATGAGGGCGGCAGTGTTTGCCATGCGGGCTGTTACGTCCGGCTCATCCCCGAGGAACAGTTTGATGTCCTGGTACAGCCTCAGGTAGCTGAAAGCCTTGAGAGGGAGGTGGCAGTAGCCGGACGGATTCTTGTCAAGATAATCTGCATGGTAATCCTCCGCCGGGTAGAAATTCGTGAGAGCGAGGAGTTCAGTGACAGGCCTCCGGCCAAGTTTCAGGCTTATGGCTTCAAACTCCTTTTCAATGACCTCCTTGTCTTCATCGGCCGTATAATACACGCCCGTGCGATATCTTGTACCTTCGTCGTGGCCCTGTCTGTTAAGGGACAGAGGGTCTATGATTGCAAAGAAGAACTTTGTGAGGAGGGCTAGGGATACTTTTGAGGGGTCATATACCACCCTCACGGTTTCTGCAAAGCCGGTAGCGTCTGTGTAAACCTCTTTGTATGAGGGGTTTACGGTATTGCCGTTTGCATAGCCCGGAGTGGCGGCCCTTACACCGTCAACGCCCTTGAAGAAGTGCTCCACGCCCCAGAAGCACCCGCCTGCGAAATATATCTCTTTCATTTCCTTACAGTTATATGGAAGCAGTTCTGCTTCTTTTCATACTTGATGTAACAGGTGTGCGGCTCGTTGTGCAGGTCCCTCAGCACCTGACTTAGCGTGGCTCGCAGGTACTCCGGCGGCACGTCTTCGTACGGCCTTCCTCTCAGGTCCGGGACTTTCACATATCTCCAATATGACAGATCGAACGTTGTTCCGTACTGATGTGTTGAATTCTCCGATGCGTTCACGTTTCCTTTGCGGAGTTTTTTGACATCGGCTTTTGTGCGAAGGACGGAGGTGACGACAAGTTTGTTGGGGTTGAGTCCTTTTGCCTGCAGGGAATCCTGAAACATTGTTCCAATGCGGTCCAGAAGCGCTTTTGCGTCGGGGGTGAGGTAGGGGATCGAGTGGGTGAGTGAGTCTATGACATAAGTGTCAGTGTCTTGAAGCTTCACCAGTTTGCCCTTTAGTTTTTCGGCCTCGGCCCTGTCTGCGACGGGCGCAACTCCGATGGCCTGCGCCATATTCAGCTGCACTTCGTTGAGGTCGTTGAATTCCTTGCCGAACTTGACGTCGTATATCCTTGCGGGGTGGTTCTCGATGGGGCCCTGTGCCAGCCATCGGCGCTCTTCAATGCGACTTTTGATGCCCCGCGCAAGCGGGAATGCGAGCACGGCTGCAATGGCTATGCCCGCAATGATGAGGTATTTACCGGTTTTTTCCATCCGTGCATTATTCCTTCAGCCGGCCGATTATTCCGTCAAGCATCGTGAAAAGCGTGGGCACGGTTTCCGGCGTAACGCTGTCGCAGAGCGCGGCGCCGCCAACCGCCTCCGGCACGTCCAGAAGTTTGTGCTGAAGCTCCCGGCCTTTGGCTGTGAGGGAGACTATCATCTGACGGCCGTCTTCCTTGCCGCGGGTGCGTTTTACAAATCCTTCGGCCTCCATCCTTTTGAGGAGGGGAGTGACGGTATTGGTCTCAAGCACAAGCTTTTTGGCGATGTCGTTTACCGGCTGCCCGTCCTTTTCCCACAGTACCAGGAGGACGAGGTACTGCGGGTAGGTTATTCCGTGCCTGGAGAGCAGCGGATGATAGGCCTGCGTTATGAGACGGGACGCCGTGTAAAGCCGGAAGCAGAGCTGGTTGTCCAGTTTGAACCTCTCGTCCATTAAAGCATTTCCTCAATGTCCTTCTCGAAGGTGGCGGGCTCTGCAACGGGAGGGAAGCGCTTTACGATGGCGCCGTCCTTGCTCACGAGGAACTTGGTGAAGTTCCAGAGGATGTCGCTGTCCTTCTTGTAGCTCTTGCTTATGCCCTTTAGCATCTTCTGAGTTGCCTTTGCCTTAAGGCCGTCGTACTCCTCGGTGGGAGCGGCCTCCTTGAGGTAGGTGAACACGGGGCTTTCGGCCTCTCCGTTCACATCTATCTTTGCCATGAGAGGGAAGGTGACGCCGTGGTTGAGGCGGCAGAACTGCGCAATCTCTTCATTGGAGCCGGGCTCCTGATGGGCAAACTGGTCGCAGGGGAAGCCGATAACCACCAGCCCTTTGTCCTTGTACTTTTGATAAAGTGCCTCCAGACCGTCGTACTGAGGGGTGAAGCCGCACTTGGATGCGGTGTTGACAATGAGAAGGACCTTGCCTTTGTACTGTGAGAAATCCACTTCCGTGCCTCTGTTGTCCAGAGCCTTGCAGTCGTAAATCTTTGCCATGTTGTTCTGTGCGCTTAATGATACCGACATCAGTATGAGTGCCGATGCCAGTATCAGTTTAACCCTTTTCATCCTACATCATCTCGATAAGGAAATTCTCATACCCCAACTTGTTGATGTAGTTAAGGTACTGAGCTTCCCATGCCATGTGCTCGGTTTCGCCGTCAATCCACTTGTAGATGAGTTTCTGGGTGGGATAGTCATCGTCAAATGCGGCAGCAAGCGTGCTGAGTTCCTTCACGGCCTCCGGATTGTAGTCGGACTCAATCTGCTGCCTGGGGTCGTCGTAGAAGGGGAATTCAATGGTCTTCATGGCTTCCTGCAGGTCCTCCGGCTTGCATCCAAGCTCCACAAGGCGGTTAAGGACTTCTTCTGCCTCTTCCCACTCTTCTTCTGCCTCTTCCTTCCATTTGTCGGCAAGTTTGTTCCATCCCTGGAGACGGTCATATGCAGAGAATGCGAAATGCTGCTTGCTATTTCCGAACCATCCCGCGCCATACATGGCGAACATTTTGATTGCTTCTTCTTTAGTCATGATGTTTGTATTTTAATTGTTAATATGTTTTCCGATGCAAATATAGCAAAAATATTTTATATCGCAAGCGACATATTTATTTTTGCGAAAATTTTTGCCCCTGCCCTCCCTTCATGTGCACCAGAGCCCCATTTTGCACACGAGCGTGGGAAAACCGAGGTATTGAAGCGAAGTGACGCAGGGGGGTTTGGTGATTAGTCCCCCAATAATTAGACGAAGTTACGAAGGGAGGGCCTTGCAGAATATGGTAATTCCGGAGGCCTGAAAGGCCGACGCAGGGGGTTTGGGGGATTAGTCCCCCAATAATTAGACGAAGTTACGAAGCGCAGGCCTCGTGGGATAGTGTAACTTCGTGCGGGTGAAGGGACTCGAACCCATACGCCACGAAGGCACCAGATCCTAAGTCTGGGTTGTCTACCAATTCCAACACACCCGCATCGGGACTGCAAAGATAGCTATTTTTTGGAAAATTCCACACAGGCCCAGCCTTCGCGTGAAGATTCTCCCGCGAGAGCGAGCCCGAGGGCCTCGGCGGCCGTGCGGATTGCCGGTACATCGGCCTCATAAAAACCGGAGAGGAGGAGCCTGCCGCCGCGGCGAAGGGAGCGGAAGTAGGTGGGCAGGTCCTCGAGTATGATATTGCGGTGTATGTTGGCAAGGAGCACGTCGCACGATCCCATCTGCAGGAGCGAAGCGTCTCCGCACGCGGTCTCCACCCGGCTTCCCACTCGGTTCCATCGGGCATTGCCCCATGCACTGCGGGCGGCCACGGCGTCAATATCTACGGCAAATACCTTGCGTGCGCGCATCTTGGCGGCAAGGATGGCGAGTATAGCCGTGCCGCAGCCCATGTCCACCACTGAGTGGCCGCGGATAAGGCTTTCTATCCCCAGCATCCTCTGCATCATCATGTACGTTGTGTGATGATAACCCGTGCCGAAGGCCATCTGCGGGTCTATCCATATATTGAAACGCGTCCTTGGAACGTCCTCGTTGAATTTAGCCTTAACTGTAACCGTCCCGTCCACGACGATGGGCTCGAAACTGTCTTCCCAGCCCTTATTCCAGTTGTGCCCTTCCACCGGAACGGCCTTGAAGCTATCCACAAAGTCATATCCGCTGAGCACAACCTTCACATCCCCGGGCCGATACTGCTCCCTCTGTATATATGCCTTCAGGCACGGATCTTCCGTTTCGAATGAGTCGAAAGGAAGGTCGGAAAGCTCCGCCATCAGAATTTCGGCCCGCTCCTCGGAAAAAGGCGAAATCCTGATGCAAACTTCAAGGTAGTCAAAAGTGTTCATTGCGCGGAATACTTTTTCTCCAGCCTAAGGATTTCCTGTTTGAGAGCTTCGCGGCGGGAGGCAACGCTCTCGTTCACGTCCTCCACCAGCGCCTCAATCTGTGACGTTTCAGGCGCCTCCATGGGCTCACCTTCGGCGGGCAGTTCAACGCCCGGCGCAGGGCCGATTGCAGCTGCCGCCTCCCTGTTCTCGCGCATGGCCTTGTCCACCCCCTTCTCGAAGATGTTGTGGATTGCCGCAACAAGGCTGAACTGCACGGTGTCAAGCTGTTTGGTATAGACGGGGACGTTCGCGCTCTTGTACTTCGCCTTTCCCACTCCGTAGTGAATGTGGTCGAAGTCCGGCCCCCAGGCGTTTACGCCGAACTTGACAACCAGCGGTGACTTTATTACCGAGAGATGATAGCTGAAATCGCTGTCCAGGTGCTGCGTGCCGCTAGCCGCAAGCTGGTAGCGGTCTATGTCAAGGACAAAGGGGAACACCTCCAGCAGGTTGTCCTGCACTATCCCGCTCACGGCCATGTTGTCTATCCTTATCTCGTCCTTGTTCTTGAACTTGAGGAGGCTTGTGATCTTTGCAAGGGCGTCGCTGCTCTCAAGCGTAAGGTCCTTGCCCGATATGCGCATGACTCCGTCGATTGACGGGAGGATGAGTCTCATCGTCGTGTCTATGCTTGTGGTTGCCGCAAGCTCGCAGTCGAGGTCTCCTGCGAAGGATTTGAGCATGGGCATTATGGTGTCGATGGCGGGGAAGAGCGTAATTACCTTCTCGGCCGTAATGTCCACGAGGTTGAGGTCGAAGCCCGCCTTTATGTCGTCTTTCGAGCGTGTGCTGTAGAAGCCTTCAACGTACATGTCGCCCATGTTCGTGGCGGCAAGCGCATTGGTAATCTGCACCGTGCGGTCCTTCATCTTTATGTCGGCCGCCGCCCAGTTCACGTCGAGGCTGTCGTAAAGTATCCTCGATGCCTCCAGAGTGAAGTCGACATCCAGATTTGAAGGAATTATTATGAGGCTTCCTTTCTTTGCATCCTCTACGACGTCATCTTCAACCACCACCACGCTTTCCTCCATGACTTCGTCCACGATATCGTCCTTCTTGTTTGAGAGCGTGTCCTCGTAATTTACATAATATGCATACCCCCTCAGCAGTTCGTTCACGTCAAGGAGATTGCTTTTCACTTCGGCCGTAAGCTTCAGCCTCGCCCTTCCGCTGCGGGAAAGGACGGAGCGTTTAATGCCGCTGAGGCAGGCGCTTGCACTAAGGTCTGATTTTCCTGCCGTGACGGTTATGTTCTTCACGTTGAGAGTGTCGTTGTTGAACGAGCCGCTAAGTTTGGAGATGCCGCTTCTAAGGGGGAAGGCGGGGATTCTCACACGTGCATTTTCCAGGGCGATATTCCCGTTTATGTCCCAGTCCCTGAAGTATTTGCGGATGGATTCCGATAGGCTTATGGATATGTCGGCCGCGGCAAATTCGTCTCTTATGGGAACCCTTGCGGTGCTGTCACGCCTTGGCGGGCGCGGCCTTGCCGCCTGCTGCCTCCTTATGTGCCTTGACGCCGACGCTTCCAGGCTGAGGTCCCTGAGCCCCGCACGAGTGGTTCCCATGCCTATGCCCACCCTGCCGCTCTTTGAGGTAAGGCTCATCCTGGGCACCGGACGTCCTTCCGTAGCGGGCTCATACCTGAAGCGCTCCGTGTTGTCAGATATTCCGGCGCGGAGGCCGTCACTGTCCCTCAGGCGGAGGCTCCTTGCCTTGATGATTCCCATTATGGAGCTGCGGTCGCTGAGGCCGGAAAGGACATCGGCCGAATTCTGCATGAGAATACTCACTCCGCCGCCCCTTATGAACATGTCTCCGAGCGAGGCGTCGAGCGTGTCTGCATCGGCCTTGAGGGCAAGGACACGGGCACCTTTTTTGAGCAGGGGGTCTATTTCGTTGGCCTTTGTCTGCAGCTGAACGTCTATCCGCGGAATAAGCGCCTGCAGGCTGTCTGAGGGCATGCTTATGGAAAGGTCTTCACCGCTCAGGGTGCAGTCTATGACGGCGTTTCCAATCTTTGCCATGTCAAGCTGCTTCAGGCGTGCCCTGCCGCTGAGCTTTGCCATGAGGGTGCCGGTGCCGTAGATGCCGGCTTCGCGGGTGAAGATGCTTGTGATAGAGTCCACCCGGGCCCTTGCCGTGCCGTCAAGATAGATGAGGGGGTCTTTTCCAAGAACGTCGGCAGCCCTTGCGGAGAGGTTTGCCTTTGCGCCGGCAAAATCGAGAAAAAGGCGGTTCACCCTGGCATCTATCTTCTCCATGTCCTGCGTGTCTGCCGTTATGTCAAGTGCCACCCGGCCTTTCCTGCCCAGGTCTTCATAGTCCAGGTCTGACTCCGGAACCTTGAGCCTGGCGTTCACCTGCGGCATTTTCCCGCCGCCGCAGCTGCCCTTCGCCGATGCCGCAAGGCTCAGCTTGGCGTTCGTCTCCAGCTTTTTGAGGAAGGGGAAATTCTCCCTGTATTCCTCTATGATGTCTCCAATCGGGCAGTCCTTGATGTTGGCCGATACGTCCATGTCCATGGTGCCGTCGGCCTTTTTGAGGATGTCTCCCTGCCCGGTGAGGGTGAGTGCGGAGAGCCCCACCTCAAGTTCCCTGATGTTTGCGCCAATCTCGCCCTCGGCGCATTTTGGGAGGTATGCTTCGGCCTTGAGCCTTACGGGAAGCCTCAGCCGTCCGAAGCTGCCGGTCCTCAGGCGGGCCGACGCCTCGGCGTCCAGGATTACATTCCTGTTGTGAACATCCATCCGGAGCCGCTCAAGGCGAAGGGAAAGGGTGTCTTTGGGGAGGCGGCCGGATGCCGACAACGAATCAATCGCGAATCTGGCCTTCGACGAGGCGAAATCCTTCGTAAGGTTCAGCGTGCCGTCAAGGGTGAGCCGACGCATCATGAGGCTGGCCATGAGGGTGTCGGCAGGATTTGTGAAAACGACGAGCGGCTTGCCTCCGAGTGCCACCTTGTCTATCCTGATGGGCATTGTCTCCTTGGACGTCGTATCCTTTTCCCCTCCGCCGATGGGAAGGATGTCCCAGTTTGCGGCGGTGGAGTCGAAATAATGGGCGAATATGCGGGGATGCTCCAGATTGGCCTTCCTTATGTGAAGGCGGCCGCGCGTGAAGGCCATGTAGTCTACCGACGCGCTTATCCTGCCGGCCGACAGGAGCGTGTCGATGCCGCCCGCGCCGTTCCCCGCCCTGAGGAGGTTTCTTCTGCCGCCACTTTGGGCGTATATGCTGTCGTAGCGGGCATAGCGCTCATGCGGATAGGTTATGGCTATGTCCTCAATGTATATGTTCAGGTTGGGAAAGCTCTTGATTACGTGGGCTTTAATTTTGCCTATTTCCACATTCCCTTCCGGGACGAGGGTGGATGCGAGGTTGTTAGCTATCCCCGTGAGCACTTTGGGCCTAAGGAGCACCTGGAACGTCACAAGGAGCAGAATTACCAGGCCTGCAAGGCCCAGCAGAACGTTCCGTGTTACTTTCCATGCTTTCATCCTCGCAAAGGTAGCAAATTTTATTTATTGTGTGTGTACTCAAAAATGAGTATCTTTGCAGACCTATGAATGTGGTAAAATCATATGAAGTCGCCGGCTTTGTTTTCAAGGTGAGCGCAAGCGGGGAACTCCTTTCCCGGATGAGAAACCTTATCCCGTTCGAGGTGGATGGTGAAAGAGAGGAAATCTTTTCCGTGACGCAGACGGGATTCCCGCCCCTGGTTACCGGAGATCCATATTTCTGCTCCGATGACGGCCCGGGATTCCCCGAAATTGCGATATGGGAACTTTCCGACGGCCATCGTTTCACCATGACCCCTCTTCCCGGGATGAGTGTGGCAGCCGTCATGGATACGGACAAATCCTTCTCCCGCGCGTCAATTTACCTCACCGGAGTTGACGACATATTCGGCATGAACAATTGCCTCATGCTGCTCTATGCTTTTGCAACGGCGTGTCGTGGCGCCCTGGAGATGCATTCCTCCGTTGTCATGAACGACGGCAGGGGATACCTTTTCCTCGGGAGGAGCGGCACCGGCAAAAGCACGCACAGCCGCATGTGGCTTGAAAATATCCCCGGAACGGAGCTCCTCAACGACGACAATCCCATCCTGCGGGTGATGCCTGGCGGGCAGGCGCGCGTTTTCGGCAGCCCCTGGAGCGGCAAAACGCCATGTTACAAGGCCAAGGACGTCCCTGTGGGCGCCGTTGTGCGCATAGATCGTGCTCCGGCCAATTCAATAGACAGGCTCCCGCCTCTGCAGGCATACGCCTCGCTCATGGCTTCCGCATCGGCTTTCCGTCCTTTCAAGGAACTTTCCGGAGGCTGGCACTCTACGCTCGAGACCCTTGCGGGAAAGGTTCCATGCTACACCCTTCACTGCCTCCCGGACGGGGATGCCGCCCGCGTATGTTATAACGAAGTCCATGGATAAGCGCGTAATTCCCAACGATGTTCTCCTGCCGGAAGTGGGCAGGCTGCTTGATGAGGGAAGGGACGTCACCCTTTCCCCCAAGGGCGGCAGCATGCTTCCTTTCATCCGCGAGGGAAAGGACAGCGTGGTGCTTCGCAAAATGCCTTCCGTGTCCGTCGGAGACATAGTTCTGGTGCGCCTTCCGGACAGGTTCGTGCTTCACCGCATCATAAAACTGGAAGGCGGTCATCTTACCCTCATGGGAGACGGCAACATCGCTGGCACGGAGGAGTGCGGCACCGGAGACGTGCTTGGCACGGTGGTTACAATCCTGCGCGGCGGAAAGAAGGCTCTTACGCCATCAAATGGTAAACTTTGGGCACGCCTGAAGCCTTTCAGAAGATATATTTTGGCAATTTACAGAAGAATAATATGAAAATAAAAGACGGTTTTACGCTGCGTACCATATGCGGTGAACACGTGGTGGTAGGCGAAGGGCTCGCCCAGGTTAACTTCAACAAAATGCTTTCCCTCAACGAGAGCGCCGCATGGCTCTGGGAGCAGGTTGAAGGCAAGGAATTTACCCCTGAAACCCTGTCGGCCCTCCTTCAGGAGAGATACGAAGTAACCGCGGCGCAGGCCCTTGCAGATGCCGTGAAGCTTGCCGATATCTGGGTTAAGGAAGGAGTTGCAGAATAAATGAGAAGTTTTGCCGATTGTTCCAGTGCCGTTTGGAAGATGTCGCGGCCTGTGAGGTGGCGCATGGCGCTCACCGTCCTTATCGGCGCCGTGCGTATTGGAGCATCCCTTTCCTTTGTCTGGGCCAGCAAGCACCTCGTAGATATAGCGACACATCAGAGTGAAGCGCCCCTGTTGCAGGGTATATGGCTGTTTGCAGGTATCCTCTTGATTCAGGTTGCCGCAATATTGTTTGCTTCCTGGTGGGGCAGCTACACGCACGTCAAAACACAGAACATCCTTCGGAAAGACCTGTTCGGCCATGTGCTCAAAAGCCGGTGGGACGGCCGTGAACGCTTCCTTTCCGGAGACACGGTCAACCGCCTGGAGGAGGACATCCGCGTGGTTTCGGACCTCATTGCAGAACACGTTCCCAATCTTCTGGTCACGCTCCTGCAGCTTGTCGCGGCATCCGTTTACCTTGTAACCCTTGCTCCAAACCTTTTATGGGTCCTTGTGATACTCATGGCCGTTGCGGTTTTGGGCTCCAAGATGTTCTTCAAGCAGATAAGAAGGCTCATGACTGCCGTCCGTACCCGTGAGAGCGAACTCCAGCAGGTTATGCAGGAGAGCCTTCAGCACAGGGTGCTTGTCCTCACCCTCACATCCGTGGAACGTGTGCTGGATAAGTTTGGCTGGCTGCAGGCAGACGTCGAGGATAAAACCCGCAAACGCCTCAATTACAATGCGGTTGCCCGCGGCTTCATGTTCCTCGGTTTCCAGGCTGGCCATGCCGCTGCCTTCCTGTGGGGAATCATCGGCATCCTTCACGGCACGGTTACCTACGGCATGATGACCGCCTTCCTGCAGCTTGTGGGGCAGGTGCAGAGGCCCATTGCCGAGTTCGGCCGTGAGATTCCTGCGTTCATCACCGGTTTTGCCAGCGTGGAGCGCCTCATTGAGCTTGAAGAACTTGAAGAGGAGCCGGTAGCAGCTCCCGTGAAGATTGAACAGGCCCCTCGCATAGAGCTCTCCGGAGTCACATACTCCTACCCGGGCATAATTGAGCCCGTCCTGGAGAATTTCTCATGCGTTTTTCCCGCTGGTGAAGTGTCACTCATATCCGGTCCTACCGGAATTGGCAAGAGCACGCTCATACGTCTTGTGATGGGGCTCCTCAGGCCCTCGTCAGGCACAATAGAGATTGACGGAAACCCCGCAGGATATTCACTGCGCGGCAATTTCCTATACGTTCCGCAGGGCAATACGCTCCTGAGCGGCACCGTGCGCAGCAATCTTGAACTTGCCTGCCCCACGGCTACGGAGGGTCAGATGAGGGAAGCGCTGGAAACGGCATCGGCCCTCTTCGTATATGACCTTCCCGCCGGCCTTGAAACGCCTTGCGGAGAGGTTGGGAGCGGCCTTTCGGAAGGCCAGGCTCAGCGCATCGCGATTGCCCGCGCGCTGCTGCATCCCGGTAGCGTAATGGTGCTGGACGAGTGTACGTCGGCCCTCGACAGCATGACGGAAGAGCGCGTGCTGGAGAATCTTCATTCCCGCTACCGCGGCGCCAAGACCATCCTTGTCATTTCTCACAGGGAAGCCGCCCGCTCTTTTGCGGACAATGTGGTGACGATGGGCTGATTTTGCACTTGAATCGGCTAGCCCATACAGCTCACGGCGCCGGCGACTTCTTCAAGAAGCCATTTTGGGGTGGAAGTGGCGCCGCAAACGCCCACTGTGGAAGCGCCGGCAAACCAGGCGGGGTCAATTTCGGCCGAAGTACCAATGACATGGGTGCGTGGATTGACGCTCAGGCAGAGGTTGCTGAGAACTTTGCCGTTGGAGGAGGATTTGCCGGTAACGAAGAGGATGACGTCGTGGGAAGACGCGAACTCGGCGAGTTTCTCATGCCGGGATGCAACCTGACTGCAGATGGTGTTGTGTACGGTGATGAGAGCACTCTGCGAGCGCAGGTATTCACAAATTTCAATATACTCCGAAGGGCTCTTCGTGGTTTGGGAGAATATCTCTATGGGGCCGGACAGGTCAATCTTGCCTTGGGCTATGGCGTCACGGAGCATGTCCAGGTTCTCAACCACAAGGGCGTCGCCGTCTACCTGGCCCACAAGGCCCAGCACCTCGGCATGGCCCACGCGGCCGAAGATTATTATCCGGCCTTTAGAGTATGCCTCCCTTATGCGGTCCTGGAGTTTGAGCACCACCGGGCAGGAACAGTCGATGACGTTGAGTCCCCGCTCCCGCGCCGCCTCGTAGGTTGCGGGCGGCTCTCCGTGCGCACGGATGAGTATGGAACCGCCGGAGGGAACTTCGTCCAGAGTGCGTACGGTAACAAGGCCCTTGTCCCTCAGGCGGGAAAGCTCGGCCTCATTATGAACGATGGCGCCAAGCGAGTACAGTGCCCGCCCGCTGCCGAGGAAGTCTTCGGCCCTTGTGATGGCGCGGATAACGCCCCCGCAGAAGCCGGAGCCGGGGTCTATCTCTACAGTCAGCATGATAGGCCGGGGCTTTCCAGAATGCCGAATTTGCCCTGCAGGAGACCAAGCATCCATACGAGTTCCTCGTGAAGGGTCATATGGGTGTTATCCAATACGTAGGCGTCTTCCGCCTGTCTAAGGGGCGAGGTCTCGCGATGAGAGTCTATATAATCCCGCTCCCTGAGGTTTGCCATGACCTCGTCCAGGGAAGCCTCCTGTCCCTTGGCGATGAGCTCGTCGTAGCGTCTCTGCGCACGCACCCTGTCTTCGGCCGTCATGAAGATCTTGACATCTGCATTCGGGAAAACGGTAGTGCCTATATCGCGCCCGTCCATTATTACGCGCCCGTCCTTTGAGAATGCATGCAGGCGCTCGTCCACCCAGTTTCTTACCCATGCTATCGCACTCACGGGGCTCACGTGGGCCGATACTTCAAGCGTGCGGATCTCTGCCTCTATGCAGCGCTCCCCGCTGAAGAGTTTCGTGACGCCGTCGGCCCTCTCAAAATGCAGTTCCAGGCCGCCTATCGCGCTTTTGAGTCCATCTTCGTCAATTGTCCCATCGGCCGCCACGAGGCCGTTCTCCATTGCGAAAAGGGTTACGCCACGGTACATTGCGCCGCTGTCAAGATATAGGAATGCGAATTCTGCCGCCACCATTTTGGCGAAAGTGCTCTTTCCTGTAGAAGAGAAGCCGTCTACGGCTATGATGATGTCCGGTATAGTTGCCATATCACTGCAAAATTAGAAAAATTTACGATATTTGCATAAAAATATACCGCTATGAAGGTTTTGATTGTAGATGACGAAAGGGCCATCCGCTATTCACTCAAGGAAATCCTTGAAATGGAAGGCTACGAGGTAGAAAACGCCGAAAACGGCGTAGAAGGCCTCCAGAAAGCCAGGAAGGAGAAATACGACGCCATTTTCTGCGACATTAAAATGCCGGAAATGGACGGTACGGAGATGCTCTCAAAAGTTATTGAAGAGGGAATTGAAACTCCCGTCGTGATGATTTCCGGCCATGCCGACATCACAACTGCAGTGGACTGCATCAAGAAAGGCGCCTTCGACTTCATTGAAAAACCGCTGGACCTGAACCGCATCCTCATAACTCTAAAGAACGCTACGGACAAGGCCTCTCTTGTGAAGGAGACCAAAATCCTCAAGAAAAAAATATACGGAAAACAGATGATAGGAGAGTCGCAACCCGTTGCGCACCTCAAGGACATGATAGAAAAAGTGGCCCCCACGGGCGCCAGCGTGCTAATCACCGGCCCCAACGGTTCCGGCAAGGAGCTCGTGGCACAGAGCATCTACCAGAGTTCCCAACGCTCCATGATGCCGTTCGTGGAGGTGAACTGCGCCGCCATTCCCTCCGAACTCATAGACAGCGAGCTCTTCGGTCACAAGAAGGGGTCATTCACGTCGGCAATCCGTGACCATAAGGGCAAATTTGAGCAGGCCGACGGCGGAACCATCTTCCTCGACGAGATTGGAGACATGTCCCTTGCCGCACAGGCAAAGGTGCTTCGCGTCCTTCAGGAGAGAAAGCTCACCCCCGTGGGCGGAGACAAGGAAATCACAGTGGACGTAAGGGTGATAGCCGCCACCAACAAAGACCTTCAGGCCGAGATTGCCGCAGGACGTTTCCGTGAAGACCTTTACCACAGGCTTTCCGTGATAGTCCTTCGCGTGCCGGCCCTTGACGAGCGTAAAGATGACATCCCCCTCCTGATAAGCTATTTCACGGAGCAGATATGCTCGGAGGCAGGCAGGCCCGTTCGCGAATATGAGCCCGAAGCCATAGAGATGCTGAAAAAACGTTCCTGGCCCGGAAACATCCGTGAACTCAGGAACGTTGTAGAACGTCTTCTCATCCTCGGTGGCTCTCCCGTCACCGCTCAGGACGTAAAGGATTACGTGTATTGATTATTTGACCCTCTGGCCGTAGGAGCGGTCCGTCGTGTTTACCGTGATGATCTCTCCGGTTTCTATGAACAGGGGAACCATTATCTTTGCACCGGTTTCCAGCGTAACTTCCTTGAGGGCGCTGGTGGAAGCGGTATTTCCCTTCACTGCGGGCTCGCTGTAGGTGACCTCCAGGGTTACGTAAGTGGGGAGTTCGCAGGTGAGGCAGCGCTCCTCGGGCTCTGTCATGAACATCATCTCCACGTGCTGTCCTTCCTTCATGAGGTCTGAGTTCTCTACGACGTCGTGGGGGAGGGTAATCTGTTCGTATGTTTCCTCGTGCATGAAGTTGAAGGCCTCTCCGTCGTCATAGAGGAACTGGTAGGGACGGCGCTCCACACTGATGGTGTCAAGCTTGACACCGGCGGTAAAGGTGTTCTCAAGGATGCGGCCGTTCTCCAGGTTGCGCAGCTTGGTTTTGACAAAGGCGGGACCCTTGCCTGGTTTGACGTGCTGGAAATACACCACGGCGCAGGGCTTGCCGTTGAACATGATGTACATTCCGTTTTTAAGGTCAGCAGTTGTTGCCATAAAGTATAGTTTAAATTAATCGTTAATTGCAAATAGCTCACAAAATTAACGATTTAATGCTTTTTCTGCAAATTTTCTTTAATATACGGCTGTTTGGCGTGCTATGCCCAGCTGCTGGATTTTGTAGGTGTCTCCTCCGGATGATGTGGCGTAGATGGTAACCTCGAAGAGTTCCCCGCCAGCATTGAGCTGGCCGATAAGATATTTTTTACCCCCCTCCGACGCCTTGTGGGAAACGGTGAAGGAGCGGGGCGTGTTTGTATTGAAGAAATTCCTGAGTATCTCGCGGGCCTGCTTGCGGGAGCAGTTGCGTGTAGATGAAATGACGGTTACGTCCAGATTGTCTGCAAACCAGCTGGAGAGGGCGGCTTCGTCTCCCGCTGCGAGGTACTTGGTTATGGAGGAGAATACGGAATACTCTCCCTGGGAAGAGGTGCTGTAGGTTATATTCCCGGACGTAAACCTCTGTACCTGAGCATGTGAAACCAGGCACACGGACAAGGCCGCGGCCGTCATGAGCATATGCAGAAACTTATTCATCGGCCTTATTACTTGCAAATTCCGAGCCGAATCGCTACTTTTGCAAAGTATGAACGTAAAACTTCTCACCGTAGGAAAGACAGACGTCGGATGGGTTAAGGAGGGCCTGGACCTTTACTGCTCCAGGCTGGTGCATTACGTCCCTTTCCAGGTGGTGGAGATTCCGCAGCTCAGGAAGGTATCGGCCTTTTCTGAAGAGCAGATTAAGCAGAAAGAGGGAGAACTCATCCTCGGGGAAGCGGGGCCGTCCGATGTTCTCATCCTTCTGGACGAGAGAGGAAAGGAATACCGTTCCATGGAATTTGCATCATACTTGCAGAAACAGCTTTCAGGCGGTGGCAAGACCCTTGTTTTTGCAATCGGCGGGGCCT
>FLNY01003777.1_pt1 | contig 35001 bp, 27 predicted proteins | sample 1140381 | NCBI WGS metagenome assembly FLNY01 (sample SAMEA3878172, study PRJEB12797) | bioreactor metagenome | biome: Moose rumen | place: Sweden | collected 2011-10 | reverse complement strand
GGAAGCCACCAAGGAGGAATTGGTGCAGTTGCTGCCACACAAGTGGAAGTTGCAGCACAGCAAAGACTGACTGCGCACTACATATGATAATAATGTGACAGCGGCAGTGGTACTACCATTGCCGCTGTCACTTTTGGTGGGGGTGTACTTCTTCGAGTGCTTACAAACTATTCAGCCTCACGCATATACAAACAAAAAAAGGTTGCAGCTACCAGAGTGTAGCTGCAACCTTTTTTGTTTTATCTTGCTCTGAAGTGCAGACAAGGCTTTGAACGTATATTCTGTTAAGGTGGGTTCTATGCCATCTATTAGGATGATTGTTTCCGCTGTCCTGGCCTCACAGGAGGCCTTTGCTCGAAGGCAACTGCATATTAAGAATGTCTCGACGCACAGCCATACGCAGGGCACGGGCGAGCGCCTTGAAGATACCTTCAATCTTGTGGTGCTCATTCTGCCCTTCGGCCTTGATATTGAGATTCATGCGTGCGGCATCTGAGAAACTCTTGAAGAAATGATAGAAGAGTTCAGTAGGAACATCCCCTACCCTCTCGCGTTTGAACTCTGCATCCCATACGAGCCAGGATCTGCCTCCCAGGTCAAGAGCAACGGTGCACAGGCAGTCATCCATAGGCAGGGTGAATCCGTACCGACCGATGCCTCTCTTGTCTGCGAGAGCCTTGGCCAAGGCCTCTCCAAGCACTATAGCTGTATCCTCTACGGTGTGATGCTCATCGACATTCAAATCGCCCTTGGCCTTGATGTCAAGATCTATGGAGCCGTGACGGGCTATCTGCTCAAGCATATGGTCGAAGAAGCCAAGACCGGTAGCAACAGAGCAACGTCCTATGCCGTCAAGGTTCAAGCTGACCGCTATGTCCGTTTCCTTAGTTTCTCTGTGAATCGAGGCTTTTCGCTCTCCCGCATAGATGAGCTCTACAACCTTGGACCATGGCATCTCATCCGAGACAAGAATGGCTTGGGCACCAAGATTAGCAGCCAGCTGGGCATCGGTCTCACGATCGCCGATGACAAAGCTTGACGCAAGATCACACTCTCCGCCTGTATATGCTGCCAGCATAGCTGTTCCCGGCTTGCGGGTTGGTTTGTTTTCCTCAGGGAAAGACCTGTCGATAAGAATGTCGTCAAACTCTATACCTTCGCCACGAAGTATCTCGAGCATAAGGTTGTGAGTGGGCCAAAAGTCTGATTCAGGATAGGACGACGTGCCGAGGCCATCCTGATTGGAAACCATCACGAAGCGGAAGTCGGTGTGCTGTCTGAGGAAACGCAGTGCACTGATCACTCCAGGCACGAAGTGGAACTTCTCAAATGAGTCTATTTGTTCGTCAGCCGGCTCGCAGAGAATTGTGCCGTCGCGGTCTATAAAGAGGGCTTTAAACATAAGGGATATTTGGCTTGAAATTCAGTGATTAAGGATTGACTGCTTCTGTATACGCCTTCTTAGTTGGAAGTAAGGAATCATGCATGCGGATGAGTTGACCTATCCATGCGGGTGAGTTGACCTATCCATGCGGGTGAGTTGACCTATCCATGCGGGTGAGTTGACCTATGCAAGAGGCTGGTGCTTTAAGGCCGATATCGCCGCAGGGCACCGAGCAAAGCGTTGTTCTCCTCAGGCGTACCAATTGTGAAGCGCAGACAGTTTTCGCACAGCTCTACTCTTGAGCGGTTTCGCACGATGATTCCGTTGTCGACAAGGTAGCGGTAGATATTGCCTGCATCTGTCATGCGTGCAAGGAAGAAGTTTGCATCTGTAGGGTAAACAGCTTTACAGATGGGTAACTCGGCAACGGCGGGCAAGAGATGCGATCGCTCCTTGAGCAGTGTAGCTCGCCAAAGATTGATGTGCTGAAGGTCTGACAGCATTGTCATAGCCTGCCGCATCGTGAGTAGGTTTATGTTGTAAGGGAATTTTACCTTGTTGAAAAGTGCGATGATTTCAGGCGAAGCGAAAGCCATGCCCAGACGAATGGCCGCCGACGCCCACAGCTTTGAAAATGTGTTGAGGACAATGAGGTTTGGGAAGCGGTTGAGGTCAAGACGGAAAGGCCGCAATTCATTGAAGTCGCTGTAGGCTTCGTCGACGACGACGATACCGTCGAAATTCGCGAGTACACTCTCCACCGCTTGGCGCTCAAGGGCATTGCCCGAAGGATTGTTTGGCGAACAGAGCCATATAACCTTGGTATGGCTATCTGTTGCAGCAAGGAGACTTGCGGCGTCAAGGCTGAAATCAGGATGCAGAGGCACGGCACGATACTCAACATCGTTGATGTCGGCACTGACGCGATACATCCCATAGGTCGGCGCTATAGCCACTACATTATCCACTTTCGGTTCACAGAAAATGCGGTAGATAAGGTCTATGGCCTCGTCAGAACCATTGCCGAGGAATATGTTTTGTGTTGGCACGCCCTTGACGGGTGCGATTTTAGCCTTCAGATCCTCCTGAAGGGGATCGGGATATCGGTTATAGGGCGTGTTGTAGGGATTCTCATTAGCGTCAAGGAAGACGTTGGCGGCCCGTCCTTTGAACTCGTCGCGCGCACAGGAATATGGCGTGAGATTTTGTATGTTTGGACGAACAAGAGAGGTGAGTGAAAACATAGTTGTTGGAGTTGTATCTTATACTAAAGTCAATTTTTCTGCCGGCGAACAGACATAGCATTGCGGTGGGCTTGAAGCTGCTCTGCCTCTGCCATTAGTTCCACGGCTGGCCCTATCGATTGCAGCCCCTCGGGAGAGATACACTGGTAAGTAATCTTTCTGCAGAAAGCATCGAGATTGACACCGCTGTAGGCTGTGGCATAGCCGTTGGTGGGCAAAGTGTGGTTAGTGCCGGAGGCATAGTCGCCGGCGCTCTCTGGCGTAAGGTGCCCGATGAACACGCTGCCTGCGTTGACCACACGGTAGGCAAGGTCATGGGCATCGGCTGTCTCAATGATGAGGTGCTCAGGGGCATAACGGTTGGTAATAGCCATTGCATCATCATTACTACCTACGAGCACGAGGCGTGAATGCTCGAGGGCTGCTGCTGCAATAGCCTTGCGTGGCAAAGCCTCAAGTTGCTTGGCAACTTCGTCTTCTACGGCAGATATGAGTTCCTCTGAAGTAGTAACAAGAAGGACCTGAGAATCGGAACCGTGCTCAGCCTGCGAAAGGAGGTCTGCGGCAACGAAGGTGGCATCGGCTGTAGCGTCGGCTAAAACCTCAACTTCGCTGGGGCCTGCAGGCATATCTATTGCCACGCCATCGAGCGACACCATCTGCTTGGCGGCTTGCACATATTGGTTGCCCGGCCCGAAGATTTTTGAGACACGCGGCACACTCTCTGTACCATAGGCCATGGCGCCGATGGCCTGTACGCCTCCGGCTTTGTACACTTGGCTGACGCCGGCTATTCGTGCGGCCACGAGAATTGCGGGATTAACACTGCCGTCAGCTCGCGGCGGAGTGCAGAGAACTATCTCTCCACAACCTGCGATACGGGCGGGTGTGGCAAGCATGAGCACTGTAGAGAACAGGGGCGCCGTGCCGCCAGGGATATAAAGGCCCACCTTCTCAATAGGCACGCTGCGCTGCCAGCATCGGACGCCAGGAGCTGTCTCTACGTCAATGCCGCTGAAGCGCTGGGCTTGGTGGAAACGTGCTATGTTGTCGTGAGCCAATTGCAGAGCATCCTTTAAATCCTGACTGACGAGGGCCTCTGCGGCTGCAAACTCATCGGCAGTGACAGCAAGCATCGACAGTTCCGCCTTATCAAACTGACGCTCGAAATCGCAGACTGCAGCGTCACCTTCTGTGCGGACACGGTGGAGCACGGCAGCTACCGTAGACGTTAGGTCCTGAGCATCCTTGACGGGGCGTGCCACAATCTCACGCACTTGTTCTTCACTCGGATATCTATAAATCTTCATCGTCTCTTAAAGTATCATTTTTTCGATAGGCAACACAAGAATGCCTTGTGCGCCAAGGTTCTTAAGCTGAGAAATGACCTCCCAAAAGCGCTTCTCCTCAATGACGGTATGCACGCTGTTCCAACCCGGCGTAGCCAAAGGCATTACTGTAGGGCTCTTGGCACCAGGCAGGACGGCCACGACATCTTCGAGTTTGTCTGAAGGGACGTTCATGAGCACATACTTGCGATCCTCGGCCGCTTTCACGGCCTCAATCCTGAAGAGCAAGTCTGAAAGGATGGCCTGTTTCTCTTCGGCCAGACCTTTCGTAGCAATCAGCAAAGCTTCGCTCTTCATTACCACTTCCACCTCACGAAGGTTGTTGCTCACGAGCGTAGAGCCTGATGAGACGATGTCGAAGATGGCATCAGACAAACCGATGCCCGGGCTGATCTCTACGGAGCCTGTTATGACATGTATCTCTGCCTCAATACCTTTCTCTGCGAAGAAACGACGAAGGATATTCGGATAGCTGGTGGCTACCTTGCGGCCATTGAACCACTCAACGCCAGTATAATCTATGGCTTTGGGGATGGCTAACGAGAGCCTACAACGGCTGAAGCCTAAGCGACGGGAGATGTCAACGTTCTCGCCACGCTCTATAAGCTCATTTTCGCCTACAATTCCGAGGTCGGCAACACCTGTAGCTACGCTCTGAGGTATGTCATCATCGCGCAAGTAAAGTATTTCTATCGGGAAGTTTGGCGATTCCACGAGCAAGGTACGTTTGGCAACTGGTATCTTTATGCCTGCCTCGGTGAGCAATTTAATGGTGTCCTCATTGAGGCGGCCTTTCGACTGGACGGCTATTCTAATCATAAGGGATTTAAGTGTTTGTGTGAATTTAATATTAAACTTTCATTTGTCTACGACGTTACGCCTGCAATGAGCCAGGCAAGATAACCTAAGTAAACGGCCAAGAGAACGAAGCCCTCGCCACGAGTAATGCGGTGGCGCGTTCGGCTAAACAGCCAAAAGAGGACTGCCGATAAGATGAGCATTCCAAAATCCATCCATGTCAAGCCTACAACGGGCAGCGGCCTGACGACGGAGCATAGCCCTAAGATCCAGAAGATATTGAAGAGGTTACTGCCAATGACATTGCCAATGGCGATTCCGCTCTGGCCTTTACGAGCGGCCATGACGCTGGTGGCCAGCTCGGGAAGCGACGTGCCGCCTGCCACGAGCGTAAGACCTATGACAGCATCACTCACACCCAATCCGCGAGCAATGCCCGAAGCGCCGCTGACAAACAGCTCTCCGCCTCCGATGAGCGCTGCCAACCCTATGATCAAGAATAGCAGCGTAAGCCACAACGCCTGTGGTTTGGCCACAGATTGTTCGTTCTCATCTTGTTCCGGTACAACGACCCCTCCCTCGGCAAGCTTTAGCGTGGAGAACATGAATATCGTGAAGAAGGCAAGCAGAGCTATACCATCACCCCTATCGATTACATCAGAACCCTCGCCGAGTAGGCCGTCCATGGCCAATGCAAAGATTACGATGCTCGCCAAGAGGACAAAAGGAATATCCTTTACGATAGTCGACCGCGGAATCGCAATAGTGCCGACAATTGCCGTGCACCCAACGATAGCCAAGGTGTTGAACAGATTACTGCCTACAACGTTCGAGACGCTCATCGCGGGAGTACCTTCAATGCTGGCCATCAAACTCACAACCAACTCAGGGAGCGACGTACCAAACGCCACAATCGTAAGGCCAATCATCATTTCCGACATAGAGAAGCGGCGAGCCAGGGCTACAGAGCTATCCGTAAGTTTATCTGCACCCAAAAGCACCAAAGCGGCCCCGAGGACGGCGAAAAGGATATTGAGAAGCATGAAAATAATCTCTTTATGTATTGTATTTTAGAATTTATATGTAATTTAGCGCACTAAAAGATTAACGCCTATGGCAGCCAAGAACCTTGAAAGCTCGTTCGTGAAATGCATTGATTGCAAACATGCGAAATTCATGCAGTGGTACGAAAACCCGATTATCGCAGAATGCCTGTTGCATAAAGACAGGCAGGTAGCACTTGCCAAGCGCCTGTGCCCTATGTTCACTCGGTCGAATGCCGACCCTGAGATCCAGCATTTCGACAGCTACGATCAGTCCAGCTCATAGATATCGCTGGGCACTACTCGACGCAACACTTCAACCTGGAAATCTACGCCAGGAACTATCCCGTAGCTTCGCAGGATAGAGTCCACGGTCTTGCGTGCCAGTTCAGGATGATTATTCTCTTCGCTCAAATGACACAGCCAGACGTGCTGCAAATTCGGGCTCGAAGAGTTAGCCAACAGCTCAGCGGCGTCAGAGTTGCTCAAGTGACCCGTCGGACCGCTGATACGCCCCTTTAAGTGAGCCGGATATGAGCCTGCCATGAGCATTTCGACGTCATGGTTGCTTTCCAGCACGAGGTAGTTTGCCCTGCTCACCTCTTCTTTCACACGCTCCGTGACGTGACCGATATCCGTAATCAGAGTGAAGCAGACACCACCGGCCTCTATACGATAGCCTACACAGTCGTTACTATCGTGAGGAACATCGAAGGGCGTAATGTGGAAAGGGCCCAAATCAACAGCTACGTCTTTGTCAATAAAGCGCTTCGCTGATTCCGCCAGTCGAGGCGATACACAGTAGTTACGGGCTATACCTGTGTGCACCATTTCCGTAGCATAAATAGGCAAATTGTACTCCGCAGCCAGTTTCCCTACCGACTTGATGTGGTCGGCATGGTCATGTGTTACGAAGACGGCAGCCAACTCATTTAGCTGTATGCCATAAGTCTGCAGATGTCTTTTCAGTAGCCTAATGCCGATACCAGCGTCAATCATGATGGTAGTGCCTTCTGTACTAAGCAGATAACAATTACCGCTGCTGCCGCTGCCCAAGCATAAAAACTTTAGCATAACTTTAATTATTAATTTCGGGTGCAAAGATAATAGAATTCTCTTTAAGAGCCCCCAAAAATAAAGTTTTTTTTGCGTTTTCTAACATCATACGTTAGAAAGGCATACCAACGGCAAAATGCAGATGGAAATCCCTATCGAACTTGGGATGGATGATGGGATAGTGGTACCGACCTCTCTCGTACGCTGGATTAATGGCTTTCATGGCTCCGTCGAGGCGCAGGATGAAATAACCGAAATTCAAGCGCACTCCCAAACCATAGGCCGCAGCAATCTGTCGCCAGAAAGTGTCGAATCGGAACTGTCCGCCAGGCTGCTCCTCATAGTTTCTCAGTGTCCATATATTTCCAGCATCAATGAAAGCCGCACCATCCAATTTCCAGAAAAGATGCGTACGCCATTCAGCACTGAGATCCAGTTTTATGTCGCCCGTCTGACGGATGAAATCGACGCGGCCGTCTGACCCCGAAAAGCTGCCAGGACCCAACCCTCTGACGCTCCAGCCACGGACACTGTTAGCTCCGCCCGAGAAATATCTCTTCTCATAAGGCAGCACACGCGAGTTGCCATAGGGGAAGGCTGCCCCGAATGCCGCATGAAGGGCTAATGAGTTTCGCTCATCAAAGCGGAAGCTCTTGGCATAATCAAAATCAAATTTCACATACTGAGCGTAGGCTATATTGAAAAGCGTATAGGCGTCAAGCAGATTCGAATGCTGACCATTCAGCAAGTTCGACAAGCCGTAGAGCAGGTTGCCTGCTGTCTCAACGCCGAGGCGCACGCTGTAGGCGTTTTGGCCGTATGACGTGCCTTGTGCCGTTGATGGCAAACTCGTAAAGTAGAAATTGTAGCCCCAACGCATGATGAACAGATTCTCATAATTATAACGCAGCACAGCATTACGATTGCCATTGTCAGAAAGGTATTCACGTCTGAATGTCTCAGAAATCCAGGGCATAAACACGTAGTTAAGGTCTGCCAAGTCTACCCTATGCTGCAACTGCTGATTCATCCTGGTCCAACGATAGCGCCAGGCAGCCGTGAGCACACGACGATGGAATTCAGGACGGTCCTGAGAATCAAACATCACAGAAGCTATGCTCTGAGCCTTAACCGTATGTCGGAATCTTCGCGACAGGAAGGGGAACATGAACTCTGGAAAATTGAGATTCACTTCAGCACTGTATTCTATGTAGTTCTGGTCGTTGTAACCCTCAAGTCCCTTAATAGCCTCAAAAGCTCCACGCAACTTAAGCGATGCCAAAGCAGAACGCCTAAAGAGGTTGCGGTTCTGATACCCCAGGCTCACCGCAGCGCCCAGGTCGCCGGCCGAGTTTGTGCCTTCAAGGGCAGCAGAAAGGCCATGGCGTTTGGCCGTCATCACGCTGACGAACGCATCAAGCGAGTCTGACGAAGTTGCAACTTGCTCTACGGCAACGTTTGTGCCCAACACGGCAGAAAGCTGCGAGAGGTTGGAATATGTGCCCTGCACACTCGCTTCGTTGAATAGCATGTGAGGCTGCAACTCTGTTTTAGCCAACAAGAACGCAGGCCTCAGCGGAGGTCGCTTTTTGTAGACAAACCGATAGTTGTCGCCTATAGATTCGATATTTGAGGAATCACTGTAAAGCGCAGATACATCAAAGTCAATCAAGTAGTTGACATCTCTGAGATAGTAGCGAGGATGAACAGTAAGGGTATCTTCAGGGCGAGCCCTATAGAGAGGAATGTGCATTGTCAGGACTACGAAATGATTTGTCACGGACGTGTCTGCCTCAAAAGAGATAAAGTTCTTGTTGAACCTGTAAAAACCTGTATTCTGAAGAAGAGCCGTGATACGAGAGCGTTCGGCATCAAGTCTGTTGATGTCCAATGGCATTCCACGGAAGAGAAGTGATTCCTGCCACGACGACGCCACGATGCTGTCGATGACCTGATCGTCGATCTGCCTCTCAATCTTATCCACGAAGTAACAAGGACCTGCATTCACGGTGAGCGCCAGTTTCATTTTCCTCTTCTTCACCAATTCTTTACGGTCGACGTCAGCTTGAAGATAACCCATATTCCGAATAGCCGCTTCGATATTCGAGCGGCTGCGCTCAGCCTGCACGCTGTCGTAAACCACAGGAGCCTCACCAATCCTACGCAAGAACTTGTTGACGCGTCGAGTGCTGTCGCTACCGCTAAGGCAGTACACGCCAAGCGGAACTTTAAACAGGCTGAACCACCGAGAGTTAGGGTGCTGACGCACAAATCCTTCTACCGTAGACAGCGGAATCTTCCTGTCGTCGGATTTTAAGCTTACGCCGTCGAGCAGGAGTTCATCGTCACGGATGAAGCGTTCGGGTGCACAAGACACTGCGACGAAGCTACACAATAGCAACGCCAGCACACTCCGTATGATTGATTTCCTTATCAAGTCCGAGAACTTTGTATGTTTCACGCCATGCGACGCCTGAATTCTGCCAACAGGATGCCGGTAGCCACAGCCACGTTCAAGCTATCCGTAGTAGCGCGTGTAGGAGGATAGTTTGGAATGAACAACTTATGCCTGCAAAGAGCCTCAACTTCACGGCTCACACCATTGCCTTCGTTGCCCATCACGACGAGGGCATTTTTTTCAAGGTCTTCACTCCACAGACTATCGCCCGACAAGGAAGTTCCATAGATTGGCAAGCGTGTCCGTTGATCCTCAAGGAAAGGGACTAAATCTAAATAATGTACGCGCACGCGGACGATACCGCCCATAGAGGCCTGTACGACCTTTGGGTTCCAGACGTCTGCCGTCGTCGGCGAACACCATATATGCTCAACTCCAAACCAGTCCGCCAGCCTGATGATAGTGCCCAGGTTGCCGGGATCTTGGATGTTGTCGAGGACTAAATTCAGCCCCGAAAGTTCCGACGGCACCTCTACTTGAGGGATGACGAATACGGCCAACACATGATTTGGGCTCTGCATCAGGCTCAAGCGCGACAACTCATGCTCCCCTACGGCCTCTGTATGCCCCGCCTCAGCTGTGGGGTGCGCTTGCAGCCACTCTTCGGTTGCGAACAATTTGTAGCATTCAAAATGGCCAAGCAGTTCACCTACGAGACGGGGACCTTCTGCCACAAACAAGCCTTCGCTGCGCCTGAACTTCCGTTGTTCGAGAGAGCGCACGAGCCTAATGTCAGCCTTAGTCAACATGTGACGAGCGAACTCTGCTAAGGGTTTCCGGAGTCATCTGCAAGAACGAAGCCACATGCACCATAGGGGCACGCAGGACAATCTCCGGTTTAGTCTTCAGCAGTCGCATGTAGCGCTCCGTTGCATTCTCGAAGCGTTGGCTGTCAGCATGCTCTTGCGACGAGATGAGGGCATGCTCCAGAATCTTTCGGTAAAGATGCTCCATCTCCTTGTCTGTTTCAACGAGTTCGAGGAAACGGTCGTGAGGTATACCAAAGAGGCGCGAGGATTCCAGGGCCTCAACAATGAGGAGCGACGGTATTTGTTTCAGGAAACTCTCAATACATATTACTATGCGCCCTTCATACGAGAAATGCTCTGTCACATCACGGCCGTTCTTGTAATAGAATTGGCGCACCATTCCCTTGTCAACGTAGTACATATAGCTGCATACCTCGCCTTCCTGCAAAAGTTTCTCACCTTTTGCCACCTTAAACGGAACCAGGATATCAGCCAGAGTAGTGATTCCTTGTGTGCTTAGCGTGCAATAGCGCCGTGCTATTTCGCGTGCGATGTCCCTTCGTTTGTCCATATAATATTCTGAGTATTGTGAGAGATGAAAGAGAGTGTGTGAAATAATTTATGCTTAATCGAGTTTCAGGACTGCCAGGAATGCTTTCTGAGGCACCTGCACATTGCCTATCTGCTTCATGCGCTTCTTGCCCCGTTTCTGCTTCTCAAGCAACTTGCGCTTGCGGCTGATATCGCCACCATAGCATTTGGCCGTTACATCCTTGCGCACCTGTTTTACTGTCTCGCGAGCTATGATTTTGGCTCCTATGGCGGCCTGGATGGCGATGTCAAACTGCTGACGGGGCAGCAGTTCCTTGAGTTTCTCGCACATGCGGCGGCCGAAATCCACGGAATTATCGACGTGGGTTAGTGTCGACAGGGCATCAACGGGTTCGCCGTTGAGCAGGATGTCAAGCTTCACGAGCTTCGAAGGGCGGAAGCCGCTCTGGTGATAATCAAACGAAGCGTAGCCTTTCGAGATACTCTTCAACTTATCATAGAAATCAATCACTATCTCGCCCAGCGGCATGGCAAACTGTATCTCTACACGGTTGCCGCTGATGAAGTCTTGCTTGATGAGTTCACCTCGTTTTCCCAGACATAGCGTCATGATTGGACCTATGAAATTAGGGGTCGTAATGACCGAGGAATGAATGTAAGGTTCCTCGATGTGATCTATCAGCGTAGGATCAGGCATGCCCGCGGGGTTGTGAACCTCCGTCACCGAACCTTGCTTGTCATAAACTTTATAGCTTACGTTAGGCACGGTCGTGATGACGTCCATGTTGAACTCACGGTCGAGGCGCTCCTGCACGATTTCCATGTGCAGCAGCCCAAGGAAACCGCATCGGAAGCCAAAGCCGAGAGCTACTGACGACTCTGGCTGGAAGGTCAACGAGGCATCGTTGAGCTGCAGCTTCTCAAGCGAGGCACGAAGGTTCTCGTAGTCTTCGGTCTCGATAGGATAGACACCGGCGAACACCATGGGCTTCACTTCCTCGAAACCTGCAATGGCATCAACCTGCCCGAGTGAACTGACGTGTGTAATAGTGTCACCTACCTTGACCTCAGTGGCTGTCTTAATTCCACTCACGATGTAGCCTACATCGCCGCAGCGTAGTTCCTGACGAGGCACCATATCCATCTTCAGCACTCCTATCTCGTCGGCATCGTACTCCTTGCCTGTATTAATGAAGACAACCTTGTCGCCCTTGCGGATGCTACCGTTGACAATCTTGAAATAAGCAATGATGCCCCTGAACGAGTTGAACACGGAATCGAAGATGAGGGCTTGAAGGGGCGCTTGCTCGTCGCCTACGGGCGAGGGTATACGGTCGACCACGGCATCAAGAATCTCATCGACGCCCTGCCCCGTCTTGCCGCTCGCACGTATTATCTCGTCGCGCTTACAACCCAGCAGGTCGATAATCTCATCCTCGACCTCCTCTGGCATGGCATTGGGCATGTCGCATTTGTTCACTATAGGGATTATCTCCAAGTCATGGTCGATGGCCATGTAAAGGTTCGAAATCGTCTGAGCCTGAACGCCCTGCGTGGCATCCACGACCAGCAAAGCCCCTTCGCAGGCTGCAATGGAGCGCGAGACTTCATAGCTGAAGTCAACGTGCCCCGGAGTATCTATCAAATTCAGAATATACTTCTCGCCGCCACGCTCATACTCCATCTGTATCGCATGGCTCTTTATGGTGATGCCGCGCTCACGCTCGAGATCCATATCGTCCAGCATCTGGCCTTCAGTAACCTGGATCGTGTTAGTGCGCTCGAGCAGCCTGTCGGCCAGAGTGCTCTTGCCGTGATCTATATGAGCTATGATGCAGAAATTCCGAATATTTTTCATGCCGCAAAGGTAAGAAAAAACTTTCAAATTGCAGCACTCGCCAAACAACTTTTTTACATAAGCACACTTTTTTTCCTCAAAAGCTTACGGTTTGCCCGTTCAACAGCCTGCATAAGAAGTTTCTTCGCTGTAAGGTATCTTTGTTTTCAGTTGCTCGGTTAGCCGAACTTTGTTACTATAAGCCCACCTCAAAAGCAATAATCCCAGCGGGCAGGCCAACAAATTAAAATCCCCGCAGCCTTCGTGGCTGCGGGGATTTTTTGATGTGTCAGTTTCTTTACTTGAGGCTGAAGATAGGATCCTTCTCATCGCCTTCGACGTTGAGCTTGTCCTCGCGAAGCAGCCAACCCAGACCGAGATACAAATCCTTCTCGCTCTTGGCCTTGGCAGCCTTCTTCAGATCTTTGGCGTTCTGAGCGCCATTCTCGTTCAGTGCATTCCAGATAGCACCTGCGATTTCACCTGCTTTTGCAAACATAATCTTTTTTACCTTAAAGTTAATACTACAGGCTGAGGGTTTAGCGTAGCATAAGCTAACATGCATAAGCTCTCAGACGAGCCTTTCTTTAAAAACGGTGCAAAGGTACGGTTTTTGCACGAAACTGCCAAACTTTTCAATAAAAATCGTCTGCCGGACCCGCAATTTGAACGTTTTGATAAATAACGAGCCTAATTCTGTCGGGTTAAGAAAACAGAAGAAAAAGAAAAAATCTTTTGCAGTTTAGGCTGTGCACTTTGAACTTTTTCTTATCTTTGCCGCAAAATAATCGACTTTACACATGAACTTCAGCATCACACACCCCGCCAACGAAGGCGGTATGAACGAACGCATCAAGCGCCTGCGCCAAGAGAACTTCGACACCCCTACTACCCTCTCCATCGAGCGCGCTCTCATCGAGACCGAGTTCTACAAGCAGAACTACGGCACGATGCCTATCGCCGTGCTGCGCGCTAAGAACTTCTACGAGATCTGCAAGCGCAAGACCATCTATATCGGCAAGGACGAACTGATCGTCGGCGAGCGTGGCCCCGTGCCCAAGGCCGTGCCGACGTTCCCCGAGCTGACCTGCCACAGCGTCGAAGACCTGCACACACTCGACACCCGCGAGCTGCAGAGCTACCATATCTCGCAGGAGAACATCGACACCTACGAGCGCGAGGTCATCCCCTACTGGGCGGGCAAGACACAGCGCGAACGCATCTTCAACCACGTCTCGAAGGAGTGGGAAGAGGCCTACCATGCCGGCGTCTTCACCGAGTTCATGGAACAGCGGGCAGCAGGTCATACCGCCATGGACGGCAAGATGTACCGCTTCGGTCTGATCGACCTGAAGGAGCGCATCCAGAAAAGAATCGAGAGCCTCGACTTCATCTACGACCCCGAAGCTACCGACAAGCAACAGGAACTGGAGGCCATGGCCATCTCCTGCGAGGCCGCCATCCTCTTCGCCGAGCGCCATGCCGAGCTGGCTGAACAGATGGCCACTAAAGAGACTGACCCTCAGCGCAAGAAGGAGTTGGGAAAAATAGCCGATGTCTGCCGGTGGGTGCCGGCTCACGCGCCCCGCGACCTCTGGGAAGCCATACAGATGTACTGGTTCGTGCACCTCGGAACGGTGACGGAACTGAACGGATGGGACTCGATGAACCCCGGCCACATCGACCAGCACCTCTTCCCCTTCTACCAGAAAGGCATCGAGGACGGCACGCTGACGCGCGACCAGGCCAAGGAACTCATCTCCTGCCTCTGGATTAAGTTCAACAACCAGCCCGCTCCGCCGAAGGTGGGCGTGACGGCCCTCGAGAGCGGCACATACAACGACTTCACGAACATCAACATCGGCGGCATAGACCGCCACGGCAACAGCGCCGCCAACGAGATCTCATACATTATCCTCGAGGTTCAGGAAGAACTGCACGAGCTGCAGCCCGGCCTCAGCATCCACATCGCCGAGAACACGCCCGACGACTTCCTGCTCGCAGGCATCAAGGTCATCCGTCAGGGCCACGGCTACCCGTCGGTCTTCAACCCCGACACCTACGTCAAGGAGATGACACGCGCCGGCAAGACGCTCGAGGATGCCCGCGAGGGCGGTTGCTCGGGCTGCATCGAGGTCGGCGCCTTCGGCAAGGAAGCCTACCTGCTGACGGGTTACCTCAATACGCCTAAGATTCTGGAGATCACGCTGCACAACGGCATAGACCCCGAGACGGGCAAGCGTCTGGGACTGGAGACGGGCGACCCGCGCTCGTTCAAGACCTTCGAAGAGTTCTACGATGCCTGGCACCGGCAGATGGTCTACTTCGTCAACCTGAAGCTCGCGGTCAACAACTACATCGAGCGTATGTTCTCGCTCTACGCCCCCGCCACCTTCCTCAGCCTGTTCATCGACGACTGCATCGAGAAGGGCAAGGACTACTACAGCGGCGGCGCGCGCTACAACACGACCTATATCCAATGTACGGGTCTCGGCACCATCACCGACTGCTTCACGACACTGAAGAAGCACGTCTTCGAGGACCAGCGCTACACCATGGACGAAATCCTGGAGGCGTGCGCTTGTAACTGGGGAGCAGACGAAATAGTAAATGGTAAATCGCCAAATCGTAAATTTGAGGTGGTGCGCCAGTACATCCGCAATCATACTCCTTTCTTCGGCAACGACGACCCGTATGCCGACGACATCGCCGTGCGCGTCTATGACGACTTGGTGCGAGCCATCGAAGGACGGCCGAACACGCGTGGCGGCGAGACGCATCTGAACATGCTCAGCACCACCTGCCACAACTACTTCGGGAGCGTCTGCGGCGCTACGCCCAACGGTCGTTTCGCGCACTTCGCCATCAGCGACGGCACCAGTCCTGCCCACGGTAGCGACAGCCACGGCCCAACGGCGGTCATCAAGTCGCTGGGCAAGCTCGACCAGACGAAGAGCGGCGGCACCCTGCTGAACATCCGCTTCGTGCCGGCCCTGCTGAAGCGCGAGGAGGATATGCGCAAACTCGGGCAGCTCATCCGCACATACTTCCGCTTCGGCGGCCACCACATACAGTTCAATATCGTGGACACCGCTACGCTGCTCGACGCCCAGAAGCATCCCGACCAGTACCGCGACCTGCTCGTCCGCGTGGCGGGCTACTCGGACTACTTCAACGACATGACCGAGCAGCTGCAGAACGAGATTATCGCCCGCACGGAGAATGAGGAAGTTTAGCACCCACATTCTAATCCGCCCGACAACTTGAGCCAGCGTATAATTCGCCCAACAGTATTGCCTGCCGATGCTCCAGGAATCATGCTCGTCTTCGATCAGGCCAAAGGCATCATGAGGGCCGGCGGCAACCTGCATCAATGGGCGGGCGACTATCCCTCGCTCGCAGCCGTAGAAGCAGACATCGAGCGGCAGGGCAGTTTCGTCATCGAGGACGACGGCCGCATAGTGGCTTATTTCGCCCTACTGCCCTCACCCGAGCCCACGTATGCTAAGATATACGAAGGCGAGTGGCTCGACGATACGGCGCCATACCACGTCGTCCATCGCATAGGTAAGCTACTAGAGGCACATGGCATCTTCGCGAGCATCATCGAGTTCGCCTTGAAGCAAGACCCGAACATACGCATCGACACCCACCGCGACAACAAGGTTATGCAGCACCTGCTCGCCAGCAACGGCTTCGCCTACTGCGGCATCATCTACCTTGCTTCAGGCGACGAGCGTCTGGCATACCAGCGGATACCCTAAACAGCGACAAACAATTAGGCCGGCCCTGTCACGCGATAAGGCCGGCCTAATTCGTAGGCAAGGCTAAATGTATTTGCAAACAAGACCGCTCAAGTTGCACCGCACAGCCAGCCTCATACGCCAAAAGGCTTGGCCTGATAGTGTGTTCGGTCGCGACCGAACAACCAATTCAACCGGTCTTTTCGTACCACACATGCGGTCAACTCTCGCTGAGCAAGCCTTTGCTCTAACTATTTCTTTTAACAATCAAGAGTTGTTCTATTAATTCTTTTTTTTCAAGAATTTGAGAATTCGAGAATTATTTTCATGCTATAAATCGTTAAGAATAAGGCCGTTAGGCTTGTTGATAAATTCTCTAATTCTCTAATTCTTGATTAATAGAATATTCATCAAATAGTTGTCTTGGCTCACAGATTCTTCCGCTTAAGGCTGTAGCTTTAGATTTTCGTCAGGCGGATGACGCGGCTCGCAAACTGGCGGCTGAGGTAAGCGTCGAGGCCCGTCTCCATAAGGAAGCGCCCGCTGAAGGTCTTGCCCTCGAAGAAGTGCTGACGCTCTGCGCACTCAAATTCATTGAGGCGATACGTAGCGTCGGGGTCAAGGCCGGCCATGTGCCAACGCGGAGTGTGGAGGTCGACGTAGTTCTCGAATTTATAGCAGAAGAACACGGCTTCGCTCTTATCGTCCGTGACGAACATCTCGCTGCAGAAACCGTTTCCCTCGTAAGGCGAGAGCAGGCGGTACTGGTCGCCAAGCTGGATAATCGGGCGTATCTCCTTGTAGAAAGCCACGGCTTTCTTGGCATATTCGCGCTCGCGCTCGTTGAGGTCGCTCGGCTTCATTTCCATGCCGAGGCGACCTGTCATAGCCACGTCGAAGCGGAACTTGAGGGGGATGACTCGCCCCGTCTGGTGGTTAGGCGATGCGCTGACGTGCTGAGCCATGGCCATCGTGGGGAAGAAATGGCTGGTGCCCCACTGGATGAAGAGGCGCTGCTGGGCATCGGTGTCGTCAGAGACCCAGAACTCATCGAAGTAAGGCATGAAACCCCAGTTGACACGGCCGCCGCCGCTGGCGCAGAGCTGGATTACGAGTTCGGGATACTTAGCTCGGATGCGCTCCAGGGTGCTGCGTAGTCCGCGATGGTAGTCGACGACGAGATGGCTCTGACGGTCGCCGCTGAGGTAGCTGCTGCCGAAGTTGTTCATCGACATATTGCAGTCCCACTTGATATAATGCAGGCGGGGATTCTCTTTCATCAGATTGTCTACGATACTGAAGACGAAGTCCTGAACCTTGGGGTTCGACATATCCAGCACGAGCTGCGTGCCGCCGCGCCCCATCGACAGTTCACGTGTGGGATGAGCCACGACCCAGTCGGGGTGCGCCTCAAAGAGCTCACTCTTCGAGTTTGTCATCTCCGGTTCAATCCAAATGCCGAACTTCAGGCCACGGTCCTCAGCAGCCTTTAGCAGGGCCGGTACGCCGTTGGGCAGTTTCTCGGTGTCGGTGATCCAGTCGCCGAGAGCCTGAGAGTCGTTCGTACGGCGATACTTGCGGCCAAACCAGCCGTCGTCGACGACGAAGAGCTCGCCGCCAAGTTCCTTGATGCCGTCCATCATCTGCTCGCACACTTCCTGGTTAACGTTCATGTAGACTCCCTCCCACGAGTTCAGCAGTATCTCGCGCAGCGCCTTGCCGTTGTGAAGCTTACCGTTGCGTCCCCAGCGATGGAAGGCTCGGCTGACGCCACCCTTACCTTCAGTGCTGTAGGTCAATGCCAGTTCAGGCGTCTGGAAGGATTCACCCGGTTTGAGCGTGTAGGCCGTATGCAGGTCGTCGATGCCGGCGATGAGCGTGTGGCGGTACTTCCCTCGAGTCTCAAGCCTCAACTTATAGTTGCCGGTCCAGCAGAGGGCAGCTCCGATGACACGTCCGCTGTTCTCATGAGGCTTGCCGTCGAGGGAAATCATCACCTCGGCGCGGTCGTCCATGCCACCACGAACGCCGTCGTGGCAGACGATAGTTTTCAGACCTGCCGTCAGAGGCTCCTCGGTCATCTGACCTTCTGCGCCCCAAGTGCCGTGGAAATGCGTAAGCCAAGCCCCTTCCTGACGCAGCGTCATCACGCCGCTGGCATACTGTTCCAGCTTTATGGCCTTCTTCTCCCCGTTGCGGAGGACTGTCCACGTCTCTATGACGTCGCTCTTCTCGTTAGCCTTGTAATACAAGTCGACGAAGAAGTCGTACTTCTTGTCCTTCATAGAGATTATCGTAAGTTCGCCCTCCTGACGGGTGCCCGTGATGGCCAGCTCAGTGGACATATTGCCGTCGGCATGGATAACGCTCAGGGCTGTCTCGTCGTAGCTATTGCGTCCGAAAGCAGGATAAGCGTCGTAGTTGATGCTCATGGCATCATAGATTTCCTGCGCCTGCGAGGACTTCACGCGCGTACCATAATAATGGATGCGGGGCGTGGAGCCCTCGTTTACCGAAAGCATCAGGGATGTCTTAGGTGTGTTCACGAACACATCCTTGCCTGCTGCCATCTGGGCCATTGACAATGCAGTTCCGAGAAGGAATGAGAAGAGAAGTAAACGTTTCATACAATATAAGTGAGTTAAGATTAGTAGTTTATTATTTGTTTGGGGCAAAGATAATAAAAGATTAGAGATTAGGGATTAGAGATTAGAGTTTTTTTCCGTTTATCTTCTCTCTTCTCATAATTATCCCTAAGTTTGTCAGCGAAAAACAATGTAAATGTAATATTCAAGACAACTATGAAAGCCAAATCTCTTTTCATTCTCTTGGCATTGCTCGGAGCCACCACGACGCACCTTCAGGCGCAAGACTTGCCTCGCTTCAAGCGAATCATGAGGCAGTTAAGTTCCAAGAGATTCCAAGGACGCGGATATGCTCTCGAGGGAGTGCGTAAAGCAAGCGACTACATCATCAAGGAGTTCCGAAAAGCGGGCGTCGACTCTGTAATGTACCAACCGTTCACACTCGACATCAACACGTTCCCCGGCCGTATGGAATTGACGATTGACGGGCATCGTCTGAAGCCTGGCCGCGACTTCACTGTGCGTGAGTATAATCCTGCCGCTTACGGGCAATACAACCTCTATCATGTGGATACGCTCAACTACGACTTTCAACGGCTGCGCCACGACTTGTCGCTCCCTCAGAATCGCGGAGCGGCCGTCGTCTGCGACTGCTGGTTCCCATACAGGCACCGAAGCGACTTCACCTGGCTGCAGAATCGCGACAGCAGCGGCATTAGCGCACTCATCTATACTTGGAACGAACCGCTGAAGTTCTACAAAGCTTACGGAGATCATGTGGTTGAGATTCCTACGTTCTGGACACTGGCCTCGGTGATGTCCCCACAGGCAAAGACCATTAGCACACGCGTGGACCAGAGATTCTACAAGGACTATGCCACCGACAACGTCATTGCAAAAGTTGAAGGGGAGCGACACGACAGCTGCATCATCTTCACTGCGCACTACGATCACCTCGGCAACCTTGGGAAAAAGGTCTTCTATGGAGGAGCTAACGACAACGCGTCAGGGACTGCTGCCATTATCACACTCGCCAAGCACTATGCCCGCCATCGACCGAAATTCGACACTTACTTCATCGCTTTCTCCGGAGAAGATGCATACCTGCGGGGCTCACGATGGTATGTAGATCATCCAATTGTCCCTCTCACGCGCGTGCGATACTTATTTAATATAGACATGATCGGAGACAACAACCCGATTCTTCACTGTGAGCCGAGCGATGCAGGGGATTGGGCCATGCCGGTGCTCGAACGATTAAATGGAGAAGGGAGATTCTTCAAAGACCTCAAGCGTGCTGCGCTTGAAGAGAAAAGCGACCACTACCCGTTTGCCGTTCGAGGCGTTCCATGCATCTTCTTCGAGAACGAAAACGGAGATGCATTCCCTTTCTACCACATGCCGCAAGACACCTATAAGAACGTAAGATTCGACACCTACGCCCCTTTGTTACGCCTCATAACGGCTTTCGTCCAGACGCTTTGAGCAAAAAAGGCGTGGAGCTCACATACAGCTCCACGCCTTTTTCCATTATATCCTGATAAATAAAAGAATCATTCAACCTTATCGCGGCTGAGAACATCAATACTCTGATTGATCATCGTGCTGAAGCGCATCGGATTGCGGATGTAGTCGTAGGTATTCGTAACTTCACCCGTAGTAACGCTGACAGACCCATAGCCCAAAAGACGCCCTAAGATGCTTTGTTCAGTCTGAACGCCTTCACACTTACGAAGCAGGAGTTCATGGCTGTGGCGACGCACGATACCACGCTTGAAGATCAGCCGACGGTTAGTAACGACATAGCGCTTACCACCATGTACTTCAATAGCACGGATGACAGCCACCAGCCATAAGAACAGCATCAGCCCGATACGCACGCCCCACGAATGCTCTGCCAGCCATACGTTCTGAACCTTGTCTATGGGCAAGAACAGGCACGCTATTCCAATAACAAACAACGCTATTGGAGCCCAGAAGACGATAGGATGAAGCTGAGCCTCGTACGTCACGCGCTCATCTTGCATCAGGTTGGTCTCTACGAATCCCATTACGCCTCGGGTTTCATGTTTGTATAAACTGTCTGTACGTCGTCAAACTCCTCCAAGCGCTCTACCATCTTGTCGATGCTCTCACGCTGCTCGGGAGTGACATCCTTCAGGTCGTTAGGAATATAGGTGAACTCGCCGCCTACATCCTCGAAACCGCTCTCCTCAAGATGTTTCTGAATGGCGCCATAGCTCTTCGGGTCACCGTATATCGTCAACGTGCCTTCCTCCTCATCCTCGTCATACTCGTCCTCTACGCCATAGTCAATCAGGTCCAGAATCAGCTCGTCCATATCAATGCCTTCCTTCTTCTTGAACGTAAACACACACTTGTGGTCGAAGAGGAAGGCCAACGAGCCCATCGTGCCTAAGTTACCGCCGAACTTGTTGAAGACCGAGCGGACATCTGCAACAGTACGCGTAGGGTTGTCTGTCAGAGTGTCCACGAAGACGGCTACGCCATGAGGACCATAGCCCTCGTACGTCATGCCCTTGTAGTCGCTCTGGTCCTTGCCCATTGCGTTCTTGATAGCACGATCGATGTTGTCCTTCGGCATATTCTCGCGCTTGCAGGTGGCGATGATACCACGCAACGTTGGATTCATGTCAGGGTCCGGACCGCCAGCCTTTACCGCGATGGCTATCTGCTTGCCCAACTTAGTAAATGTCTTTGCCATGTGGCCCCAACGCTTCAGCTTTGCGGCCTTACGATATTCAAATGCTCTTCCCATATATTGTTTAAAGTTTAAAAGTTGAAAATTGAAAGATGAAAGATGAAAAAGATTGTTATCTCAGTTCCGCACCTAACTGCTTGGTAAGGTTCTGAATCAGTTTCTGCATGATGGCGTCTATAGCTTTGTCGTTCAGCGTCTTCGACTCATCCTGCAGGATAAAGTTGACAGCGTATGACTTCTTGCCGGCGGGCAGGTTCTTGCCTTCGTAGACATCGAAGAGGCGGACTTCCTTCAGAAGCTTGCGCTCCGTCTGATAGGCGATGGCCTCAATCTGAGAGAACTCAATACGCTTGTCTACAAGCAGGGCCAGGTCGCGGCTCACGGCTGGGAACTTGGGCAGATCTGTGAAGCTCACTTTCTCCTTGCGAATCAGGCGCATCACCTGCACCCATGCGATGTCGGCAAAGTAAACCTCCGTGGGGATGTCGAAGGCCGCCTGAAGGCGTTTAGCCACAATGCCAAGTTGCGCTATCATCTTGCCACCACGGTTTTCGATCAGTATGCTCTTAGAGAAAATCTCGTTAGTGCCCTCCTTGAACACGAGTGCGCCGAATGGAACACCGACACGACGGAAAATATTGAGAACGTGAGCCTTCAGGCCATAGAATGTCTGGTCCTCATCAGGATGTGCCCACGAACCGCTGACACGCTTACCCGTAACCCACAGGCCCAAGTGATAATCCTCTGAATAGGCGTCAAGCACATGCTTTATGACCTCTGGATCACGGCTCGAGCTCACGCCCGGGATGATGTCAACGCACTTCTTCTCGGCATGGAAGTAGTAGCAGTTGCCAAACTCGAAGAACTGCAGGTCGCCGCGACGACGGTTCACGTTACGGCTGATGCTCTCCAAGCCCCCGAAGAGCAACGTCTGGCGCAGCACACTAAGGTCTTGCGAGAGCGGATTCAGCAGTCTCACGCAATTCTCCGCCTTGTAGCTCTCAAGCTGGTCGTAATAGGCGGCCTTCGTCAACGAGTTATTCAATATCTCATTGAAACCGGCACCTAAAAGCTGCTCGCCTACAAGGTTTTGAAGTTTATAGCTTTTATCAGCATCAGCTTTCACAGAGAGAGCGCTGTTCAAGCTCGATGGAATCGCAATATTATTGTAGCCGTAGATCCTGAGGATATCCTCTACCACATCGCACGGGCGCTGAACATCAACGCGATAAGCGGGCACGGTGAGTTTTATGCCATCGGCCGTTTCCTCATCGATGCTCATCTCCAAAGAAGTAACGATGCTCTTGACCGTCTCCTCCGGTATATGCTGACCAATGAGTCCGTCGACATAGCTGTACTTCAAGTCTACAGTGAAATCCTTCAAGGGCTCCGGATACACGTCCACAATCTCCATCGAGACCTTACCGCCGGCCAGTTCCTGACACATCATCGCGGCAAGCTTCAATGCATATACCTGGCCGTGAGGGTCTATGCCGCGTTCGAAACGGAACGATGCGTCTGTCTGCAGGCCGTGGCGGCGAGCGCTCTTACGAATCCAGGTGGGATTGAAGTAAGCGCTCTCCAGAAGAACGTTCTTTGTCGTCTCATACGTGCCACTGCCCTTTCCACCATATACACCACCGATGCACATCGCCTCCTCAGCGTTGCAGATCACCAGGTCACGCTCGCTTAGCTTGCGCTCAATTCCGTCAAGCGTCTCAAACGGCGTGCCTTCCGGCAACGTCTTCACGATAACCTCCTTGCCCGTGATCATGTCTGCGTCGAAGCAGTGCAGCGGCTGCCCGAAGGCCATCATTATGTAATTCGTAATATCTACTATATTATTGATAGGACGCAGACCTATTGTAGTCAGATGGTCGCGCAGCCATTTCGGGCTCTCTTTCACCTCGCAGTCGGTCACCGTTACCGCAGCGTAACGAGGGCAAGCCTCCGCGTTCTCCACATGGATGGGTATTTCCAGGTCGTGGTTATCAACACGGAAACCCTCAACCGACGGACGGTGCAGCGAAGTCTTATAGCCGTTCTGAACAAGCCAGGCATACAAGTCGCGTGCTACGCCAAAGTGCGAACAGGCGTCAGCGCGATTTGCTGTAATGTCAACATCTATCACATAGTCGCTCTCTACACCGTAGTACTCAGCCGCAGGCATTCCTACTGTGACATCTTCCGGTAGCACGATGATTCCATCATGGCTCGTGCCGATGCCTATCTCATCCTCTGCGCAGATCATTCCGTTGCTCTCTACGCCACGCAACTTAGATTTCTTGATGACAAACTCCTGGTCGCCGTCGTACAGCTTAGTGCCTAAGGTAGCCACTATAACTTTCTGACCGGCACAGACATTAGGAGCACCGCACACAATCTGCTCTGATACGCCACCACCAAGATCCACAACACAAACATGCAGATGGTCGCTATTCGGGTGAACATCACAACGAACGACCTCACCCACTACCAAACCTGCGAGACCTCCACGGATTGACTCCACTTCCTCAACGCCGTCAACCTCTAAACCTATTGACGTCAACGCTGACGCTACCTCTGTAGCTGTCAAATCCGTATCGACGTACTCGCATAGCCATTTATACGATATTTTCATTTGACTTTTGTATGTTTAACTTTTCTATTTGACTTTAAATCGCGCGCAAAGGTACAAAATTATTCATAAATGTAAGACTATTCTTCCTTTTTTTTTCATAGCCCCTGAATTTATACGTGAGCTATAGCATAATAAAACAAAAAAGCGACCCGCAGATGCTACTGCGGATCGCTTCTTGGCAAAGCCAAAATACAGAGAACTGCACCTAAAAGGGAACGTCATTCAATGGCGAAGGCGGCCCGAAGGGGCTGCCACCGTCTGGGACGATGCCAGCAGCGCCAAGCTCTGGTCCGGCATGATCTGGCTCCAGCTTTACATCTGCAACACCAGCATTGAGCTGAGATTCAATAGCTTTAGATTCTCCAGGCATCGGGATGTAATCGTCTTCATCCGTGTCTTGGAAACGGGCATACTCGCTACGAAAACGCATAAGGACCGTGTCTACAGCACCATTACGATGCTTCGCAATTATGAACTCAGCCATACCGCGCATATTGTGGCCTTGCTCATCGGTATATATCTTGAAGTATTCAGGACGATGGATGAAACATACCATGTCAGCATCCTGCTCTATAGCACCTGATTCGCGAAGGTCACTCAGCTGAGGACGCTTACCATCATCACCCTCACGCTTCTCAACGCTACGGTTGAGCTGAGACAGCGCAATAATCGGAATGTTCAACTCCTTGGCCAACCCCTTCAACGAACGAGATATATTCGACACTTCCTCCTGACGAGATCCAAAACTCGTGCCGGAAGCATTCATCAGCTGTAGATAGTCGATGAGAATAAGCTTAACACCATGCTCACGAACCAAACGACGGGCTTTTGTCCGAAGCTCAAATATCGACAACGAAGGTGTGTCGTCAATATAAAAGGGAGCGTCATAGAGTGAACGGATGCGATTGCCCAACTGCCCCCACTCATATGGCAGGAGCTGGCCGCTCTTCATCTTGTCGCCGGTAATCTCACACACATTCACCATGAGACGCTTAACAAGCTGAACATTGCTCATCTCAAGCGAGAACATCGCTACTGGCTCACGCATATCTACCGCAATCTTCTTTGCCATGGAAAGGACAAATGCAGTCTTACCCATCGATGGACGGGCGGCTATAATGATAAGGTCGGAATTCTGCCAACCACTCGTAATTTTGTCTAAATGAGGAAAACCGCTCGCGAGGCCTGACAAGCCATCCTGACGAGCGGCCGCTTTCTGCAACTCCTCATAGGCCTCATGGATGACCGGATTGATCTGAGTGAAATCTTTCTTAAGGTTCATCTGAGAAATTGCAAAGAGCTTATTCTCGGCCTGTTGCATCAAATCATCAACGTCTACGGTCGTGTCGAAAGCATCACGAGAAATCTCGCTCGAAAAGGTAATCAGCTGACGAGCCAAATATTTCTGAGCAATGATACGAGCGTGGTACTCGATGTGAGCTGAAGAGGTAAGATGCGATGAGAGCTGAACAAGATACACAGGGCCACCGGCTTCCTCCAAAGTGCCCTGAGTCTCAAGGTAGTCTCGCACGGTCAGCAGATCGACTGGGCGCTGCTGAACGGTGAGCGAACGTATGGCATCGAAAATAATCTTATGACGATGGTCGTAGAAGGACTCTGGCTGAAGGACCTCACTGATGCGCGAAAAGGCATCCTGCTCTATGAGCAAGGCGCCTAAAACAGCTTGCTCCATCTCAACGTTCTGAGGCTGCTGCCGGCCGAAGGCATCTTCGTTTGGAGTATTTACTTGTTTCGTCCTGGGACGCGGACGACGACTGCTATCTGAAGGCATAATGTATGATTAAAAGGTATAAGTACTTAAAAGAAAAATCGCAAAAACATGTTAAATATTCGTCCAATCTTGTGATATTTAAAGATTTTTTATTCCTTTGTGGCAAAATGGACAATCATATTGTATATATCGCCTTAGGCAGCAACATGAACATTGCTCCACGGGTTTTGGAGTGGGCCAGAAGAAAGTTCCGAGCTACGTTCGGAACGGCATGCAAGTTCAGCACACCCGTCTGGACTCAGCCTATCAACTACCCATACCCCTACCCTTTCCTCAACCAGGTCGTCAAGATATACACCAACCGACCTCTTGTCGCTCTCCAAGTTCTGCTTAAGGCCATGGAGGGGGAAATGATGAGGAGACGATCAACAGCCGGAGAAGGACGACGTATTATCGATATTGACTTGCTTATGTACGACGACCAAATTCTCAGGCTCGAGGATTGGCAGAGGCCGTATATTCAAGAAGGCATTGCTGCTCTGCGGAGCATCATATTGTGAACGCATTAACCTTCTGATACCTACACGAATATTACTCGTCAGTGAACAGCTCGTCAAGACCTGTTGCCTCATCAACCTCCTCATAGGAACTGACATTATCTGTTACAGCACATGGATCAAAGCCGGGAGGCAGGTCAAACTGCTCACTCTGACTGTAACCCAGACTGCCGTCTGCATACACCTTCTGCAGGAACTTAGCACAGATAGGCAGAGAAGCGGATGCGCCCTGTCCATAAGCCATGCTATTGAAATGAATGTCGCGCTCGTCGCCGCCTACCCACGCACCAAAGGCCAGGGAAGGAGTATAGCCAACGAACCAACCATCGCTGTTGTCGTTAGTCGTTCCCGTCTTGCCGCCCATGGCCGCACTTATTCCATAGCGGCTACGCATACGGGAGCCCGTGCCGCCATCCACCACTCCTCGCATCAGCACTATCATCTTGGAGGCACTCTCTTCGCTGATTACCTCATTCATACGAGGTGAGAATTCGGCTACGACATTGCCGTCGGCATCCTCAATCCTGCTGACATACATCGGAGACAAGCGGATGCCTTTGTTCGGGAAAGCCGTATACGCTGAGACCATTTCCAGCACCGAAATATCACACGGCCCAAGACACAGGGACATCGATGGGTGAATATCCTGATTCAAGATACCGAACTCATGCAGCAAACGGACGAATGCCGTGGGGCTCAACTGACTCATAAGGTAAGCTGAAATCCAGTTGTTGGACTGGGCCAGCCCCCACTTCAACGTCACCATCTCTCCATAGCGTGCGCGGCTGCCATTACGAGGCGTCCACGTCTGTCCGCCACCTACTTGATAAGTCTGTTGAACGTTAGGGGCGACATCACAAGGGCTCCAGCCATTCTCCATAGCCAGGGTGTACAGGTAGGGCTTAATCGTCGAGCCGACCTGCCTACGACCTACGCCGGCCATATCATATTGAAAATGGCGGAAGTTTATGCCTCCGACGTAAGCTTTGACGGCACCAGTCTGAGTATCCATACAGACAAAGCCAGAACGCAAGAAACCTTTCGTGTACTTAATACTGTCAAGCGGAGTCATCGTCGTATCCACATCGCCGCTGGGAGAATAGACGGTCATCTCTACTGGTGTATTAAAGGCTTTTTCTATCTCGGCCTCGCTCGCGCCATCGCTTTTCATCATAACGTAACGACCGCTCTGGCGCATCGAACGCTCTAAGTCCTGGCGCGCTTTCTCCGCACTAATATTAGACCCGTATGGAGCATTGGACTTGCCGCGCCGCTCGGCACTGAAGAGGGGCTGAAGGTAATCTACGACATGGCTTATCATCGCCTCCTCGGCATATCGCTGCATACGGCTGTCGATGGTAGTGAACACCTTCAGACCGTCTGTATAAATATTGTACGCCGTACCATCTTTCTTACGATTTTTGTTACACCACCCGTACAGAGGATCTGTCTCCCATGCCAGGCTGTCCTCAAAGAATTTCTGCTTTTGCCAAGAAGCATAGTTCGAGCGTTCGGGACGCTTGGCCATGAGCATCGTACGCAAATGTTCACGCAAGTAGGTTGCTTCGCCCTCTTTGTGGTCGACACGGTGGAAGTCAAGTTCTACAGGCTGGGCAGACAACGAGTCCACTTCAATCTGAGAGAGATAACCCGCCTTGAGCATCTGAGACAAGACCGTATTGCGCCTGGACAGCACACGCTCGGGAAAGCGTACGGGATTGTAGTACGACGGATTCTTGCAAAGACCTACCAACAGGGCGCTCTCGTTAGTCGTCAGAGCTTTTGGTTCTTTGTTGAAATAGGTCTTGGCCGCGGATTTCAGCCCCACGGCATTATGCAGGAAATCGAAGTAGTTGAGGTACATCGTGATTATCTCTTCCTTCGTGTACAAGCGTTCCAGCTGTACGGCGATGACCCATTCAATAGGCTTTTGAGACAAACGTTCTTCCACACTGCTCGCCTGAGCTGAATAAACCTGCTTGGCCAGCTGCTGTGTAATCGTAGAGCCGCCACCGGCATTCTTCTGCCTAAGTATACCGCGCTTGAACACGGCGCGCATAAGAGCTCGCAAGTCCACGCCTGAATGGTCGTAGAATCGGACATCCTCTGTCGCTATCAAAGCCTGAATGGTTGACGGGGCTATATCGTTGTAGTCGACGAAGACGCGGTTAGCACGAGTGTAACTCCACGTGCCCAGCACATGGCCGTCAGACGATATCACCTGGGAGGCGAATTTATTGACGGGATTCTGCAGCTGCTGCAGGTCCGGCATGTAACCTATGTAGCCCTTAGCGATAGCCCAAAAGGCAGTAATGCCCCCTGCTATGGCAAGGAACAGCAGAATCCAAAGCGTTATGATCAGCTTCTTTCTCATAATCAATTATTGAGCATTACTTATGTTCGCCCTGTATATATTGCAGGAACGAAATTAGGTTGCAAATATACTCCATTTCTTCTAAAAGGATTCAAAGAAAGCAAGAAAATCGCAAAAAAAAAATTGTTTACCATTCTTTCAGCTACAATTAGTGCAGATGTTTGAAAACTTTACTCTAAATTTGCGCGAAGAAAATACAAAACAGACAGAATTTCATACTCAGACACACTCTTAGCCATGAACCAAAGCTTGGTAACTATTGCAAACCATTCGAGAGAGAAAATAGAATATCTCATCCGTATGGCTCAGGAATTCGAGAAGCACCCCAACCGGCTACTTCTACAAGGACGAGTTGTGGCAACGCTATTCTTTGAACCCTCGACACGCACACGCCTCAGTTTCGAGACAGCCGCCAACCGCCTTGGCGCGCGCGTCATCGGATTTGCCGACCCTAAGGTGACGAGCGGCACCAAGGGGGAAACGCTCAAGGACACGATAATGATGGTGTCTAACTACGCTGATGTCATCGTTATGCGGCATCATCTTGAGGGTGCGGCACTCTATGCGAGCGAGATCTCACCCGTACCAATCATCAATGCCGGCGACGGTGCCAACCAGCATCCTTCACAGACGATGCTCGACCTCTACACAATCTATCAGACCCAGGGTACCCTCGACAACCTTAATATCTACCTTGTCGGAGATCTTAAATACGGGCGTACCGTTCACTCTCTGCTCACCGCCATGCGGCACTTCAATCCCACGTTCCACTTCATTGCGCCTGACGAATTGGCTATGCCTGAGACCTACAAGCAATACTGCCGCCACAACGGCATACGGTTCGTCGAGCACCAGGACTTCGATGCCGACGTCATTGCCGGAGCCGACATATTATATATGACGCGCGTGCAACGCGAGCGGTTCACCGACTTAATGGAGTACGAGCGCGTCAAGGACCGCTATCTGCTCAAGCTCGACATGCTGTCGAAGGCTAAGGAGAATATGCGCATCCTGCACCCGCTGCCACGCGTCAACGAAATTGAATATGCCATCGACGACGACCCTCATGCCTACTACTTCCAGCAGGCATGCAACGGACTCTTCGCACGCGAAGCTCTGATCTGCGACACCCTCGGCATCACACTCCAAGATATTGAAAACGACAAAAGTATCATTCTATGAAAAGACAAGAGTTAATAGTCTCGGCTCTCGACCACGGCACCGTCATCGACCATATCCCGTGCGACCGTCTGTTTGAAGTACTCAACCTTCTCCACCTCCAGGACATGACGTCGAAAGTCACTATAGGATTCAACCTTAAGTCGCAAAAGATGGGAACGAAGAGCATCATTAAGATAGCCGACCGTTTCTTCACCGACGAAGAGTTGAATCAACTCTCTGTGGTTGCACCCAACGTGACGCTTGTCATCATCCGCGACTACGAGGTTGTAGAGAAGCGACAGGTATGCCTGCCTGATGATCTCAAGGGGCTCATACGCTGTAACAACCCAAAATGTATCACCAACAACGAGCCTATGCATACCCTCTTCCACGTCACCGACAAGGAGGCTGGAATAGTACGTTGCCACTATTGCAACCACGAGCAGGAGATTCAAAAAGTGAAGCTCGCTTAGCTTGCCTCCACTTATTTAAATCGCTAAAACGACACTATTATATTCACGAACATGAACAGAGACAACACAATTTTTGAGCTTATCAGAGAAGAGAGAGCTCGCCAGGAACGAGGTATTGAGCTTATAGCATCCGAGAACTTCGTCAGCCCACAGGTGATGGAAGCCATGGGCTCGCCACTGACCAACAAATATGCCGAGGGATACCCTGGCCATCGCTACTACGGCGGCTGTCAGGTCGTCGATAAAGTAGAGCAGCTCGCCATAGACCGCGTATGCCAGCTCTTCGGGGCCGAATATGCCAATGTGCAGCCCCACTCAGGCGCACAGGCCAATGCCGCTGTATTCCTCGCTTGCCTGAATCCCGGCGACACCTTCATGGGCCTCAACCTCGACCACGGCGGACACCTCTCTCACGGCTCACTCGTCAACACCTCCGGCATTATCTACCGCCCCGTAGGCTACAACCTCAACAAGGAGACGGGCCGTGTCGACTACGACGAGATGGAGCGGCTGGCCCTCGAGCACAAGCCCAAGCTGATCATCGGCGGTGGCTCAGCTTACAGCCGCGAGTGGGACTACAAGCGCATGCGCGAGATTGCAGATAAGGTAGGCGCTATATTCATGGTCGACATGGCGCATCCGGCAGGGCTTATAGCCGCAGGCCTGCTCGACAATCCTCTGAAGTATGCACACATCGTAACATCAACGACACACAAGACCCTTCGCGGTCCTCGCGGTGGCATCATCCTCATCGGCAAAGACTTCGACAATCCCTGGGGCAAGACCACCCCGAAAGGCGTTGTCAAGAAGATGTCGGCACTCATCAACAGCGCCGTCTTCCCCGGCATCCAGGGCGGACCGCTCGAGCACGTCATCGCCGCCAAGGCCGTGGCTTTCGGAGAAGCGCTGACGCCTGAGTTCCGCGATTATCAAGCCCAGGTGAAGAAGAATGCAGCATGCCTCGCAGCCGAACTTATCAAGCGCGGCTTCGACATCGTCAGCGGCGGCACAGACAACCACTCCATGCTCGTCGACCTGCGCTCTAAGTACCCAGACCTGACTGGCAAGGTTGCCGAGAATGCCCTCGTGGCAGCCGACATCACGGTGAACAAGAACATGGTGCCCTTCGACTCGCGCAGCGCGTTCCAGACCTCCGGCATACGCCTCGGCACACCAGCCATCACCACACGCGGCGCTAAGGAGGAACTCATGGTGACCATTGCTGAACTTATCGAGCGTGTCCTCAACGACCCCGAGAACGAGCAGGTCATAGCTTCCGTGCGCACAGAAGTCAATGGCATAATGAAGGACTATCCCCTCTTCGCATATTAAGACGTTCGGCAAAAATATCTGCCGATACCGGGACATAAAGACAGCGTCAAGGCAACCTTGACGCTGTTTTTTTATCCTTTAGCTTCCTATCGCCGCTCCAATAACACTACGTTCTCGACGTGCTGCGTATGGGGGAACATATCAACAGGCTGAATCTTAGCAACCTTATAATCTACGTCCAAGAGGGCGAGGTCACGTGCCTGAGTAGCAGGATTACAACTAACATATACTATGCGCTCGGGCGCAGCCTTCAGAATCACGTCGACGACATCAGCATGCATGCCTGCACGTGGAGGGTCCGTTATGATAATGTCAGGACGCCCATGCTCGCGTATGAAGTCATCGGTAAGAATATCTTTCATGTCGCCGGCAAAGAACTCCGTGTTGTCGATACCGTTGATTCGGCTGTTGACCTTAGCATCCTCTATTGCTTCGGGGACGTACTCGATGCCAATGACTTTACGTGCACGACGCGCCACAAAATTAGCTATCGTTCCCGTGCCTGTGTACAAATCATAGACCAGCGGCAAAGCATTTCGGTCTGCACCCGAGGGTTCCGGCAGCGCCGCAAAGTCGCGTGTCACCTTGTAGAGCTCGTAAGCCTGCTCGGTATTAGTCTGGTAGAAGCTCTTCGGGCCGACTTTGAACCGCAGCCCTTCCATCTCAAGGAAGATATGGTCTGTGCCGGCAAAAGTCTCAACGGACAGGTCGCCGAACGTGTCGTTGAATTTCGTATTGTTAACGTAGAGCAACGAGGTGATTTCCGGAAAGTTATCCCTGACGAACGTAAGCAGAGCTTCAGCCTGCGCCTGCTCTTCGTCAGCAGTAATGCAGAACTGCATGAGCAACATCAGTTCGCCTGTATTCGAGAGGCGTATCATCATGCCGCGAAGGAGTCCGGTATGCTCGCGGGCATCGAAGAAGGTGAGATTGTGCTTATATGCATAGTCGCGGATAGCCAGTCGCAGACGGTCGTTGACGGGCGCCATGAGATGACATTCCTCGATAGGCAGAATCTTGTCGAAAGTGCCATTGGCATGGTAACCTACGCTCTCTTGCCGATCAAACTGCTCGCCGGAGCGTATCTGCTCTTTCGTCAGCCAGCGTTTGTTGGCAAAGCCGAACTCGAGTTTGTTGCGGTACTCCAATGTCTTTGCCGACCCTTGGATTGGTGAGCACTCCGGCAGAGACACCTTGGCAATTCGCGTCAGGGCATCGACGACCTGTTGCTGCTTGGCTTTCAGCTGCAGAGCGTAAGGCAGCATCTGCCATTTACAACCGCCGCAGACGCCGAAATGCGGACACACTGCCTCGATGCGATCGGGGCTGGGCTCCACGATACGCACCACTTCGGCCTCGGCATACGAATGTTTCTTCTTCGTAATCTGCAGATCCACGATATCGCCAGGAATGGCGAAAGGCACGAACACAACCATGTCGTTGACCCTCACCAGCGACTTACCCTCAGCCGCCACGGCTTCAATCTTAACGCTCTCGATGAGAGGCAGAGGTTTCTTCTTTCTTGCCATAAGCTGTCTTATTTCGGGTGCAAAGTTACGAAGATTTGGCGAATGACGAATGATGAATGATAAATTAATTTATGAAAAGTGAATAATGCGAGTGAAAAGCCTATATTGTCATATGGATTAGAGATTAGAGATTAGGGATTAGGGCAGAAAGGCTTAAGGGTTTCCGCCAAAAGGCTTAAGGGTTTCCGCCAAAAGGCTTAAGGGTTTCCGCTGAAAGGCTTAAGGGTTTCCGCTGAAAGGCTTAAGGGTTTTCGCCAAAAGGCTTAAGGGTTTTCGCCAAAAGGCTTAAGGGTTTTCTTCGTTCGCTCGCGAGCGAACAACTGATACGGCAGGAAGATTGAGACCTTGCGACCGCATTATTGAAAATCAGGCCTTCAATTGCTCTAATGCAACTATCAGAACTTTTTTCTTGCCTATCGTTCTATAATGTTAAATTTGAGAAAATATAGCCGCCTCTTTTCGCTGTAGACAAAGAATTATGTATTTTTGCAATTGGAAATGTAAACCATAACGCTAAAAATACTTATTATGCATATTATGGAGAAACTACGTCTGACGAGCATCTTCCTCGCACTGACGTGCGTGCTCATGCATTCTGTGGCCCAAATTAAATGGTATAATCCGCTGGAAGCAGGCACAGACATAGTGCACGGACGGGCCTGGAACAGCGAACTCGCCGACAGCTATCACCGCCTTACGCCACGTGCCGAGGGTGTCGTGCGCCCTGCCGTATGGTCGCTTTCGAAGCAGTCAGCGGGCTTGTCTATCTGCTTCCACACGAATGCGCCGAGTATCAAAGTGCGATATAAGGTGAGCGGCGGACTGAGCATGTTTCACATGCCTTCGACGGGCGTCTCAGGCCTCGACCTCTACGCAACCGATGCCGATGGCCGCATGCGCTGGTGCGCCAGCAGGTTCAACCTCTCGTTCAAGGACACGATAAACTACGAGTTCAAGGATATCACGTACTTCACGGGCGAGGATTGTGGCTACGACTTCGAGCTGTTTCTGCCGCTCTACAACGAAGTGACGTGGATGGAAATCGGCGTAGCCGACGACCGCGAACTACGCTTCCTGCCCGTTGCCGACGAGAAGCCTATAGTAGTCTACGGCACCAGCATCGCACAGGGCGCATGCGCCTCGCGTACCGGAATGGCTTGGACTAATATCGTTCATCGAGAGAGCGGCCTGCCCGTCATCAATCTCGGCTTCTCGGGCAACGGACTGCTCGAAACCGAAGTATTCGCCTTCATAGCGGAAATCGATGCCAAACTGTTCGTCATCGACTGCCTGCCAAACCTCAGTACCGAGCGCACAGAATACATTTTCGACCGCCTCGTGCAGGGCGTAAGGAGCCTGCGCGAGAAGAGCAGCGCCCCAATCCTGCTTGTTGAGCACAACTACGCTAATGGCACGAGCTCGCAGCAGGCTGTCGACTGGTACACAAACTCAAATGCCGAACAGCGCCGCGCTTTCGAGGCCTTACAGGCTCAAGGCATCAAGAATCTGCACTACCTCAGCCATGCCGAACTGGCTTTCACCCAAGAGTCGATGGTCGAGGGCATACACCCTAACGAGCTCGGAATGCGACAATACGCAGATGCTTACCTGCGGAAGTTGCGCCAGATATTCGACTGACGCGCTCAAGAGACCATACCGTATAAAAACAATATAGGCCTCGTCGTCTCGACGAAGCCTATATT
>FLNY01004669.1_pt1 | contig 35002 bp, 27 predicted proteins | sample 1140381 | NCBI WGS metagenome assembly FLNY01 (sample SAMEA3878172, study PRJEB12797) | bioreactor metagenome | biome: Moose rumen | place: Sweden | collected 2011-10 | reverse complement strand
TGCCCTGAACCAGGTATGCCGGGGGCGCGTACTGCCGCTGAGCCCGCTCTACAACAGCATCCGCACCTTCTTCCTGCCCTGCTACAGGGCCGATTTTGAAGCCCTGTACGGCCCGGATCTGTGGCCTGAGGTGCAGCGCCGGGCCAACATCCACTACACCGGCGGCAAGCCCTGGAACATCCACAGCGTGCAGTTCCTCCCTTGGTGGCAGGTCTATGACATCCTGCCGCAGGAGATAAAAGCCCTCTGGAAGGCCCCCTCCCGCCTCTGGCGCGCTCAAGGCACGGTCAAGGACACACTCCGCAAACTCAAACGATGAAGCACGCCTGCCTAATACTTGCCCACCACAAGTTCGACCTGCTGCAGTATCTTATTTCGCAGCTGGACGACCCCCGAAACGACATTTACGTGCATATGGACGCCAAGGTACGGGAGCTCCCGGAGCTGAAAACCGAAAAGGCGAATCTGCATCTGCTCCGGAACCGGGTGGACGTTCGCTGGGGCGACGTGAGCGTAGTGGAGGCCGAATACGCCCTTTTCGAGGCGGCGGTGCAGAACGGCCCCTACGCCTACTACCACCTGCTTTCCGGACAGGACCTGCCCCTCAAGAGCCAGGAGTACATACACGACTTTTTCGGGCGCAACGCTCCCCGGGAATTCATCGGCTACACGCTCACTGAAATGACGCCCGAACTGGACCGGAAAGTCCGCCGCTGGCACCTTTTCCCGGAAGACTTCCGGAACCGTTCCCGGGCCAAAAGGGTCCTCAGGGCCGCATTCCTGCGCCTTCAGGAGCTGCTTGGCATACAGCGCAATCGAGGCATCGACTTCAAGAAAGGCTCGCAGTGGGTGAGCGTCACCGACGCCATGGCCCGCCTTTTCCTGGAAAACAAGGCCTGGGCCCTCAAGACCTTCAGCCATACCTTCTGCTCCGACGAAGTGGTGATGCAGACCCTCTGCTGGAATTCCCCGCTGCGTGCGAACATCTTCGACACCTCCGACGACGGCCACGGCTGCATGCGGGCCATAGGCTGGAAGGACGGCGTGCTCACAGACTGGACGGCGGAGGACCTGGATCGGCTGCGCGACAGCGACGCCCTTTTTGCCCGCAAGTTCAACGAATCAGTGATCCCGCGATGAAGGTAAGCGTCATAATGCCGGTCTACAACGCCTCGGCGGCGCTTCCCCGGAGCCTTGAGAGCCTGCGGGGGCAGAGCTTCAGGGACTTCGAGGTGATCTTTGTGGACGACGGATCCTCCGACGGCTCGCCCGCTCTGATCGAGGCCTTTGCGGCCGAGGGGCTATTCCCCTGCCAGGTGCTGCGGCAGGAGCGCAACGGCGGAGTGGCCGCAGCCCGGAACCGCGCCCTGCAGGCAGCACAGGGCACTTTCCTTGCCTTCCTCGACGCCGACGACCGGATGGCCCCGGACCTTCTGGAGAAGGCCGTGGCCAAAGCGGAGAGCACGCAGGCCGACATAGTGGGCTGGGACTGGAAGGTCTGCTCCGGGGAGGGCGGAAGAGTCATCTGCCAGCCCCATTACGACACTCCCCTGGAGGCCCTCCAGGGCCTAATGGGCGGCACGATGCGCTGGAACCTCTGGCTCTTTCTGGTGCGGCGGGCCCTGGCGGAAAGGGAGCGCCTGAGTTTCATTCCCGAAGCCAACATGGGAGAGGACATGCAGTGGATGATACGCGCCTTCTGCAAAGCCGGGAAAGTGGCCCGGATACCTGAGCCGCTCTATCTGTACCATCCGGACGAGGCCTCCGTAAGCGCCGTAATGAACCCCCGCCGGCGGGAGGAAGTAAGCCGGAACCTGGAGGAAGCCCTGCTGGCCGTGCAGCAGGGGCCTTGCGCCCCTCAGCTGCAGGGATATGCCCCATACCTCAAGCTGTACATCAAGCGGCCGCTGCTCATATCGACCGACAGGAGCAGCTACGAAGCCTGGTACGGCTGGTGGCCCGAGTCCAATGCCTTCGCGACCGCCAACGGGGCTCTCCCCTTCCACACGCGCTTCCTGCAAGGGGCGGCGGCGAGGCGGCAATGGTGGCTCGTAAGGCTATATAACATTTTGGTGTACAAGATTCTACGTAAAGGGTGACAAAGCGGATAATCATAGGCATCATACTTACTGTCATTGTAAGTTTCTTTCTGTTCCCGGTCTCGTTCACCTTCCTTCCCGAGACCCTGAACTCCAAGAAGATTCTGGCGGCCCTGGGAATCGCGGCCTTCGTGATTCACTGCATCCGGCACCGCACGCTGGAGATGCATACGTACGTCATCGTGTCGGCGCTGCTGGCGATACTCTTTTCGCTCTGGTGTCTCTACAGCATCACCGCCAACGGCACCGACGACACTACCTACGTGATGTACTGGGTGTCTTTTGCCACCTGGACCCTTGGAGCCTACGGCGTATGCGCCTTTTTCAGGCTGCTGGGCAAGAGTCCCACACTTGCAAACATCACCAAGTACGCCGCCATCACCTGCCTGGCACAATGCATAACAGCGATTCTTATTGACCGTTTCCCCGCCTTCGAAAGCCTTGTCAACAGCGTGTTCGTGATGGAACAGTCATTCTTCAACTCCGTCCATCGGCTATACGGCATAGGCGCGGCGCTCGATTCGGCCGGAGTGGTGTTTTCGGTAGTGCTGGTCCTAATCGCCCACCAGATTACACAGAACGAGCAGGTGGCAGGCAAGGGGACAAATATCTTCCTCTATTCGATGGCGTTTGTCGTCATCACGATTATGGGCAGCATGATTTCCCGGACAACCTTTGCCGGCTTCGGCCTGGGCTCGGTATACATGCTCGCAGCTTACCTGTACCGTCACCGCGACGGCCTGCTCACCACCCGGAACACCCGCCTTGTGGCCATCTTCACGCTGGTGCTCGTAATTGCGGTCATCGCAAGCATTGTGCTGTACCGGACCAACCCCACCTTCAGGAGCTACTTCCGCTTTGCTTTCGAGGCCTTCTTCAACTGGGTCGAGACAGGAGAGTTCCGCACCGACTCCACCGACAAGCTCAACAACGTGATGTGGATATGGCCTACCGACACCCGCTCGTGGATAATAGGCACCGGCATCTTCGGCCACTTCATCTACTCCACCGACATAGGCTACTGCCGCTTTACCCTCTACTGCGGGCTCGTGGGCCTCGTTCTCTTCTCCATCTACTTCATATACAACGGCCTGTCCCTCATCCCCAAGTTCCGCAGCTCCACTCTCCTGTTCCTGCTTCTGATAGCCATGACCTTCATCATCTGGGTCAAGGTCGCCACCGATATATTCTTCATCTACGCCCTGCTGTTCTGTGCCGAGGGCGACCCTGACCCCGAACCGCCTCCCGTACCATGCGAATCGTCTATTGCATAGCGGGCCTCTACAGGCCTGCCGGGATGGAACGCATCCTCATCCAGAAGAGCGCCGCCCTCGCCGCCCGGGGGCACGAGGTACACATCCTCACCACCGAGCAGAAGGGGCGCCCCTATGCCTTCGATCCCGCCCCGGGGGTGCAGGTGCGCGACCTGGGCATAGGCTACGAAGACAACAACGGCGGCAGCTTCTTCGACAAGCTCATACATTACCCGTCCAGGCAGCGCCGCCACCTCAAGGCCCTCCGGGAGGCCCTCTCCGACATACGCCCCGACGTCACCATATCGATGTTCTGCAACGAGGTCAATCTCCTCCCCCGCCTTCGCGACGGCAGCCGCAAGGTGCTCGAAATCCACTTCTCGCGCTTCAAGCGCCTGCAGTACGGCCGCAAAGGCCTCTGGGCCCTCGCCGACCGCTACCTCAGCCGGAAGGACCTGCGGACGGTAAGGCGATACGACCGCTTCGTTGTCCTTACCCGGGAAGACAGTTCCCTCTGGGGCGACCTCCCCAATATGCGCGTCATCCCCAATTTCATCACCGGCCTCCCTGATGTCCCCGCCACGCTGGACTCCGGGACCGTCGTCGCAGTGGGCCGCTACAGCTACCAGAAGGGCCTGGACCGGCTCCTGGAGGCCTGGAGCAGATGCCCGAAGGCGAACGGATGGAGGCTCCTGCTGGTGGGCGAGGGCGAACTGAGGGGCGAACTGGAGGAGCAGATACGGGATCTCGGCCTGGAGGACAGCGTGCAGCTGACGGGCGCCGTCAGGGACATGGACGCCGTGTACCGGCAGGCCTCGGTGCTGGCGCTTTCCTCGCGCTACGAAGGGCTCCCGATGGTGCTGCTGGAGGCGCAGGCATACGGCATCCCGGCCGTCGCTTTCACCTGCCCCTGCGGCCCGAGGGACGTGCTGGAGGACGGCGTGGACGGGCGTCTGGTGGAGGATGGAGACGTTGAGGGATTCGCCTCGGCGCTCCGGGAACTCATGGAGAATGACGAATTGCGCAAGCAAATGGGTGCCGCGGCATATCGGCGCGCCGCAAGGTGGGACAAGGAAACAATAATGCAAGAATGGGAGAAACTGCTCGGCGAACTGTCGTAGTGTCTGCCGTCAACATTCGGCGCGGAGGCACTCTGGGCATCCTGAGGGAGTGCCTGGAGGAGCTGTCGAAGCGCACCGACGTGCGCGTCGCTGCCGTCGTGCACGATGCCTCCCTGTGCCGGTATCCCGGAGTCGAATATATCGAAATCCCGTGGAGCACCCGGAGCTGGCTGCACCGCCTCTGGTGCGAATACGTCACCCTGAACAAAGTCTCCAGGCGGCTGGGGGAGAGCGACTTGTGGCTCTCGCTTCACGATACAACCCCCCGCGTGCAGGCCCGCAGGCAGGCGGTATACTGCCAGACATCCTTCCCCTTCCTGAAGCTGCGGGCGCGGGACTTCCGCTTCAGCCCCAGGATTGCCATGTTCGCCCTCTTCACGCGGTATGCCTACCGTTTCAGGGTCCGGAAAAATTCGGCCCTTGTGGTGCAGCAGGAGTGGTTCCGGGAGGCAATGGCCGAAGAAACAGGCTTCGAGGGGAGCCGCATCATAGTGGCGCGCCCCCGGAGTGCCGCCCGCTGCGAAATCGCGCCGCAAGCCGCGGATCCTCCCCTTTTCTTCTACCCCGCCATCGCCGACGGACACAAGAACGCCGAGGTGATCTGCGAGGCGGCGGCCCTGCTGGAGCGGCAGCTTGGACCAGGAAAGTTCCGCGTGGCGCTGACCATGAGCGGCAGCGAAAACCGCTACGCCAGGTGGCTTCGCAGGCGCTGGGGGGACGTTTCGTCCATTGAGTTCCGCGGCTACATGGACAAGGAGACGCTGTGGCGCACCTACGGCGAGGCGGCCTGCCTCGTGCATCCCTCGCGCATCGAGACCTGGGGTCTCGCAATTTCAGAATTCAAGCCTTCGGGCAAACCGATGATACTCTCTGACCTGCCATACGCCCGCGAAAGCGCCCGGGGAGCCGGCAGCGCGGCTTTTTTCGCCCCGGACGATGCCGCCGCACTCGCCGTCCTGATGAGGCAGGTTGCAGAGGGGCGGCTGACAGATTTCGCCCCCGTTCCCGAAGCCACGCCGGAGCCGCCGTACGCTCCCGACTGGCAGTCACTCATAGACCAACTCCTGTATGAAGGTACTCCAGCTTGGTAAATTCTTCCCCCTGCGGGGAGGCGTCGAGAAGGTGATGTTCGCCCTCACGGAAGGCCTTTCCGGGAGGGGCGTCGACTGCGACATGCTCTGCGCCAAGTTCCGGAGGGTGCCGTTCGACGAAGAGGACATCCCCCGCAGCAGCAGGCAGGGGCGCCTTGAGGTGCTGACCCTTGGCCCCCACGGCCGCGTGCTCTGCGCCCGGGCCTGGTTCAAGGCTGCGGCCACGATGATTGCGCCATACATGATTGCCTGGCTTCGCCGCCACTGCAACGAATATGACATCATCCACATCCACCATCCCGACCCCATGGCAGGCCTGGCCCTGCGCCTGAGCGGCTACCGCGGGGAGGTGGTGCTGCACTGGCATTCCGACATCGTCTCGCAGCGCTTCTTCCTGCGCCTCTACGGCCCGCTGCAGCGCTGGCTTATAGGCAGGAGCCGCTTCGTGGTGGGTACGACGCCGGTGTACGTGGAGCAGTCGCCATATCTGCAGGGGGCAAAGGACAAGCTCGCCTGCATCCCCATAGGATGCCACGCCCTCTCTTGCCCGCAGGAGGCCGCTGCTGCCTTCCGCCGGCGCTTCCCCGCCCCGCACCTTGTTTTCAGCATGGGGCGCCTGGTGCCCTACAAGGGCTTCGAATACCTTGTTTCGGCCATGGAGCACCTCGACGGGAACTATCACCTGCTGCTGGGCGGCGACGGGCCTATGAGGGCTGAAATGGAAAAGCTGATAGAGGAAAAGGGCCTGCAGGACCGGGTAAGCCTTGCCGGCTACATTGAGCCCGAAACCGTGCCCCTGTGCTTTGCCGGGGCCGATGTGTTCGTGATGAGTTCGGTCATGAAGTCGGAGGCGTTCGGCATCGTGCAGATAGAGGCCATGTCGTGCGGCACCCCTGTAGTTACCACCGACGTGCCCGGCTCAGGGATGAGCTGGGTCAACGCCCACGGCGAGTCCGGTCTGGTGGTCCCTCCGCGGGACCCCGGGGCGCTTGCGGACGCCATACGCAGGATTTGCGAGGATCCGGAGCAGCACGCACGCTTCGCCCGGGGAGCCCGATCGCGCCACGAGCGCCTGTTCTCATACAATGTCATGATAGATAAAACATTGCAATTATATGAAAAAGTTAATTCGGACAATTAGTTTTGCCGTTCTGCTCTTCTGGGCCGCCTCATGCGCCACGCCTGCCAACACGACCTACTGGAAAGACTTCGCCACCGGCGAAGAGCTTGCTGCCATTCAGCCCGGGGACCTCAGGATCATGCCGCAGGACCACCTGACCATCGAGGTCATCGGAGTGGACCCGTCGCTTGCGGCCCCCTTCAACTCCGGCATCGGGGTGTACAATCCCGAGGCGCAGCGCGCCGGCGCCGGTGCAGGATATGTGGTGGATGCGGCAGGCAACATCGACTTCCCCATTTTCGGGCAGATAAAGGCCGAAGGCAAGACGGCCGGGCAGCTCCAGACCGAGCTGCGCGAAAAGATTTCGACATCGGGCTACATCAAGGAGCCCGTGGTGAACGTCAAGCTGGACTACTTCACCGTGACGCTCGTCAAATATGGTGAGACCCAGACGGTCAACGTAGACAACGGCAAGCGGACCATCCTGCAGGTGGTGGCCCCGGGCGACAATGAGAAAATCAAGGACGTGACCGTGCTCCGCTCCGAGAACGGCGTCATGAAATCCTACTCGGTCAACTACCAGAGCAAAGACATCTTCTCTTCGCCGGTATTTTACCTACAGCAGAACGACATCGTGTATGTCAAGCCCTACGGCTGGAAGCTCAACGACTCCGCCCGATCCATCATTACCGGCTTCAGCACCGTCGTGGGCCTTGTCAACACTTTCTTCATCGTCAGACTCTTTTATTCCAGATAGCCATGAGCGAGAAAAACTCCACCGCATCGGTCAACCTGATAGATATCCTTCTGTACCTGCTGCATTACTGGTATCTTTTCGTGATTGCCGTGAGCCTGTGCGCAGGATATGCCTACTACAGGTACACCCAGCTGCCTTTCATCTACGAGAGCAAGGCAACCATCATCATCAAGAATCCCGAAAATTCGCGCCAGTCGGTGAGCCTCGACCGCTACAGCGGGCTCATCAACCACGTGGATATCACCAACGAGATGCTACAGCTGCGTTCCCGCCAGCTCATGACGGAGGTGGTGAAGGCGCTCGACGCCGACGTGGACTACAAGTACAAGGAGAAGCTGCGCGAGGTCGAGCTGTACAGGAGGTCCCCGGTAAGGATTTTCTTCACGCGTGACGACGAGGCATTCGACTCTTTTGCCGCCAATGTGATTCCGCAGGATGCAATGACCATCCTGGTGGACCGCAGCGAATGGGATCAGGGCACGCAGACCGTGAGCCTCGGCGACACCGTGAACATCGACGGGCACCGCCTCGTCTTCATGCCCACATCTACCTACAGCCCCTTCTTTTACGGGCGCGAGATAAAGATTCGCAAAAGCCCGGTGTACTCTGTAGCCAACAACTTCCGGGGGCGGCTCTCGATAAGGCAGGACGCCGAAGGATCCATCCTGCAGCTCTCGATGCAGGACTACAACCTGCAGAGGGCGAGCGACATCCTCAATACCCTCGTCGACAAATACAACGAGGACGCCATCCAGGAGAAGAACCGCATCGCCGTCAACACGGCGGCCTTCATCAACGAGAGGCTCGTAAAAATCCACGAGGAGCTGTCCGACGTCGAGAACGACCTCGCGGCCTTCCGAAGCAATCTCAAGACTATGAACGTTGACGCCGCCGCCGCCGACTACCTGCAGCGCAGCCGGGCCTACAGCAACGAAATCGTCAACATCGAGACCCGCTACTCGCTGGCCGAGTACCTCGAGGATTTCCTGCACGGGTCTTTCACCTCGTACCAGATGATTCCCGCCATGTCGGGCCTGTCCGAAGCCAAGATCGACGGCGAAATCGACGAGTACAACAAGCTGATACTCAGGCGCGACCAGCTCATCAAGGCATCGAGTCCCGAGAGCCCCGCGGTGCGGCAGATAGAGAGCCAGCTCGACGCCCACCGCCAGAACATGCTCAGCTACATCGACAACCTCAAGAACGGCCTGCTGCTCAAGAAGGAAGACCTCTCCCGCAAGGAGAAGGAATCCCTGGAGAGCTTCACTTCCATGCCGGCCAAAGCCCGGGAGATGCTCTCCATCGAGCGGCAGCAGAAAATCAAGGAGAACCTCTACCTTTTCCTGCTCAACAAGCGCGAGGAGAACGCCCTCACGCAGGCGATGGTGGACAACAACGCCCGCCTCATCGACACCGCCGAGGGCTCGCCGCGCCCCATCTATCCGAGCAGGCTCAAGATGCTGCTGCTGGCGGTCCTGATAGGCCTTTTCGTGCCCGCTGCAATCCTGCTTGCCCTGCTGTTCCTCGACACCCGGGTGCGCTCGCGCAAGGACCTGGAAGAGAAAATCCACGTCCCCTTCGCCGGCGAGATTCCCAAGTTCAAGAAGACCAGCAAGATAAAGAAGGTTCCCGAGAACGGTCTGGTTTATGACGCCCACTCCAAGGGAGTGTTCACCGAGGCGCTGAGGCTCCTTGGCACAAACATCGAATTCATGAAGCCCGAAGGCGTCCAGCACCCGGTGGTGACCACGACCTCCTTCAGCACCTCGGCCGGCAAGACCTTCGTTGCCGTCAATCTGGCGGCCTGCCTGTCCGATGCCAGGAAACGGGTCATCATGGTCGACGCCGACCTGCGCAAGCGCACGCTCTCGGGCCACTTCGGACTCAAGCACAAGACCGAGGGCCTGTCGAACTACATCTTCGACGACCAGAAGAGTCCGGATACCATAATCCACAAGAATGTACTCGAGGGCGTCGACATGATTCCCGCTGGCCAGATACCGCCCAATCCCACGGAAATCCTGAACCGGCGCCGTTTCGAGGAGCTTGTCTCCTACCTGAGGGAGAATTACGACTACGTCATCATGGACAGCGTCCCGGTGAACGTGGTAGCCGACCCGTACATCATCAACCGCGTCGTCGACCTCACCATGTTCATCGTGCGGACCGGCCAGATAGACCGCCGCATCCTGCCCGAGATCGACGACCTGTACGAGAGCAGGAAGCTCAACGGCATGGCGGTCATCCTCAACGGATCCACGCTGCGCAAGCGCTACGGCAACTATGGCTACGGCTATGGTTACGGCTATGGTTACGGTTACGGATACGGCTACGGATATGGATATGGATACGGAGAAGACGAAAAATAAGCTGACCATCGCCGTAGACTTCGACGGTACCATCGTGGAGCACAAGTATCCCGCCATCGGCAGGGAGAAACCGTTCGCGATAGACGTCCTGCGGCAGCTTCAGGCCGACGGGCACCGCCTCATCCTGTGGACCTCCCGGGAGGGGAAGCTGCTGGAAGAGGCACTCGATTTCTGCCGGAAGCGGGGCGTCACCTTCTATTCGGCCAACAGCAACCATCCAACCGGCTATCTGTTCGAAGAGAGCTCCCCGGGGCCTTCGAAGATAGTGGCCGATGTATATATCGACGACCACAACCTGGGCGGGCTGCCCAACTGGGGCGACATCTACGCCATGCTTTCCGGGCAGACGGTCCGGCCCAAACGCAAGCGTCCCTGGTGGAAAAAGATTTTCAGGCGCAGCAGACACTGACGGCCCTTCTCAGAAGGGGTCTGGGATTCTCCTCCGGGGAGGCCCTTCCCTTTGCGGAAGTGGTGGATTGGAACGCCGTGCTGGAACTTGCGCGGCGGCAGGCGGTAGCGGGCATCATGTACGCGGGCCTGCAGACGGTGGAGGAGGAACTTCCCCTGCCGCGGGAGTTCGTGTTCACCCTTGCCGCGCTGGTCGACCGCATCGAGAAGAAAAGCCGCGCCCTGGAGGAATTCGCCGCCCGCTTCACGCAGGAGCTTCGTGACGGGGGGTGGCACCCCGTTGTGATGAAGGGGCCCGAGGCTGCGCGCCTGTATCCCTGTCCGCTGCTTCGCGAGAGCGGGGACCTGGACATTTATATTCCGCCGGAGGAATGGGAAAGTTTTGCCGCCGCCCATCCCATGGGAGTCAAGGCGCCCGACTGCAGCCTCCAGTGGAAGCAGGACGGCGTGCTGATTGACGCCCACCCGCATTATTTCGACCTTGCCGGGGGGCGCGCTCTGCCCGTGGTGCCCTCCGACGAAGCGACGATGCTGATGCTGTCGGCGCACATACGCAAGCACTGCATGAGCGCGGGGGTGGGGCTCAAGCAAATCTGCGACATGGCGGTCTCGTATGCCAGGCTGCCGTACGGGCGGGAGGATCTGCTTGAAATCTACAAAAACACGGGCACGCTGCGCTGGAACAAGCTTCTGGCGGCCTTCCTTGAGACGCACCTTCATTGCCGCGAGCATCCTTTCGCTACGGAGGAACTGCCGTCGCCGGGGCCGCTCGGGCGTATCGTCTTTGCCGGCGGGGACCTCGGGCAGCACGCCCCCGGACGGACAGGAAGCCTTCAGGCCTCCCCCCTCGCCCGCAAAAGCGACACGGCGCTCCGTATTCTCCGCCGCATCCCCTTCTCCCTGCGCTACGCCCCCGGCGAACTCCTCCCCTACCTCTCCACCCTCCTCAAAAACCAGTAGGGCCGTTGCGCCGAATGGCCTGTCATGTCGGGCTTGCCGAGAGATCTCGTTTAAAAAACGCAAGATTTTTTTGAAGAATCAAAATTTCGTTGTATATTTGCAGTCCCGTTTCACCAAACGGCCACGCGGAAATAGCTCAGTTGGTAGAGCGCAACCTTGCCAAGGTTGAGGTCGCGGGTCCGAATCCCGTTTTCCGCTCAAACAAAACGCCAGCCCTTGTGGTTGGCGTTTTTGTTTGACAGTACACCGTATGCCGGACCTGCGAGCTCAAGCTCCCCCTTATTTATGTTTATTTCGCACCGGTGGATTACTTTACAGATTATTTTGTATCTTTGCGAGTTACTGGAACGCTATACCTGATATGGATAAACTATTAAATAAAGTCTGCGCCAAATACACCATTGCAGACGAAATCAAATCCCAGGGCCTCTATCCCTACTACCGCCCCATCTCCTCGGGACAGGACCCTGTGGTCACAATGGCCGACGGCAGCCGCGTCCTCATGTTCGGCTCCAACTCCTACCTCGGCCTGTCGGATGACCCCCGCCTCAAAGAAGCCGCCGTCGCAGCGGTCAAAAAATACGGATCCAGCTGCTCCGGCAGCCGCTTCCTCAACGGCACCCTCGACCTCCACGAAGAACTCGAGGCCCGTCTTGCCCAGTTCGTCGGCAAGCAGGAGGCCGTCACCTACAGCACCGGTTTCCAGGTCAACCTGGGCGTCATCGGCTGCCTCGGCATCCGCGGCAGCTTCGTGTTCCTCGACGCCCTCGACCATGCCTGCATCATCGACGGCAGCCGCCTGAGTTTCAGCACCGTACGCAAGTTCCGCCACAACGACATGGGCGACCTTGAGAAGAAGCTCCGCGGCGCGCCCAGAGGCGCCCTCAAACTCATAGTAGTCGACGGCGTCTACTCCATGGAAGGCGACATCGCCCCCGTCCCCAGGATGGTGGAACTCTGCGAGAAATACAACGCCTCCCTCATGATAGACGACGCCCACGGCCTCGGCGTAATAGGCGAGAACGGCTCCGGCACCGCCAGCCACTTCGGCCTCACCGACAAGGTCGACCTTATAATGGGCACCTTCTCCAAGAGCTTCGGCTCCCTGGGCGGATTCATCGCCGGCGACCACGACGTCATCAACTACCTCAAGCACAACTCCCGCACGCTCATATTCAGCGCCTCCATGACCCCCGCCACGGCCGCTGCCGCCCTCAAGGCCCTCGACATCATGATCGAGGAGCCCGAGCGCCGCGAGCACCTATGGGAGGTCACCCGCCACGCCCAGCAGGCCTTCAAGGAGCGCGGATTCGACACCGGACACACCCAGTCCCCCATCATCCCGCTCTTCGTGCGCGACACCATAAAGGCCATGAAGGTGGTCCGCATGGCATACGAGGCCGGCGTCTTCATCACTCCGGTCATCGCCCCCGCCGTCCCCGAGAACGACGTCCTCATCCGCTTCGCCCTCATGGCCACCCACACCGTCGAACAGGTCGACGAGGCCGTCGAGAAGCTCACCCGGATCTTCAAAGAGCTGGAAATCATATGATTGTTCTCATCACCGGCATCACGTCCGGCTTCGGCCGAGCCATGGCCCAAAGGCTCAGCGCCGACGGACACACCGTCTACGGCACCCACCGCCACGCCGAGGATTTCCTTCCCGGCGTGCACTACATCAAGGCCGACGCCCAGAAGGACGAAGACTGCGAGGCCGCGGTGAAGCAGGTCCTCGACGCCGAGGGCCGCATCGACGTCTTTATCAACAACGCCGGCATGGGCATAGGCGGCCCGCTCGAATTCTCCTCCCTCGAGGACGCGCAGCGCCAGATGGACGTGAACTGGATGGGCATGGTGCGCTTCCTGCACTGGGTGCTGCCCGCCATGCGCACGCAGGGTGGCGGCAAGATAATCTGCTTCAGCTCCATCGGCGGCCTCATGGGTCTCCCCTTCCAGGGCCTCTACTCCGCTTCCAAATTCGCCATCGAGGGCTACTGCGAGGCCCTTCGCCTCGAAACCAAGGCCTTCGGCATCAAGGTCGTGGTCATCGAACCAGGCGACTTTGCAACCGCCTTCACCGCCCGGCGCAAGAGCGTCTCCGCCCCCGAGGCCTACGAGGTCTACAAGACATACGCCAAGTCCCTGGCGAGCATCGAGCACGACGAGACCACCGGCCTCAAGCCCGAATACCTCGCCGCCAGGATAAGCAAGATAGTCAAGGCACGCAACCCCCGTTACCACTACATCATCTCCACCCTCGAGCAGCGCCTCTCGGTCACGCTCAAGAAGATCCTGCCTCCGAGCTGGTTCGCAGGGATACTCGCAAGTTATTACAAACTATAGTGAAAACCACATTCAATATCCACTACAACACGGCCTGGGGCGAGAGCCTCAGCCTTGTCCTCCAGGATGTCAAGCACCCCATGACCTGGGCCGGCGGCGGCATCTGGACAGTAACCGTCAACGCCCCCGCGGCCGCGCTCAAGGATTACTACTACGTGGTAATGCGCGACGGCATCATCGCCCGCAGCGAGTGGGACCATCACAACGCCAAACCGGCCTCCCTCATCGAGGACGCCTGGCACGACTGCCCCATCCCCGGCTGCCCCTTCGTGCGCAAGCACAGCGCAGAGCTCTTCGACCGTCCCGGCTTCAGGGGCGCAGGCACTGCGGTTCCCGTATTCGCGCTCCGCAGCTCCGACGACTTCGGCATCGGCGACTTCAGGGACCTCAGGCCCCTCGTGGACTGGGCCGCAGCTACGGGCCAGTGCATCATCCAGCTCCTCCCCGTCAACGACACCACCCGCAAGGGCGAATGGAAAGACTCGTACCCCTACAGCCCCATTTCGTCCTTCGCCCTGCACCCGCTGTACCTCCGCCTCCAGGAGATAGGCGTGCCGCAGGATGCCGCCTTCAAGCGTGCGCAGAAGGAGCTCAACGACCTCCCCGAGCTCGACTACCCCAAGGTCTTCAAGAAGAAGATGGCCCTCGTCCGCAAAGCATGGCAGGACCACGGCGCACGCGACATCCAGGGCGCCTCTTTCCGCCGTTTCGCCACGCAGAATGCCTACTGGCTCGATGAGTACGCCGACTTCTGCGCCCTTCGCGACGGCAACGAGGCCGACTACTGGCGCTGGATTCAGTGGCACCTCGACAAGCAGTTCTCGCAGGAGGCCGAGTATGCCCGCAGCAAGGGCGTCCACTTCAAGGGCGACCTCCCTATCGGCGTGAGCTCCGACAGCGCCGACGCCCACTTCCACCCCGAGCTCTTCAACCTCGACTCCAGCGCCGGCGCTCCGCCTGACTTCTTCAGCGAAGAAGGCCAGAACTGGGGTTTCCCCACCTACAACTGGGACGAAATGGCCAAGGACGGCTACGCCTGGTGGAAGAGCCGCCTACGCAAGATGAGCCAGTACTTCGACGCTTTCCGCATCGACCATATCCTCGGATTCTTCCGCATCTGGGAGATACCCCTCGAATACAAGAGCGGATCGATGGGCCACTTCAACCCGGCACTCCCCTACCGCCGCGAAGAAATCGAAGCGATGGGCCTCCCCATCGAGGGCCTGTTCCTTCCCGACCCCCGCAATCCCGGCTGCGTGCAGCCCAGGATACTGCCCGAGTCCTACAACCTTCCCCAGTGGCAGCAGGAGAGCTTCGGCGCCCTCTACACCGACTTCTTCTACCACCGCAACGACTCCCTGTGGCGCTACAACGCCGAGCGCAAGCTCCCCGAGCTGCTCGACGCCACCGGCATGCTCGCCTGCGGAGAGGACCTCGGCATGGTGCCCGACTGCGTGCCCGGCGTGATGGAGCACGAGACCATCCTTTCGCTCGAGATGACCAGCATGGACAAGGGACACCCCTGGCCCTACCTCGCCGTCTGCGCCAGCTCCTCGCACGACATGGCTACCCTGCGCATGCAGTTCACCGAGGACAACGGCCGCGACATGGAGCCCTGGGAGGTCCGCCGCGCCCTGTGGGACCACCTCTCCTCGGCCCCCATGCTCGCCATCTTCCCGGTACAGGACTGGATAGCGCTCGACGGGTCGCTGCGCCGGTCCGACTACATGAACGAGCGCATCAACCAGCCCGCCGACCCCAACAACCGCTGGCGTTACCGCATGCACATCGACGTCGCCGCCCTGGCAGCCGCCAAGGGCCTGTGCTCCGAGATTGAAGGCATGCTCAAAGACTCCGGCCGCTTCAACAAGAACAACTGAACATGACACAGGACGAACTTTTCAAGGTGCTCGTAGCGCACTGCAAGGAATACGGTTTCATCTTCCCCTCCAGCGAAATCTACGACGGCCTCGCCGCCGTGTACGACTACGGCCAGATGGGCGTTGAGCTCAAGAACAACATCAAGCAGTACTGGTGGAACGCCATGACCCGCCTCAACGAGAACATCGTGGGCATCGATTCATGCATCTTCATGCATCCCCGCATCTGGGAGGCCTCGGGCCACGTGGGCGCGTTCAACGATCCCCTCATCGACAACAAGGACTCCAAGAAGCGCTACCGCGCCGACGTCCTCATCGAGGACTACCTTGCCAAGATTGAGGAGAAGATTGACAAGGAGGTCGCCAAGGGCCGCAAGCGCTTCGGCGACGCCTTCGACGAGGCCCAGTTCCGCGCCACCAACCCCAACGTGCTCCGCGAAAAGGCCAAGTGGGACGAGGTGCACGCGCGCTTCGTCAAGGTGCAGGAAGAGAACGACCTGGCCGGCTACAAGCAGATCATCGTCGACTGCGGAATCGTCTGCCCCATCAGCGGCACCTGCAACTGGACCGACGTGCGTCAGTTCAACCTGATGTTCTCGACCTCGATGGGCAGCACCGCCGAGGGCGCCAACACCATCTACCTGCGCCCCGAGACCGCCCAGGGCATCTTCGTCAACTACCTCAACGTCCAGAAGACCGGCCGCATGAAGATTCCCTTCGGCATCGCCCAGATAGGCAAGGCCTTCCGCAACGAGATAGTCGCCCGGCAGTTCATCTTCCGCATGAGGGAGTTCGAGCAGATGGAGATGCAGTTCTTCATCAAGCCCGGCACCGAGCTGGAGTGGTTCGCCAAATGGAAGGAGCAGCGCATGAAGTGGCACGTCAACATAGGCATGGGAGCCGGGAACTACCGCTTCCACGACCACGAGAAGCTCGCCCACTACGCCAACGCCGCCACCGACATCGAGTTCAACTTCCCCTTCGGCTTCAAGGAGCTCGAGGGCATCCACAGCAGGACCAACTGGGACCTGGGCAACCACCAGAAGTTCTCGGGCAAGAAAATCGAATACTTCGACCCCGAAGAAGGCGCCGCCTACACTCCCTACGTCGTCGAGACCTCAATCGGCGTGGACCGCATGGTCCTTGCAGTCCTGAGCCACTCCTACAAGGAGGAGAAGCTCGAGAACGGCGAGACCCGCGTCGTGCTGGGCATCCCCGCTCCCCTCGCCCCCGTCAAGGCCGCCGTGCTGCCCCTCGTCAAGAAGGACGGCCTGCCCGAGCTCGCCCAGAAGGTCATGGATGAGCTCAAGTACGACTTCAACTGCCAGTACGAGGAGAAGGACTCAATCGGCAAGCGCTACCGCCGCCAGGATGCCATCGGCACCCCGTTCTGCATCACCGTCGACCACCAGAGCCTCGAGGACGGCTGCGTCACCGTGCGCGAACGCGACACCATGGCCCAGGAGCGCGTCCCCATCGCCGGTCTCCGCGCCCTCATCGACTCCAAGGTCAACCTCAACAACCTGCTGAGGAACCTTTAAGGTTCCGCAGGGGGAATCTGCACCTCGTATAGGGTGAGCCCCATTCCGATGAAGTAGCCCAGGGCACCGTCTGCGTTGCCCTGGATGTTTCTGTTGGATATGAACAGCGGCAGGACAGACTGGGTTACCGACTCGTCGAGGTCTTTCATGATGTCGGAGCAGGCGGGATCGACGGTGCAGAACTTCACGCTGACCTTTTCGCCCGAATAGAACCTCCCTTGGTGACTGTTGTCACGTTCCAGGTGAAGGGACGGCGATATTACGGCTTCGGCCTGCCCCCCTTCAATGAGCGAGTCGTCGATGAGGTTGAGACGCGCCGACGCGTACAGCGAATCCACCCCGTGAATCTTTGAGAAGAATTTGTAAACGTTCTTCTCGTGGGGGTTGTCGCGCCAGGTGGCCTTGATGAGCCACATGCCGTCGGCGTCGCCGTACGGGATCGGCTCCAGGCTGTCGAGCTCGGCAGGCTCGGGGACGGTAGTGCTTGCGGTGCAACTGTATTTTCCGGCGTCGACGGTGAGGGTGTAGGTCTTGCCGGGCTGGCCCAGCATGCGGCCGGTGGTGTAGAAGTAAGGCGGAAAGTGGCCTGTCGTGGGCTTGCCGGTCAGTATCACCTCGTCGGTGCCGTCGCTTACGGTCACTTTGGCCCATCTGAGGATGTGGTCGGAGACGTCGGAGAAGTTCTGCTTCTCTGCAGACGGGGCGATGCTGGTTGTCAGCATCACTACCGGAGGCATGCCGGACTCTATCCACCCTTCGACCACCATCATCTCGGGGTACGTGCTTTCCTCCGGCGAGCAGGAGACTGCGCATGCCAGGAGCAGCGGGGGCAGGAGGCGGTGCGTCTTCATCAGAATTTGATATAGTAGCATACGGAAGGCATGAAGCGGATGTTGATGGCGGAGGCGTCGTACCAGAAGCCTTCGTCATCGAGGGAGAGGGTGCGGAAAAGCTCGTTCCTTGCGCCCAGGGCGTTGTAGAGCGACAGGTTGATGCCGTGTTCGAACCGCTCCGTGCCGCCCAGGCGGCAGCTGGCCGACAGGTCGAGCCTGCGGTAGGGTGCGAGGCGCGCGCTGTTGTGCTCCCCGTACTGTACGATGACGTGGTTTGACAGGATGTAAAGGGCAACCGGGGGCGTGTACGGGGTGCCGCTCGCGGCGAGCAGGGTCATGGCGAAGGTCCATCTTCCGGTACGGTAGGTGGCGACAACGTCCAGCTCGTGGATGCGTTCGTGGGCCGACGGAACCTCCCCTCCGGCTCCGTCGAAGCGTCTGAGGGACCGCCCCCATGCGTACGAAATCCAGCCCGTGAGGCTGCCTGCCTTCTTCTGGAGGATGAAGTTGGCCCCGTAGGCCCGCCCGCTGCCCTGCAGGAAGGCGTTTTCGAGCGAGTAGGGGGCGTATATCATGTCGAGGAAGCCGGTCCTGTACTCCACCTGGTTTTTCAGGAGCCGGTAGTAGGCTTCAGCCTGGAAGGAGAACATGTCGCCGGCGAAGGGCAGGGTGTATGTCACCGAACCGCCGAGGCTCTTCTGCGGTTCGTTGAAGTCTCCTGCGAGGAACCAGAATTCGCAGGGGAGGCCAAGGTCGGTGATGCCCGCCTGCATGAGATACTGATGGCGGACGCCCGCCTGGGCGCTCAGGGTCCCGGCGCGGTAGAAGTCCCACGACAGGCGCAGTTCGGGGGAGGCGCCGGGCAGCCAACGTCCGTCGGGGCTGTGCCACAGCAGGCCTTTCATGCTCGCCTGGACACCGAAGGGACCGAAGTTCCGGGTGTAAGACCCCAGCAGCGACATCTCCTGCCCGTACTGCACAGGCTGGGCGGTGTGGGCGGTGCTGAAGGTGCCGTTGACGCTTATGTCCTGCGGGCTCACGCTGTGCGCAATGACTTCCGCGCCTGCGCTCCAGGGGCCGAGGGTCCAGTTGGCCCTGTAGCCGGCGCTCTTTATGTCGGACGGGATGGAGATGTTCATTCCGCTGTAGTCGACGCCGATGTCGAGGGCGTATCCGGTGACGAAGACCGTTTGCCTGAGGGTGCCGGCGGAGAGCATGTCGTGCTGCCAGTGGACGGCGCCCATTGCGTTCATCCACCAAAAATCGGCTCCGTATGCGTTCGTGAGCGTGCTCATGCGGGTCTTGTCGTCGCCGAAGTAGGCGTCGAACCAGATGCGGTCGCGTCCTGAGGGCTGCCACTGCCAGGTGAGGTTGGCGTCGGTGAAGCCGTACGTGAGCGGCCTCTCCCCTATCCGCAGGAAGTGCGAGTACAGCAGGTTCACGTAGGAGCGGCGGAGCGAAACCGCGAGCGAACTCTTGCCCACCGGGGCGCGCAGGGTGCCCTGGAAAGCCAGCAGGCCCAGCGAGAAGTCGCCTTCGGCCTTGTCGGGCATCGTTTCCGGGAGTTTCATGTCAAGCATGCCTCCCAGGCGGTTGTACCCGGGCGCGCCGGTAGAATAATGGAAGGATTCGAAGTGGGAAGGGTTGAAGACGGAGAAGATGCCCAGCAGGTGCGAGGCGCCGTAGATGGGGACGCCTCCCGACGATACGAGGTTGTGCGAGTGGTCGTTGCCCTGGATGTGGAGGCCGTAGTCAATCTCTGTCGAGGCCTGCAGGGACGGCAGGTAGCGGGCAAGACGTACGGGGTCGGAGCTGCCAAGCAGCATCGGCATGGTCCTGAGGGAGTCGGTGCGCAGCTGTATCCCCTGCCCCGAGATGAGCAGGGCGCTCTCGTTCCGGCGGCCGGTGAGGACAGATTCCCTGAGCGTCAACGAATCGGTCTGTGCCCTGAGCGCACCGGCACATACGAGTGCCATGCACACGGACACAGACCGTAGGAGCTTGTTCACAGCTGTGGGCTGCTAGTAGCCCATATAGCCGAAATACTCAGCTATACCATTCTCCCAGGCCTCCATAGCCTTGAGAAGGTTTCTGAAATCGTTCTCGTTGAAGAATTCATCTACACCGTAGGATGTGCCGTCGGAGAAGCGGATTACCGGCTCGACGTAGCGCTGGTTGTAATACTCGTCGTACATGGGCTCAAGGCCAAGCCAGGCCTGCCTGCCTTGTTTCTTGTCGTAGTAGATTGCGACGTCCATGCATTTTTCGATGGCGGCGACGGCGGAGTTAAAGTCGTCCTGGGAGGCGTACGGGTCGAGTTTTTCCATAAGGTAGAGGGCCTGGGCGTAGTCGACCGTGCCCTTGGCCTGCAGCTCGCCGAGTACGTCGATGGCGCCTTTGACGGTCTTGGGAGTGCCAAGCTCGTAACCTTCATCCATGCTGCCTGTCATGCTGGCCGAACCTTCGGCAGCGGCGGCCAGAAGGAGCTTGCTGCCCTTGTGGATGGAAGTGTTTACGGTGCTGCAGCCGAGGCCTTTTTCGTACCAGTAGGACTCCCTGGCATAGAGGGAGTAGCCGTCGGAGTCGATTTGGGTGTCAATCACGGCCTTGTCTTTCTCGACGCTGATCTTGCCGTTGTTGTCGGAGTCGGTGAAGTCTATGTTGACCTTCCAGTTGAGTCTCTTTGCGGAGCCTTCCTTGACTTCGATGTTGACCCAGCTGGGGATCTTGACATATGAGGAATAGTCGGCTTCCGTGAACTCTTCGCCCTGCCAGTATTCGCGTTCCCAGTCATATTCGGCCTCCCAGTGTTCGCTGTAGACTTCGTACAGCTTGCTCTCGGCGCCGTGGGTGAGGGTGATGGTCACGGTCTTGCCGTCGAGGAAGGTGACGACTTTGAGGTTGGATCCGGATTCCTTGAATTCGAAGGCGCCGTCTTTTTCTGTGAATGTGCCGTTCTGGAGGCTGGAAAGGGCGGCGGTGACTTTGTATGTAAGCTTGGCGTCCTTGATTTTTCCGTCTACCAGGTAGTCTTCCATTTCCTCGGACCAGGTTTCGAAGGCGTCGAAGGCATGGTAATTGGCGTTTCCAAGGCTCGCAAGGTGATCGGACAGGCGGCGGAAGAAATCGGCGGAGGACTGCCAGTTTTCGATGTCGATTTCGTCGAAGAACTCGGTGCCGACGTTTTCTATTTTCTCTTTCTGTTCGAAGGGAGTGAGGACGGCGTTTCCGGTTGCGACGGCGGTGCCCTGATTGGAATAGCCTTCGGGGCTGAGGTTGTTGCCGGACTTGGTGCATGAAGATACGGCAACGACTGCAGTAAGTGTCGCAGTCAGGCAGATGATTCGTTTAAGCATTTCAGTTCTGTTTTTTCAGTGCAAAGTTAAGATTTCTTATCGATTCTCCAAACCTTCTATTTTTCATTTCCGATAAAAATACTATCTTTGCAAGCTATTTTGGACAATAATTCAAATTAAGATAGATTTATGCAAAGCAAAGGAGCAATCAGACTCGTAGCAATCCTGCTCGCAATCGCCTGCCTGTGGCAGCTCTCCTTCACTGCCGTCACCTCCATCCAGGAGAAGAAGGCAGCCAAGACCGCCGCCGCCAGGGCCGAGGCCTTCGCACAGGGCACGGAATTCGCCAAAGTCGCCGCCGAGGATCAGGCTTATTTCCTCGACTCCCTCAAAAAAATCGAAGAGAAGCGTTACACCGACTCCATCTCTTCCCAGAAAGTTTATTTCGGATACACCTTCAAGGACGTAAAAGCCAAGGAAATCAACCTCGGCCTCGACCTCAAGGGCGGCATGAACGTCATGCTTCAGGTCCAGCTTGAAGACCTCGTCAAGGCCCTCTCCGGAGGCAGCCAGGACCCCATGTTCCTCCAGGCCCTCGAGCTTGCCAAGTCCCGCGTGGTAGGTTCCCAGTCCGACTTCATCACCCTGTTTGCAGACGCCTGGAAGGAAGTCTCCGGCGGAGCAAGGCTCTCGCAGGTGTTCGGCACCTACGAAATGCGTGACCGCATCAAGCCCGAATCCACCGACGACCAGGTCATCTCCGTCATCCGCGAGGAGGCCGAGAGCGCCATCGCCAACTCCTTCAACGTCCTGCGCAACCGTATCGACCGCTTCGGCGTCACCCAGCCCTCCATCCAGAAGATAGGCAACACCGGCCGCATCCTCGTGGAGCTTCCGGGTGTCAAGGAGCCCGAGCGCGTGCGCAAACTCCTCCAGGGCACCGCGTCCCTCGAGTTCTGGACCACATTCGACGCCGCCGAAATCACCCCCTACCTCCAGGAGGCCAACAGCCTGCTCGCCCAGTATTCCGCCGCTGAGCAGGAGCCCGAAGCCGTACAGCCCGCAGATGACGACCTCGTCTCCCAGGAGCTCAAGGCCCAGGGCGAAAACGAGGACGACCTTTCCGCATACCGCAAGGCCAATCCCCTCTTCGCCGTCCTGCAGCCCACCAACTACCGTGGCAACGCCTGCATCGGTTATGCCGCGGCAGCCGACACCGCAGCCGTCAACAAGTACCTCTCCATGCCCGAAGTCGCTGCAATCTTCCCTGCCGAATTCGTCCCCATGTGGAGCGTCAAGCCCAGCGACTACCTCCAGTCCGACAACATCTTCGAGCTCATCGCCATCAAGTCCTCGAGCCGTGACGGCAAGGCCCCTCTTGACGGCGGCGTAGTTACCGACGCCCGCGTCACCACCAACGAGCGCCGCGGCGGCTCCCCCACCGTCTCCATGACCATGAACGCCGAGGGCGCCAACATCTGGGCCCGCCTCACCAAGGACAACATCGGCAAGCAGATAGCCATCGTCCTCGACGGCACCGTTTACTCCTACCCTACCGTCAACGGCGAAATCACCGGCGGTTCCTCCGAAATCAGCGGCAACTTCACCATGGAAGAGGCTACCGACCTTACCAACGTCCTCAAGTCCGGTAAGCTTCCCGCCCCCGCTACCATCGTACAGGAGCAGGTCGTAGGTCCTTCCCTCGGTGCCGAGTCCATCAGGGCCGGTCTCATCTCCTTCCTCATCGCCTTCATCCTCGTGCTCCTCTACATGGTGCTCTTCTACAAGGGTGCAGGTCTCGTCGCCGACGTCGCCCTTCTCACCAACGTCGTCCTGCTCTTCGGCACCCTCGCCTCCTTCGGCGCAGTGCTTACTCTGCCGGGTATCGCGGGTCTGGTCCTGACGCTCGGTATGGCAGTCGACGCCAACGTCATCATCTATGAGCGCATCAAGGAGGAACTCAAGGCCGGCAAGGGCCTGGGCAAGGCCGTCCACGACGGTTACTCCAACGCCTACTCCGCCATCATCGACGGCCAGGTGACCACCCTCCTCACCGGTCTGGTGCTGTTCTTCTTCGGTTCCGGCCCCATCAAGGGCTTCGCCACCACCCTCATCATCGGTATCATCACTTCCGTCCTCACCTCCATCTTCATCACCCGCCTCATCATCGACAGCCGCGTCACCAAGGGCAAGGGCATGACCTTCGAGTGGAAGTGGTCCGAGAACTTCCTCAAGAACACCCACGTCGACTTCATCAAGGCCCGCAAGTGGTCCTACATCGTGTCCGGTGCGCTCATCCTCATCTCCCTCGGCTCCATCTTCATCAAGGGCTTCACCTACGGTGTCGACTTCACCGGCGGCCGCACCTATGTCGTCCGCTTCGACCAGGGCGTCACCGCAGAGGAAATCCGCTCCGCAGTCAACGCCACCTTCAACGCCGCAGATCCCGAGTCTTCCGTCGAGGTCAAGCAGTTCGGCGGCGAGTCCCAGATGAAGATCACCACCTCCTACAAGGTCAAGGACGAGTCCTCCGCCGTCGACACCGAAATCGAAGGCATGCTCTTCGAGGCCCTCAGGCCGTTCTACTCCGCTCCCCTCACCATCGAGGACTTCAAGGACACCGCCAACAACCCCAACGGTATCATCTCCTCCGACAAGGTCGGCGCATCCATTGCAAGCGACATCAAGCGCTCCGCAATCATTTCGGTCCTCCTGGCCCTGCTCATCATCTTCGCCTACATCGCATGGCGGTTCAAGGGCTGGAACTGGGGTCTCGGCGGCGTTGTCTCGCTGGCCCACACGGCTATCATACTCATCGGCTTCTTCTCGCTGTTCAGCGGCATCCTGCCCTTCAACCTCGACGTCGACCAGACATTCATAGCCGCTATCCTTACCATCATCGGTTACGCCATCAACGACAACGTGGTCATATTCGACCGCATACGTGAGAATCTCGGTCTCCATCCCAACGACGACTTCAAGGACATGGTCAACAAGTCCCTCAACCAGACCCTCACCCGTACGGTCAACACCTCGGTCTCGACCCTCCTGCCTATGCTTGCCATCGCCATCTTCGGCGGCGAGAGCATCAGGGGCCTTTCGGTCGCCCTCTGCCTCGGTGTCCTCATCGGTACCTACGCTTCCATCATGATCGGTACTCCCATCATGTACGACAGCACCCGCCGCGCCATGAACAAGAAGGCTTCCGCCAAGAAGTAAGATTCGAATTTTTGCATATTTCAGGCGGTCCGGATTGCCCGGGCCGCCTGTTTTGTATCCCGGTTGGTCTGTCCCGAGCGCCTGTGGGCCCAAGATTGCGTTTTCCGGGCCCGGCTGGCCCGTCCCGAGCGCCTGCGGGCCCAAATTTGCGTTTTTCGGGCCCGGTTGGCCTGTTCCGCCGAGGAGTGTTATCCTAACGTTGTCCCAAAACCAGTCCGGCTGAATCCCCGGTGCTCCTACCCCTGCATGCGTCTGTAGGGGTAAGAGCATTTTGGCCCATTTTCGCTCTTACCCCTGCACGGTTTTGTAGGGGTAGGAGCACTCGCGCCCACCAGAAAGGCCATTTCGGCCAACCGAGGTGAAAAGCGGGGCGGATTTGCACCCCGCAGGGAATTTTTTGGCCAACATGGGTGCATTGGGAGGCGGATTTGCATCCCGCAGGGAGGGATGGGGAGGCTAAAAGCGATAGCCGAGGCCGAGGTGGGCGAAGGTGGCGGCTGTGCTGAAGTTGAATTCGGCGAGGCCATAGAAGTGGTTGCCGCCGAAGTTGATGCCTATGGGAGTGAGGTTGGGGAAGATGGGCCATATCCATGGCAGGTAGCTGAGGCCGAAGGACGAATAGAGGCGCACTTTGTCGGACCTGTACCACTTCCAGCGGAAATTGGCCATGTAGGAGGGCCAGACCGTCATGTCGCTTTTGACCTCTTTGACGGAATCCCAGTCGTACTTGGTAAAAGGATAGCCTGCTTCGTCGGTTTCCTCGGTGCTGTTGTAATATGTACGGGTGTAGAAATGCGACGCAAGGTTGAAGGCCGCATTGAAGTCCCACTTCTCATTGATGGCATAGGTATAGCCCAGGGTCACGCTGCCCCGAAAGTTCGTATCCTCCGAGAATCCGGCATACATGCGGTAAGAGCCGTTGGAGCCCAGCATGAAAGCATGTATGGGCGGAAAGCCCGAAGAAAGTTCGACGGAATGACGGTGCTCAGGGTCGAAGTGCTGAGCTTTGAGCTGCAGGCATGAGAGCGAAAGCAGGGCCGCAGCAAGAACAATTACGCGTTTCATATCTCTTAAATACGGAGCAGGGGCGTAGCTTGCACAGGTCAGGCGGATTTTTTCTGGACAGTGTAGGACATGCCCATCTGGCGCACGCGCGCCGCGAATTCGCTCGTCACCGCCACCGAATACTTCTTGGAATGGAACTCCAGCTTGTAGCCGGTAGCATCGTCCTTGAGAAGTATCGACAGAGGCATTTTGCCAGGGAAGGCCTTCAGGAGGGCGGTCAGGCGGGAGCGGAAACCGGGACTGAGCAGCTGGGAGTCAAGCTCGAGAGTGATGCCGCTCAGGAAGGTCTCGGCGACGTTGCCAAGGAGGAGCACCTTCTTGATTTTGAAGGCGTAAGGGGCGGTCTTGCCCTGGGCGCGCTCCTCGGGCTTGACGAAGTAACGCTCGTCGATGTCGCCCTGGATGTAGAGGTACTCGTGGGGCTTCATGTAGGCGATGTAGGCCTCGTATTCCTTGCCGAACAGGGCGAACTCGTAGTGGCCGTTGTAGTCCTCGAGCGTGATGCGGGCGCCGGGAGAGCCCGAGCGGGTGGTAATGGTCTTGATGTCGGTGACGATGCCGGCCACGCTGGCCTGGAACTTCTTGCGGTCCTTGTCGCACTCGAGCACCTTGTCGCCCAGGCGGCCGACAGACAGGTTGGTGAAATTCTCTATCTCGAAGGAGTACCGGTCGAGCGGATGGGCGCTCAGGTACATCCCGACGTAGTTTTTCTCCTCCTGCAGGAGGGCCAGGGTGTTCTCGTCGCGGGGAGCGGAAGGCATCAAGGGGCGCTGGGGCTTCATTTCCTCAACTTCGCCGAACAGGGAGAGGCTGTTGTCCATCTTGTCGGTCTTGTAGAGGTCCATGTAGCGGGTGAGCTCGTCGATGAAGCGGTCGCCGCTCACTCCGGGCACGAAGAACTGCGACCGGGCGCAGCCGAACGAATCGAAAGCGCCCGACAGGGCCAGGATTTCGACGGATTTGGCCGTAATGACAACGGATTTGGAGTCCTTGGCGCTGCGCTCGGCCATGCGTTCCACGAAGTCGTAGACGTCCGAGAACGGTCCGTTCTGGGTGCGCTCGGCGACTATGGCGTCCACCACGTTGGAGCCGAAGTTCTTGAGGCCGCCCAGGCCGAAGCGGATGTCGCCCCTGGCGTTGACCGTGAAGCGGGCCTCGGACTCGTTGACGTCGGGGCTCAGGACGTTGATGCCGTGGAGCTTGCAGTCGGCCATTATCTTCTTGATTTCGTCCATGTTGGACAGGTTGCAGGAGAGGTTGGCCGCCAGGAACTCGGCGGTGTAGTGGCACTTGAGCCAGCCGGTCTGATAGCTCACCCAGGCATAGCAGGTGGCGTGCGACTTGTTGAAGGCGTACTGGGCGAACTTCTCCCAGTCCTTCCATATCTTGTCGAGGGTCTTCTCGGGGTGGCCCGCCGCCTGGCCCTGGGACATGAACTTGTCCTTGAGCACCATCATCTCGTCTATCTTCTTCTTGCCCATGGCCTTGCGGAGGCGGTCGGCCTCGCCGCGGGTGAAGCCGGCGAGCTTGCGGCTCAGGAGCATGACCTGCTCCTGGTAGACGGTGATGCCGTAGGTTTCAGAGAGGTGCTCCTCCATTTCGGGGAGGTCATACTCGATTTTCTGCTGCCCCAGCTTGCGGGCTACGAAATCGGGGATGTAGTCCATGGGGCCCGGACGGTAGAGGGCGTTCATTGCGATGAGGTCCTCGAAACGCTCGGGGCGGAGGCGCTGGAGCCAGTTTTTCATGCCCTCCGATTCGAACTGGAAGACGACGGTGGTGTCGCCGCGGCCGTAGAGCTCAAGGGTCTCGCGGTCGTCGATGGGGATGGCCTCGATGTCGATGTCGACGCCGTGACGCTGCTTGATGTTGCGGAGCGTCTCGTGTATGATGGAGAGGGTGATGAGGCCCAGGAAGTCCATCTTGAGCATGCCGACGTCCTCGATGTAGTGGCCGTCGTACTGGGAGGTCCAGACGTCCTTGCCGGTGTCCTTGTCCTTGGAAAGGCAGATGGGGATGAAGTCGGTGAGGTTGCCCCGGCCGATGATGGTGGCGCAGGCGTGCATGCCCACCTGGCGTATGCAGCCCTCGAGCTTGAGGGCGTAATGGAGGACCTCTTTGGTGAGATCCTCGCCGTTTTCGAGCTCGGAGCGCAGTTCGGGCACGAGGCGGTAGCAGTTGGCGAGGGTGACTTTGACGTCGACGTCTTCGAGACCCTTCTGGAAGGTGCGCTTCTGGCGGACTTTCTGGCCGTCGACCTCGACTTCGACCTCTTTCTCAATGACCTTGAAGCCGCTCTTGAGCTCGTCGAGCTTGGGGTTGAAGGGGTATTCCTTCTCCTGGCGCTCGCTCAGGCGGTCGGGGATGAGCTTGCTCAGGCGGTTGGACTCGTCGAGGCTCATCTCGCTGATGCGGGCGACGTCCTTGATGGCGCTCTTGGCGGCCATGGTGCCGAAGGTGATGACGCGGGAGACGTGGTCTTCGCCGTAGGTTTTTTCGACGTACTCGTGGGCGTCGAGCAGGTTCTCGAAGTCGACGTCGATATCGGGCATCGAGATGCGGTCGGGATTGAGGAAACGCTCGAACAGGAGGTTGTACTTGAGGGGGTCGAGGTTGGTGATACCCAGGCAGTAAGCGACGACGCTTCCGGCTGCGGAACCTCGGCCGGGGCCCACCAGGTAGCCGTGCCTGCGAGAGGCGGCGATGTAGTCCTGGACGATGAGGAAGTAGTCGGGGAAGCCCATCTTGCTGATGGTCTTGAGCTCGAAGTCGATGCGCTCCTGCTGCTCCTCGGTGAGGGTGTCGCCGTAGCGGGCGTGGGCTCCGCGGTAGCAGAGTTCGCAAAGGTAGGCTACCGAGTTGCAGAAGGCGTCGCCGCGGTATTCGCGGATTTCGCGGCCGGTGGCCTTGTCGCGGGTGATGTTGTAGCGGCCTTCGTCGATGACGCTCTTGTACTGCTCGAGCTTGTTGTCGATGACGGCGAGGAACTTGGGGTCGATTTCGTACTTGGGGAGGACGTGGGGACGGTCGATGGAATAGGCCTCGATCTTACCGGCGACCTCGAGGGTGTTTTCGAGCACCTCGGGGTGGCCGGGGAAGAGGGCGGCCATCTCTTCTTCGCTCTTGATGTATTCCTGCTGGGTGTAGCGCAGGCGTTTTGGGTCGCCTACGTTGGCGTTGGTGGTGAGGCAGATGAGCCTGTCGTGGACGGGGCCGTCCTCCTTGTTGATGAAGTGGGCGTCGTTGGTGGCGACGACCTTGATGCCGTATTCTTCCGCGAGGCGGAAGATGCCCTCGTTGACGACGGCCTGCTGGCGGCCGACCTCGCGTATCTTCTCCAGCGCCTCCTCGGGAATGCCCTGTACCTGGGTCTCATGGTGCATGACCTCGAGGTAATAATCATCGCCGAAGACGCCTCGGTGCCATTCTATGGCCTTGCGGGCGGCGTCGTAGTCGCCGGCCATGAGGGCCTTGGGAATCTCGCCCGCAAGGCAGGCCGAGCAGCAGATGAGGTCCTGGTGGTATTGCTCGATGATCTCGTGGGTTACGCGGGGCTTGTAGTAGAATCCGTCGATGAAACCGGCGGAGACTATCTTCATGAGGTTCTTGTAGCCGTTGTAGTTGCGCGCGAGGAGTATGAGGTGGTAGTAGTTCTTGTGGTCGTTGTCCTTGAGGCGGTTGTCGTAGTGGCGGGTCACGTAGACCTCGCAGCCTACGATGGGTTTGACCAGAGGCTGCTTGTCGGGGCCCAGGTTGGACTTGTCGTAGGCCCACTTGAGGAACTCCTTGACGCCGTACATGTTGCCGTGGTCGGTGATGGCGATGGCGGGCATTGACAGCTCGCGGGCGCGGGCAAACAGCTTCTTGATGTCGGAAAGGCCGTCGAGTATCGAGTACTGCGTGTGGACGTGAAGGTGGACGAATGACATGATACAAATATAGTCAATTTTAAGACAAAACAGGCGGCCCGGGAGATTCGGACCGCCTGAAATATGCAAAAATGTGAACTCTACTTGCTGAGCTTGAAGCCGAGCTGCAGGTCGTCGACGCTGGCGACGGCTGTCTGGACGGCGGTGAGGGTGCTGTTGTTGGCCACCTTGTTGACAAGTTCGAGGACTTTCTTGGCCCACTCGAGGAACTTGCCGGACTCGAAGAGGAGTTCGCAGCCGGAGGCGTTGGTCTTGATGGTACCTACAAGCTTGAAGTTGAAGACTTTGGCGAAGTTGAGGGTAATCTTGTCGCCGTCCTTGGACCAGGTGCCGGGGAGGTTGATCTTGCCGGCGAGGAGAGTAAAGGAGCCGTCCTCCTTGAAGGTGAATGTGGCGGCGCCTGCCTTGATGCCGGCCTTGGCGAGGAGTGCATCGACCTTCTTTTCGACGGTGCCGGTGCCTGCAGAGGCGGCAAGGCTTGCGAGAACGTCCTGGGAACCTGCGCCGATGGCGACGCCCTGGTAAGTCCAGGTGCCCTTGATATCGAAAGTGGAAGTTGCAGCAGATTTGCCGCTGAGTACGTCACCGACCTTTTCGGTAGCGATCTGAAGGAAGGAATCGAGCCAGCTCTGGGCCTGGGAAACCGATGCTGCGAGCAACAGGGATCCGATGATTGCGATAACTTTTTTCATGATTTATAGGAATTGGATGTTGAGTCTGATGAGGGCCAGCCCGGGGCCGAGACCGGGTGCTCCAGGCCGTCGGGCGATACGAGCACGGCGCCGACGTCGCTCTGGGCGAGGTGGCCTATAATGTCGAATGTCTGGAAGTTACGTCGCAGTGACTCGTACTGCGACAGGGGCACGGCAAGAAGGATCCTGCAGTCGTCGCCGCCGTTCATGGCTGCGCTTACCGGGTCGATGTTGAGGGTGCGTCCGAGCTCGAAACTGCCACCCTCGAAGGGGATGCGGTCGGCGTAGACCTTGGCTCCGAGGCCCGTAGAGCGCACAAGGCGCAGCAGTGCGTCTGCGAGCCCGCGGTCGACGAAGCAGGCGGCCGAAGGGGTGATGCCGTCGGAGGCAAGGGCCTGCGGGAGCGAGACGGGAATCTCGGGGCGCAGGTACGAGCCCACGAGCATACGGTACTTCTCCATCTCCTCCGATCCGCTCTCTCCCCTCTCGAAACGGACCTTGCCGCGTTCGAGCACCTGGAGACCGAGGTAGGCTGCGCCCAGGGCTCCGGAGATGCACAGCAGGTCCTTGGACTGGGGTGCGGGGCTCTCCCCTGCTGCACGCGTGCCGACGGCTGATGCGCTGATACTCAACCCGTTGCGCGAAGGCTGCAAGTCCAGCGAAAGGGCCTGGAAGCCAAACTCCTTTGCGGCGGCGACGACTCCCTTCCAGAGTGTGCTCACCTCTTTGAAGCCGAGCTTGGCGGAGATGCCAAGGCGTAGCTGAAGCGTGCGGGGGACGGCAAGCGATGCGTACAACTCCCCCGTCGCGAGCGCGGCGCTCTTGTAGCCGAGGTGCTCAAGGGGGAAGTACGTGAGGTCGAAGTCGATGCCTTCGAGGAGCATGCGTGATGCCGAAACGACGCTCTCCCCTGCTGCCGTGCCGAAGGAGCCGGCGGCGAAGGGCTCGAAGCCCGAACCCTCGAAAAGCTCACGGATAGCCTGTACCCGTCCCAATTTGTCGAAATCCTCCATTTTAAGCAAACATACAAAAATTCAGACTCTTTCGCAATACTGGGGCGGTATTTTTGCTCCTGTTTGCTCGAGAAGGGGCATGACGAACGGGCGGCTCCAGACCTGGGGGTGCGGAATCGTGAGCGAAGGCGACTGGAGCGACACGTCTGAGTAGAGGAGAATGTCGATGTCGATGATGCGGTCGTGGTAGATTCGGCGGCCTTCGGGACTGTACTCGGGAGCGTCCCTGCGGCCCATCGAACGCTCGATACGTTTGCAGATGGCGAGTATGGTTTCGGGTCGGCGGGCGCTGGAGTAGACGGCGACCATATTGAGGAAATCCGGCCCCTGAAAGCCGCAGGAGGCCGTTTCCGCTATGCCGGAGCATCGCAGGCGCCGGCCGCCGAAGGCTTTGTCGAGCCTCTTCAGGGCCTCTTCGAGATTGGCGCGGCGGTCGCCGAGGTTGGTTCCAAGCAGCAGGTATAGCTCCTTCATCGTCGAAGTTTCGCAAGCGTTAACTGTTATGATTCAATGAATTGTGCCGCCTGACAAATCTGGGATCCACTATCAGTCGATGTCCATGCCAAGGGCGATGCGGGCTTCGTCGGAGAGCATGCTCTGGTCCCAGACGGGGTCGAAAGTGAGCTCGATGTGGCAGCTGGCGACGCCCGGAGTCTGCTCCACGTTGTGCTGTACTTCGGCAATGACTTCGTCGGCCATGGGGCAGTTGGGGGCGGTGAAGGTCATCTTGATGTAGACCTCGTGGGCGGGGTTGATGTTGAGCTCGTAGACGAGGCCGAGGTCGTAGATGTTGACGGGAATCTCGGGATCGTAAACCTGTTTGAGTGAGAGGATTACGTTGTCGTAGACGGGAGCGAGCTCCTTGACCGCCTCGGGTGTGAGTACTGTGTCAGACATTTTCCTGGGCCTTGCTGCGTATGGTTTGGATCATGGATGCCAGGCCGCCGGCGCGGGTGGGGGAGAGGTTCTCCTTGAGTCCGAGTTCGTCGAGGAAGGAGAAGTCGTCGTCGAGAATCTCGCGGGGGGTGCAGCCGGAGTAGACTTCGACAAGCAGGCTGATGATGCCCCGGGTGATGAGGGCGTCGCTGTCGGCAGAGAAGTTGAGGACGCCGCCAGCGTATTCGGTATCGAGCCATACCCTTGACTGGCAGCCTTTTATGAGGCGGTCACCGGTCTTTTTGGATTCGTCGAGGCCCTCCAGCGACTTGCCGAGGTCGATGAGGTATTCGTATTTGTCGAGCCAGTCGTCGTAGAGAGAGAACTCGTCGATTATCTGTTGCTGTTTGTCTTTGAGTGTCATTTGAGCATGCCGATTGCTTTGTGCAGCGAAGATACAAAATATTCCGCTTCCTGCATCGTATTGTAGGGTGCGATTGAGGCCCGCAGCATGCCGGTCACGCCGAAGCGGTCCATCAGAGGTTCGGCGCACATCTGCCCGGAGCGTACGGCGATGCCCATTTTGTCGAGCAGTAGGGCGAGGTCTTCGTGATGGGCGCCTTCGACGGTGAAGGAGAAAACGGGCACCTTGTCCCCGGGCGACGGGGGAGTGCCGTAGAGGCGGATGCCGGGAGTGAGGGTGAGAGTGTCGTATATATATTCTTTGACCTCTTGATTATCAGGCATTTGCTCCATCAGCTCAATGGCGGGGACGAAGGTGGGCGTGCCGGAGATGTTCTGGGTGCCGGCCTCGAATTTGGCGGGAAGGGGAGCGTAGGTGCTGCTTTCCCATCCGACGGTTTCTATCATTTCGCCGCCGCCTGCCATGGGGGGCATGAGGTCAAGAAGCTCTCGGCGGCCCCACAGCACTCCGGTGCCGGGAGCGGCGTACATCTTGTGCCCGGAGAAGGCGTAGAAGTCGCATCCAAGTGCCTGTACGTCAACCTTTTGGTGAACTATGCCCTGGGCTCCGTCGACTACTGTGGTGACGCCTTTGCTGCGGCAGAGGCTGCATATTGGGGCAATGGGGTTGACTATGCCGAGAACGTTTGATACGTGGCTGATACAGAGGATCTTGGTGCGTGGGGTGATGAGGGAGGGGAGTGCGTCGGTGTCGATGGTGCCGTCGTCGCGGACGGGGAGGCGGATGAGGCGGGCGCCCTTGCGTTTGCAGGCCATCTGCCAGGGGACGAGGTTGGAGTGGTGTTCGGCTTCGCCCGCAATTATTTCGTCGCCTTCGTTGATCAAGGCTTCAGCTAATGAGAAAGCAGCGAGGTTGAGGGAGTGGGTGGCGCCGGAAGTGAAGATAACTTCCTTATAATCAGGGGCATTAATGAAGCGGGCGACTGCTTTGCGGGCGTCCTCGTAGGCCTCGGTGGCCTCGGTTGCGACGCGGTGGACTGCACGGTGGAGGTTGGCGGTGCAGTTGTTTGAGATTTCTGTCCAGCGTTCGGTGACAGGCAGCGGCCTCAGGGAGGTGGCGGCGTTGTCGAGGTAGACTAGGGGCTTGCCGTAGACGGTTCGTCCCAGTTGTGGGAACAGGGATCTCAGTTCGTTGGTTGTCATGCTTCAGGGGATTTTGGGGTGAGGCCGAGTCCGGGGCCGGAGGGGAGTCGGAGAATGCCGTCCGAGACTGTGACGCCCTTAAATAAATCGTTGGTTATCAGAAGATTGCCGTCTATGTCGCAGAAGTCGGCAGCAGGGGAGAGGTGGGCTATTGCAGTGCAGGCGCAGGAGGTTTCGGTCATGCAGCCGAGCATTACGGTCATGTTGTGGGCACGGGCGCAGGCTATCATTTTTCGGGCCTCGAGCAGGCCGGTGCTTTTCATGAGCTTGATGTTGATGCCGCTGTAGGCGCCGGTGAGGGCGGGGATGTCGGTGAGGCGCTGGACAGCTTCGTCGGCGATGATGGGAAGGGGGCTGCGTTCGGTAATCCAGGCGGTGTCGTCGAGGCGGTCTTTGGAGAGTGGCTGCTCTACGAGCACTACGCCCTGTTCCTTGAGCCAGAAGATTTCGTCGAGGGCTTTGCTGCGGTCTTTCCAGCCTTGGTTGGCGTCGACGGCAAGGGGGAGATCGGTGACGGATCGTATGGTGCGTATCATCTGCTCATCGCTGTCGAGGCCTACTTTGACTTTGAGGATACGGAAGCGGCCGGCGCATTCGAGGGTCTTTTGTCGTACGATTTCGGGGGTGTCGATGCCGATTGTGAAGCTGGTGGGCTTGGATTTGAGAGGGTTGTAGCCCCAGAGGCGGTAGAGGGGCTCTCCGGTGAGCTTGCCCACGAGGTCGTGAAGGGCTATGTCGATTGCGGCCTTGGCAGGGGAGTCGCCGGGGGAGAGGGTGTCGAGGTATGCCATGATGTCCTCGAGCAAAAACGGGCTCTCAAAGCGTTCCAGGTGGGTTTTTGAGAGGAACGAGCAGACGCTTTCGACGGTGTGGCCAAGGTAGGGGGGCATGGATGCCTCGCCGTAGCCGGTGAGGCCGTCGTAGTCGATTTGGACCTGAACTCCGGGGGTGGTAGTGCGTGAGTAGGAGGATACGGTGAATGTGTGCGCTAGCTGCAGCTCGTAGGGGTAGAAGCTGAGCTTCATGCGGGGGGAGGGGAGACCGCGGGTGGAGGATTTGGAGCCTGTTTGGCTGCCTGTGGCGCTTTCGGGGCCGTTTGCGCCGGGGTGGTCGCTAGCGCCGTTGATGCCGTTAGCGCCGTTGATGCCGTTAGTGCGTGAGTGGCCTGATTTTCCACCGCTCAGGAGGCCCTGGCCGCTGCCGTCTCCGCTGGGCTTGATGCCGCACGACGCCAGACCGGCCGCTGCTACCGCTGCCGCACTGGTCCCTATGAATTTCCTGCGATCCATAATGTCTGGCGCAGGTCGCGGGGTCGCGAAACCTGCGTCACAAAATTACAAATAAATGGCAAATATTATGTGCTTTTGTTTTGCTGTCTGATGTTTTGTTTATTTTATTTTACGAATCTTGACGGCCTTTTTGAAGTTTTTCATCAGTCATGCTGCTACGGTGCCACTCCCTTTTCAAAACTCCAACTCGAGCGAAAATGAGCTTGCTCAAAATTCCGTGGA